>WOYI011391707.1_pt2 | contig 61801 bp, 46 predicted proteins | sample 6423411 | NCBI WGS metagenome assembly WOYI01 (sample SAMN13441803, study PRJNA592873) | oil field metagenome | biome: oil field; feature: oil-well bore; material: oil-contaminated soil; isolation source: oil-contaminated soil from oil-well borehole | place: Germany: Wietze | collected 2016-10-18 ... | reverse complement strand
AAGTCCAGTGTCATGTAATGCTCTGTACCCATATTCCGTTTGAGAAATCATATAAATATCGTAAAGATGTCTTGACATTCGTTGATCTCGAATTTTTCTGTTGGCTTGTGAAACTCCTCATGCAACAAAAATAACTTCTCCAGAAACGTCTTTTCCGGAACTATAGTCCTGCACATGAATGGCTTTTCTACGAAGGGACCATCTTTGAAATTCGCATCAATAATAGATCCTATGTTCCTCTCTTCACAAGGATCATTGAGTGATCGTGCCCCAATCTCTATGAGAACTCTATTGGGGAGGTAGTATGCCCCATTAAATACAGTTTTATAATTAACGTGCACTACCTCAGGATCTTGATCGGATATCTTTATATTAGGAACAGTAATTTCATATAGATCTGGATTAATACTGTTCTTTTCAAATTGTGTTGTAAGAATTTCCGGAACCTCATTGAGGGAAAAATCATGTGATCTTCTTCTTAATTTACGAATTTCTCCTTTCGTCAAATCTCCATTAAATCCAAAGAATTCCCGGTTAATTGCAAGGTCTATATCTTCGGAAAATCTTTCAATCAGACTATACCCTTTACTTAATGAAGTGCCCCCCTTAAAGACGATATGATCAGATAGTACCGAAGTAAAAAGCATTCGTAGAACCAGGGTAACCCATGCATCTTTCTCGATAGAATATGAAGGCAAACCAGTAGCATCACTTGCCTGGTCAAATATATTTTGCTGTTGGTCTTGCGTAAGTATTAACCAGTTATTCATTATTCAAGTCATTTAGAATCTTGAGTACAATTTTTTGTATCCATACAGGCGCATATCGCATGTTGAGCTTAATTTGTGAAACTTCATGTGATTTGCCTATTATGTTTTTTATCTGGGATAAATGACTTCCATTGACATTCCCTTCACCTATTTCTTTTAAACCTTGAATTATCAATCCGGATAAGTAATGTTTAACGGCCAGGTTTCTGGGACTGGTTTTTTTAAATGTGATGTTCTGATTACCAACCTTTATTTTACGGGGAGAACCATCTGTGAGGTACACTACATTCATTGGAACTTGCGTACTGAGTCCTAATTTATGTAATGCGAATGATCCGGTTGGGATAATCCGTGCTTTGTCCCTCTTCGCTATTGATTCAGCAATTTGTTCTGCATTCGGTTTTATTATGCCCAACAGGTTGTCTTTTTTGGGTATATAGTAAATACCCCGGTTCAACCTCATTAACTGGCCGTCAACTGTTAATCGCTGTAGTACTTTTCGAGCTGTTTCATAATCATACTCTTCGATAAAATCATCAATTAACAGTAGTGTCCCCTTTGGCAAGGCTTGAATCTTCTGCTCAATTTGCTTCGAAATAATCATTTATTCAGTTCATTTTGTCCCGAAAATAGCAAATATTCGGGACAAATGCATGACCGAATTAGAATATTTTTCCCACTCATATAATCTCAGTGATGCAAATTGTACGAGGCTTAGTAATAATATCACATAATTATCAGTAAGTGATAATTTGATGAAAAAATCTACTAAACTCAAATCTCTTTTAACTCTTTGATTTTACGAACAGTATTGATAGAATGTCCAGTAATTCCAGCGATCCTTCTAATAGAAAGTTCACTCTTATCAAGAAGATCGGCAACATTCTTGTATTTAGACACCAATCTTGAAGTAGAACTTTTTGCACCTGCCATTGTACACTCCTTTAATCCTGGCAAGCTGAATCCCTTCGAGTTGACGAATTTTTCTCTGACTATTCTCCATCCCGACACCGATACTCAATATCTGCAGCAACATTTTGGCAACAGGATTCTCCCTGCCATTCTCCGTGGTGAGCATATTGAATTGTTTGATATAAAGCGCAATTCCTTTTTCATAAAGCAGGTCCACAAAGTTCAGGACATCGACCACTCTCCTGCCCCGACGGCTGATTTCCTGAGCTACCTCCAGCCCAGGGTTGCAGACAGTGAAGCTACCGCTCCCGGTGTGCCAGCCGGCAAAGAGGCCAGCCGAAGGACGCGGCGGAAAGACGCAAGATCAGCACGGCACATATCCGAGATAAATTTGTCAGGCATTACAGCTCATCATCATGAAGGTCAGATCAATTCTTTTTACTATTTTTAGTTCTCATATACTATGAACCATCATTATGAGCAAAAAATATTCTGTAAGTCCCAACGGCGAGAAGTTTCCATTGCCGGAGCCGGAGGATTATAAAGCTGAATTTGAAAGTATTAAGAAACGTGTCGAAAAGGAACGTGCCAAAGGTCGCGAGATAGTAGTTGTCATGGGCGTCGGCTTCGTAGGTGCAGTCATGGCTGCCATCGTTGCCGATACTGTCGACAAGAAAGGCAAGCCGTCGAAGTTCGTCATAGGGATGCAGCGTCCCAGCGCCCGCAGCTTCTGGAAGATACCGATGCTTAACCGCGGTGTCTCTCCCGTTAAGGCCGAGGACCCAGAGGTCGACCCGATGATTGCCCGCTGCGTGAAGGAGAAGAAGACGCTGATGGCGACATACACCTATGATGTTCTGAAACTGGCCGATGTGGTGGTTGTGGATGTGCAGTGCGACTACATCAAGGAGGAGCTGGGCAACGTGCGTGCCGGGCAGACCGATATGGCGGCACTGGAGGCCTCGCTGGCGGTGATCGCCGAACATATTCCCCCTGAAGCCCTGGTGCTGATAGAGACGACCGTTGCACCTGGCACCACAGAGCAGGTGGCATACCCGATAATGAAAAAGGCATTCAGGAAACGCGGCATAAAGAGTGACCCGCTGCTGGCACACAGTTACGAGAGGGTCATGCCCGGCCGCAACTATGTGGCAAGCATACGCGATTTCTGGAGGGTATGCAGCGGTATCAACGACGAGGCCAGGAATCGTGTGGTGAAGTTCCTCACCGAAGTGCTCAACACGGAAAAGTTCCCGCTGACGGTAATGGACCGGCCTATAGAATCCGAGACAGCCAAGATCGTGGAAAACAGCTACCGTGCAACAATACTGGCGTTCCTGGATGAGTGGAGCCTCTTCGCCGAACGTAACGGAGTTGACCTGGTCAAAGTGATCAAGGCAATAAAAATGAGACCCACACACAGCAATATAATCTTCCCCGGGCCGGGCATAGGCGGCTACTGCCTCCCGAAGGACGGCGGACTGGGGGTATGGGCATACAAGCATATCCTGGGCTTTGAGGATGATATCTTCAGGATCACCCCCATGGCTATTGACATCAATGATACCCGAGGGCTGCACGTGGGGCAGCTCACCCGCGACGCCCTGCGCAACATAGGCAAGCCCATTGCAGCCTCTGATGTGCTGGTGCTGGGAGCAGCATACCGCGAGGATGTGGGAGACACACGCTACAGCGGCTCCGAGATAGTCATCCGCAAACTGGCGGAGATGGGTGCCGAGATCAGGGTACATGACCCCTATGTGGAGCACTGGTGGGAGTTTGAACAGCAGGACAGCTACCCGGCAGAGGGACAGAGCAAGGCACAGTTTTTCCGTAACCAGGAGAAGTTAAAGGAGATAAGGATAGAACAGGACCTCGACAAAGCCCTCAAGGGAGCCGAGGCAGTGATACTCGCAGTGCCGCACGCAGCCTATCTCGATCTCGACCCTGACATGGTGGTGAAAAAGATCGGACAGCCGGCTGCTATTATCGACTGCTTCGGAATACTGAGTGACGACAGGATCAGGCGTTACTTCCAGCTGGGCTGCGAAGTCAAGGGACTGGGAAGAGGTCATATACAGAGGATCAAGGAGGAGACACGCAAGTCGTGACTCCCGTGCGGTAAGGCATCAAATAAAACCTTCAAACCAGAGCCTCCGGCAAGAGGAGTAAATGAAATCCCGAAAGAGTGACCCCGGGCAGCATAATTGGGAAACCCGGTAAGGCAAAAACGGTGAGAAATATCAAGAAACCCTAAAACAGGTTATCATGAATAAAAAGGTAAATGAACTGTATGATGAATACCGTGACGGCAGAGTGAGCCGGCGGGAATTCATGAAGAAGCTTGCCGTCATCACCGGTGGCACTGCCGCTGCAGTAATAATACTGCCCGGCTGCAACGGTGTGTCAGCCAGCCGCCGGAAATCAGGTGCCCTCAACCTTATCAATGAATTCATCACCTATCCGGGAGCCACCGGGGAGATGAGAGCCTATCTCTCCATGCCCGAGGGCAGGGAGAAACTGCCGGGAGTGATAGTCATTCATGAGAACAGGGGACTGGTACCCCACATTCAGGATGTCAACAGGCGAATGGCCATGGAGGGCTTCATCTCGCTGGCACCTGACGCCCTCTCCCCTCTCGGCGGGACACCGGAGGACCAGGACAAGGGCCGTGAGATGATCGGGCAGCTCAACCCTGAGGAGACGGTGAAGAACTTTGTTGCCGCCGTCAAATACCTCGAGACCCATCCCCGCTCTACGGGCAAGGTAGGTTGCACCGGCTTCTGCTGGGGCGGAGCCATGACCAACCAGGTGGCAGTTAATTCCCCTGACCTCGACGCGGCTGTTCCCTACTACGGTTTAACGCCGGCAGCTGAAGATGTGCCGAAGATAAAGGCAAAGATTATGGCACACTATGCAGGCGACGATGAACGCATCAATGCCGGTATATCCGCATTTGAAGAGGCGCTGAAGCAGGCAGGTATTGAGTACCAGATATTCATCTATGAAGGCACCCGCCATGCCTTCAACAATGACACCGGCGAGCGATACAACAAGGAGGCTGCCGATCTTGCATGGAGCAGGACCGTCCAGTTCTTCAAGGATAATCTGGGAGACTAACCGTCTGCATCCCGGAGCCGGACGTATCAGATGTGACTGGCGGGCTGCACGTGAAGCTGCCGGCGCCCCCGCAGCTAGCGGTCACCTTTCCAGAGGCGGGCTACTTCGTCCACGAAAGGAAGGCAGTAGTTAAAAAAATGCTTGTACCCTTCGCACAGGTAGTTTAATCCCGGCTCACCGTCAGGGGTTTTTATAAACCGGTTTTTCGGACACTCACCGTTACACATATCAAGCACTTCACATTCGCGACAGTAATATGGCAGTGACCTGAATTTGTCCTCTCCGAATGCCTTCTGCCGCTGATGGTCAAGCATCTCAGCAAGAGAGAGGTCAGCTATGTTTCCTATACGGTGATCAGCATTCACGTAGTGGTCGCACATGTAAAAGTCGCCGTTCATCTCTACCACCGGCACCCCGCCGCATTCAACCCTGAAGATACAGAGGGTATGCTCCTGCCTGAATGCGGTTCTCAGGGCCTCTTCAAAGATCTGAACCTTGATCCGACCGATATCCTTCTCAATCCACTCATCGAGGATCGACACAAGAAATCTGCCGAAGTCCATGGGCCTGACGCTCTGCGGTGTCGCCCTGCCTGAGCCCCTGCCATCCTCCACAACCAACGGCAGGAAGGTTATGTATTGTGCTCCCAGTTCCCTGAAAAACCGGTATATCTCAAGCGGAGCATGTACATTGTCGTTGCTTACCACGCACAGGAATTCGTATGGCACATTATATTCCTTCAGTATCTCAAGGCCTCTCAATGCCTCCTCAAATGTCCCGCTGCCGTCAGCACGGGTCCTGTTGAGGTTATGATACCTCTCCGGCCCGTCAAAACTGAGGCCGACATAAAAGTTCTCCCTGCTGAGAAACCTTCCCCACTCATCGGTGATCAGCGTGCCATTCGTCTGGATGCCGTTTCGCACTGTGCTTCCTTTAGGCATATATGCCTCCTGGATGGTCACTGCCTTCCTGAAGAAATTAAGACCTGCCAGGGTGGGCTCACCACCATGCCATGAGAAGAATATTTCCGGTTCTGTGGAGGCCTCGATATGCTGACGTATATACTGTTCCAGGATCTCATCACTCATGCACGCGCCAGGCACTGACCTGGCAATGCCCGGTTTTTCAAGATAATAGCAGTAAGAGCAGTGCAGGTTGCACCTGGCGCCAACCGGTTTGACAAATACCTGGAATTCACGTGATTCTGAGGCCATGGCTGAGGTTAGTGTATAGTTGTGCTTAACCGGTGGAATATCTGTGGGACAGGAAATCTGCAAGCTGGTCAGACCCTGACTTCATAATTACTGACTCCTTCTGACCCTCCGGGAACCCACGGAGGCTCTCAGGTATCTCCACATCCGTTTCTATCAGTGGTTCCACAGTACCGGCGAACTTCCCCGGGTGCGCAGTCTCAACGAAGATTCCTGATTTCTCGGGATGCTCCTCCAGATAACCATCAAGTCCCAGGCTGGCCACGGCCCCATGAGGGTCAAGGATATATCCCGTTCTTTCAAACTCAGCCCTTATATGCTCTCTTATCTGTCCGTCGTTGAACCAGTAACCGGATATAGCGGAGGTGATACGGCGGAAGTCATCATCATACAGCCTGGTAAGCCTGGGGAAGTTGCCCGGGTTGCCCACATCCATGGCGCTGGCAATTGTCTGCAGGCTTGACGCAGGGGTAAAGACACCGGAAGAGAGATATTCAGGCACTACTTTATTGATATTTGTGGCCGCCACCAGGTGGTCAATGTCGAGTCCTGACTGCCATGCCATGGCTGCCGCGGTGATGTTGCCGAAGTTGCCGCTCGGCACTGATATAACCTTACCGCCTCCGGCACGGCCAACAGCGTAGTAGTAGTAAAAGCTCTGCGGTATCAGCCTGGCAATGTTTATGGAGTTGGCTGAGGTAAGCCTGATCCTGTTGCCTGTATCCATCGTGGTCAGGGTACCTTTTACCATCGCCTGGCAGTCGTCGAAGGTACCTTCAACCTCTATGGCTGTAATATTCTGTCCCAGCGTTGTCATCTGGTTCTCCTGCAGGACGCTCACCTTGCCGGAGGGATAGAGTATGATGACGTCAACGCCCTCCACCCCCAGGAAGCTGGAGGCTATTGCACCGCCGGTGTCGCCGGAGGTGGCAACCAGCACCACCGTTCTCATGCCGTCATGCGATGCGAAGTAGCTGAAGCAGCCGGCCAGGAACCTGGCCCCGAAGTCCTTGAAGGCGGCAGTGGGACCATGGAACAACTCCAGCACCTGCTTCCTGCCGTCAATCTCTCTCATAATGACCGGGAAGTCAAAGGCTCCGGCACATATCCGCTCCATCTCCTCCGGCGGTATATCGTTTCCGACATACCTGGTACCGACCTCAACGGCTATCTCTGCAAGTGACAGTTCCGGCAGCCGTTCAAAAAACTGCGGTTCCATCACCGGTATCGTCTCGGGCATGAAGAGGCCGGTGTCAGAAGAGATGCCCCGCATCACGGCATCGCGGAATCCAACTTTTGCACGGGGGTCTTTGAGATTATAGTAACGCATTGACTGATATATTAATCCTGTTCAGCAAATTACTGCACCCTGGCTGCTTACCGGTGAGAGGTAAGCCTTAAATCCGACTCCCTCACCGTGCATCACTCTGCTCATGCTCTCCATCACTGCGCGGGCTGAGGCTTCACCCCTGGAGAGAGCAAATACCGAGGGTCCGGAACCGGAGATACCCGCTCCGAGGGCACCGGCTTCGAGGGCAGATGCCTTAAGCCTGTCAAAACCCCGTATTAGTTCTGCTCTTTTGGGTTCTGCCACAAAATCTATGAGAGAACGCCCTATCAGGCCATAATCCTCCTTGAAAAGTCCAGCCACCAACCCTGCAAGGTTTCCCCACTGCTTCACTGCTGTCGTCAGCGGTATCTCTTTTTCCAATATTTCCCTCGCAACGGAGGTTTTTATCTCCATCTCAGGATGAATAACCACGCAGAAGAGTTCTGGCGGGACATTAAGTGGCACTATCTCCAACGGCTCATAACTGCGTACCAGGATGATTCCCCCCAGCAAAGCCGGCGCCACATTGTCAGCATGAGCAGAGCCCGATGCAAGCCTCTCCCCTTCCATGGCAAACCCTACCAGCTCGCTGGAAGAGAAGGCATTGTCGAACAGAAGGTTGGCCGCGAATGCAGCTGCGACCGAGCTGGCAGCGCTGGAGCCGACGCCGCTGCCGGGATGGATTCCCTTCTCAATGATGACCCTGAAACCTGCCGTTACACCCATGGCTGTGACCATGGCACGGAGAACAGGCCCGACCACGTTCTCTGCAGGATCACGGCTCAGGGTGTTGCAACCCCTGATATCATCAATTTCAATTCTGCCCGTCTCAGTCAGCTCAAGCTCTACAGTGTCAAATGGCTCATTGATGGCCAATCCCAACACGTCAAACCCGCAACTGAGATTAGAGACCGTTGCCGGAGCCCTGACCTTTATTTTTTTTATTTTCATGTCGTCTTTCAAAAATGGAAAGAGTTTCTGCAAAGATACTTTCTGAAGCGACATGTGCATCTTCCATTATTCCCGGAAGAAATACCCTGATAAAAAATGATTCAAAAACCATATAAAAAATTAATAAAAGTCACTGCCTCTTGCCAATGATTGTTGAGGAGAAAAATATGATAAATTAGTGGCTCTTTATTCTTCAGGGGACAGATAATATTTGCCATGACCAAAAGTGTGACTGTTTTGTATCTTTCACTCTTGCTTCTTCTTCCTGCCGGTGCACAGGAAGCAAGGTTTATGGTGACCAATTATGACGTTCAGAAGCACCTCTCGGTTAACGGATCCGTTTGGTGTATGGTTCAGGATACTCTTGGAGTTCTATATTTCGGCACCGAGGGGGGAATAGGAATCTATGACGGAACTCAATGGACCATGTACAGGTTGTCCACCGAGGCGATCAGATCACTGTTCGTTGACTCCCGTGGCAATATTTGGTACGGAGCCGTCAACGACTTCGGAAGAGTAAAGCGTTCTCAGACCGAAGGATTGACACTGGAATCTGCCGCCACTGAATTTCCTGATTCTTCAAGGCAGTTTGGAGATCTGTGGAGTATCTCGGAAGCTGATTCTATGATATTTTTTCAGTCAAGGAATACTGTTTTTGCAATTTCTGCCAACAAAGGTAACTCATGGCACAGGGTTAAGGATTCATATCATCGAGGGTTTGATTTCGGAGATAAATATTATATCAATGAACGGGGAAAGGGGCTGATGCAATTCACGGGAGATGGTTTTGCTCCAGCCGCAGGAGGATCCTTTTTCAGCAATATGGTTATCTCCGGTGCGGTGGAGTTGAGCCCAGATACTATTTTAGTCGGAACCAGGGAAGAGGGAATCTATAAATGGAACCCGGTAACCGGTGATGTATCTCCGTTCATTTTTGAAGAAAGCGAAGCAAGTTCTTTCCTTAAAAAGAATCGTTTATATCATATGGCAATTCTGCCAGACGGAAACATAGCAATTGCCACTCTAATTAACGGCACCTTAATTATTGACAAGAAAGGAAAAATAAAAAAGATACTTCACTATCAGAGTGGCGTCCAGGACAATGCCCACTATTATCTCGGACTGTCACATGACAACAATCTATGGATGTGCACCGGAAACGGCATCTCGGCATATAATATCTTCTCCCCGTTCTCCAACTGGGATTACAGCAAGGGGGTTGACGGGGTTGTCATGAGTATCAGGAGTTATATGGGCGGAATACTGGTTGGTACCCTTACAGGGCTGTTTTATCTAGCTGATCCTGAAGCAATAGGCACTGATGTCAAGAGATTGCTTGATTCTGAGGTATGGGATATTTACCCTCTGGAGACATCCCGAGGAAAAAATTGTATGGTTATCAGTGCCGGAAACGGACTCTGGCTTCTTGATGGCATGAGGCTTGTGAATATATTCAGAAGTGACCTGATACTTAAGAGCATGGTCCTGCAACGTGATCCTTCATGGCTTCTTTCTTTCGGGGCCGGCACTCTTCATGTCAGCCGGGTGACGGAAGAAGGGGTGATCCCTATCAGAAGCATTGATGGACTTTTCAGCGAATACAGGAGCTCTGCACAGGAGTCTGACAAATATTTGTGGATAGGAACAAGATCATTGAAGATGTACCGCATCAGCCAAGCCGGTCTGCTAAGGGAGCTTACCGGAGTTTCACGGTTACAGGAATCAGATTTAGATAAGTTCAGCTTCAGCACCCTCACCGACGTACACAGTGTAAATGGCAGAATCATCTTTTCCAACAATGGCGGTTTCATGTCATTTGATTCTCTTAACCATAGCTTCGGACCTTGCCGGTTACTTGGACCCGAGGTGGCTTCGTACAACAAAATGGTATCTGCAATGACACCTGACCGGCAAGGTAATATCTGGCTCGGTGGTAACGAACTGCTGCTGAACAGGCAGGACGGTACTTACTCACTATACCTGCTGCCATTTGACCCCGTCAGGGACATATTTTCCGCCTTCGTATTTTATCATGATGAGAAGGGACGAACATGGATCGGCGGTAACAAGGGACTATACCTGTATGACAGGTCAGTGATAGACCCTGCAGACCATACGTTGCCTGTTATTATCAACTGCATAATAAAGGAAGATTCGGCGGTATATGTTACTGCGTTATCATGCCCCGGCCGTGAAGAGAACGAAATCACATTTGAAAACGGGCGGGATCTGACCATTTTTTATGCTCTTCCTGAATACAAGGGAGACGCTGATAAAGAGTATTCCTGGAAGCTTGAAGGCTATTCTGAAGACTGGAGTCGCTGGAGCAGACAGAACTTCACTGCTTTCAACAGCCTGCCTCCAGGTAGTTACATCTTTAACGTCAGGGCCAGAGTTCTTGGCCGGGAGAGCGACCCGTCATGTATTGTATTAACCATAGAACGGCCGTGGTACACAAGCCTGGCAGCCCGACTGTTCTACCTCTCGGTAATCCTGGCTCTCCTCTATGCCATAAATGATTTTTTAATCAGGAGAAGGCTGAGGAGGGAGCTGTTGATGGAGAACATTATTCAGCAAAGGGTGCAACAAAACATATTGCGCAGCATTATTCCCCGTACCATTCCGGCTGACCATGCTGATCATGAAGGGCATTACACAAATCCCGACGTGGAAGGAGCTAGCACAAACATCATTCAGGAAGATGGAAGCGGAAGGGACAAACAGTTCATGAACAGACTGCTTGACATTATCGAGGATAACATGGACGACTGTGATTTGTCAGTGGAGAAACTATGCACCATAATAAACATGTCACAGACCATGCTTTATAGAAAGCTCAAGGCTTATACAGGGCAATCAATAACCTCATTCATACGGAAGGTCAGGTTAAAAAAAGCAGCTCAGCTCCTTCTCCAGACTCCGCTATCTGTCTCAGAAGTAGCCTACAGGGTCGGATTCAATGACCCGGGTTACTTTTCAAGGTGCTTCCGTGAGGAATACGGCCAATCGCCAAAGTTTTTCCAAAAGAATCCTCATCAAGGTGGGTCAGCCTGATGTCTCCCAGATCTGTGATATCCCCTCTCCTTTAAGGATCTGTAGCCTTCGGGTAAGAAATGATCTGAACAAGTGTATATAACGGCACTCCACAGTGGCGAGGCTACAAATTTTCTGAATGAATCATCATAAGAACAAATAGATCTGATTATCAAACCATAAATCAGCCTCCTGCCGAATTTATCCCTATGCGCTGCCGAAAATATCCCATTATTTTTAAAATGCCTTCATCTGTTTAACCGATTTGTCTGATATGACCGGGTGTCCCATCCGGTAATTTTATTGAAAATTCAAAACCCTTTCAACTATGCAGAAATCTATTTTCAGGTTTGCAATCGCCCTGATTGTCGTTTTGGTCCTCCCACTGTCGTTAATAGCACAGGAAAGAGTGGTCAGGGGTGTCATCAGGGATACCGATCAGAGGCCCATACCAGGAGCGAACATCCTGGTGAAAGGTACCATGAGAGGCACTTCATCTGATATGAATGGTGAGTTCAGCATCTCCGTGAATCAGGATGACAAATTGCTCCAGATCTCGTTTGTTGGCATGGAGACTATAGAAGTGGAACTAGGAACGAGCTCCTTTCTTGAGATAACCATGTCAGAAGGGATCGTTGTCGAAGAGGTCGTAGTAACCGCAATGGGTATAAAGAGATCAGAAAAATCCCTTGGGTATGCCGTCACACAGGTGGCCGGTGAGGAGATTACAGGAAGCAATGAGTCGAACCTCATCAACGCCCTCTCAGGAAAGGTTGCCGGCCTTGACATCTCCTCTTCAGGCGGAGGCGTCGGATCGTCATCCAGAATCATTATCAGGGGTGTATCATCAATCTCCTCTGACAACCAGCCATTGTTCGTCGTTGACGGGATTCCGGTTATCAATAACCTGCGCAGCAGAGGTACCGTTGACTATGGCAATGCTCTTTCTGATATCAACCCGGCTGACATAGAGTCACTTACCGTTCTAAAAGGTGCCAGTGCAGCTGCATTGTACGGTTCGCAGGCAGCCAACGGTGCCATTATAATCACCACCAAGAGCGGCAGCAGCGGAGTAGGATTTGAATTCAGCAGCGGCGTCTCATTTGACAGACCCTTCAGGTTACCTGACTACCAGAACAAGTACGGTCCTGGAAATGACCCGTCCGGATGGGATTACTGGGAGTCGGGCCAGGAATCATACTATGCCTACGGGCCTGAGCTCGACACGGGACTGAAAGGTGTAGACTGGACCAGCAGGCTTGATGAGAACGGTGTTCCGATACCAGTTGAACTGAAGTCATATAAAGACAACGTTCGTGATTTCTTCCAGACAGGCATCACCTTCAACAACAACATCTCCTTCAGTAAGGGAGAGACTGACAAATACAACTACAGGCTTGCCTACAGCAACATGAGCCAGGAGGGAATGCTGTACAATACTGACCTTACCAGGAATAATATCTCAATCAACGCTTCAGCCAATATCACTCCAAACCTGGTGGTTACGTCAAGTATATTGTATTCAAATACCTTCAGCGGTAACAGGATGGCTGGAGACAACTACCCGGAGAATCCTGTCAAGTCAGCTTTCTTCATGCCAAGGAGCACCAACAGTGCTGATCTGCGAAACTGGAGAGAACTTCTTGCTGGCGGAGTTCCACTGCCATATGACTACAATGGAAACAACCCGGGCATAGTGGCTCCGGGTTACTGTTCTGCAACCAGCGATTATTATCCAAATCCTTATATACTGCTTGAGAGACTGAACAACGAGTTCTCCTCAAACCGTTATTTCACGGTTATCGGGGCAAAGTACAATATTACTGAATCGCTTTCTCTGGAAGCAAAGTACAGCAGTGAATATATAGACGAGCAGATAGTGGTCAAGGCTGATGAAGGGGTAAGACACTGGACCGGAAGCGTATACAGTTACAAGGGATATTACAGCAGGAACCTGACCAAGAGGAGGAGCACTACAATGAACGCTATGCTCTTTTACAGGAAGGATCTGGGCATTATAAACCTCAGTGCCTTTGTCGGAGCGGAGAGAAGGGATGCAATGATAGACTGGGAGAGCATGAGTGCCCCGGAACTGGTCATACCCGGCGTATTCAACATGTCAAATTCGAAGGGCACAAGGGAAGCCACCAACGGCTATTCACAGAGCAGGCTTAACAGCGTATTTGGTAATCTCGATTTATCATTCAGCAGGGGAATCTACCTGACTCTGACCGGCAGGAATGATTGGACCAGCACCCTCCCTGTGGCCAACAGGTCTTACTTCTATCCCTCAGCATCATTAAGCTGGGTGGCTTCTGAAGCATTCAGGCTTCCCTCCTCCTTTTCATTCTTGAAATTGCGTCTCAACGCATCACAGGTGGGCGCCGGAACTTCACCCTATCAGCTTCAGAGGTCATATTTTAACCTGAACAGGCTTGACAATATCTATGAGGCGTCAGTGGAGAATTCACTGAAAAACCCCAACCTGAAGCCTACAAGAACACAGCAGTATGAGGCAGGCATCGATCTTCGCCTGTTCCAGTCGCGACTGAATCTTGACATGGCTGCGTACAGCGGACGGTCATTTGACCAGATATCGTGGATTGTGACTCCCCCGAGTGCCGGTTACACATATCGGGCAGTCAACGTTGGCGAGATTACCAACAAGGGGATAGAGCTTATGTTCACCGCAGTACCTTTGAAAAAGCAAAAACTGGAATGGAATGTGGCGTTTACATATTCGCGGAACGTAAACAAAGTAAAATCGCTTGCTGAAGGAGTTGATGCCCTGCCCATTGGCTACGCCTATTCAGGCATCCGCACCGAAGCCAGGCCGGGCTCAGCCTACGGAAACATGATAGGCTTCAGTTTCAAAAGAGATCCTGAAGGAAACATCATTCATGTGAACGGTCTGCCGGCAATTGAGAACCAGGAGTCTGTTGTGGGGAACATCACGCCCGACTGGCTTGGCAACCTCTCCACAGGACTCCGGTACAGGAATATCAACCTTTTTGTGCAGTTCAACGGCAAATTCGGAGGCGACATGTTCTCACTTACAACACAGTGGCTTCGCCAGTATGGTCTTGCAGCCGAAACTGAAAACCTGTACAGGCAGGGAAGCATTGTTGGCAAGGGGGTAATGGAGGTTGAACAGGGAGATAATATCATCTATGTGCCCAACAATGTGTCAGTGTCCTTCCAGGATTATAACTACAGGCTAAACCAGTACGGACTGCATGAGCCGGTCATTTTTGATGCTTCTTACATCAAGCTTAAGGAGGCAAGAGTCGTCTATGACCTGCCACGGAGTATACTGGGCAAACTGCCCCTGCGCAGCGCCTCAGTCTCAGTGGTGGGAAGAAATCTCGCCCTCCTCTTCGCCAATGTACCACATGTCGATCCCGAATCTGCAGTCTCTGCATCTCCATATTACCAGGGCTTTGAACTCTTCAACATGCCAACCGCCAGGACGGTCAGCTTCGATATAACACTAAAATTCTAACGAATGATACCCATGAGAACATATAAACTACATATAAGGGCACTTTTTCTTCTCGCCGGAATCCTGGCAGTCACATCATGTGAAAAAGATTTCGATACAATAAACCGTGATCCCAATGCCATTACGGAGGTGCCTTCTGACTATCTTCTACCCGGTGCTATCTTCTCTATCACCTCGAACGAGAATGCCTTCATGGAAAACCTGAGCTATGCATCAGCATGGGCACAGCAGATTTCGTGCGCATACTGGCCTACAAACGGAAGTTACTCATACGAAAAAGCCAGGGGCTACCTCTGGGACAACCTCTACTCCGGTCCGCTCAAGGACCTCCGTACCATGTATGAACTCGCTGCAGCGGAAAACAATGAATCACAGATGGCAGTGTCACTGGTAATGTCGTCATATGCATACGCACTCCTCACTGACTGCTACGGGCCTGTACCCTATTCCGAAGCTCTCCGGGCTGAGGAGGGGATCAACAAACCGGCATATGATGATCAGAGAAGTGTCTATCTGGCTCTTATTGACTCACTCAGGTCAGCTTCCTCAATGCTCCGGGGAAAAACCACGATCTCCATCAGACAGGGTTATGATCTGCTTTTCAACGGCGATGCCCGGAAGTGGTTGAAATTCGCTAATTCGCTGCAGCTTAAACTGATGATGAGAATCTCTATGAAGGAGGATATGGCCGGAAAAATAAGTACCCTTGTCAATAACCCGGAAACAGAGTTCATCCTTTCAAACTCAGACAATGCATGGTTCTCCTTCCCCGGCACCGCCCCAAAGAATTATAACCCTTTTTATTCAAACCTTTCATCTGAAGCAACAGACGGAGGATACAGGCTCTGTAACACGCTTGCTGATTTCATGAACTCCAATGATGATCCGAGGCTTCCGGTATACGCTGTCGCCAACGACGAGGGTGAATACACGGGTCTGGCTGCAGGTCAGGGAATCAGCTCCAATGACATTGAGGTGTACGCCAAAATCAACCCGGTCTGGGGAAGAAAAGACAGACCTGGAACTCTCATCGCCAGCTCAGATGTCCTCTTCCTCCTGGCAGAGGCATCCCAGAGAGGGATTATTTCACAGGATGCTGCTGCACTCTATAATAGTGCCATAAAGGCAAACTTCCAGGAACTGGGCCTGTCAGAGGCTGACTTCACAGCATATATCTCTCAATCAGCAGTTTCATACAACAACACCCTGCAGAGGATAATGGAACAGAAATGGGTCACCCTCTTCACCAGGGGTATTGAAGCATGGACCGAACAGAGAAGAACAGGATATCCTGCACTGATTCCCGTTGCCGGCGGAGCGGTCAACGTCATTCCCTGGAGATTTCAGTATCCTATCTCTGAAGGACAATCCAATGCCGGTAACCTTGGGGCGGCGATAGCTACCCTTCCTAACGGCGATGCCCTGGACTCTAAAATTTGGTGGATAAACAGATAAAAACGAGAGAAATGAAAAAGATAATTATACTGACACTTCTCCTGATGCCAGCACTTTTCCAGGCATGCCAAAAGGAGACAATTGACCTGCTGAGGGAGGTTACCCCGGGGTATTCGGCCGACTTTACTGCCTCAACCGGCACCATTGTATGCACCAGGGAATACAACCCGGTAAACGTACTTTATGATGTAACCATTGACCTGCAAGTGGCAGTCGTCTCCTATACAGATGTCAGCAAAATACTTATTATCAAGAATCTTTACGATGCTGGCAATAACCTTGTCACATCTGCACTTGCCCTTGACTCAGACCTGATAAATGACACTATTTCTTTCTCAGTCACAACCTCTGAAGAACTCCTTGATGGACTTGAATTTGAACCTGACAGTATACGGACAGGGTTCTACTTCACTTTTGAAAGCTTTGCAGTACTTGCCAGTAATGACACCCTGCGGACACCAAGTGCCTTCCAGGTGGTGCCGGCATACATGAACTTCTGCACCCTGCCTGCGATACCTGACGGAATCTATGAAGCCCACAACCAGATCACCGGATTCAAAAAGGATGTTGAAATACACCAGGGCGTATGGATTTACGGATGGTTATGGAATGAGAATTCTCAGTCATGGGAACTGGGCTGGACACATCACCCGGAATATTATATGATCACCGACTTCGGACTTGACTGGTGCAACTGGAATGACTGGTGGTACGGTGTGGTCTTCACCATCAACTGTCCCCGACCAGGCGATTCGAGGAATGTCATTGAGCTGCCCGGTGACGGTTATGACACAACCGATGAAGCCACCATGATTGACAGGGTCACCGGCGAGGCAACCACAAAAATGATTAGGCTGATGCCCTATATCTACCAGGCCACTACAGCTGATGTGGGCTATTATGATGCGTCAGCCGGAATCCTTTCATTTGAAAATGTATCGGTTGATGATAACTGGTGGCATGCTGACAAACACACTATAGTTGACGTTACTTTCACCTACAAGGGTAAATAAAAGTTTCTTTCCGGACATGCTGCATGGCGACAACGCTGTGCAGCATGCTTGAATTAAATTACCTGATCATGAAGAAAAAGAGTATCCTGAATATTGCATTGCTGCTTCTGGCAACCATCTCTTGCGGTAAAGAGCAGGAGGCCACTGCCCTCTTCTCATACATAAAAGACAATAATGTCTCACCATGTACGGTGACCTTTAGTAATGAAAGCGTCAATGCAACACGTTGTGAATGGGATTTCGGTGACGGAGATACTTCTGATGAACTGAATCCTGTGCACACCTATTATCGTTCAGGAACATTCACCGTCACACTGACGGTAACCGGTGAAAACAACTCTTCAACCGTCACAGATTATGTTGTTGTCTCACCCGGAGGCATTGAGATCACATCCGTCCCGGCATCACTTGGGCTGGACCCCTTTTACCGGAAATATACTGACGCAGGCGGTATCCCGGTGATCAGCTCCGGGAAGGTTCCCGAAGAAGCCCTGCTTAAAACAAGGGCCATTGTGTTGGCCATGCTCTCCAAACGCGACAATGTAAGACTTATGTTAATTGAGAAGAATGCCAGGGTGGGAATCATAGGAGCAACTGAAGTCACAACCGACATGCCCGAATATGAATTCCTTAAGGATGACCCGAACACCAACTGGGACGAGCGTTCAAGGGGCCTTGGCGGAACCATTTGGGTACCACTGACTACAGGGGCCGAAGAGAACATAATGTGCTACTCAGATGACAGGTACCATCCTGAAGATATCCTGATACATGAATTTGCGCATGCAATACATGGAATGGGGATAATATTCGTTGAACCCGACTTCGAGGAGAGACTGAACACACTGTTTAACGATGCCATCAGCAGCGGAAAGTGGGCCAACACCTATGCTGCATCGAACTTCTCAGAATACTGGGCCGAAGGAGTGCAGGACTGGTATAATGTCAATAACCAGAGTATCCCGGCAAACGGTGTCCATAACCATGTAAACACCAGAAGTGAACTTCAACAGTATGACGTAGGGCTGTATAACCTGATAAGTGAGTACTTTAACACAACCTTTACCGGGAGCTGTCACGAATACTGAGAATCAATATCCGGAAACCATGGTTGCAGGACTTGACATTAAAACATGTAATCATCAAAAATTCTGAGATTTAACAGGAGAGGCTATCTGATTTTAAAAGATAAACCGCTGCAGTATAACCTTTTAACAGCCATAAGACCGACTTTATCTATAACAAAATGAAACCTGTATGATATTGATGTCAGAGCAGAATTTGCCTGTAATATTGAATGCATCTCCCATTGGACCAATTAAATGAAAAATTTGTAGACTAATGAAAATTTTGTTAATACTTTTCCTTCTGTTATGCTGCTGTTCACACAGGCCTTCTGAAAACGGAACAGCCCCGGCAACAGTCACATCACCACCTGAAAGCCTCGCACTTGATCCTTTCTATAAAAAGTTCACTGACGCAAATGATATACCCATTATCAGCTCTCACAAGGTTCCTGATAAAGCCCTTCTCAAGGCAAGGGAGATAGTAATTATGCTCACTGAGGGGCTTCCGCGCAATATTGCTGATACACTTGTGGCAAGAGGAGTCAAAGTGGCTGTAACGGGGAGGTATGAAGGTACAACTGACATTCCTGAGTACACTTTCCTTGAAAGTGATACCACTGTAAACTGGGATGTCAGGGCCAGGGGTCTGGGAGGAACTCCCGAATTGCCACTGACATCGTGTGCAGAGGAAAACCTGCTCTGTTACCAGATTGATAAATACCATGCCGAGGATATCCTCATTCATGAGTTTGCACATACAATACACCTGGTGGGATTTGTGCTGAATGACTCCTGCTTCAATAAAAATCTTCAGGCAATGCTTGATGATGCGGTTAGCAAGGGCAAGTGGCAGGAAACCTACGCTTCGATCAATTTAGAGGAATACTGGGCAGAAGGGGTGCAGTCATGGTTCAACGCCAACGCCGGCGTTCCTGTTCCTGACGGAAAACATAACCACATAAACACCCGCAGGGAACTGAAGAAATATGACCGGCCACTTTATGACTTAATCGCATCTTACTTCCTTAATACAGAGGTTTCCTGCTCCTGTCATGTGGAGAAATAACAGCCGGGTGCTCCCGCTTCTTCTATCACTTTCCAAAAAACAACGGCACGGCTGCCCATGGAAAATAATCAGGCAGCGTATCAAACCAGTATCCCCATTTTTAACGTATGGGGATACTGGTTTTTATGACTACTTTTGGGAAGAGGACAGGCAGCCGATGAAAATTCACTGGTGTACATCCCTGGTAATTGCATTATGTTCTGTAGAAGCTTACTCACAGACGCTGATCGAGAGCAACCTCCCTATCATCATCATCACGACCGACGGAGGGGTATCGATACCTGACGAACCCAAGGTCAAGGCCTCGATGAAACTCATATACCACGGACCCGGAGAGCTCAACTATGTGACTGACAAAGACAACCCGGCCTACCTTGATTATAACGGCCGCATAGGTATTGAGATAAGGGGATCCTCCTCACAGGTCTCCCCCAAGAAGAATTACGGTTTCACCACCCGCATGGCCGACGATATCACGAACAACAATGTCAGCCTGGTCAGCCTTTTCACCAGGTTTCTCTTCATGCCTTCATCGACAGTACGGTTTCACAAATCTCCGAGGCGGTAGACATGGAGTACAATCTGTGGGGAAAGAGCGGGAGCCATGCCCGGCGCATTGCTGATATCAAAACGTTCATGGCAGGCCGGACCGACTGGATCACGGCCAGCATAGGCTCATACAGCGCCCGCAGCGATGTGAGTGTGCCTTCCCTGGTGATAACCAAGATCATGTACCATCCTCAGACCATAATTCAGTTCTCTGATGAAAACGAGCTGGAATTCATTGAGATCCGGAACGATAGGCGCACTGGCAGAATTCCTTCATGGAGACACTCTACATCAGCAGCGAGTCAGTAATAACATCGGTTGAGATCTATGATATCAACGGAAGTCTGGTGCTATCACAACCAAGCGGCAGTGAAAGCTGTCAGGTTCATGCCGGCAGGCTTGCAGCCGGCACCTATATCATCAGGGTCACATCCGGTGACAGGTATTACACTGATAAGATCGTAAAGAGGCAGTGATATCTACCAGACGTAAGTTCCGACTGCACCGCCATCAAGGGTGAGAGGAACAGTGAAGCCCCTGAACCTTACATTGAAGTTTCTCTTTGAAGGGGTGGTGTTGAGCACTATCAGTACCTTCCTGCCGTCAGGAGTCTGAAACCCCACATTCGGCAGGTACCCAAGCATGTTGGTAGAAACCCGCACCGAACCGGGTCTGACGTGTCTGGCAGCATGGGCGAGGATATAATATGCCGGGTTTCTTTTTACACTGTTGCCGTCCAGGGTCACGGTGCCGAGGCACCTGTCGCAACCTCCCTCCGTATGAGGATCATATGAAGGATCGGAGGCCAGGTTCCATTCAAGGACATTCCTGCACCAGTTGCGGGTTGCGCCGATGATAAGGTTTTCGACATGCCATTTGATGTCTTCGGCCATATTACCGGGCCCTCCAACCCACTGCTCGGTGAAGTACAGGTTCTTTGAAGGCCAGGCCTCGTGAACGGCCGTGAGGTCGTCAATGGAGCCGCCATACAGATGAAAGGCAGAACCGTCAATAAACTGCCGGGCACCCGGGTCATTGAGCACGGCCAGAGGGTAGTCGGTCCTGTCGGCATTGTGATCATAAATGATGATCTTCGTTGTGATGCCGGCAGCAGCAAAAGCCGGACCAAGGTTCTCCCTGATGAAGAGAGCCTGGTCTTCAGCCGTCATCACCATGCTCGGGTTGTTGCCGCCATGCAGAGGCTCATTCTGGATAGTGATGGCGTCTATATCTATGCCTTCTGCCTTCATGGCCTGGATATATTTCACAAAATACCTGGCATAGGCATCAAACCACTCACGTTTAAGGCTGCCACCCACGGAGGCGTTGTTGCTCTTCATCCAGAGCGGAGCTGACCAGGGTGAGCCCATGATTTTGATCGAAGGGTTTATCGCCAGTATGTCTTTCAGCACAGGTATCAGGTCCTCCCTTTCGGGATCGATACTGAACCTCTCCATCAGCGGATCGGTCTCGCCTTCGGGCAGGTCATTATATGAAAAGACCCTGTCGCTCAGGTCAGAGGCGCCGATACTTATCCTGAGGTAGCTGATCCCGATGCCGCTGCCCACGGTTGAGAAGAGCTCCCTCAGCAGCTCACTGCGGGCTGGCGCCGTCATCTCATTCAGCAGGATGGCGCTGCCGCCTGTAAGACAGTTACCGAAGCCGTCGATCTCCTGGTATGTCTCCGTAGTGTCAACGACGATGGCAGGGTCACTGTTTGCCGTTGTGAGAAATTCCAGCTTCCCGTCGTACTTTTCAAACAGAACTCCCTTATTGGGGGAGGTGATCCACGCCTCCACAGTTATACCTGTACCCTCTCCGGCTTCCGGGCCGTTTTCCGGAGACCTGTTGCAACTGATGATGAGCAGAGCAAGAACTATTGGCAATATCTTCATTGGTAAAGTTATTTGACCTGGTAAACCCTGACGTAATCAACTACCATCGACCGTGGGAAGATTGAGTCATCAACACCCTGGGCTCCTCCCCAGTTTCCTCCGACAGCCACATTGAGCAGCAGGTGGAAACGTTTGTCAAAAGGCCAGACCTTATATCCGGTCCCCTCGTTCTGAAATGTAAAGTAGTGCTTGTCATCCACATATCCTCTGAGTTCTTTCATATCCCACTCAAGGGCATAAACATGGAAATCGGAATAGCATGTTGATACAGTTGTCCTTGATGATTTCTGTGTCCCAATGGAGTGGTTATATGCTTCAGTGTGAACTGATGCGTGGATTACATAAGGCTCCCACCCCACGTTTTCCATAATATCAATCTCGCCGCTGGCAGGCCATCCGCCGTACTCCCAGTCGGTGGGCAGCATCCATATTGCCGGCCACATTCCCCTGCCGTCGGGAATTTTTGCCTTCACCTCCACCCTGCCGTAGAGCCAGTCGCCCTTGCCCTTTGTACGGAGTCTTGCAGAGGTATAGTCAAAACCTTCATAATCCTCCCTGTGAGCGGTGATGTAGAGAAAACCATCCTTGACCTCGGCATTCGCCAGCCTGCCGGAAGTATAATACTGCAATTCGTTATTACCCCATCCGGAGGCATTGCCGTCAACGTCATAGCTCCACTTATTTGCATCAGGCAGGCCGTTGTAACTGAACTCATCGCTCCACACCAGCACCAGCTCACCGCTGTTTGGGTTATCCGGATATTCTTTGGGATCTTTCTCACCGGCACATCCCGGAGTAATCAGGAAAACAGAGAAAAAAAACAACACTATTATTGGCATGGCTTTCATTTTTTCCATAATATGCTACTTGACAATGAATTCAGCATGCAGTCCCTCGTCTGAATTCGGGCCGATCCATATATCAAACTCCCCCGGCTCGGTGACAGTCTCTTTGCCATTGAAGAAGGCCAGGTCAGCGGCAGATAGGGTGAACTCCACTTCCGCCGTCTCTCCCTTCAATATGGTAAGCCTCCTGTACCCTTTCAGCTCCTTGATCGGACGGGTTATGCTGCCCACCCTGTCGCGGATATATAGCTGTACTATCTCATCGGCATCCCACTCACCGCTGTTGGTCACCCTTGCCTTAACCGTAATGGATCCTGTTGTGCTCATTGAATCATCAGAGAGGGTAAGATCGCTGTAGGTGAAGGTTGTGTAGCTGAGGCCGTATCCGAAAGGCAACAGCGGGGTGTAACCATAGTCGAGATGAAAGGACTCGTATCCGAGTGAGCTCTGCGGATTCTCGACAGGGATCTCGTCTATGGGTGTCCATGTCTCGTCCGAGGCAGGCCTGCCGGTATTTTTCCTGTAATAGTAGAACGGTATCTGACCCTCTCCCTTTACGAAGGTCACCGGAAGCTTGCCCGAGGGTGATTCCTTTCCGAATATAAGGTCCGCCAGCGCGGGGCCGGCCATTGTCCCTCCATGCCAGGCATAGAGAAGGGCATCAGACTCCTTCAGCTCATCACCTATTGCCAGTGGCCGACCGGCCATTATAATAACAACCAGTGGCTTGCCCGTCGCGGCCAGGGCCGTAAGCAGCTCGCTCTGAGCGCCCGGCAGATCAATCTTGCCCCGTGACTGTCCCTCGCCTGACAGTATCCACTCCTCACCGATGAACAGGAGGATGGCGTCGGATCTCCCGGCTGCAGCCACGGCAGCACCGAACTGATCTTTGTTCTTGTCACGGCTGTATTTCAGTCCCTGAACATAATTGACCTTTCTTTCACCAATCATATCCCTGATAGCCTCCAGGGGAGTGACCGAGTTCTCCGGCAGTCCGTCGAAGCTCCAGGTGCCCATCTGATCCCGCGGAGAATCGGCAAGTGGGCCGATAACGGCCAGTGATTTGATCTTTGCCTCTGAAAGAGGAAGCGTCCCGTTATCGTTCTTCAGCATCACTGTGCTCTGCCTTGCCACCTTGCGGGCATGCTCAAGGAAGGAAGGATCAAGGATCTTCTTTTCTGCCTCCGGATCAACATAGGGATTTTCAAATAATCCCAGTTTGTATTTTACCACCAGGATATCCCTGACAGCATTGTCAATCTGCTCCATGGTGATCTTCTTCTCATCGAGCAAAGTCTTGATGTTGTCAAAATAGGTGGTTGTGGCCATTTCCATCTCCACACCGGCGGCAATAGCTTTAGCGGCAGCATCCTTTTCATCAACGGCATATCCCTGAATAACAATCTGGGGGACGGCAGCGTAGTCGCTGATGACAAGTCCCTCGAACCCCCATTCATCACGCAGTATCTGTTTCAGGATGAACTCATTTGCCGAAACAGGAATGCCGTTCAGTTCATTGAACCCGGACATGAATGTCAGGGCACCGGCATCTTTTGCGGCTTTGAAGGGTTTCAGAACCACATTTCGCAGTATCGGTTCTGTTATATAAGTAGTATTATAGTCACGTCCGGCTTCAGCGAAACCGTAACCCGCATAGTGCTTTGCACATGCAGCCACGGAGGCGGGGTCAGTGAGGCTGTCTCCCTGCAGGCCTTCAACCATGGCATATGCAAGTGTAGATGCCAGATACGGATCCTCACCGCAGCCTTCGGCTATCCTTCCCCACCTGGGATCCCATGTAATGTCAATCATTGGGGCAAACGTCCAATTAATACCCTGTGTCGCAGCTTCTGCCGCTGCAATGCGGAAAGCCTCCTTCACTGCCTCAGGGTTCCATGAAGCGGCCATCCCCAGTGGGATGGGGAAAATAGTGCGGTATCCGTGGATGACATCCCTCCCAATCAGAAGAGGTATCCCAAGCCTGCTCTCTTCAACGGCAATGCGCTGAGCCTCATTAACCTTATCTGCCCCGAAATAGTTGAGCAGCGAGCCGAACCTGCCGTCGCGGATGGCCTGTTTGAATTGCTCCTGGTCACTGAAGTAGCCATCGAAAAGCTGTGACATCTGCCCTGTCTTTTCATCAAGCGTCATACGGGCAACCATCTTTTCAGCCCTGACATCAGCGCCCTCTTTGACAGGGGCTCCTGTTCTGCAGGAATTGGTAAGAAGAGCGATGAGCAGGAATAGAACTACAAGCGAAGGTTTTAAAGTATTCATTGATTAATCTCTTATTGTTTACCACTTAACAGGTTTCATTGTCTGCATCTCGCAGGAAGTCAATGATCGGGCAAATTTAATAATTTATGCCTGACATCAACAGCAGGAGGCAAATGAGATGGTGATCAGAGTTTGACCTGTTGCCGGCTCAGCAACGGGCGGGGCAACAGGATCCTGCTGTCTGCACGTCAGGAATAAGGTCTTCCCGAGACGTTAATCTGTTTTATCTCACCGCTTCTGTTGAAGATCATGTTACTGCACTGGTGATCCAGTGATGAATATCCAATGATCAGAGTCGCTGACAATAGTCATGAAGAAATCATCCATCTGATCACAGTTGCCGATACGATAAAACTTCTCCCCGTCAATTTCCACAAAACTCCCCTGAACGCGTTTATCTGTATTAATCAGGACAGCCTGACCCAGTTGTATCTTTTCTCTTTTCATCCGTACAAGATATAATTCCAAAGGTGGGATTGAACCCCGGCAATATAATTTATGTCTGTTTGCTTTTTTTGGCAATCAAGGAAGCCTCATGGTGTTTCGGGTAATTGTTGAATGATGGTTTTGCCTGGCGGTTTTCATAAAAGACCCCCCGGTTGTTAACCAGATGGCCGGCACCAATAGCCGCTTTCTGCAACATGGGCACTCTGTCTTTCTCATCTGTTAGGTAATGATTCACAGGAAGAATATTATGGGAAGATGTTCAACGCTTCTGACAATTCTCAAAATATCACGGCCGTTTACTGCCGGCTTGATTCCTTCATCTCGCCTTACAACTGTAACCTGATCAGCCTGTGCGCTAACGGCAGATGTCACTGTAAATAAAAGAATTAAATATCGCAGAAACAGGAGATTTTTTCTCATATTATTATCAGGTTTGAGATTGTCTGCGTACTCTGTTGTTTCTCATCACGGTAAAAGTTCACTTGCATGCCTGGTACATCCTGCATTGGATAATCCTCGGGACTGGCCCTCTGACCCTGCCTCAGATTTGCATCAGGTAATCCACGAGATTGGTACTCTGATCAAGCCTGAGCTTTTTCCTCAGACGATATCTGCTGATCTCAACGCCACGTACTGAAATATTCATCAGGGCAGCAACCTCCTTGGTTGTAACATTCATCCGCAGGTAGCTGCAAAGTCTCAATTCACCGGGGGTTAGCTCCGGATGAAGGTTTCTGAGTCGGGAATGGAATTCCTGATGGACTTCATCAAAATAACGGTCAAAGACCTGCCAGCTTTTTTCATTTTGAATATCCATGTCTATCTTACGGCTGATCTTTTTCAGATCAGCTACCACTGACTCATTTTGGGCATTCTGGATCAATGCTGACAGTTCCTGTTTAAGGGAGTTCAGGAAGTTATTCTTCCGTATGATGTGATAGGCAGCCGAAGTCAGCTCCTTGGTCTTATGCTTCATCTCAGACTGCAATCTTTCGTTCTTGAGTTGCATTACCTCTGCTTCTGCCGCCAGTTTCTGCTCCTCAAGCGTCTGCTCCGTCTTTTTGAATGCATTTATCTGCCTGTTTTTCTCCTGTAACCTTACCCTCTCTATTCTTCTCAGGTAGAGATATGCAGAGGCCGGAATGATACCCGAAAACAAGAGAATATATAATATCATCGCCTTGTATGACCTTGAGAAGGGAGGTTCAACAGTGAAGCAAAAACTATCCTCAGCGCTGACATTCCCGTATATGTTTCTCGCTTTCACCTCGAAACAGTAATCTCCTTCGTGCAGATTGGTGTACTCCTTGCTGTTTAACATTGACCAGTCGGACCAGTCATCATCAAAATTCATCAGGCGATAACTGTACTCAATGTGTCCGGCATTCTCTATATCCGGAGAATTGAACCTGAAGGAGATGTTGTTCCACGACAAGGGCAATGCAAACTGGTCATTACTCTCACCCTCAGCAAGATGTGAGTTGCAGGAGAAATAATATAACGAATCTTCACGCTTTGAGGAAACAGTTACACTGTTTATGTAAACATGCATCTCATCGAAATAGTTCTTGTAGATCGATGGATCATAATGAACAAGTCCCTTCTGTGTACCTATGAATCTAATGGTCGGATCCTGGATATGGATATTGTCAAACGGTGAAACACGATTGTCATTAAGGTCCGGAAACGGTGTCGAAATATTGGTAAAAGTTCCATCCTCCGGAAGTCTGAAGACACCCATCCCCTCACTGGCTGAATACCATAAATTACGGTTGCGGTCTCCCTTCAGAAAATCTATAAGCGTGAATTCATTAAAGAAATCATTCCGCTCTTCGGATTTGTAGAAAAGCTCTTTCTGCTCGTCAAACCGGTAAATCCCCTGGCTGGTTGATATGAAAAAATCGCCTGATCTGTCATGCAAAATGAAAAAATCGCCTGATCTGTCATGCAAAATGTATGGCAACTCCTCCGGCAGATTGCCGGTGCCCCTGTATTCCCTCACAAGGATAACAGAGTCAAGGCTTTCATTGATATGAATATGGGAAGGCCCCAAATATCCGTGCCTCATCCAGAGCCAGTTGTTATTTCTCAGAATCAGATCCTTTGATGAGATGTCAAACCCCTGAACTCTGTTTCTGAACTTCCATCTTCCATCCCTGCCTTTTTCAAAGATTATCAATCCGTCATTTATAACGGAAGTCGGGAGACTTGATTTAAGAAAATCAATCCCAATGTCAAGTCCAAGCCAGACATTATCCTGACGATCAACAAACAGTGACATAACGGTGTTGTTCTGCAAGCCGTTGGATCTGTTCAGATGCTCCCGGATCTCCCCTCTCTCATTCACCACAAACAGTCCGCTCTTAATGGTTCCGAACATGAAGGTGCTTTTGTGAACAGACCCGCAATAAAGCTTGGATTTTTTCAGCTCTTCAGAAATTTCGGTATCCCAGGGTTGCATGGTTTGACCTGAGAGCACAAACAACCCGTTGTTCATTGTTCCTACAAAAAGATCGTTCGCATTTACCGGAGTAAGCGACTGAATTTCATCCTGTGTGAAAAGGGAATCATCAGTGATAGTCTCCAGGCCACCATCAACCAGCATCCTCAGTCCCACCCCTGTCTCAACTACATAATAATTATTGTTGAGGTAAAAGGAGTTGCCGAATCTCTCCCTGGGCCTGATAACATAAACAGTGTTGTTTTTATAGATGAAAATGGATTTAAAACTCCGGAAAACGACCCCAAATCTGGTCTGGTAAATGTTCAATACATCATCACAATTCCTTGCATTTTCCGGGATAAGATGATTTAAGGAACTATATCTGATTCCTGTTTCGGCAGATCTGTCAAGAACTCCTATTTCATTATATGCACCGACATAAAACCTATTATCAGAACCGAATGCCAGCGACCTAACAATCGAATTACTGAATACTGGAAATGTCTCCCGGTCCTCTCCGTCAAACCGCAGTATTCCGTTGTTATTTGCTACATATATATTACCCTGCTCATCATCAACGATATTCCAGTTCTGAGTGCCCCCCCCGTACTCACTTCGACCGATATTCCAAATTTCCGGGACACCAATTGATTTAAACTGTCCTGAGAGGCTGAGCGTTGGAGATATAATAGCCAGCACTAAAACTATTCTCCTGCAGTTATTTAGTAACATGGCTGTAAATGATTGAACTGTCATTTAACGGGTGAGCTCATCTTCAGGGTCTGAAAGAAAAAAAGTCATTGCCTGCCCGCTCAAAAGGCAGGCAATGACTTGCATAATCAACTATTTATGGATACCCTCCACATGAGGTCCTGACAGTTCGTCAAAGTAGAATGAATGGGTGCCGTCACCTACGCCCGGGTTGCACATGATCCTCACCACATTGTAAAAGTCATGGTTGAAGTTGTCATCCATGACGATGTTTGATGTGAAGATATCACCTGTCCAGTCCCATCCTGCACCTACACCGTTGAAGTCATACTCTGCCACTTCCCAGGTGTTGTCCTTCTGTATGGTATATTTAAGGTCATAGGTTCCGGTCTGCCAGGCAGTACCACCCCTGTTGGTGTTTTCCAGCTTCAGGAGTATTTCATCTCCGGCTTTTCCGTAGACCATGATTTTAAATACTTGTTGCAGCCTGAGGTCAAACCTGAAGCCGCTGTTGAGTTGCATATAGGCATTTGCCCACTCGTTGTTGGTCTTGGTATAGTATGCCACTTTTGCCGACTTGTTGGGATACTCCTTGTACGGGTTGTCGACGGTGGTGACACTGCAATCCTGTCCCAGCACCGGGAAGACCTGCACCTCGCTGAAGTCGTTGTAAACGATCATCATGTCAAGCAGGAATTCCACATATGCCGAGTTGTTATTGGCAAGGACAATCTGCTGGGTGCCGGTGAGCACTCCGAGACTGGAGTTGATCTTTGCAGTAACGGTATATGTGCCCTTACGCATGTAGACATGATTCACCACCTCATCCTTGCCACCTGTAACCTCATCGCTGCCGTCGCCGAAGTCCCAGGTTATGCCTGTAACACTCTGTCCGTCCGGTATTGAATAATCAGTTACCGAACATGACACTTCATTATCAGTCCCTTCGGTGGCGTTTACGGTATAGGTGATCGTTGGACGCTCATACCCTTTGGGAATCAGATAGTAATGCCACACGGTCCAGTTTTCATATGAGCTTTCACATGTAAGCTCAAGGAGGTTTTCGGTCACCTGGAGGATCTTATAGGTATGGTCCTTTGCTCCTACATCAAGCCCGGGGAAGATTGGCGTTGCACTGTTGATGACGATATAGTTGTCGCCGTCAGTCTCAACAATACTCCAGTTCCCGGTTACAGGTGTTGCATAATCGACATCATAGTCGTCCTTGTTCAGTCTCGGATTGAGGTACACGGATGCCAGAGCAGGGTCGTCTTTGGTATAACCCTTGACGTAGCTCACTCCTTTATTGTCATATTTCACAACAAAATCAGTAAGGACAAATGTCAGTTCGTCGTCATAGGCTCCTGTTCCACTTTTTATATTCGGCTCGGCTGCCCACCAGACGACACTCCCGTCTGCCACTGTCCAGTCAGTCCCGGCAGCCATTGCTTTGGTAACATCGCCCACACCGAAGTGACCTTTTGATTCAGAGTCAACGACCCATGTCTTGCCGTCAGCATCATCGGCGCCACCAGTAAGATTAACATAAACAGGGTCTGTGAAGATCGAAAAGTCAGTCTCAGTCTGCGTCAGCGTTTTGGTAATGGTAGCTGTGCCGCCGCGGGTGACAAGGGTAAGCTTCACGCTGTAGTCTCCGGGCATGGGATACCTGACAACATTTGACTTACCAGTTCCTTTGGTTCCGTTACCGAAATCCCATGAGGGAATGCCCGTAACAGCCGATGTATTGGTTATCACAAAGTTGAACGCATCGCTTCCGGGGGCAATTGTGAAATCAAGCTGGTCAGCCGTCGGTGCCGCACCGATATCGGGTTTATCTGCCAGCTGCGGTTCACAGGCAGTAATTATCAGCAATAATGCCAGTACGCCTGCAAGTCTGGAAAAATGTTTATATATTTTCATAATTGTTTGATTCTAGTGAAATTTATAAACCTATGTAGGCCGGAACCATCTGTTTGAGGACGCCTGAGTTCATATTTCTGATCTCACCGGCAGGTATGGGGAACATACCCCATGAGTCAGACTTGAAGGTTCGGTTGCCGAAGTCGCCGGCATTGGGTATGCCCGAAGGAACCACGAAGCTGGCATTGATCATCTGCTCACAATAGGTAAGTCCTCTCCTGAGAAGATCCCACTTCCTGAGACCCTCTCCCCCGAATTCCACACGTCTTTCATGGTAGATGTCATCAAGAGTTATCGCTTCCTTGGCTGCTGCTTCACCCAGAGCCCTGGTTCTGACCCTGCTATAGTACCCTGCAGCCTTGCCCGGATCGTCAGCCAGCCATACCTCTGCTGCCATCAGCAGCACATCGGCAAACCTGATATCCATGTGGTTGCGGGGGAAGTTGTGGCTCGGGTCGCCGCCCGAACCCTGGTAGTCGGCACGCGCCATATATTTCTTGTTGAAATAGCCTGTATTCATGAAGGCCCTGTTATAATCAGTCAGGAGCGTTTCGGCATCATAGAGGGTGACATATTTCCTGGGGTCGCCGGGTTCAAATTCATCAGCCAGGCTCCAGGTGGGGATGGAAAATGACCATCCAGGGAAAACGGTAGCGTCGCCCTGGGGGTTACGCACGCTAAGCCAGACGCATGAGAAATTACCGTTGATGTTCCAGCCTCCCCAGTCGCCTGATTTAGCCTTATCCGAATACTGTATTTCGAGAACGCCTTCGCTGTTATTCTGGTTGTCCCAGTCGAACAGGTCGGCATAGTCAGGTACAAGTGAATACTGCTCGCTAAGAATTACCTCGTCGAGCGCTGACTGTACCCATGCTTTGTTTATGGCTGTGGTTCCATTGCTCCATTGTTCTGCCGTAAGACCCAGTCCGCTGATGGCGCTCATGCCTGTGTGATACAGGTATATGCGTGCTGCAAGAGCCTGTGCAGCCCCTTTGGATACCCGTCCCTTTTCGGCTGCAGGAATGGTTACCGGCAGGGCAGCGACAGCATCAAGAAGATCTGAGGCAATCAGGCTGAATATCTCATTGGGAGTGCTCTGTGTAACATTCTTGTACTCTTCGACATCGGGGAGCACCTCTGTAACAATGGGCACCCATCCGAAATGACGGACCAGGTCCCAGTAGAAGTAAGCCCTCAGGAATTTGACCTCACCCTCAAAACGTGTCTTGAGGCCATCAGTCTCCCAGGCAATATTCTCCTGCTTCTGCAGATAGAGGTTTGCCCTGTAGATACCTGAATAACAACGGTTCCACAGATCAGAAGATGAATTGTTCTCAGGTTCCATCTTGAACATCTCCATATCCTGCCATTGGCTCATGTCCGAAGCATCGGATCCGCCGCAGAAAGCATCGTCAGACCATATATCCGACATGGTGGGGACAAACTGCCAGTTCTGTACGGAGTATGCATCATACACCGCCGTGACAGCGAGGAAGGCATCTCCCTCCGTTTTGTAGTAGTTGGCTTCTACCTGGCCGGTCTTTGGTTCAAGCTCAAGGAACTCCTGTGTACATGATGAGCCTGCAACCATCAAAGCCAGAAAGAAGAGACCATATAATAATGACTTTTTCATAGTTCTGTTGATTTGCATGTTAGAATGTAACACTGATACCGGTCATGATTGTACGCGCCTGTGGATAAATGCCACGGTCAATACCGTTGTCAAACACTCCTCCCCCGATCTCCGGATCAAAACCCGTGTATTTGGTGAATGTATACAGGTTCTCTGCTGAAACGTAGAGACGCAGTTTGCTCAGGCTGATAGCATCAGTAATGCTCTTGGGAAGTGTGTAACCCAGAGTGATGTTCCTCAGTCTGACAAAGCTGCCATCCTGGATATAGAAGTCGCTTACCGTCTTACCGTTCAGGTTGTTGTCGACAAATGTCACCCGAGGGTAGAAATCCGAGGTCCCTTCGCCGGTCCAACGGTTCAGCCATTCGGCATTGTAGTTGGTTCCGTTCATGTCATACCTCCTGGTGGCACTGTAGATTTCCTGTCCGAGTGCCGCGTAGATAAACATATTGAAGTCAAATCCGTACATCTCTGCGCTAAGGTTAAGACCTCCGGTAAAATCAGGGAAGGGGCTTCCTATCTGGACCCTGTCGGCGTCACTGATGGTACCGTCCCTGTTTTCATCAACAAATTTAATATCTCCGGGCTGGGCGTTGGGCTGGATCTTCGATCCGGTGGAGCTGACGTAGGAGTTAATCTCTTCCCGGGTCTGGAAAATACCGTCTGTCTTAACTCCGTAAAAGACTCCCATCGGTGTGCCTATCTCTGCATAGATTATGCCGCTCTGGCCAAATCCGCCGTCACCGCCCTGAAGCCTTTTCTCGGCATTCTGTATGTCAAGAACCTCGCTCTTGTTGAACGCTCCATTGATAGAGGTACTAAGATAGAGTTCACCAAGCTGCTTGCGGTAGCTGATCTCTGCCTCAATACCTGAGTTCTGTACCGAACCGCCGTTGATGATCGGGGCAGAGTTGCCAACGAGCATGGGTACCGGTGCTGTCACCAGCCAGTCTTTGGTTTTCTTGATGTAATAGTCAAGGGTTACTGTCAGACTGGTACCAAGGGTTGTAAGATCGATACCGAAGTTTGTCTGTTCCGAGGTCTCCCACTTAAGTGAGGGGTTGGCTATCCTGGTAGGTTGCGTACCGTTGTACTGGGTCTTGCTGTCACCAAAATAATATATATTCTGGTTTCCGATGACCGATGTATAGCCGAAGTTGCCTATGCTCTCATTACCGTTCTGGCCCCAGCTGGCCCTTAACTTTAGCATGTCAATCACATTGGTGAGGTTTTGCATGAAGGGTTCCCGTGATATAACCCATCCTATCGAGGCGGAGGGAAAATAGCCGTACTTGTTTTCGTCGCCGAACCTCGATGAGCCGTCACGCCTGATTGTGGCAGTCAGCATGTAGCGGTCGAGCAAGTCATAATTGACACGGGCAAAGAGCGACGCAACGGTATGCTCGGAATATCCGCCGCCTGCATTTGCACTTTCGGGGTCAGTGGCATTGTCAAGATATGAATGCTCAAAGTCGTCAAAGATCAGATCGTTCTTTGAACCCCACAGATTTTCATACATATCCTTAAATGCGGTAGTACCCGCCATAAGTGTCAGGTTATGTACGTCAAACGACTTTGAGTAGGTAAGCACATTCTCGAAGTTCCACCTTGAATAGATGTCAATCGACTTATTGGCTCTGTCAATTATGCTGAAATGCATGGCATCAAGGTAATACTCGGGAGTATAGGAGTCATTATTCACAATGGCATATTCACCGCCAAATGATGTGCGGAACACAAGTCCTTCAAGCGCCCTGGCCATCTTGCCAAAATCGAATTCCCCGTAAAGGTTACCTATTAACTTATATGTCCTCGTTTTGGAGTTATTGTAACTGATCAAGGCAATGGGGTTGGTGATCTCCTGCAATCCGATGCCATAGGCTTCCGGTGTTGCCCATGAACCATCGGAAAACATCACCGGAACAATCGGAGGCATATTCAGCGCCTGGTTGAGCCCCAGCCCGAAGCGGTCGTTGGTGGCAATACCCCTGCTGGTGATGCCGACAAGGTTTACGTTGCCGCCCAGTTTGAAAAGCCCGAATGTACCGGCTGCATTAAGTCTGTACCCGATTTTCTCAAAGTTGGATTTCCCCTTTGCCACAATACCGTCCTGGCTGAAGTAATTAATAGAGGATGAGTATTCCAGCTTGTCGCTCCCTCCCATGAATGAAAGAGAATGGTTTTGCTTGGGTGCGTTGTAATAGAACATCTCATCCTGCCAGTCGGTGTCTGCGGTGAAGCTCTCTATCTGTGACGGGGTGAACTTGGGTCCCAGTCCGCCATTGATGGATGCTTCATTGGTAAGCATGATGTACTCCTCAGCATTGAGCAAGGGGATCTTCTTCCAGGGATTCTGGAAGCCGTAGTACCCGTCGTATGAGACTGTGAGCCTGGTATCGGTACGTCCGGTCTTCGTTGTGATAAGAACGACACCGTTTGCTCCGCGGGCACCGTAGATGGCAGCCGAGGCAGCGTCCTTCAGCACTTCGATGGATTCAATATCGGCGGCATTCAGGAAATCGGTTCCCGCACCGCTCATCGGGAGCCCGTCAATGATATAGAGAGGCTCTGCATCACCGTTGGTGCCGGCACCCCTGATGCGTACTGATATCTGCGATCCGGGCTGACCGGAATTGGCCGTGATGACCACCCCGGCAGTCTTTCCCTGAAGAGCCTGCGTGACACGCATGTCTGTCGCTTTGCGCAGATCATCGCCGTCAACCTTTGCGATAGCTCCGGTAACAAGGCTCTTTTTCTGAGTACCGTATCCCACTACAACTATCTCGTCAATCAGCTCCACTTCAGGGGCCATGACAATATCATAAGTAGCACTCTCCGTCACTACTATCTCCTGCGTCTTCATTCCCACAAAGGAGAAGACGACCGTTGAGTTCATGGGTACATTGTCAAGACTGTAGTACCCGTTAATGTCAGTCATGGTCCCGGTTGCCGTGCCCTTCACGAAAACACTTAACCCGGGAACAGGCTGACCGTCGTCAGCTGACGTTACAACCCCCTTTATCTGCAGCCCCTGGGCATTCAGCCCCAGGGTAAATGCAATGAATAAAAGGGTCATGATTGTCTGTTTCATAGATTTGAATTAGAGTTTAGAGGTTAAATTAAATTAAGAGTTCAGAGGTTAGATTAAATTAGTTTTAGTTAGAGGTCAGATTAATTAAATTAAGTTGATCATCTTTGCCTCGCCGGCCAAACCGTCGAGATTATGTAAATATACAATACCAGGTACACATTGGCACAGATCATAATACATCAAAAATACTACAACAGCCATTGTTGACCAACACATCAATTACAGATACCTACGTATTGTATGTATCTGACATTATACTTATTACCCTTTTATAATTAGTATGATGACTTACATCTAAAGACAAATTATGATACTACAGATGCGAATAATTCCTACAAATTGAGAATATGTGTGGTAAGATTTGTTTCCCTGCTGATCCCCATCTTTTTTCTGACCCTGTACCTGCATATCTCAACTCCGCGGACAGAGATATTCATGAGAGGAGCTATCTCTTTGGTGTTAATATTCATTTTAAGGAAAGCACAGAGCCTTAATTCTGTAGGAGTCAGGGTCGGGTACCTGGCCTTGAGACGGTCAAGGAACTCTTCGTGCACCTCATCAAATGCTCTTGTGAACACCTCCATCTGTTTATTGCTGTCAACCTCCCTGGTTATCCTGTAATAAAGATCACTTATCCTGCTTCCGGTTGAATCATCCCTGCAGATTGATTTCAATATGGTGAGATCCTCCTTCAGGGAGTTCAAAAACTCGTTCTTCTTCACCAGGTTCATGGCTTCAATGGCAAGCTCCTTGTCGCGTTGTATCATCTCGGCCCTGAGCTTCTCATTCCGGATTCTGATTATCTCCCTCTCAGCTTCCAGAGCCTGCCTGATGTACTCCTGCTCCTTCGCTTCATACAGGCGCTGACTGTTAATTCGCTCCCTTCTCTTCGACAGCTCTATGCGCCAGTTTATGAATCTTGCGAGAAAGAAAACAAAGCCCAGCAAAGCAATTAAATAGCCCACATATGCTGCCGGAGACTTGTACCAGGGGTGTTCAATAACAAACTCCACTTCCGCAGGAAGACTTTCCGTCCCCAGCATATCTCTTGCCTTTACCCGGAAGGTATATCTGCCATCCGGCAGGTTGGAAAACTCCTTGGTATATGATCTGTCCCATGCTGACCATCTGTCATCAAAGCCTTCCAGCATGCAGCTATATTCTGTATTACCGGCGTTGGCATAAATCGGCGATGTGAAGGTGAACCTGATTACATTATTATGAAACTTAAAGCTGTAAGGGCTCTCCTGAACCTGTTCGGAGCCAGACCCTCCGCCAAAGTAAAAAACCGTATCCTGATGCAGTGCCTCCACCTTTACAATATGTACTGAAAACTCCTGATTATCAGATGCATGATGCCCAGATGAGTAGTGTGCAAAACCGTCTTCCGTTCCAAAAAAGAGGTGATCAGAGGAATATGAATAAACCGATTCAAAGCCGCGGATGAACTTACCGGAGAGCGGAAGAAATGGTGCTGTAAGATGCTTGTAGGTACTGTCTTCCAGTAACCTGAACACTCCTGCCCTGTTTTCGGAAACATACCAGATATTTCCGTCCCGGTCTTCATTAAGGTAGGAGAACCGCACAACAGGAGTGAGGAGCCTGTTGAAGCGGAGAGAGCTTGTGAATCTGTCTTCTTCAGGCCTGTACTCAAATATTCCCGCCTCGGAGAGCACAACTATCTTATCCCTTATCCTGCTGATGACAAGGTTATAGTCTGACGGCAGACCATCATCTGAATTATAGAACCTGTAGGATGAGACGGTATCCGGTCTGCTTCCCAGGCGAATCCTGAAGATACCCTTGAAGCCGTGGCTCATCCAGAGGTCTCCCGCCTCATCCTCCTCAAACACCCGGAATGATTCACCAAAGCCCTCGATTCTCCCGACAAACTTCCATGATCCTTCCATCCACCTGAAAAGAATGATTCCGCTGAAGGTTCCCCCTACCAGGTATCCCGGATGGCTGTTAAGCTCATGATACTTCCACCCGCCCGGTATATCGCTGATCAGCCTGGCCCGGTCACCTTCCACAATAAAGGTTCCCTTATTATGGCCACAGAAAAGGATATCCCTGTGGATACTAAGGTGCCAGACCTGACCGTCGGTTCCCTCGATCATCCTGAAATCTTCCTCCGCACCCACTCTCTCCCATGATTTTACGTACAGTCCCTGGTTGGTGCCGAGGTAAATATTCCCGTCATGAATTACGCTGGCATAGCCGGCACCAAAGCCCTCCGAATTTTGGATGAACGTGACCGGAGAATTGACTGTCAGATAGTCTATGCCTTTGTTCAGCAGAAGCCAGAGATCACCTGCACGGTCTGCAAAGACATTCAGAATCGTATTGTCCTGCAAGCCCCTTTTTTTATTGATCTGCTGGATTATGTTTCCTTCACTGTCAACTATCATCAAGCCGTTGAGTATTGTACCGAAAGCATAGTTATCATCGTGTAGTCTGACAGCACTGAATATCTGGTCACGCATCAGCATCCTGCTGGCAGGTACGTTCCATCTCATAAGCTCCCGGCCATCATAAATGAAAAGTCCCCGATCGGGTGTAGAGACAAGAATCTCGTCTTCACCCTTCGCCAACAGTGAGATGACCTCCTCACCTGCAAGAACAGCGCAACCCTCAATCTTTGAAAGCGCGGTGCCGTCATATTCCATCATTCCGTTCTCAGCATCGTTGAAGATGAGTCTGCCCCGTACATTGAATGAGTTCTGAAATCTTGAGGGTGCCTTCAGAACGGCAACAGGACTGCCCTCCCTGAAAAAATAGGCAGCATCATAAGTCTGAAATACAATTTTATCCCTGAACTGACATATATGCCACACATCGTCGAAATTCCGGTTTTCTTCAGGAATCAGATCCCGCATTGATCTGAATGTCATCTGACCATTCTCTGACCAGACCATTTTTCCCAGGTCATTGTATGCGCCGACGTAAATATCTCCGGGACCGTCAATGTATACCGACCTTACCATGGACCTGTTGGGCATGGGATAAAGCTGCCACTGCTCGCCGTCAAAAACAAGGAGCCCGTCATTGTTGGCAAAGTACATGAACCCCCTGCCGTCCTGTGCGGCTCCCCAGTTCTGAGTGCCGCCCCTGTAGTCATCCTTGGTGAAATTACGGATGTAGGGAGTGCCGATATTCTTAATCTCTCCGACAGCCACCAGGCTTATCAGGAAGAACAGCTGCAGCACCGTTATGCTTCGTCGGAACACAGTCTCTCTTTTAACTGTCCAATTTATAATTTTTATCTGCTCCCGGCGAGATGCGGTTTCTATTTTTATTTTTTAGGTATATTTGCCATGATCCGGAATAACCCGGCATATAACCCAGACATAGTTGCGCAAAATGGTCAAAGTCACCAATAACAGGATCCCGCATGAATTTTTTATAACCAAGGGTTCAGGATGCAGCGAATATGCCCTCCATCCCGGATCATACCATATGGCACTGCACGATGCGGGCATCGCCGAATACAACATCATGAACTACTCGTCAGTGCTGCCGGCGACGGCGAAACTGATGACGCTGGATGAAATCGACATGCCACCCTATGGCTCAGAATTGTGCAGCATCATGGCAGTGGCTAACGGGTATTACGGTGAACACATATCTGCAGGGGTGATATTTGCATGGATGTATACTGACGAAACCTGCGAAGAGAAGGTGGGAGGACTGGTCTGCGAACTGGCAGGTTACTTCGATATGGAAGCTCTGGAGGAGAGACTCTACACCGTCCTCAATGACTTACATGACAGGACCTTCTCACAGTACTACCTCGGTGAGCCTACAGTCATCAGGGAGTCACTGACAATAGACAAGAGATACGGAACAGCCCTCGTGGCCCTCTGTTTTATAAATTTCACCCAGGGTTGATGGTACGCAGCATTGCACACAGCTGACAAAATTAAATTTGACCGGTAACAACCGCCTGCCATGAGCAGACAATATAAACTGATAAGTTTCTTTACACCTCCACCCCGATGACGCATCCCGGTCATCATGACACTGGGCATCTTCACAGGTCTCTTTTTCTTCCTGCTGAAGATATCCAACGCCACCTCATATCTCTCCGATGACCCCAGGGTCTGCATCAACTGCCACATTATGACGCCGCAGTTCGCAACCTGGTCGCATAGTGCCCACCGGGCCGTTACCGACTGCAACGAGTGCCATGTGCCTCATGACAGCTTCATAAGAAAATATTACTTCAAGGCTTCCGACGGCCTGCGCCACGCCACGGTCTTCACCCTGCGCAACGAACCGCAGGCTGTTTATATCAGGGAGGCAGGCAGGAAAGTAGTTCAGGAAAACTGCCTCCGCTGTCACGCCTCTCTCTTCAGTGACGGCCCCGGCATACCCGCCGAAGCACTGACGGGAAGGCGTGAAAGACAGTGCCTCGACTGTCACCGCTACACTCCGCACGACAGGGTTAACAGCATCTCTTCAACACCCTTCGCCATAACCCCTGCCCTCAAGGATAACCTTTAGCTAACTCTCAATACCCACACCCATGACAAGCATTACAGGCAAGAGGACACTACTATGCCATTGAGGACAACCGGAACACGCTTCGTACCGGGGGACCCCTTACGCCTGATGCCGGCCCCCAGCCAGCAACATGCTGGACATGCAAGAGTCCCCGATGTGCCCCGCATGATAAATCAGATGGGTGCTGAGCAACGGCATCATGAAGGGCCTCGAAGCCCGGATAGACCTTGCATCAATATTGGCCGGCATGGGAATCAGGGATGTCACCGTTCCCGATATCTCTTCCAAGGCTGCCGCCCAGAGATCGATCGGCCTTGATATGGAATCCCTGATAAGAGAAAAGGAGCAGTTCAAAAAAGAGATACTGCCTCTCTGGGACAAGGCCTCCGTCTGAAAAGGCTTATTATCAAAAATCTAAAAAAAGGACATTTGAGGGTAATTTACAGAAAGAGTTGTCATTTTTTCTATGGCTTAGGGTAACATTCGCTATCTTAGCGATTCAAATTCCACATAAGCCATTCATGAAGCTGACATTCTACGGGGCTGCCCGCGAGGTGACAGGCAGCAAGATACTTATTGAGACAGAACACGGGAAAAATATCCTGCTTGACTGCGGGCAGTTCCAGGGAAAGGGTCTGGAGACAGAGGAGATGAACAGGGCAGTGCCTTTTCCTCCAGCCTCGGTTGACCATGTTATACTGTCACACGCCCATATAGACCATTCAGGGCTTATCCCCTTTCTTTACCGCAACGGCTTCACAGGGTCGGTGATCTGCACCAATGCCACCCGTGATCTATGCTCCATAATGCTTGCCGATTCGGGAAAGATACAGGAGTATGATACCAGGTACTTCAACAAGAAGAGGGCAAGACAAAATCTGCCCCCCGTTGATCCTCTCTACACACAGGCTGATGCGGTGGCCTCGATGCAACTCTTTATCGGGGTGGCCTATGACCGCAAGTTCCGAATAGACGACTTCACCACGATCAGATTCACCAATACCGGCCACATGCTTGGCAGTGGTGTGGTAACTCTTGAACTGAGGGAGAGAGACGGCATCAAACGGCTGGCGTACACCGGTGACATCGGAAGACCTTCAAACAGGATACTGAAGAGTCCTGAGCCATTTCCCCAGGCTGACATCCTCATCACCGAGTCGACCTACGGCGACCGCCTCCACCCTACAGTCGAGGAATCTGACGAGGAGCTCTTCAGGATAGTACGTCATACATGCGTCGAGAAGAGGGGCAAGCTGATCATCCCTGCCTTCAGTGTAGGCCGCACCCAGGAGGTCGTCTATTCGCTCAATACATTATATAATGCCGGCAGACTGCCCAGGGTAGATATCTATGTTGACAGTCCGCTCTCAGTCAATGCCACGAATATATTCCGCCTCCACACTGAGTGCTTCAATCGCGATGTCCAGGAAGTGATGCTTTCTGACCCTGACCCGTTTGGGTTCAACAGCCTCTTTTACATCACCGAGGTTGAACATTCAAAAAGGCTTAATGATATCATGGAACCGGTAATCATCATCTCATCATCGGGGATGATGGAGGCCGGGCGCGTCAAACATCACCTGGCAAACAGCATAAGCAATCCTGCCAATACTGTTCTGGCCGTAGGCTATTGCGCTCCTTCAACACTGGGAGCCAGGATACTGGGAGGTGCCGAGGAGGTCTCCATACACGGTAACAGATATGAGGTGAGGGCAGATATTGAAAAGATCGAGTCATACTCCGGCCACGGAGATTACAGGGAGATGGCAGACTACCTCTCATGCCAGGACAGCTCAAGGCTGCAAAAGGTATTCCTGGTGCACGGCGAATATGAGACACAGGTCAAATATCAGTCGTATCTCGAGTCAGAAGGATTCAGAAACATTGAGATCCCGGCCTACGGAAAATCTTTTTCAGTGTGATTTATACAATTTTTCTTTCAGAGTCATTCTGAAAATCTATTTTTGCACAAAAATTCCCGAATCATGTTCATAGCAATGGTCATTCTCTTTGTGTTGGGCTATCTGGCCATAGCACTGGAGCATCCTCTGAAGATAGAAAAGGCTGCAAGTGCGCTTATTCTCGGCTCCGTCCTCTGGGCTCTGTATGCTCTTTTCAGTGAGCAGATACTCGGCCTTGGCTTTTCCCCCTCATGGGAAGAGATGAAGATGATGGCCCGGGAGATAATCCAGAACATCATGCCGGTCATGAATTCTGATGCTTTCGCCACAAGTCCCTTCAATGAGACGGTGGAGCTGGCATCACATACCAATGCTTTCGTAAAGTTTGAACTGGCACATCACCTGGTGGCGACTGCTGAGATACTGTTCTTCCTCTTCGGCGCCATGACCATTGTTGAGGTGATTGACCAGCACCAGGGATTTACAGTCGTCACCAACAAGATCTCCACAAACAGCAAGGTGAAGCTGCTGTGGATACTGAGTATCCTGACATTCTTCATGTCGGCTGTCCTTGATAACCTTACCACCACCATCGTGATGATTGCACTTCTCAGGAAGCTGATATCCGACAAACCAACACGGTGGATATATGCAAGCATGATCGTAATAGCGGCAAACTCCGGAGGCGCATGGTCTCCCATCGGCGACGTCACCACAATCATGCTCTGGATTGGGGGTCAGATAACCACCGTCAATATTATTCTCAAAGTGATTATTCCGAGCCTGGTAAGCATGATAGTCCCGCTGACCATACTGTCGTTCATGGTTTCGGGCAATGTAACAAGACCTGAAAGACCAGCTTACGCCGGTGAGCTGACAACCCCCTTTGAAAGGACATTCATACTCATCCTGGGTGTTTGCTTGCTGCTGTTCGTACCCGTCTTCAAGACAGTCACCCACCTTCCGCCCTACATGGGTATGCTGTTCGGACTGGGTGTTCTCTGGCTGGTTTCGGAGATCATGCACCGCGATAAGGAGGATGAGATCAGGAAGAAACTCACGATCTACCATATCGTCAAGAGGGTTGATACCCCCACGATATTCTTCTTCCTTGGCATCCTCTCGGCAGTAGCTGCTCTTCAGAGCGCAGGTCATCTCAGCTTGCTTGCAGGATGGCTGGACGAGAAGCTTGGGAACATTTACCTGATAAACCTTGCCATTGGGGCCCTCTCGGCAGTTGTTGACAACGTACCGCTTGTCGCCGGTGCCATGGGTATGTATGATGTGGTCACGCCTGACATGCTGCGCATAGCCGCTGATCCGGCATATGCATCATTCTTCGTGCAGGACGGTCTCTTCTGGGAGTTCCTGGCCTACTGCGCCGGGACAGGCGGAAGCATGCTGATAATAGGCTCCGCTGCCGGTGTGGCTGCCATGGGTCTTGAGCGGATTGACTTTATCTGGTATATGAAGAAGATATCATTGCTGGCCCTTACCGGCTACCTTGCAGGAGCAGGGGCATACTGGCTGCAGGCTCAGCTGCTGGCATAGAGAACAAACGCCCTCAACAAGGGCGTTTTCCTGAAAACATCTTAATGTTCTGTAAGAAGAGAGGCCGGTGTCCCCGGCCTCTCTTCTTACTACTAGTATTTCGGTTCATCCCTGTCGCGGAAATCGCGACGGGGCCTGAAAGGTTTCTTCTCTGCCTTCGGCTCAGACTTCTTAACGATGATCTGACTGCCATCGAGCTCTGAATTGTTGAGTTTTTCGATAGCTTCATAACCGGCACGGTCATCAGCCATCTCTACGAAACCATAACGCTTGGAAAAGCCGGTCTCACGGTCCATAATAACTTTTGCTGAGATAACCTCCCCGAATTTGCTGAAAAGTTCCTGAAGGTCTTCTGCTTTGGTAACAGAACTCAGCTTGGCGACAAAAATGTTCATCTGAGAATTAATTAAATGTTAATAAAACAACAAAATCAACAGGGAGGGGCACATGCGCTTCTGCCGGCCTCTTCAGACCTGCTAATCAACACAAAGGTATTTAAATATTTTTAACATTTGCAAATTAATTTGATATTTGAAAATGATGCAATGAGAGAACTTACGGCGGCTACTGCCTGCTCCGGGGAGTTTCGTCAAGCCACTCTTCAAGTTTAGTAAATACCAGCTCTTTCTGTTCCGGCGAAAGGTTTCCTATCCGGGTACCGTGAGCCCCCCCCTCCTTTATAATCTTTACGCACCTGCTGTTGCTCCCCGGATCTGCCGCCGTTGATGACCACGGGTCATATTCGCCGTAAAGAAAGAGGAAGTTCCCGGCCTCTGTCTTTATGTAATTGTCAACGCGCCTGCCGAACTCGTAATCGTAAACATAGTCCGGACCAACGGGAGCTGAGAAGAGAAACTCCGGGTTGCCGGTATCACCCGCATACCGTAGCAGTCCGGCAAACTTTTCAAAATCATAGCCGTAATAACCAAGCTCTGTCATTGCCTGGTAAAAGAATGGCTCAAAGGCCTTTACGCCCTGGTCCGAAAAATAGAAAAAGTCGCCTATGGATGCCAGGTGCCTGAATATCTCCTGATCAGTCCCTTCGAGGGGTATTGAATCACAGGGTACTCTGCCCCACTGCCAGAAGGCAAATTCATATTCCAGAACAGCCATCTCATAGGCTGTCTCAGCTCCTCCAACCCGGGTGTAAGTCCATCCTCTCTCCTCAGAGAGTGCGGTCATCATGGGAAACAAAATATCAAATTTCCGGAGGGCAAGCTTTTGAAACTCATAGATCCGGTCACGGCACTCCGCCGTCCCAACCTGCTCCAGGAAAGGCTTCACACGTTCATCTTCGGGACCGAAGTTGAGCGGGGCAACATATGGCACCCGCGCATCGACATCATCAGGATAATAATAACTGTGAAACATTACAGTCTGACCTCCCTTGCTGATTCCAGTCGTCACCCATTTGTCGCGGAAGACCGGCTTGAAGAGCTCTATTATCCGATGATGATCGGTAGCCGCCTGCCAGGTCGTAAGATAGTTCCAGAGCAGGGAGTCGGGTTGTGAGTCTTCAAAGTACCTGTGCTCCACGGTTATCTGGTTGCAGTCGAGCAGCCAGGCCAGCTCGCTCTTGTGAAACCTGGCCGAATATCCTTCTGTCACAACCACTACCGGTTTGTCGGCACCGGCATAGCCCAGGAATATCTGCTGGCTGAAGCCCGGACCATCAGGGTTGTTGTGATCAAGGGGCTGCATTATTTTAATCTCGTAGGATTCCAGAAAAGAAGAGTCATTTTCAATCTTTTCCACGGTTGCCCCGGGGAGCGAGGAGAGCCTCTCCTCCAGTGTCATGGAGGGATTGCTGCATGAGAAGATCATAAACGGCAGGAATGCCATCAGTAAAAAAAAGAGTCGTTGCATAAGACAGTTATTAATATTTTATTTTTCAAGTGTCAATCTCTGCCCAGAGGGGCCGTTTTCCGGTCGAGCCACTCTCTTTCTTCCGGCTTAAGTCTGTCAGCCAGCATGTTAAATACCATTTTATGGTAATCATTGAGCCACTGGAGCTCTGCATCATCAAGCAGCGACTGATCTGTCAGTGCCCGGTCTATATAACAGAGTGTAACAGTCTCAAATCTCAGGAATTTGCCGTAATCACTTTCCCTGTCACTGACGCAGAGTATCAGGTTCTCAGTCCTGAAGCCGTATTTTCCCTCAAGGTAGACTGCAGGTTCATCGGAGGTAACCATACCCGGTTCAATCATGGTCTTGAGGTCTCCTGTAGCGGCCGAGCCAATGGTCTGCGGACCTTCATGCACATTGAGAAAACTGCCCACCCCGTGGCCTGTGCCGTGACCGTAGTTCAGTCCGTTATCCCACAGGGCCTTGCGTGCCAGCAGTTCGAGCTGGTATCCGCGTGTCCCGTGCGGAAACCTTGCCATGGCAAGGTCAATGGTGCCCCGGAGAGCCAGGGTAAAGTGCCTTCGCATCTCAGCGTCAGGTTGTCCCAGCGCAACGGTCCTGGTGATGTCAGTAGTTCCGCCGTAGTACTGACCGCCGGAATCCAGCAGGAAAATCCCTGACTGCTCCAGCACGGCATCACTTTCGGGCGAAGGAACATAGTGAGGCAATGCTGCATGGCCGTTGAAGGCAGCGATGGTGGCAAATGAGGGGCCTGTACATCCCTCCTGCTCCATCCGCAGGGACTCAAGCTTCGCCGAGGCGGAGAGTTCCGTAATCTTCTCCCTGCCAATGCTCTTCTCAAGCCAGATGAAAAAGCGGGTGAGGGCCACACCGTCCCTGATCATGACCTCCCGCAGGTTTTTTATTTCAGTCTCATTCCTGATGGCTTTGAGCCGCGTGGGAATGCTCAGGTCATGGACAACCCTTACGGTTCCGGGTACAGCACCTCGCAATGCAGCCGAGGTGTTGGACGGCGAGAGCAGCAGCCTGCTTCCGGCGGGAAGCGACCTCAGCACCGATGATGTGATCTCATACGGCAGAAGCACCACCCCGTCACGGTTAAATTCCGCTTTCATGCCAGCCGGTATCTTTCCTTCGTCGGCAAAAAGAATCACCTGATCATTACTGACAATGGCAAACGTCAACAGTAACGGGCTGTAGGTTATGTCCCTGCCCCGTATATTGAGAAGCCACATCACATCATCACAGGCGGTGAGCAGATGGTAGTCAACGTTCATCTCCTTCATCCTCTCCTGCACCCGGTTTATCTTCTCATTCCGGCTCTCGCCGGCAAATTCCGGGGGCAGTTCAAAAGCCTGCTCGTCCGGCAACGACGGCCTGTCATGCCATACCGGGGTGATGAGATCACTCCTGAGGGATAGTCTGATTCCCTTCTCCTTCAGCTGCCCGCGGAGGAGACCGGCAACGGAGACAGAGATCAGTCGTCCGTCAACGGCGGCCAGGCTTCCAGGCTTCATACTGCCTGCCAGCCAGTCAATGTATTCCGGCGTGTGGGGTATCTTCAGCCTGACAAGTTCAAACCCTGAATTCCTGAGCTGGTCTGCTGCCTGTATAAAATAGCGGCTGTCAGTCCAGAGACCTGCAAATTTCGCTGTGATAACCACAGTGCCGGCAGAGCCGGAGAAACCAGTAAGCCACCTGATCACCCTCCAGTGATCAGGGACATACTCGCCGAGATGGGGATCAGCCGAGGGTACTATCAGGGCATCAACACCCCGCTTCTTCATCACTGCGCGAACGGCAGCAAGGCGACTCCTGTAAGGATTCACATTCATGTTTTCCGGCATCAATATTCCTCTATACCAAAGAAATGTTTCAGCCAGAAGCGATTCCCCTCATTGGTCATGAAGATCCTCTTGGGGCCGCCCCAGCCATGACGCTCTCCGGGATATATCATCATCTCAAACGGCTTGTTCAGGTCCTGCAGGGTGGTCACAAGCCATATGGTGTTCTGCATGTGCACGTTATCATCAATATCACCATGACGCAGAAGCAACTTGCCCCTGAGATTCCCTGCATAGGTAAGCACTGAGCCGTTCCTGTATCCTTCCGGATTATCCTCCGGGGTGTCCATGTATCTCTCGGTATAAACATTATCATAGAGTCTCCAGTCTGTAACCGCATAGTCGGCAATGCCATGAGTCCAGTAATCAGCTCCTGCCGTGAGCGCCATGCAGGTCACGTACCCGCCGTATGAGCCGCCTGTGATACCCATGCGTGAGGGGTCAACCCAGGGCTGTTCTCGCAGCCACTTAACGGCATCTGAGTAGTCTGAAATCTCCCACCTGCCCAGTGAGCGGTGCATGTAGTCCAGCCCCCGCTTGCCGAAAGTACCCGATCCGCGGTGGTCAACATTTATGGTTACGATACCGTTCTCAGCATACCACCGTGGCTGATAGCCCATCCACCTGTTGCGGATGCTCCCCGCGTCAGGGCCACCGTAGATAGTGAATATCACCGGGTATTTCTTTGCCGGATCGAAGTTGACGGGATAGGTGATCAGGGCGGGCATGTCAAAGAGACTGTCAGCACTCCTGATGGTCACCAGTTCCTGCCTCTGATGCTTTCCGGCATCAAAAACGGGAGACTCAGCGGTGTGGATGGTACGCACCTTCCTGCCTCTTTTGTCAATGAGATCTATACTGCCCGGACTCTCAAGGCTGCTCCAGCTGTCCAGGAACCATGTGCCTCCCGGTGAGACTGAGGCTGAATGATAGCCTCCGCCATCTGTGACCTTCAGCAGCCTCGTGCCGTCAAGCCTGGCCCTGTAAAGATGGTTGTCAAGGGCGTCAGGACCGGTACCGTTGAAGTAGATCTCCCCGCGGGCCTCATCAACCTTTACAATGGAGGTCACCTTCCAGTCGAAATCGGTGATCTGTGACCTGAGGACTCCATCCCACCCGTACCAGTAGAGATTGTACCAGTCGTTACGGTAACTCCTGACAATAAATCCGCTACCGTCACTCATCACGTGGATATCCTCGAAGAAATCAACCCATGTTGGCCTCGTCTCCCTGTATACTTCCGTGTAATCACCGGTGGTCACATCGGCAAGTATAAAGCGCATGTCGTTCTGGTCACGGTTCAGCACCTGTACCATCAGCTTTTGACCGTCAGGTGTCCATGACGGCCATGCAATGTACTGGTCTATCTCTTCATCGGTTTTAACCCAGGCGGTCTCTCCCGTTGAAAGATCCACCACTCCCATCTTCACTTTCGGGTTGGGATCACCGGCCTTCGGGTAAGCGGTTATTTCCAACTCACCACGGGGACCGTCGCTATCTTCCAGCCTGTTCAGGTAATATTGGGGCACGGGGTTGTCATCAGTATGCAGGTATGCGATGCGTGCCGCATCAGGTGACCACCAGAAGGCCGCATACCTTGATGCTCTGCCAAGGATCTCCTCGTAGTAGACCCATGAAGCCCAGCCGTTATAGATTTTATCAGTGGCATCAAAGGTCAGTCTGGTCTCTTTTTTCTGATTAAAATCATAGAAATACAAATCCTTCTCCTTTGTATAGGCAATCTTCCTGTCACCGGGGGCAAATCTCACGTTCACCTCCCGGTCGCTGTCTTCCGTAAGCCTTACACCTGTGCTGACGCTCCCGTCAAAATACCACAGATCATTGTCGCGGAACACCACAACAGCCTTTTGGTCCGAAGATACGGTCACGTCAGGCCCCGGCTCAACACCCTCAGGCAACATCTCCCTGAGTTTCTGCATGTCGCTTTTGTAATCAGTGACAACAACTGACCTGCCTGTCCTGCAGTTATATTCTGAAATCAGAGGTTTCTTTTCCTCATCAAGAGTGCGTATGAGCATCCGGCTGTCATCAATCCACCTGATCAGCCCCGGCTGCTGATCTGAAAAGCCCGGCTGCTGTCCGGAAATGGTCATTGTTAAGATCAACAATAACGAAAACTGGATAATCCTGAACATCTGTTGCATGGTAGTGACTGAGTGGTTAAGATTTGTTTTACTGTGAACAAATATAAGCAAGTTAGCCCACCCTTTGTCCCAAAGTTGTCCAAGAGCATATAATGAAAAAGACGAGGGATTTTTTTACCTTTGTACAAACAAACCATGGATGGGGAGAGAAGGGAAAAACCAGATGACGGCAGATTGGATGAAGCTCGACAATGCTGCCAAAATCTATCCTGCCATCACCGGATCCGAACTTACGGGTGTTTTCCGCATCTCTGTCTGGCTCACCTCCCCCGTAAACCTGCCAGCCCTGAAAAAAGCCTCCGAGGATGCCTCCTCGCTTTTTCCCCTCTTTAGTGTTGAGCTGTGCAAGGGGTTTTTCTGGTATTACCTCGAATACAATGGCATGGCTCCCAGGGTGATGGCCGACACCGGACCGCGGTGCCAACCTTTTCCGCGCACCATGAACGGGGAACTGGTGTACCGTGTGCTGGCGCGGGAAAACATCATCTCGGTGGAGTTCTTTCATATTCTCACTGACGGCGGTGGTGCTCTCTTCTTTCTGAAGACGCTGCTGAACAACTATTTTGCAGAAGCCTGCGGGATATCCGAGGTACCATTCCCGGAGGTGAGCGGTGGACCCCTTCCGGGCAGCGGCGATGATATGTTCGCCAAAATATACGGCAAAGGCATGCCCAGTCCCCGGGTGCTGCCCCGGGCATGGCATCTTCCGTTTCAGCTCAGGAAGCCTCCCCGCTTCAGGGTGACAGAGCTTGAATTGCCGGCCGACCGGCTTGCCGCACTCACCCGGGAGTCAGGTTGCACCATCACTGAATATCTGGCCTCGGTACACCTGTTTGTGCTTCAGGAGATACGCCATGAAACAGGAAAAGGGTCACCCTATATAAGGGTGCAGGTGCCGTTTGACCTGCGCAGGAGATATGATGCCCCTACACTTCGTAATTTCTCACTCTTCGCCATGCCTGAGATAGACATCCGGATGGGCCACTATACCTTTGAAGAGATACTCAGGGAGGTGCAGATCACCATTAAGATCATGACCGACGAGAAGAAGATCAGGCAGGTAATAAGCCGAAATGTGTCTAAAGAAAAGAATGCCCTCATAAGGATCATCCCTCTCTTTATCAAAAACCCGGTACTGCGGTTCGCCTATAACAGGTTCGGCCCAAGCCAGTTCACCAGCACTATCACCAACATGGGGAGAGTGACTCCTGAAGGACCTGCGGCAGATCTGATGCAGGCCATGTCAGTGACCCCGCCCCCACCCCACAGGGATATCAAAATAACTGCAGGACTGATAACACTGGGTGCCAATGCCATTATTACCTTCGGGACGATTACTGACAACACTGAACTGCAACAGCATTACATCAGGAAACTCACCTCGGCAGGAGTGCCGGTGAAGCTTCTGCAATAATACCAATGAACTGAACTATGGCAATATGCAAGAACTGCGGAGTGGACCTCGGAGAAGGAAATGAGAGATGCCCTCTCTGTGAGCCCTCAGACGATGCAACCGGCAGGATGGCATCACCCGCCGACCTTTTCAGGCTCTCCAGGAACCAGAATGCAAAACACCTCTACGAGATAATCATGTTGCTCCTTGTCTCCGGCATCATCATCACAACAGTCATTGACGCTGCCTTCGGGAAGGGAATGGGATGGTCACTGCTGACAACAACATGCATGAGTTACCTCATAGCACTGGTGTCAGGCTTTTGGTTCCTCAGAAAAAAACCTTATTACATGATTTCGGCAACGGCAGTTTTTACACTGCTCTTCCTCCGGTTCATCGATCTGCTTACCGGAGAGACAGAGTGGTTCTTAACACTGGCCTGCCCCCTGGTAATATCTGGAGCTGTTCTCTCCGCAGCAGTAATATACTTCAGCTCCTTCTCCAGGTACAGGGGCTTGAACCTGCTGGCCACAATCCTCGTGGCAGTAGCCCTGTTCGTACTCATGACCGAATATCTGACCGACAGGTTCAGATCATCAGAATTCACTCCGTCATGGTCACTGGTGGCTGCAGTCTCACTGGTAATCATCGCCATGATTTTCATATTCATACATTACAGGTTGAAACGGGGCCACAGCCTGGGCCGCATGTTCCATATATGATGAAAAGACATTCAATAGCAACGCTTGCCGGGCTTATAATATCACTGAGCCTCTTCTCTCAGCAGATCAAAACCCCGGAAGAATTCCTCGGCTATGCCACGGGCACCCAATTTACCCTCCAGCACGCCGTAACCGATTATATAATGCATATAGCTGAGGCCAGTCCATCGGTTCAGTACATTCAGTATGGCGAATCATGGGAAGGTCGGCCCCTGGGAGTCTGTGTTGTCTCCTCCCCCGGCAATCTTGAACAGCTGGAGCAGATCAGGCTCTCAAACCTGCAGAGGGCAGGACTTGCCGAAGGCACCCCGCAGAGGGCACCGGTGCCAATCGTTTGGCTTGCCTATACCGTTCACGGATCGGAACCTGCAGGCACTGAAGCGGCACTGAAAGTACTCTGGACCCTCGCTGCCGGAGAATGGAAAGATGCTGACCGGTGGCTTGAAAATATGGTCATAGTAATTGACCCTTGCCAGAACCCTGATGGCAGGGAGCTTTTCACAACCAGGTATCTCAGGGCGCAGGGCTGGCCCCCCAACAGTGACCCCAACGCCTGGGAGCATAACCAGCCGTGGCCTTCGGCACGACTGAACCATTACCTCTTTGACCTGAACCGCGACTGGAGCTGGCATGTGCAGCAGGAGACGCAGATGAGGATGAAACTGTACAACAGCTTTATGCCGCACGTGCATGCCGATTTTCACGAGATGGGGTCAGGAAGCACCTACTTCTTCCCTCCCGGTGCGGAGCCATGGCATGAGGTGATCACCCCCTGGCAGAGAGAGTACCATGCATTGACCGGGCAGAAGGCCGCAGAGCTGTTTGATGCAACCGACAGGCTCTATTTTACCAAAGATAATTTTGACCTCTTCTGTCCGAGTTTTGGTGACACCTGGCCGCTCTTCAACGGCGCCATGGGCTTTACCCTCGAACAGGGAGGAGGCGCACAGGCCGGACTGGTATTGAAACGGCTGGAGAGAGACACACTGACACTAGCCGACCGTGTTGAAGGCCATTTTCTCGCCTCAATGGCTGTGATTGAGGCTGCTGCAGACAACAGTGACAAGTTGCTCTCTGAGTTCTTCCAATTCTTCAAAAGCGGTGCGGAGAAGCCGTCGTTCAAATATAAATCCTTCATAATCAAAGGATCAGCAGATGCTGCATCGATCAGATCCCTACTGCATGTGCTTGAAAGCAACCAGATCAGGTATTCATCACCGCGCGTTACCGGAAAGAAGATCACCGCCTATGACTACAGGGCTGACAGAGAGGGAAGCGTGACCGTTGAGGAGAACGATATCCTGATCAGCGCATTCCAGCCTCAGAGCAGACTGCTGCAGGTGTTGTTCGAGCCCGACTCAAAATCGTCTGACTCAATCAGCTACGATCTCACTGCCTGGGCGCTGCCGTATGTCTACAACATTGAAGCCTATGCTGTTGAGGAACGGTTGCCGTCAGCCGGTGATGTTCCGGCCGGAAAAAAGAAGAGCGGCAATACAGCTGCAGAACAAAAGCAGACCGGAGAGACAACTACAAACCTGAAAGAACCAGGGTATGTGGCAGCCGGATTAAAGAAAACAGGCAAGGGAGTGGAAGCCTGGAAGCAACAAGGGGAGTCGGTGGCATCAACTGATACATCCGGAAAGGCTAACTCCGGGCAGCGGCCTGACACTGTCAGGGCATATGCCTATGCCGTTCCCATGACCGGATTCAATGAACTTAAGTTTATGGCGCATCTCTACAGGGCAGGATTCAATGTACGTTCAGCCATGAGACCCTTCGCCGCGGCAGGCAGATCTTTTGGCCGGGGATCTGTGGTGGTGGCACGCGGCGATAACCGCAGCATGACCCTCTTTGATGAGAAAGTTAAGGCAGCAGCCGTTGCCAGCGAAGTGACGCCGGTAAAACTGACAGGCGGGATGTCAGCAACGGGGAAAGACCTCGGTTCTGACTACACCCGGGTGGGTCAGGGCCCTGCTATAGCGCTTGTCGGCGGTGAGGGCACCTCTCAGGCCTTTGGAGAAATATGGTTCTTCATGGAGAGGGAACTTGAATACCCCGTCACCGTGATCGACGGCAGCAGACTGAAAAACAGTGACCTGTCAGATTATGATCTGCTGATTCTGCCGGGAGGCAACCTCAAAGAGTCCAGGGAAAAGATAATGGCTTTCATCACCGGGGGTGGCAGGGTCATAGCCATGGACAGCGCCATTGCCCTGTTCAGGGAGGAGAAGACTACTGAGCTCGGGAAGGCGTGGGAACTGCGGCAGGCTGAGGAGAAAAAGAAGACAGAGGCAAATCCGGCTGACACCACGCGACTGGTTCGGTATGAGGATCAGCGGCGCGTTGCCGCAACAGGCAGATCTGCAGGAGCAATATACCGGGTGAAGCTTGACGAAACCCATCCCTATGCATTCGGAATGGGTAAAGAGTGGTTTCTTATGAAAAGAAACGAAGGGCTGCCCTACCTGGAGAAGGGAAGCAATATCGGTTATATCACCGATGAAGATCCGGTAGCCGGTTTTGCAGGATACAAATTCCGTAAGAAAGTTAAGAACACAGGCGTGATCGCCTCCGAAAATATCGGCAGGGGTACCGTGGTATACCTTTCAGACGATCCCTATTTCAGGGCATACTGGAAGAGCGGAAGAGTGCTGCTGGGCAACATTCTTCTGAGGTAGGAGCCTGAACCGGTCAGTTTAACCATATTGGTTTTCTCGACCGGTTGGATTACATTTATATCCTGAACCAACAGCCAGGGTATGCAAAATCTTCTGAACAGGTTTCTCGGTTATGCCAGGAGTGACACCAGATCTGACGAGAGCTCAGGGACAACCCCTTCAACGGTCAGTCAGATGCTCTTTGCCAGGAAACTGGCTGATGAGCTGAGAAAGACAGGTCTGCAGGAGGTGACCCTCGACAGTAACGGCTACCTGATGGCAACCCTGCCGGCAAACATCCCCGACCCCGGCCCCGTCATGGGTCTGATAGCACACATGGATACCAGTCCAGATGCCCCTTCGGCAAATATTAAACCGTTTGTCCATGACAACTATGACGGCAATGACATTGTTCTGAACCACGACAGGGATATCAGGCTGTCACCGAAGGAGTTTCCTGAGCTGGCGGCATACAGCGGACAGACCATAATCACCTCGGACGGGCTTACCCTGCTGGGTGCGGATGACAAGGCGGGAATCGCAGAGATTGTTACTGCAATGGAGCTGCTTCTGGCAGACCCCTCTCTGAAGCACGGCACGATCAGGATAGCCTTCACCCCGGACGAGGAGATAGGAAGAGGCGCTGATCAGTTTAATGTCGCTGCCTTTGGCGCTGACTATGCCTATACTGTCGACGGCGGAGCCATCGGTGAGCTTGAATATGAGAATTTCAATGCTGCCGCGGCAACGGTCACGGTCAGCGGACGGAGTGTCCATCCCGGCACGGCAAAGGATACCATGATCAATTCCATAATGGTCGCAAGAGAGTTCGATGCATTTCTTCCGGCTGCGGAGAGGCCCGAGAAGACATCAGGCTACCAGGGCTTCTACCACCTCTATGAGATCAGGGGGGGGGTGGAGGAGACGGTCATGAAATATATCATCAGGGACCATGACCGGACAAAATTTAACCAGAGGAAGAAATGGGTGGAAGAGGCCGGTGCAAAGGTTGAGAGAGATCACCGGGGGGCCGCGGTAAGTGTGAGGCTGAAGGACCAGTATTTCAACATGAAGGAAATTATTGAAGCAAACTGGTACATAATTGAAGAGGCTGTCGCAGCTTACCGCACCGCAGGAATCGAACCTGTAATAAAACCGGTCAGGGGAGGCACCGATGGTGCCAGACTATCATTCATGGGATTGCCCTGTCCGAATATCTTTACCGGCGGTCACAACTATCACGGCCGGTTCGAATTTATATCCCTTCAATCAATGGAAAAAGCCGTTGAGGTCATTGTATACCTGTGCCTTTCAGCATATAAACGCAAGAAATGAAACTACCATGAGCAGTAATTCTCATAAGCAGTCGATTTTGAAATTTGATGTAAGTTCCATTAGACCAATAAAACAATAATCAAATAATCTAATGAAAAAACTGATCCTTCCGGTCATCACCTGCATCCTGCTTGCTGCAGCCTGCACCGGAGAAAACTCCCTCAGGAGAGCGGCGGCCACCATCACTGCAGAGGAACTGCGTGATTACGTACAGACACTGGGGTCTGACAGCTTCATGGGCAGAAAGCCCTTTACCGGCGGTGAGACCCTCACGGTTGCATACCTGGCCACGGAGCTGGAAAAAATAGGGTTTGCTCCGGCGTTCGGAGAGAGCTGGTTCCAGAACGTACCGATGGTGGAGGTTACCTCCAGAGTCACCGGCATGGTGACAGTCACTGCCGGCCTCAGGAAGATAGATCTTACAGCACCCGATGATATCGCTGTCGAATCCCCGTCCATGAAGCAGCTGGTGGAGCTTGTGGAGATCCCAATGATCTTCTGCGGGTTTGGCATTGTAGCACCCGAATATGGCCGGAACGACTACGCCGGTCTGGACGTCAGGGGGAAATGTGCCGTGGTACTGGTCAATGACCCCGGATTATACACTGGCGACACAACGCTCTTCAAGGGACGGGAGATGACCTACTACGGACGGTGGACATACAAGTATGAGGAGGCGGCAAGACAGGGTGCCACTGCAATACTGATAGTCCATGAGACCGTAGGGGCAGGATATGACTACTCCATACCGAGAAAAAGTTCCATCTCACCCGGGCTCTATATGGAACAGGGTGAAGGGGATATACCGCCCTGCCCTGTCACCGGATGGTTCAGTGCAGAGGCTGCGGAGAGGATATTCAGTGCTGTCGGACGCAATGTTGAAAGAGTTCGTGCTGAAGCATGCAGCGCAGACTTTAAAGGATTCCCCATGGGCGCCAGCATCTCAATGACCATGGCAAACAGTCACAGGAGAGACAGCTCACTGAATGTGGCAGGCATTCTTCGTGGCAGCAGCACGCCTGAAGAATGCATTGTCATTTCGGCACACTGGGATCACTTTGGAATAGGCGAACCTGAAAACGGAGATTCAATCTATAACGGAGCTGTTGACAACGGCACCTCCATGGCCTGGGCCTTTGAGATCGGCGAAGCTTTCGCCTCACTCAAAGATAGACCGGCAAGATCGGTGATACTCTTCTTCCCCACCGCCGAGGAACAGGGACTTCTCGGATCCTCGTGGTTTGCCGCCAATCCTCCGGTTCAAAGAGAAGATATAATAGCCGCCTTCAACAATGACCTCCTTCTGCCGACAGGAAGAATGAAGGATATTATGATTACAGGCTACGGACAGTCGGAACTCGACGATATGGTTGCCGAAGCAGCGGCCAGACAGGACAGATACATCATGCCTGATCCCAATCCTGAAACAGGAATGTACTTCCGGTCAGACCACTTCCCCTTTGCACGGACAGGAGTCCCTGCCCTCTTTGCCCGCGGCAACTGCGACAGCAGGGAGTTCGGGAAAGAGTGGGCTGCCGCTCAGGAGAAGGATTACATCACAAACCGGTACCATAAGCCGGCTGACAACTACTACCCGGAGATGAATTTCGAGGGCATCGCTGAAGACGCAAAAGCCATTTTTGAGGTCGGTTACAGGATAGTCACAAGCGATATCAGGCCTGCCTGGAAGCCCGGTTCAGAATTTGCAGGGGTAAGATAATAAGGATTATACACACTTATCAGATCGGCCGGCGAGACAATTTAAGGTAAATTTATGTTATATTATTAACACTGTTAATAATATAACAATAATTATTATATTTGCATCGTTTCCCAGGTTCCCAAAATGAACCGATAAATATCAATGTAAGGAATGACAATTCTTATCTATTTGGCAGAATTAACGGCTTAAGTTTGCACTTCTTCCGTTTGCCGGAAGAGGTAGACATATAAAAGATCATCATAAATGGAAAAACTCAAATCACTTACAGACCTGGAGAAAGTCCGGGCAGAGACACAGGCAAAACTTGATCTCAGGGCCAGGGCTGGCAGCCCGGAAGCTGTCGTTCAGGTGAGGGTTGCCATGGCAACCTGCGGAATCGCATCAGGCGCCAGACCTGTAATGGACTTCTTTGTTGACGAACTCGACAAGAGAGGAATAAGTGCCGTTGTAACCCAGACCGGCTGCATGGGCTACTGCTATGCCGAGCCTACCGTGGAAGTACAGCTCCCGGGGCAGGAACCTGTCGTCTACGGCTTTGTCAACACAAAGAGAGCCGATGAGATCATTGAGAAATACATCAGGAACGGTGAACTGGTTGAGGGAATCATACCGGTTAACTATGAAAAGATAGACTAATAACAGGGAGGGCCAGTATAATGTCAAAATTCAGAATGCACCTTCTGGTTTGTGGCGGTACAAGTTGTCGCGCCTCGGAAAGCGCTCTCATTGCTGAGAGCCTGAAGAGGGAACTGGAAGAAAAGGGCCTTGGCAACGAGGTACAGGTTGTAATGACCGGTTGTTTCGGCCTGTGCGAAAAAGGACCCGTCGTTAAGGTTATGCCTGACAATACGTTTTATGTACAGGTCAGACCGGAGGACGCTGCAGCCATTGTGGCCGAGCATGTCATCAAGGGCAAACCGGTACAGCGTCTGCTCTACGTCAATCCATCCAACGGTGAGCATGTGAGCGGTTCAGGGCAGATGGGCTCCTTCCGGAAGCAGATACGCATTGCACTGCGCAACTGCGGATTCATCAACCCTGAAAACATCGACGAATACATCGCCCGTGAAGGCTATGCTGCCATCGGAAAGTGTGTCACGGAATACACCGCTGCCGATGTGATCGGCATCATCAAGAAATCCGGCCTTCGCGGGCGCGGCGGCGCCGGTTTCCCCACCGGACTCAAATGGGAAATAGCCTCTAAAAACCAGTCTTACCAGAAATATGTTGTATGTAACGCCGACGAGGGTGATCCGGGCGCATTCATGGACCGCTCTGTCCTGGAAGGCGACCCTCACTCCGTCCTCGAGGCAATGGCAATCTGCGGATATGCTATCGGCGCCTCGAAGGGCCTTATCTACATCCGTGCCGAATACCCGCTGGCAATAAAGCGACTGAAGATCGCAATTACACAGGCACGTGAATATGGCCTCCTTGGCAACAACATCCTGGGAAGCGACTTCAGCTTTGACATTGATCTACGCTACGGCGCCGGGGCATTTGTCTGCGGCGAGGAGACAGCCCTTATCCACTCAATGGAGGGCATGCGCGGTGAACCCACAAACAAACCTCCCTTCCCTGCCGAAAGCGGATTCATGGGCAAACCCTCCAATGTCAACAACGTCGAGACATTTGCCAGCGTCCCGGTAATCATCAACAAGGGATGGGAGTGGTTCTCGTCAATAGGTACCGAAAAGTCCAAGGGAACGAAGGTATTCGCCCTCGCCGGCAAGATCAACAACGTGGGACTCATCGAAGTGCCAATGGGCATCACACTGCGTGAGATCATTTTTGAGATAGGCGGTGGCATCAAGAACGGCAAGAGGTTCAAGGCTGTACAGACAGGAGGCCCCTCGGGCGGCTGTCTTACCGAACATCACCTCGACACTCCCATCGACTTTGACAATCTGGTTGCCGCCGGCTCAATGATGGGATCAGGAGGAATGATAGTCATGGATGAAGATGACTGCATGGTCTCCATCGCAAAATTCTTCCTGGAATTTACCGTGGAGGAGTCTTGCGGGAAATGCGCTCCCTGCCGTATCGGAAACAAGAGGATATACGAGCTGCTTACTCATATCACCAAGGGTAACGGCACCCTCGCTGACCTCGACAGGCTCAGGAACATGTGCAATGTCATAAAGGATACATCACTTTGCGGACTCGGCCAGACATCACCCAACCCCGTCCTTTCAACCATGGACAACTTCATGGATGAGTATATAGCCCATGTCACGGATAAGAGATGCCCTGCCGGCTCATGCCGTGACCTGATGAAGTATACCATCATCGAAGAGAAGTGCGTCGGATGCACGGCATGTGCCAGGGGATGCCCCGTCAATGCCATCAGCGGAGAGCGCAAGGAGCTGCACTTTATTGACCAGAAGAAATGCATCAAATGCGGTGCCTGCTTCGAGAGATGTAAATTCAGCGCTGTGCTAATCAACTAATGAGAGGGAGAATGACGATGGAAACAATAAAGCTTACCATAGACAACAAGCAGATAGAAGTCGAGAAGGGCACCACCATACTCAGTGCTGCACGCAGGATGGGTATTGACATACCTACCCTCTGCCACATGAAGCTCGAAGACCTGAATATCGAAAATAAACCGGGAGGTTGCAGGATATGCGTCGTCGAGGTGCAGGGACGCAGGAACCTCTCTCCGGCATGTATCACCAAATGCGATGAGGGAGCGGTTGTCCGCACTCACACCCCAAGGGTCATGAACGCCCGCAGGACGGTTATGGAGTTCATCCTCTCAGACCATCCGAAAGATTGCCTCATATGCCCCAAATCAGGTAACTGCGATTTGCAGGATATGGCTATAAGACTGGGCATCAGAGAGATCCCCGGACAGGAAATTGCGGAGATGTCGACTTACAGGAAGGATACCTCGCCGTCAATCATACGCGACCCCGACAAGTGCATCATGTGCCGCCGTTGCGAGATGATGTGCAACGAGGTACAGACCGTTGGCGCCCTCTCGGCAGTGAACAGGGGATTTATGGCCGTGGTTGCCCCTGCCTTTGAACAGAACCTTGAATATTCACCCTGTACCTACTGCGGACAGTGCGTTGCCGTATGCCCCACAGGTGCTCTTACAGAAGTGGATCACACAGGCGACGTGCTTCGTGCCATCGCCGATCCATCAAAGACAGTAGTGGTGCAGACCGCACCAGCCGTACGTGCTGCCCTCGGTGAAGAGTTCGGCATGAAACCCGGAACACTTGTAACCGGAAAACTTGTCTCTGCCCTGAAAGAACTCGGATTCGATTATGTCTTCGACACCGACTTTGCTGCCGACCTCACCATAATGGAAGAGGGCACAGAGCTTCTTACCAGGCTGGGCAAGTTCCTCAACGGCGACAGGGATGCCAATATTCCAATATTGACATCATGCTGTCCGGGATGGGTCAACTTCTTCGAGCATAACTTCCCGGACCTGAAGGATGTCCCGTCAACGGCCAAGTCGCCCCAGCAGATGTTCGGCGCCATTGCCAAGTCATACTTTGCTGAAAAAATCAATGTCAGCCGCAAGGATATGGTGGTCGTCTCCATCATGCCGTGCCTGGCAAAGAAATATGAGAGCCAGAGACCTGAATTCTCCGTCGACGGCAACCCTGATGTCGACTTCTCCATCTCCACCCGTGAGCTGGCCCACTTCATCAGGCAGGCCAACATAGACTTCAACAATCTTCCGGATGCGGATTTCGACAGGCCGCTGGGTGAATCCACCGGCGCCGGGGTGATCTTCGGCAACACCGGCGGTGTCATTGAGGCAGCAGTACGTACCGCTTACGAACTGTTTACGGGAAAGAAGCTCAGTCGTCTTGACTTTGATGAGCTCAGAGGAATGGAAGGTGTCAGACAAGCTACTATTGATTTTGACGGCTTCCCGCTCAATATCGGCATAGCACACGGCCTCGGCAACGCACGCAAGCTGCTTGATGAGGTCCGTGCCGGACGCTCGAAATTTCATGCCATAGAGGTGATGGCCTGCCCCGGAGGATGCATAGGCGGAGGCGGACAACCCCTGCACCACGGCGACTCTTCGATACTCAAGGCCAGGGCCAGAGCGATTTATGAGGAGGATAAAAACAAGCCCATCAGGGTCTCACATGAGAACCCGTACATCATTCAGCTTTACAAGGAGTTCCTCGGGGAACCCAACGCCGAGAAGGCACACCACCTGCTGCATACGTACTATTTTGACAAGAAGGCGAAGATCATTGTCAAGCAGTGAGATCTGAAACATTAATCTAAAATTCAACGAGATGTCAAGTATAAAGATAGAACTCAGAAAGGAAGATGTTGACAAGATCAACGAAATCTGTGATTCATTCGACAACGAGCCGCTGGAACTGATAAATATCCTTCACAAGACCCAGGAACACTTCGGTTACCTGCCGGCCGAGATACAGGAGGCCACAGCCTCAAAACTCAATATACCCGTAGCCCAGGTCTACGGCGTGGTGACCTTCTACTCATTCTTCACCATGACTCCCAGGGGCCGTCACCCGATAAGCATATGCATGGGCACAGCCTGCTATGTAAGGGGGGCGGAGAAGGTGCTTGATGAATTCAAAAAGGAACTGGCAATACAGGTGGGTCAGACTACCGCCGACGGCAAATTCTCGCTCTCCAGCCTCAGGTGCGTGGGTGCCTGCGGACTCGCCCCGGTGGTACTCATCGGTGAGAAAACATACGGACGGGTGGCCCCGGATGATGTGCAGGACATACTGAAGGAATATCAGTAACCATCTACTGTTTGGGACCTCTGCTGCGACCACTGGCAGAATCCTTCTTCCTGCCCCCCGAGTGCTGCTGACTGCCGACTGCCGGCTGCCGGCTGGTGACTGATGAGTGCCGGCTGGTGACTGATGAG
>WOYI010100960.1_pt1 | contig 62509 bp, 62 predicted proteins | sample 6423411 | NCBI WGS metagenome assembly WOYI01 (sample SAMN13441803, study PRJNA592873) | oil field metagenome | biome: oil field; feature: oil-well bore; material: oil-contaminated soil; isolation source: oil-contaminated soil from oil-well borehole | place: Germany: Wietze | collected 2016-10-18 ... | reverse complement strand
ATCTATTTACATCAGTTACAGAAAATCAAAGGGAAATTTTGGGGAAACTCCACTAATAAAAGCGTAAAAGCGGGGTGTCGTGCCGGACCGGGTTATTTTATGCGGCCGATGAGACGCAGCAGGCCGTCAAGTATTGTGTATGGATGAGGCGGACATCCCGGTATAAAAAGATCTACCGGAAGGATAGAGGACACTCCGCCGCAGGTTTCCGGATGCCCGTTGTAGATGCCTCCGGAAATAGCGCATGCTCCGCAGGCGATGACTACCCTGGGTTCAGGGATTGCCGCGTATGTCTCAAGAAGGGCGAAACGCATATTAACGCTTACCGGACCGGTCACCAAAAGGCCGTCGGCATGCCTGGGAGAAGCCGTGAATTGTATGCCGAACCTGCCGAGGTCATATGCGAGGGTGTTCAAAACGTTAACGTCCGCTTCGCAGGCATTGCACCCTCCGGCGCTTATCTGCCTTAATTTAAGAGAGCGTCCGAAAACACGCTTTATTTCTTTGCGCGCAACGCCTTCCCCGGATAATACGCCTTCTTTCCCCAATATCAACGCCTCCCTGGAAAAAGCCGCGAGACGGTAGTCGCGGGAGAAATGAACGCCGTTGCGACCGCAGGCCGCCAAGCAGGAAGAACAAAATACACATTTACCGAGATCCAGAAGTATGCTCCGCCCGCTCCGCAGAATGGCCCCGGAAGGACAAACGGCGGCGCAGTCATTGCAATCGCCGGCGCAGCGCAAAGAATCCACGACCGGCATGCCGCGGAACCGTTCCGGTAAAGAATCTTCCCGCGCGGGAAAAGGCAGCGTGCGGTATCCCTGCCGTAATCTCTCCATCAATACCCTGAACATATTCCTTTCTCCCGTATTTACAAATCGTGCCCGCAATAAGAAAGATTGAAGCTTTTGTTACAAAGAGGGAAATCGAATATCTGTTCCCCTCTCATTGCCACCGCCAGACCGAGCCAGTTATGGAAAGACGGATCGGTTATTTTATACCTGGCAAACCCTCCCCGGGAATCAGTCAGCGCCACATGACAGATCTCCCCCCTCCATCCTTCCACCAGAGACACCGTCAGTCTCTCCGGGGCAAAAATGCCCGGCCTCTGGAGCGTCACCCCTCCCGGCATCGACTCCAGCTGAGAGCGGATAAAATCAACCGACCTCTCACATTCTATCCAGCGCACATAGGCCCTGGCAAAAACGTCTCCGGAAGGATAGGTGGCTACCGGTATCTGTTCAAACCGGTAGATCCCATAAGGAAAATCGAAACGGATGTCGCGCTCGATCCCGCAGGCCCGACAAGCCGGCCCCACAAGCCCAAGGGCAAAGCACTGCTCCGCCGAAAGACCGCCGGTTCCTTCAAAACGGTCAAGCACAGAAGGGGTTACCCAAAGCAGGCCTACCGCGCCCTTCAGAGCGGCGAAGGACGCTTCCAGTTTCTCCCGCAAGAGAAAAACCAGGCCGTTATCCATATCGAAATTAACTCCCCCCTGACATATCAGGGACCGGCCGAAACGGCTGCCGCAAAGCAGCGCGGTCATATTAAGAAAATCCCCCCGCAACCTGCCGCAATAAGACGCGGTGGGCAGATAAGCGACGTCCCCGGACAGGGCTCCGAGGTCTCCGCTGTGATTGGCCAGTCTTTCCAACTCCAGCGCTATGCCGCGCAGGCACTGTGCCCTGGCAGGTATGTGCATCCCGGACAAAGCTTCGCAAGCGCGGCAATACGCCAGCGCGTGTCCTATGGAGGTGTCGCCTGCCACCGTCTCCATATACGCGAGCGCCCTGGCAGGCGGAGCCGATATCAGCGCGCGTTCGATGCCGCGGTGCTGATAACCCAACTCCATTTCGAGATGCAGGACGTCTTCCCCTAGACACTGAAACCTGAAATGTCCCGGCTCTATTACCCCGGCATGCACCGGCCCCACCGCCACTTCGTGGCAGCGCCGGTCCGGCACGCGCCAGAACTCTCTCTTTACTCCCCCGCCGGTATTCCTACGCACCGGCTTAAGCCAGGGATGGCCGCGCGGGATAATGCCGTGTTCTTCGAATATCTCCCGCTCGAAAAGCTCTGCCTGCGGACAATCAGGGGTGAGCGAATCATACCCGCCTTTCACCGCGGCGGAGGCCAACGAAAGCCGCCCGCTTTTATCATGCGCCGTCACAGCGAATATATCCGTCCCGCCTTCACGGCCGGAATGACCAAACAGGGAAACAATCCTGGAGCCGGAAGAAACTTCCCGCAATATGAAACCACGCAAATCTTCGATACGCATGCGCGGGATATCTCCCAGTTTAAGAGTCCCGCTGTTCTGTATAGAGGCTCCGGAAGACATCATCCCTCCCCTCCCAGCAAAGCTGCTGCGCCGGAAACCGCTCCCTCCAATGCCGCCGGCATGTATATACCCAGAAACAGCGATAGCAGAAGCAGGATCAGCGCCGGAAACAAAGACAGAAAGGATTTTCCCCCTTCCGGGATGGAGGGAACTCCGAAAGTCATGCGTATCCCGGTCCCGGTCATACCGATGAAAATGACCCCCAGCAGAAAGAGATAGACGACCGGGAGCAAAAGATTACCGGCGGAGAACGCCGCTTTAAGAATAATCCATTCGCTCAGGAACGCGCCGAAAGGCGGCATCCCGCAGATGGCCAGTATGCCGGTAAACCAGAGGACGCCGGCCCAGGGCATAATATGCGCTATCCCCCGCACGTCCGCTATCCTTTTGCTTCTAAAACCGGCCAGGATATTCCCCGCGCAAATGAACAGGGCTCCTTTAAGGAAAGAATGATTGGCCGCCTGCAGCATTGAACCGTATGCCGTGCCCACGGCCACGGCGAAACAAAGTATCCCCATGTGTTCGACGCTGGAATAAGCCAGCAGGCGTTTGTAATCCGACTGCCCGATGATAAAGACGGCGGCGACAGCCATAGAAAGGATCCCGAAAATAAGAAACAGTTCCCGGCAGAAGGATCCCAGACCGTTGGCCAGGCAAAGCTGGTAGAAACGCAGGATGGCCAGAAAAGCGCAGTTCAGCAGCGCGCCTGACAACAGCGCAGAAGCCACCGAGGGGGCTTCGCTGTGCGCGTCGGGAAGCCAGGTATGCATTGGGGCCAGCCCCATTTTGGTGCCGTAACCAACCAGGACAAAAATGAACCCGGCTTTCAGCCAAAGCGGATCGAGCCTGACACCCGGACCAAGCAGACTGTCGATTGAAATCTCCATCCCCGGCCCCTGTCCTGAAGCGGAAACCGCCAAAAACAGGTTGCCGAAAAGCGCCAGCGCTATGCCGACTGAACAGATCAAGAGATATTTCCAGGTGGCTTCCAGGGAACTCCGCTGCCTGTGAAAATAGATCAAAGGCGCGCTCACCAGCGTAGTGGCCTCCATGGCTATCCATATCAAACCAAAATGCCTGCTAAGCGCCAGCAGGCTCATACAGGCGAGGAACACGAGCAGGCAGCCGGTAAAGGCCGCCTCAGGGGCATTATGGAACAATAGATCTTCTTCTTTCTCACACGGCCTGCTTTTTTCTCCTTTAAGATAGATCACGGCATAAAAAGAAGCGCAGAGGAACAACAGGCTGAAGACCGCCGTGAAATAACGACTGAGTGCGTCGAAGCCGAACCAGAGCCAGCGGTAATCCTCCCCTCCCGGGGGGAACAGGCATAGATAGAGCGCGAATGCCGCGTGCGCGCAAGCCACGGTAAAAAGAAGCCGGCGGCGAAGCCGGTCGTTCTTTATCACAAAAGCGGCAAGCCCTGCGGCGAAAGGCGCCAGAAAAAGAAGAATTGCCATTTATTCGTTCCTCCTCACTTCCGGTAACCAGTCGGCCAGCCCGGAAAGACGGGAGGTATCCGTATGCTCAAACTCCCGGCTGATGTGAAAAACTGTTATCCCCATCACGAATATCCCGACGAAAACGTCGAGCAGCATACCGAGCTCTACCAGCAGCGGCTGTTCCAAAAGCAGGGCGATTCCGAACAGATAGATGCCGTTCTCCAGTATCAAGTACCCAACAACCTGGCTGAGCGCTTCCGCCCTGCTGATGATGATAAAAAAACCCGTCAGGGAAACCGAGAGCGCCACCGGCACGATGAAAGGCGAGACGACGGCAAACGGTATGGGCAGTCTCGAACTGATGAAAAATGCCGTCCCCAACGCGGCCACTCCGAACAAGATAGAGGTAGAAGCGCCGACGAAAGGCTTCTCTTCGCGCCTGACATTCACCCTTTTTTGCGCGTAACGCAGGAACCACGGCAATATTACCGCCTTGACCAGCAGGGTAACTAAAACAATTGCCGCCAGAATTCCTCCGGTTATCTTCCCTGGGAGGAACAGCGGGACCAGCCCGATTGCGGCTCCCTGATACGCGACGACCCTGATGCTCGCCGATATCCTCGTCGACCCCAGGGAGAAAAGATTAAGAAGAACCAGCAGCATCAATATACCGTCGACCATCGTGTCCTCACTTTGCCAAGAAAATAAGCGCCACCACGGAAAGTGCCGCGGCGGCGGTCAGCATCTGCGGAACCTTCACCAGCCGCAAACGCGCCGCGCATGACTCCAGCGCGCCGGTGAGCGCGGCCGTCAGCGCGATCACTCCCAGGAATAAAGCGGAATTTCCGAAGAAATCCGGTTTCATCCCGTAGGGGAATAGCAGCCCGGCGGGCAGCGACGCCAGTATCCAGAATTTCAACGCCGCGGCATACTCGAACATGGCAATATCCGGCCCCCCGTGGTCGAGCGCCATCGCCTCGTGTATCATCGTCAGTTCCAGGTGCGTATTGGGATCATCGAACGGCACACGGTAATTCTCAACCAGGAGTACGATGTAGAGAACAAAAACCACGACTAGCAAAACAGGAGGAGACACCTGCCAGATCCTGCCTCCCGCCGTAAAAAGCATACCGTTGAGGGAAACGCTCCCGGAGGCAACTGACATAGCCGCCAGACACAGAAACAGTACCGCTTCAGAGAAAACCGAGAAATGCGCGTCGCGGCTGGCGCCCATGCCCTCGAAACTGGAACCGGTATCAAGCGCGGCCAAAAGCATACAAAAACGCTGAGCGCCCAGAAGATAAACGACCAGCACCATGTCGCCGGGGAAGAACAAAACGGCAGGATACGCGCCGCAAGGGATGAATAATAACGCCGTGAGAATAAAAACCAGACCCGCCGGCGGAGCGAGACGGAAGAAAACCCCCGTCGTCCTGCTGTATACCGCGCCTTTACGCAGCAGTTTCCCGATATCGAAATACAGCTGTAAAAGAGGCGGCCCTTTCCTTCCGGCAAAGAAAGCCTTGACCCGGTTGATTACCCCGGACATCAGCGGTGCCGCCGTCAGCGCGATAATAAGATTGAATAAAGGATAAAGATTATTCATCTGACCTTCCAAAGCAACAGCGCCAACAGCGCAGTCATTATGTACATGATATAAATATGCAGTCGGCCCTGCTGCAGCCAGCGCAGGCACGACAAGCTGAATTCAAGTTTCGCGGCAATACCGGAAAGAAGCGTTCGAAACACGCCTATCCGACGGGAAGAGTATCCTTCATACTCTCCGGGAAAGAAAGTCGTTTTGGAAACGGCTGCGGGACTTTTTCTGACGTTAAAAAAGGTGAATGTCCTGCTTAACGGGTAGAAAAAGGAGGCCGATGTGTATTGCATTCTCGCGTCCGCCGCCGCGTAAGCACAATTCCAGGTTTCTCCGAAAGAAACCTTTCTTCTCCTCAACAGCAGGCGCCCGGCAGCCAGCGCCGCCGCGATCAAGACGAAGACCCAGGCGGACGCGCAGCTGAGAGGCGCGAGCCTGTCGGCCAGCCCCGACGCCGACGCGGTATCGGTGGAAGCGAAAACCGCGGAGACCGCCCCGCAAAGAGAAAAAGACAATAAAGGCGCCGCGAAAGTCAGGAACAAACAGACGGCCGCCGCGGATATCATCGCCGCGCCCATTAACGCGCTGTATTCCTCCGGCCGGCCGGCACAGGAACGCGGCTTTCCGAGAAAGATAATCCCGGACAATCCAGTGAAACAGGCGAGGCTGAGGCACCCCGACAAAGACAATCCAACGATCACTGCCGTTGAAGGCAGCAATAATCCGGACCCTTTCAACTGCAACCCGCAGAACGCCGCAAGATATATGAGAAATTTGCCGGGGAATCCGTTCAACAACGGAACACCCGACGCCGCGGCCGCTCCCAGAAAAAACGAGGATGACGTCACCGGTAATGCCTTCGCGCAACCGCCGAGCGCGTCCGGATCGCGGCTTCCGCAGGACTTGCCGGCGGCTCCGGCTGCCATGAACAACAAACCCTTAAAAAAAGCGTGATTGAAAAGATGCAGCAGGGCCCCGGACAGCGCCAGCAGGCAGACAAGGGTGCCGCCGCAGGACGCGGCGTAAACCGCCAGCCCGGTCCCCATGCAGATTATCCCGATGTTCTCTATACTGCTGTAAGCCAACACGCTTTTCGTATCGCGCCGGTTAAGGGCGGAAAGCATCGCCAGGATGCCGGAACAGATACCCGCGATAATGAGGGCCGCCCCGCACCATGCATCTGTCACGCCGGCGACGGAAAACATGCGCAGGATGCCGTATATCCCCGCCTTTATCATTATCCCGGACATCAAAGCGGAAACGTGGCTGGGCGCCGCCGGGTGGGCCCTGGGAAGCCAGAAATGAAATGGCATGAATCCTGCTTTCATGCCGAACCCGAATATCCCCAAAGACAGAAGTAAAACCCGCAGGACACCGACGTCAGGGCCGGGGAATGCCGCCGAATTCCAGAACCCCCCGGAAATCCCGGCCGCCGACAAGAAAGCGAACATGACAAACAACGCGGCGGTACCGCAGTGCGACGCCGCAAGGTAAATGAAACCGGCGCGGCGGACGCTTTCTTCCTCGTCGCGCGAGACCACCAAAAAGAACGAAGAAAGGGCCATCATCTCCCAGCAAAGAAGGAAGATCAATCCGTCCGCGGCCAGAAAAACGGCGAGCATCGAAGCAACGAGCATGTTAAAAAAGAACCACTGCCTACCGCAGGACTCGGAGTTCCTTTCCCTGCGCAGATAGCCCCATCCATAGAGAGCCGCCAGCGCGGAGAGCAGAAGCACCGGCACGAGAAAGAAAGCGGAGAGCCTGTCGAGCACCAGGAACAGCCGCAGACCTCCGGCCGCCGGCCAGAGCAGGTCAAAAGACATTTCCCGACCGGAAAAGAATACCGCGAAAACCGGGAACAAAGCCGCTAAACAGCTCGCGATACAGGCCGTGGCGCAGAGCGCCGCGGCAACTGCAGGACGATTATTCAAGAACAGGGCGCAGAGCCCGCTTAATAAAAGCAGGAGCAACGCCGCGGCTATAAATACCATATCAGCTTTTACCTTTCCTCTTATCCAGCATCGCCTCGGCCTTTTGCAACGCGGAAAATATCTCCTCCCGCGACCGCTGCCGCAGGACCGCATCCTTGAAATCCTTCTGCTGAAGGACAAAGGCCAGGCGGGATAACAATTGAAGATGCACGCGGGCCGTGGGGCTGACCAGCGTGAACAAAGCATGCACCGGTTTGCCGTCCACCGCGCCGAAATCCACCGCTTTTTCCGAGAAGCAGAGCGCTATCGTGGAAGCGTGGATGTTCAAAACTATAGGGTTCCTCACGTGCGGGATGGCGATGCCGCCGCCGACGGCGGTGGAAGCCAGTTCCTCCCTTGCCAGAAGCACCTTAAAAAGGAACTCCCTGTCCGTTTTCTCCGGTAGACGCAGCAAACCTACTACCTCCTTCAAGACCTCCTGCTTATCATTGCCGCCTACACGGTAAAAAATCCCTCCCCTTTGCAACGCCTCCTCTAAAGAAGGCATCTCTTCCTCTTCGCCGGAGGAAGAGAATATCTCCGGAGAAATATTGATGCGCCGATTATTGACCCACTCCAGCAGTTCAGCGCGGTCAAAGCGGTATTGATCAAGAATGCGGTAAGCGGGAATGGCCTTTTTGTTTATCCAGCGGTAGAGCGTTCTCTCGGAAACATTCAGGAGACGGGAAACCTCTTTAATGGTAAGTTGCATTTATAAACACTCCTTGAGATAAATTTGCTCCGACATTATATGACATCGGCATAACAGTGTCAATATATGTCAATAGGAAATAGCAGGAAAAAGAAGCGGTGTGCTATATAATATCTGCGGCAGGAAAACCTCCGACGCCTGTTCTGAGCCTGTCAAAGTATCGATCAACGGAGCTTCATATGTCGAGATTCATACTTCCCTGCCTGTATCCCTGCAGGTCGAAAGTTATGTGACGGTATCCCGCCCGTTTCAGTATAGAGACAACGCGTTTCCTTTTCTTCAAAATGGTCTTGAAATAAACAGGGGCGGTCTCGATGCGGCAGAGGCTGCCGTAATGCCTCAACCGCGCTCCCGGCAACCCCATCTCGGCGAGCGCCTGTTCAGCCCTGTTTATGCGTTTGAGCAACCCGGGTTCCAGCGGCGTACCGTAAGGCACGCGGGAAGCCAAACAGGCCATCGCCGGCTTGTTCCATGTTGGCAGGCCCATCCTGCGGCTTTCTTTCCGTATATCCTCCTTATCAAATCCGGCCTCCTGCAGGGGAGAACGCACCCCGAGCTCCTTCTTGGCCCTGCTGCCGGGACGGTAGTCTTTTTTATCAGATAGGCTGCTTGCGTCTATTACGCAAGAGATGCCGCGCTTATCCGCTATACTGTGCAGCGCGGAAAAGAGCACGCGTTTGCAGTAATAACACCTGTCCGGTGGATTGGAAAAGAACTTCCCGTGCTTTATCTCCCTCGTCTTTATCACCAAGTGCTTCACTCCTAGCCGCGCTGCCATCGAGCGCGCGAAACGTAATTCCTCCGGCGGATAAGTCGGGGAATCCGCGGTGACTGCCAGCAGACGGCCTTTTAGCGCCTCGCCGGCTACAGCGGCCAGGAATACGCTGTCTACTCCCCCGGAATAAGCCAGCACGGCAGAGTCCATTCTGGATAAAATACGCTTTAATTTGAATAGATGAGCCAATGCACTTCCCCGATAATCCTATTGTCTTCTTAATGCTTCCAGCGCCAGTTCTTCACTTCCGGCAGATCATCGCCGACTTTATCTATATAACAACGGTGCTCGGTTAATTTGTCCTTCATCATCTGTTTAAAATACCCGGCCGGCATAGAGAGCCTGTCTACAACGTCCATCGCCAGATGGAATCTGTCCATCTGATTTAAAACCACCATATCGAAAGGCGTGGTGGTAGTTCCCTCCTCTTTATATCCGCGCACATGTATATTGTCGTGATTGGTGCGGCGGTAGGTAAGGCGGTGTATCAGCCAGGGGTAACCGTGGAATGCGAAGATGACCGGTTTGTCCCCGGTGAACATAGCGTCGAAATCCTTGTCACTTAACCCGTGCGGGTGCTCCGACGGCGGCAGCAGGGACATCAGATCAACAACATTGACCACCCGCAGTTTCAATTTGGGAAAGTTACTGCGCAGAATATCAACCGCGGCGAGCGTCTCCAGGGTGGGGACGTCCCCGGCGCAGGCGAGCACCGCGTCCGGTTCTCCTGAACGGTCGTTACTCGCCCATCCCCAGATACCGGCTCCGGCCGCGCAATGCTTCACCGCTTCCTCTATCTCCAGGTACTGCGGCGCGGGATGCTTGCCGGCGATTATCACGTTCACGTAATTCCGGCTGCGCAGGCAATGGTCGGCAACGGAAAGCAGAGTGTTTGCGTCCGGAGGCAGATAGACGCGGATCACCTCCGCCTTCTTGTTGACCACGTGGTCTATAAACCCTGGGTCCTGGTGTGAAAAACCGTTATGATCCTGCCTCCAGACATGCGAAGTAAGCAGGTAATTCAAGGAAGCCACCGGATGTCTCCAGGGTATCCTGCGCGATACCTTTAGCCATTTAGCGTGCTGGTTAAACATCGAATCCACCACGTGGATGAACGCCTCGTAACAAGGAAAGAAGCCGTGCCTGCCGGTCAGCAGGTATCCCTCCAGCCACCCCTGGCAGAGATGCTCGCTCAATACCTCCATTACCCTGCCGCCGCGGCGTAGATTGTCGTCGGTTTTCAGGGTCTTCGCCTCCCAGGCCCGGCCGGTGGCCTCGAAAATTGCGTCCAGGCGGTTAGAGGAGATCTCGTCCGGGCACATCACGCGAAAATTGCGCGCCGCTGAATTTGCCGACATCACATCGCGCAGGAATTTACCCAGTACCTTTGTTGCCTCGCTTTCCTGCCTGCCCGGCCTGCTTATCTTCACCGCGTAGGCTCGAAAATCCGGCAGAACAAGATCCTTAAGTATTTCTCCGCCGTTGGCGTGCGGGTTATCTCCCATACGACGTCTGCCTTCCGGGGCGAGCGCCGCGAGCTCGGGCCGCAGAACTCCGTTCTTATCGAACAACTCGCGCGGACGGTAACTTTTCATCCACTTTCCCAGTATCCTGATATGATGCGGCTTGGAGAACATTTCTGACAGCGGCACCTGGTGCGACCGCCAAGACCCCTCGACCATCTTGCCGTCTATGACTTTGGGACAAGTCCAACCCTTGGGCGTGCGCAAAATGATCATCGGCCATACGGGCCTGGCGGTTTTTCTACGCCCGCGCGCCTCCGAACGTATTCTCTGAATTTCAAGAACCACCTTGTCCAGTGTTCCGGACATCAACCTATGCATATTCGCCGGGTCTTTACCCTCGACGAAATAAGGCTTGTAACCGTATCCATGAAAAAGCGCTTTCAATTCGCTCTCCGGGATGCGCGCAAGCAGAGAGGGGTTGGCAATTTTATAACCGTTCAGATGCAGGATCGGCAGGACTGTACCGTCGAAGATCGGATTGAGGAACTTGTTGAAATGCCAGCTCGCCGCAAGCGGCCCTGTCTCCGCTTCCCCGTCCCCCACCACGCAGGCGACCACCAGGTCAGGGTTGTCCAGCGCGGCGCCGCAGGCATGCGCCAGAGAATAACCGAGCTCTCCCCCTTCATGTATGGAACCCGGGATATCGGCGGAGACGTGGCTGGGTATGCCGCCGGGAAAAGAGAACTGCCGGAAAAGACGCCGCATCCCGACTTCATCGCGGGATACAAGCGGATAATGTTCGCTGTAAGTCCCTTCCAGGTAACAGTTGGCGGCAATAGCCGGTCCGCCATGGCCTGGGCCGATAACGTAGATCATATCCAGATCGTAAGCCTTAATGATACGGTTAAGGTGCGCGTAGATGAAATTCAGGCCGGGCGTGGTCCCCCAGTGTCCAAGCAGGCGCGGCTTGATATGCTCCTTGCGTAGAGGTTTTTTAAGCAAAGGATTGTCGAGAAGATATATTTGTCCCACGGAGAGATAATTGGCGGCCCTCCAGTAGGCGTCTATTTTGCGGAGTTCCGCGGCGGCTGCCGGTCTAGCGGTACGTATATTTTTCATCTCACGCCTCCTTTCAAGAACGGCTGTCTTCAGAGATATGAAGCTCCCCGGGATGAGCTCTTTCGACAAGCCTTAGCAGTAGCTTTCTTCCTCGAACAATCCCGTGTCGAAAGATACCGGAAGTGTTTTCATTCTACCACCGTAAAGGCTGACAGGCCAGAGGGAAAAGGCCGCCCCCAAGGCCGTCCGGGTTCAGGGAAGCCGGGGATTTCTGCGGTTTGATTAAACCGGAGAGACGACGTAAATGTATCTGAGGAGTGATTTGCCGCGGTTGCGGACATTGTGAAAAGTGTGCGCCGGGATATAAACAATGCCCGGAGCCCGGACTTTCGCGCGGTAACGGCCTTCCCGATAAATCGTAGCCATGCCTTCGAGAATTACCAATATCTCTTCCTTGCATTCGGTATCGTGCCCGCCTATTTCCTCCCCCGGAGAAAGCCTCACCTGTCCTGATTTCATTCCCGAAGTCTGCGGCCGGCCTTTCAGCAGGCGTTGAAACCGGCTCCTTTTTCTCAACGCTACTTTAAATATAGCGGGCTTATCCATGATCACTGCTTATAACACAAAGAAAAGCGGCTGTCAATCCGGGGACACAATACTTAATTCGGCAACGGCTACGGTAACCAACAGCCCCCAACCAATCTTTCCTCCCCTTGATGGGGAGGATGAAAGAGGGGTGATAATCTTCCCTGTCATCCGAAGGGGATGATGGAGGGGGGATGCGCTGTTCAGTAAGCTTTTTAGACAGCGCACAGAGCAATCGAGAGTCGAGATTTGATTCGATGAAAATTCTCGATTGTGGTCTAATTTCGCCTTCCAATCTCCAATTACCGATAAACAAGAGACGATACAAATACCCGGCATCCGGGATTTCAGCATCTTAATTAATGGTGGTGTTTTACATCGTGCTGATGCGCGTGCGAGACGCCGGCATTCTTATGTCTGTGGCGGTGAATATGCACGAGATTATGTGCCTGCAGGAACGTCCGGTCGGACAGCACCTCTTCCGGAGGCGCGCTGCGGATTATGTTCCTTTCCCGGCCGAAAACGTACACCGTGTCCGCAATCTCCTCGATTATGTGCAGATCGTGCGTGGCTGTGACCAGAGTGGTACCAGACAGGTTCTCGGAGACAAGGATATCTATAATGTCGCGCGTGGTCTGCGGATCCAGTCCGGCGGTCGGTTCGTCCAAAAGGAGCACCTCCGGCTGTATGACAAGCACCGAGGCGATCGCCACCTTTTTCTTCTCTCCTATGCTGAGCTGACAGGGAGAGCGGTCCAGCAAGGATGCGAGCTTAAGCTCGGTCACTACCTTATCCAGCCTCTTGGCAGCTTCCGAATCGCGCATCCGCAATTGGAGCGGGCCGAACATTATATCATCCCTTACCGTCGGGCAAAACAACTGGATGTCCGGATTCTGAAAGACCAGCCCCACTCTCCTGCGGAAAGCCATGGTAAAATCGGTATTTTCCTGCATTTTATCATTCAGGGGCATACCAAAGGCCTTTACGCTTCCCTCATCCGGAAATATGAGCGCGTCCAGCATAGATAACAGAGTGGACTTGCCGGTGCCGTTGGCTCCGATCACGGAGATCTTGGAACCCTGCATTATCGTCAAGTCTACGGAACAGAGGGCGGGGAACCGTCCGAAATACGAATAACCGGCCTGTTTCAGCTCGAACAATATGTTTGCCATAGGACAAAAAAGAAGATGACCACCGCAGCCGCCAGCATAAAAACGTCTTTCACCCCGGCGCGGAATCCGCCGTACAAATATGTCTCTCCGGTGTACCCGCGCGAAAGCATGGCGTCATAAACGCTGTTCTGCATCTGGTATGAACGCTGCCAGAGAGTGGCGATATTCCAGGCCACGATTCTCTGTCCCTTTACCGGAGAGACCGCGTAACCGCAGCGGCTTTTCATCGCCGTGTAGGTATCCTGTATTATGCCGATAAAAAGAAAGATATATCGGTAACACATCCCCAGAGTCATTACGAATATCTGCGGCACCCGGAACACCCTCAAGACCTTAAGCAGCGCAAAATGTTTTGTTGTCAGAGATAACAACACGCACAAGGAAACCGAGACGAGAACCCTGGAAAAGAAAATAAGCGCGCCGGCCGCCCCTTGCCGCGTTATTTGTAGGAAAAACCCGCCTATTCTTAACGATGCCAGCGGTTCTCCAGGAGTAAAAACGCTGAATATAGAGGGGCCCGCGATGAAAAGCGCAAAAAACGGGATAAAAAACCATGTCCTGGAGAGAAAAAACACCGGGTTGATGAAAGAGCAGCCAACGGACAAGAGCGTTATAAGATAAATGACGCCGATCGCCGGGATGTCCCGCGCGAAAAGCACCGATAGTACCAGAAAAAACACCGCCGCCGTCTTGAAACGCGGATCACGCGCCTGCAGAAAACCCTTCTTCGCAGCGTAATCATCGGCGAAGACCGACTCTCTCAAAAAAGCAACGGTCCCCATCAGGGATTTTTCTATAAAGCGGCTTCTTCTCATGTGATTGCAAACGCGGGCACCTGAATTGATATCTATAAATATTCTTCCTTGTCCAGATATGAAGCATAATCCTTCACGCTATCCTCGAGGGAAGAAAATCCGTGGCTGCAGCCGGCGTCTCTTAATTTGGAGATATCGGCCTGCGTGAAATACTGATATCTCGGCCTTATGTTCTCCGGCATATCTATATACTCGATCTTGGCCGCTTGGCCGGCGGCCGCGAAGACCGCGCGCGCCAGATCGTTCCAGTCTCTTGCCGCGCCTGTGCCGAGATTGAATATACCGCTTTTCCGTCGTTCCCGGAAGAAATAATACATTACCTCGACGGCGTCCTTGACGTAAATAAAATCCCTCTTTTGCCCGCCGTCCTGATACGCGGGATTGTGAGACTTGAACAGCTGTATCGGCCTGCCGGCGGCCGCCTCTTTGAAATTACGGCAAACCAAACTCATCATCTCCGCCTTGTGATATTCATTAGGCCCGAAGACGTTGAAAAACTTGAAGCCGGTGGCCGTCCTGAAACAGCCGTTGCGCAGCAGCCAGAGATCAAAAAGATGTTTCGCGTAACCGTAAATATTGAGCGGTTTCAGATAAGGCAGTCTCGCCTCTTCATCCCCGTAGCCGCCTTCTCCGGCGCCGTAAGTGGCGGCCGAAGAAGCGTAAATGAATTTCGCCGAATGGGCAAACGCCCACTCGGCGAGGCGCCTGGAATACTCGTAATTATTCTTAAGGTAATACCCGGCGTCGGTACGCATGGTGGAAGAGCAGGCGCCGAGATGGACTATCGTTCCGATACCGTCCAGTTTTCCGGACTCAAGCAGCCCAGGGAGATCGTCTTTATGGACGTAATCCATAAAACGCTTCCCGCGCAGGTTCAACCATTTGGCGTCGCTGCCGAGGTCGTCGACAACGATTATATCGTATATACCTTCCCGGTTGAGTTTCCAGAGAAAACAACTGCCGATGAACCCTGCCCCTCCGGTGAGAATTATCTTTCTTTTAGCCATTCGACGTAAGAAGAAAAACGGTCCTATGAGAAAACGCGCCTTAATCCTTTTTGGTCAGCAGTTTGCCCAACAGCATAATTAGGGACACGGTAATACCGATCCCGATAACCGCTGAAGAGATATAGGCGAAACTCAGATTGCCCAGCCCTTTTTCTTCCCATCCCTGGAAGGCGTAATCAGGAACGGGAGCGCTCCAGAGAGTGGAAAGCCTGGCAAACCCCTGCGGGACATATCCCGCTAATTCCTGCAGAGTCTCCGCGCTCCACTCTCCCCAGGCGTCCCCCGCCTTAAAATATTCGGGAAGCAAAAACCCCAGAGGAGAAAGAAACGCCAATATAATCAATCCCAGCCAAAGTTTAGAAGTAGTTCTCATTCCCTACCTCTCCTTTCCCGAAACGATCAATGAAGGATCCTGTTTTTGCAGATATTTGACAACCAGCGCTGTGATAAGAGCCTCGACCCAGCCGAATACCAATAAATGCTCGCCGAGCATCATCGGGACGGCGACATTAAGGCCGTAAGGACAATACAACGACTGGCCTGTCGGGGTTCTGAACAATAAAGGCTGTATGCCGAACATCACCGCCGTAGTCAATGCGGCTATGTTCAACGCCAGGTAGCCGGCCACGGCGGCGGAAAAAACCCTGCGGCCGGAAGTTGAAGGCGAATTACCGCTGATGAGCTTGTAGATATAATAACCGGCGAAGACCTCGACAAACGCCATATTGAAACAATTCGCGCCGATGGCGGTTATGCCGCCGTCGCCGAAAAGCAGGGCTTGGACCACCAGGGCCACAGTAACCGCTATACAGGCGGCCCAGGGGCCGAGAAGCACAGCCGCCAGCACCGCGCCTACCGCGTGTCCGGTAGTCCCTCCGGGGATGGGGACGTTGAACATCATTATAACGAAACAGAAGGCAGCGCTGATGGCAAGCAAAGGGATCTGTTGGTTTTTAAGCGTTTTTTTGACCATCCGCGAAACCAGCGCCCATACAGGCAGCATCGCCGCATACATCACTCCGCTCGTGGCGGGTCCCAAGTATCCGTCGGGTATATGCATTTTTTCTCCCCTGTGTTGATTATTATTCCCACCTCCAGGAGACGTATGATAGCACAAAAGCGATACTTGTGCTACTAAAAAATAAAAAAATTTACACGCCTCTTCCGGTGGTCGCGGCGTTCAAGGCCAAATGCTTCACTCCTTTGGTGGATCGCAAAAGTTCGGCAAGCTCTTTGATCTCCGCGGCCTTACCTTTGGCGGCAATCATCTCCAGACAATTGGAGTGATCGAGATGAATATGCTGAGTGGCAATTATCAAATGTTGAAAATTATGCTGTACCGCCGTTAACTTGCTTAACAGTTCGCGCTTATGATGATCGTAAATAAGCGTGATGGCCCCGGCGACTACATTATCCTCGGCCCATTCCTGCTCCACCAGTTCCCGGCGGATAAGATCCCTTATCGCCTCGGACCGATTGCCGCACTTACGCTTTCGTATCAGAGCGTCGAACCCGGAAACCAGTTGTTTTTCTATGGAAACTCCGAACCTTATAAGATTACCCATTTACACTGTCTTTGTCTGTAGTCCGTCTTTTAATAAGATAAAACCGTCCGGAAAGCCGGGGGATTTCTACGGTTTGATTAAATTCATAATAAGACATGGCGTGGTGTCTGTCAACTCTTATAGACAATAAGGCAGGGGCAGTACCTTGTTAAAATTTATTTCTTTGTGCTTACTTTCCCAAAGCCATCTTATTGTAACATATTGTCATTAGAAACGTTGTGCGTATTTCAATGCGTTGATTATCTTTGATTTCATTTTGGTTCAACGCATCTTCTCTACGATAAAACCATTAAATTGAGCCGTTTTCTAACAAAGTACTGCAGGGGGTTATTCCGATTGGCCGGGAACGTTAAGACATTCCATTTCTCTCCGCGACACAATTTCCCATGACCAGGATATCCATCCCGCTTCTATTGAAGCAGTCTATTGCGTCTTCTGGGCGGCAAACGATCGGTTCTCCCCTTAAATTGAACGAAGTATTTATCAATAAAGGGATGCCGGTCAGATTTTCGAATTCCTTGAGCAAACCGCGCAAGCGGGAATTAGTACCTTTATCAACTATCTGTACCCTTGCGGTATTATCAATATGCGTAACCGCGGGTATGACACCCTTTTTCTCTTTCTTGACCCTTCCGGCTATCAGCATAAACGGAGACTGTTGCCACACATCAAAAAACTCGGCGCACCGCTCTTCAAGCACCGCTGGAGCATACGGCCTGAAATCCTCCCGGCGTTTCACCTTCAAATTCAACAAATCTTTCATCAGCGGATTGCAGGGATTCGCCAATATGGAACGATTCCCCAAGGCCCTGGGGCCAAACTCCATCCTTCCTTGAAACCATCCGACGATTCTATCCTGCGCGATCTGCCCGGCTATATATTTGAGTAATTCGTTATCGGCATACTCCCGAAAAACGATACCTCCGTTAATAAACGCCCTCTTGATCTCCCGATCGAAAAACTCCGGCCCAAGATATACGTCTTTCAGCTCCGTGCGGCGGTTATCTCGCGATAAATAGTGATATACATAAACTGCCGCTCCCAACGCCCCTCCGCTATCTCCGGCGGCGGGCTGAATGAATAGCTCCTCAACCGGCGTATCTTCTAAGATTTTAGCGTTGGCTACACAATTCAGGAATAATCCTCCGGCCAAGCAAAGCTTCTTCATTCCGGTTTCCTTGTGCACGTTCCGGACTATATTTATCAGAATATCCTCGGTGATTTTCTGCAGGCTGGCAGCGACATCGCAATGCCTTTGTTCGACCTTGTCCTGCGGGCGGCGTTCCTTTCCCAGCGTCTGTATCAGTTTTTCGGTATACATTCTCCCGCCTTTATTAAATCCGAAATACTTTTGATCCAACATAAAACTGCCGTCTGACCTGACAATGACCATCTTTTTGAATCTATCTACATATACCGGGGACCCGTAACCTGCCAGCCCCATCACCTTGCCCTCGCCGGTCAAAGCCTTGAATCCCAGATAAGTGGTAATCGCGCTGTAGAACAGTCCCAGTGAATTCGGAAAATGCAACTCTTTAGCGATGCGAATATCCACGCCACTGCCGACACCGAAGCTGGTGCTCGCCCATTCACCCACGCCGTCAGCAGTCAATATTGCCGCCTCACCGAACGGAGAAACGAGAAACGAGCTTGCCGCATGGGACAAATGATGGTTTATGAATACGATCCTCCCTTCGTAGCAAAGCTCTTTTCGCAGTATCAGCGGGAAGAAAAGCCGTTCCTCCAGCCAATCAGGCAATGTCCGGCAGAAACTGCCGAATGAGAACGGGTATGCCCTCGCGTGACTCAATAGGACACGGTAAAATTTAAGAAACGGTTTTTCATAAAAGCCCACCGCGTTGATTTCTTTCATCGTTAAATCAGCGTGCTGAAGACAATAATTTATCGCATTTAAGGGGAATGCTGGAGAGCATTTACTGTGGTTGAACCGTTCCTCGGAGGCGGCGGCCGTTATCCTGCCGTCCTGCACAAGACAGGCAGCGGAATCATGATAAAAACACGATATACCCAATATATTCATAGTGTATCCTTGCAATAAAATACGGGAACCTTCTCTTTTGCCGGCGGGGTCAAAGTTTTTACCGCAAACACGAGCCGTTATCCAAACCAGTTCTTCTTTTCGCCGGTTATGATTGAAACCTGCCGTTATCGACGGTACCGTCTTGTTCGGCGGAATCAATCCAGAAAGTGCCGTCGGTTTTCGCGCAACCGGCAAGGATCTTTCGCTTGAATACCGCCATGATCAAAACCGTCAATCCCATACCCAGGAAATAAATCACTGGCATGCAGAAGCTCAATAACACTTTCTGTATCAAGCCTATCAGGTTACGTAGAAATGTCTTCCACATAAAAACGCCGCCCCTCTTTTTGTCCGTCAAAAGCATAAATCATCCAGCCTGCATCTCAGTCTATCCAGTACCGGAAGTATATCTTCTTCTTTGAAATTGATTTCAAGCCGCTTCAATGCCTCTTCTCTCGTCAAAATACCTATCCTGATCATCTCCGCGTGGTAATGCGAATAACCGTAATGTTTCAGGGACAGGAGCACCGAAAGAAAGTTCAGCCGGCAGTTTGTCGATCCGGCAGGATAGCTTAACGCAGTTGGTTTCCAATCCAGTTCCCGTTTTATCATCCCGGAATATTCCTCCTGGTCAAAAGGCAGAAACCAATGGGGGGAGATAACCGTGCATGCCGCTTTTCGCCGGCCGGCTCTTTTAATGACTTCCTCAACGCTCGCCGGAAAATCCCTGTATTTTGGATTCTGCCGGCGGAATCCTGTCAGGAAATCCGCCGTTCCTTTCGCCATGGAAGAAAATTCCGGATGTCTGATCCCGCCACGGCTGGTCTGCCCCTTCGTCCAACCTCCGATTATCACAGGGATGGATAATCCCGCAGCTATCCGTAACACGATATCCATATACCAGATAGAACAGACGTGGCAGATGACGGCTTTTGCTCCCGACTTCACTATCGCAGCGAACATGTCCAGCATAAAATCGCTCTTGAACATGAGAGAATCTACACCGAGACGCTCCACCGTGTTCCGAACGTTCTCCAGGGCATCCGGAAGCTCAAACCCGTTGTCGAAATTGAACGCCAGAGGTTCCAGTTTATATCGCTTTTTCATGTAGTATAAAGCGGCGGTACTGTCTTTCCCTCCGCTGCACATTACCAGACAATGATATCTGCCGCGTTTTTTATTGCGTGTCAGCATTTTGATGAATTCCGTTTCCAGTAAAGGCCCTTCCTGCCGGCGATAGTTCGCGTCTTTATGTCCGGAACATAAACTGCATTGCCCAGCGGCGTTAAAAGTGATATCTGGTTTATACTCCGGCATCACGCATTTCACGCACAATTTACCGGATTCATTCTTCACTTCCATGTCGCCTCTCTTCCTAAAAAATCTATCACATTATTCGCCGCGTTCTCGGCAATGAGCGCGTTTCCCTTTCGCCGACAGTGTCCGAAGTTGCCTCCAAACATGTCCAAAAAATAATCTCGGTACCTGCCGCGTTTCAAGGCTTTTTTGAAAACATTCTCGTTGTCGATAATAAGGACTCCGGGATTGCCGTTGAAAATGGTCTTCAAAGGTTCGACGCTACGCATGGGATACCCCATACATGCAAGTTTTATGCCCTTTTTATCCAATATCTCCTTCATCTTTTTATAATTATATACGGTCAGAGCGCTGTAGGAAGATGCTTGCGCCGTATCCATCTTCCCGATAAAGACGTCTGCCAAATCCGGTCTGCCGGTTTCCCGGTAAAGAGTGGATAATGCCGCGTAAACTTTTGCGCTCCCCGGATTAAAAGACACATATTTCTTTAAGACTTCCTCCGAACGGGAATATTTGCCTGTCCGCATATAAACCCAGGCGAGTTCCACATACCCTTTCTCATCGTAAGGATCAACTTCTATAAGCCTTTTAAATATCTCCTCTGCGCTATGATACGCAGTTCTTGAAGAACAGAATAACCCGTACCCCAACAACGCTCCCTTATCAAAAGGATCAACGTTCAATGCCGCCACAAAGCTATCTTTTGCTTCCAGATACTTCTTATCCTGCGTATATGTCCACCCCAGTTCCACGTATGTGGAAGGATTGGCCGGGTTAACCGCCAGGGCTTTTCTAAACGCTTCTTCAGCTCTCAGATATTGTCCTCTTTCCCGGTAGAATCTTCCGAGCCGTATATAATCACTCTCTCCGTATTTCCCGGGATCAGTTTCACCGGACTGCTCCTTAGCTGCCGGATGTCCACCTATATCCGCGCCGGAGACAGGAGAAACCTTCTCCTTCGACTCGGGCCGCTCCTTAAATTTTCCTTGGATATCCAACGCAAGAAACTTTAAGAAACGGTACGCAGCGGAATGCCTGAACAATATGGACTCAGTATCCTGAATACCCTCGTAATATTTAATGTGCCTATCGTTTATACCCATCATGGCGATCACCATGTCCGGTTTGTATTTTTCCACATTCTCTTCCAAATGCCTGATGATATAGTTACTGTCGACTGCAGATACGCCTTTATTGATCACACGGAAACAAAGCCCATTGCCCAAGCGGTTCAACATCGCCTCAAGCTGGTTCGGATAAGAATTTTCTCCTCCTATTGCGGTTGTAGATTCACCAACGCACATAATCTTATAAACTCCTTTGTGTTCTATGCCCTGCCTGTTTCGGCATTCCTGCAGAAAAGACATCATGCAGCAGCCGAGACGGAGAACAACCTCCAGGAATATCAGGGACATGAACAGTCCGGATATTACAACTAACCCCCGGGTAATCCCCTCGGTGAACTTTCTTCCCGTCATCTATATCATTTCCCTTCCGCCTCCAGGAAATTAAATAAATTACGCGCTATAACGGCATACCCATCAGCGCTGCAGTGCCCGTCTGAGACAAAACAATTCCGGGAGGCCGCTCTGTCCATAACAGAAAAAACACGGTAATTGCTCACGAACGGTATTGAATTATCCCCGGCGATTTTCGACATCAACTCCGAGAAAACCTCGTCTCCGGGATAATCCATCAAGATCATCCTAATATCATTACGGCGGCAGATATTCGCGATCTCTCTTATATCAGAAATTATCCACTGCCTGACATCGTCGAAATAGGATATCTTTTTAAGTAATGCGGCTATTCTTGGGGGGAGAACGATACTATTTTTAGCGAGCGCCTCCGAAATGGCGGAACGATCACCGCCGAAGATGCGCACAAGGTCGGACCGGGTATCAATATCCTCCGGATTCAGGCAGGCGGCCAGCAGTATGCATTCTCTTGACTTCGCGGTCTCGCCTTTATTCGCATACACGCCGGCAAGGCATCTGTAAAGATCCCCGTTCATTCGATCTACAGAGATACCCTTTTCCAGCCATGCCACAGCTTCATCATAAAGTGACCGCCTCGCATAAGCCGTCCCGATGCTCAAATAACATATCCCCGATTGGGGATCTATTTCAAGCCCTTTTCTGTACCATTCGATCGCCTCATCATAAAAACGCTGCTGCAAATAAAACCATCCGGTTTCTACATAACATTCTATATCCCCCGGTCCGGTTTTAAAGGCCTGAGCCAGCCATTTCTTTGCTTCTTCATAACGTCCCAGAGAAACGCATAATCCTCCCATGCGCGCGTAACCTTCGCTTGAGGCGGGATCGATCTCTATCCCTTTCAGAAAACATTTTTCGGCTTCCGGGTATGAACCGCATTCGGCCAAGGCAACGCCGAGTTCGATATAAACTTTGCTTCCGTGATTTTCGCGGCAGAAGCGCGCTTTCAACTTTTCTAAAAATGCCGGCCGGCCGCCGACAGAACCGTAATTGTGCGTAGCCGGAATGTTACCGAATGTGTCTCCAGGAGAACCACCCCGTTTTCTTATTTTCCAGGAAATCAAAACGATTAATTTCCCGACTTTGGTACGAAAGAACCATTTTACCGGCAGAGCTATCACTCCGGATTGTCTCTCCCTGCCGTAAAAATTCCAGTAATTGTTACCACCGCCCAGAAGAATTACCAAATTCGGAGCCGTGCCTTCTCTCAAAGTCGCCTGAAAATCCGACAAGATCTGCGTGGTATTATAAGAACACCTTCCGCGGTTCATTACCTGGAATTTACCGCCTGGATACTTGGACCCGAGCAGCCTTGCCAGTTGAATCGGATAATCAAAACCATGCGCCGCGCCCAGACCGTAAGTAAACGAATCTCCTATACATAGTATCCTGTAGCCGCTCGGGGCCTGTTTGTATTTCTCAATACCCTGCCGATGGAAGATGAAGAATCCGCCGGCGCGCAGGATGATCTCCAAAACAAAAAAAACTAAGGCCCCGCCGAGTAAGAATGCCGCCAGTTTCCGCATGATTGTTTTTCCGGACATATCTACCGGCCGATGCCGCCTCGGGTCACAGTTAATTTAAGACGATTACGTTTATACCGCCGCCGCGGCGTTAAGAGGGAATTCCACACTATATCCCGGCGTAAATGAAAGAGATTATCACGCTCGGTCCGACATAGAAAACAAGGAGGGCTAAAAGCGCAAATGTTATTAGGATCGGCGCAAGAAAATAAATCTTATGCGCCTTGATCAAATGGAAGGTTTCTTTAAAAAGATATGCTGCTTTATTCATGTTGCCCACGCTCGTTTTTTTCAAACCATGCGTCCGGTGCGTTTTATTTTTTATTATAATACCTTAGAGAAACACTAACAAGCAATAAAATAAATACAGGAGGGTGGATGAAGACGAAATGAAGCCGACGGCACCATCTGTCGCCGCTGTGACCTATAAGATTGCCCGCTTGTCCCGCAACCCGGCGAGAAACGCGTAATCGGTAGCGTCGTTTATAAGCGGAGTCAGGGAGATGTAGCCGCGCCGCACGGTCTCGCTGTCGCTCTCCGCGTCCGGGCTCCCGCCAAAGGATTCTCCGCTTAGCCAATAATATTCGCGTTTGCGCGGGTCGTGCCTTTTTTCGAACCTGTCCTTGAAGAAACGCGTGCTCTGCTTTGTGAATTTTACGCCTTTTATCTTGCCTTCCGGGATATTGACGTTCAACAGGCAGCCGGCCGGGATGAACCTGCCGGAAAGTATCTTGCGCGCCAACCCCGCAGCAAAAGAGGCCGCGAATTCAAAGTCGGCAGAAACGGAGCGGGTCACCAGCGAAACGGCCATAGCCGGTATCCCGCACATCGCTGCCTCCCTGGCCGCGGAAACCGTCCCGGAATACAGCACGCTGAATCCTGTATTCGGCCCGGGATTGATGCCGGAAACCACCATATCCGGGGAATGTTTCAATACCGCGCTCAAGCCGAGCTTCACGCAGTCCGCAGGCGTCCCGCTGGTGCAGAACCATTTCTTGCCGTCTTTGAATTTCACCTGCTTCAAACGCAACGGTTGGTGCAGGGTGATGGCGTGGCTCGCCGCGCTGCGTTCGTTGTCCGGAGCAACCACCGTGACTTTTCCCAGCGGCGACAATGCCCGGTAAAGAGCGACCAGGCCGGCGGACTGAATGCCGTCGTCGTTGGTCAACAATATACGGACCTTTCTCGGTCTCTTCGCGGGTATCATAAAGATACTCTCCCTTCTCCATTGGGGCTCTTAAAAGACCGGCCCGGCCGCGCCAGTTCAAGACTGTGCGGCCGGGCCGGCTGCATCAATTAACTTTTTTACTGCCGCTTGCCCCCGGGATTAATACTCGGGATGCGGAGGCATGGCCGGAGCCGGTTTATCTTTTTCCGGGATCTCCGTGATCAGGGCTTCGGTAGTCAACATCAAACCGGCTATACTTGTGGAATTCACAATAGCCAGTCTGACGACCTTGACCGGATCAATGATGCCGGCCTTGATCATATCGGTATATTCTTCCGCTTCGGCGTTGAACCCGAAAGAACCGCTCTGTTCCTTTACCTTTTGTATCACGACGACGCCTTCTACACCGGCGTTCTCGGATATCTTACGCATCGGTTCCTCAAGCGCCCTCTTGATAATGTTGGCTCCGACCCTTTCGTCGCCCTCAAGTTTCAGGGCTTCGACGCTGGGGACGGCGCGCAGAAGCGCGACTCCGCCTCCGGGAACGATGCCTTCCTCGACCGCGGCGCGGGTGGCGTGCAAAGCGTCTTCCACTCTGGCCTTCTTCTCTTTCATTTCGGTCTCGGTGGCCGCTCCGACGTTGATCACGGCAACCCCCCCGGAAAGCTTCGCGAGCCTCTCCTGGAGCTTTTCCTTGTCGTAGTCGGAATCGGTTTTCTCCATTTCTTTCTTTATCTGTTCGATCCTGCCTTTGATATCCGCGGTCTTTCCCGCTCCTTCAATAATGGTGGTGTTTTCTTTATCCACCTTGACGCGCTTGGCGCGGCCGAGATCGGCTACCTGGACGTTCTCAAGCTTGATGCCGAGATCTTCCATGATCGCCTTCCCTCCGGTCAGCACCGCTATATCCTGCAGCATAGCCTTTCTTCTGTCGCCGTATCCAGGAGCTTTAACGGCGCAGATCGAGATCGTGCCGCGGATCTTGTTGACGACCAGAGTAGCGAGCGCTTCGCCTTCCACTTCCTCGGAAATAATCATCAGCGGCCTGCCCTGCTGCGCGACCTTCTCAAGTAAAGGTATGAGGTCCTTCACCGCGGATATCTTTTTCTCATGGATTAGGATATACGGCTCATCGAGCACGCACTCCATCTTTTCCATATCGGTAGCAAAGTAAGGGGAAAGATACCCCTGGTCAAACTGCATCCCCTCCACAACTTCCAGGGTGGTCTGCATAGATTTCGCCTCTTCCACGGTGATGACGCCGTCCTTGCCGACCTTCTCCATGGCGCTGGCAAGCAGATTGCCGATCGTAGAGTCGCCGTTGGCGGAGATGGTCGCGATCTGGGCGGTCTCTTTCTGTTCCTTGACCGGCTTAGCCATCTTTTTCAACTCATCGACGACGGCGGAAACGGCCTTGTCGATGCCGCGCTTCAACCCCATCGGGCTGATGCCGGCGGTGACCGCCTTCAACCCTTCCTTATATATGGCGTATGTGAGCAAGGTGGCGGTGGTGGTCCCGTCGCCGGCGGTGTCGGAGGTCTTCTCCGCCACTTCCTTGACCATCGCGGCGCCCATGTTCTCGTAAACGTCCTCCAGTTCCACTTCCTTGGCCACCGTCACGCCGTCCTTGGTTATCGTCGGCGAACCGAATTTCTTGTCCAGCACGACGTTGCGGCCCTTGGGGCCGAGCGTCACTACCACGGCATCGGCAAGTTTTTTGACTCCCATCAGGAGCTTTTGCCTTGCCTCTTCTCCGAAAGAAAGCTGTTTTGCCATCAAAGCACCTCCTTATATATTAAAAGTTAATCCTTCACTATCGCAAGAATATCCTCCTCGCGGACGATCAAATGATCTTCTCCGTTGAGTTTGATCTCCGTGCCGGAATATTTGCCGTAAAGCACTTTGTCCCCGGCTTTGACTTCCAGGGCTACCAGCTTGCCGTCATCGGAAATTTTGCCCTTGCCGACTGAAACCACTTTCCCCTCCTGCGGCTTCTCTTTCGCCGTATCGGGAAGAATGATCCCTCCTTTGGTTTTGTCCTCGGCGTCCAAGGGTTTCACGAGTACCCTGTCTCCTAAAGGTGTGATCTGCATATACTCCCTCCTTCCTGTTTATTGTTAATTTGTATCTGTTCTTTCCGGCGCTGCAACGCAGCGATTTTTCCGCTGTTCTTTAACCTCTGGATATAGCAAGAGTTTTATCCCTTCCGTAAAACCCCTGTGAGATGACTGGCACTCTTTTATAAAGAGTGCTAAGACAACGCGAAAAAAATGTTTTTTGCTCCCCTTCCATAAGAAGATCCTGTTTTTATTCTTGAATGGAATCGTTGCGGAAAGATATCTCCGGCGCAGTGCGGAAAGACCGCTTATTTGCTCCAGGTTTCATTTTATAACACAAACTTTTTTCCCTGTCAAGAGGGTATTTTTTACGGACGCTGGGAGCTTTTTTCGCCTCAATTCGTCTATCTTCTCCTGCACGTACCAGGAAAAATATCCTTTATATTCCCTTTGCAGGGCCGGTTGCATCCAGTCTTTGGTGGTAACCAGCCCGCGGCAGCGCGGAGAACCGCAGCGGCACTTGAAAGAATAATCGAAATCCGCGTCGGTCATGCAGTAATCGTAGGTCACCTCTTCGCCGAGCGAGATGTCTCGCATCGCCGCTATAACCAGGTGCCCTTTAATCCCGGCATTTGGGGAACAACTGTGGTTAAAGAAATCGTCATCCTCCAGTCCACCCTTTTTACAGGATACCAGAAAGAACCCATCGGCCACCCTGGTGGCGTAATTCTCTATTTTTTTGAAACAGGTCTTTTCCAGCTTAACGAACTCGGATTGCGAAATAATAAACCCTCCCCAGACCGCGATTATCTCGTTTTTCTTGATCGGCTTTACCGCGAAAACTCCGCGGTGATCGATCCCAGAACGGTTCACCTTGACTTTGCCGCTGACGTAGGAATGCTTAAGCATTTCTCTTTTCCTGCCTGACGATCGTTACGCCTTGTTTTTTTACCCCGTCTATCAACGCCCGGAAAACCGTCTTGTCGGCGGCAAGGTCTTCCAGAAAAACCAGCCCTTTGCGCTCAATCCTTCCATCCAGCAAAAGCCTGCCGACTGCGGCCGGGACGCCGGCCGTTATTTTCTGCATCGAGTTCCACTTTTCCCCCGCCGCGGAAAAACTTTTCAAAAGCCAGACGATGCGTTTGCCGGGGAAAACGACTTCCACCTCTCCGAGAGTATAATTTGCCCGCCTGACCCTCTCTAAAAAAGCCTTGCTTTCGGCCATGCGTTCCGGCGAAAACATTCCGTAGCTCTCGGCGAAACGAAAAAAAGCGGCGAATCCCGAAGGCCTGACCACGCGACAGGTCAGGCAGCGCGCCCCTGTCTTATCCAGGATATTCTCGAATCCGCTGGCAGAATAATAACTTTCCGCCTCTATGCCGAAATATTTCTCCCTCCGGTAACCGGCGAATGCCGGGAACCTTTTCTTCTTGCCGGAGATGATCTGGCAGGATACGAGCCGGTGTTCAAGTATTAAATCCTCGAAACACCACAAAAAAGGGAAATAATTATCCTGCGGGGAGAGAGAGCCGGCCTTCACGTGGATCTCGAGCACTCGGGCGGAAGAACAAGTTTCCCTGCCGAGAAGAAAATTGACTATTCCGGGACAGAAACCGCATCCCGGTATCACCGTTATCCCGCTTTTGCCGATCTCTTTTTCCCTGGCCTGGTATATCTCCGGATCGACATCCGAGACGTCGACGAGGTCTTTACGGTATTTCAAAGCCAGGTCCAGGCAGCGTTCACCGATCTCACCGGCCAAAGCGCCGGTGATCAGATCAGCGTTCCGCAAATCTTTCTCGTTCTTGAGGGGGAAAGCGCGGATATCTCTGTTCTGCCTGTTGAAGAAACACAGGACCGCGCGGCTTATACGGCCGTCTCCGGCAACCGCGACTTTGTAACGGGATTTCATCTCTTCTTGAGACGCCAGATCTTAGGCGTGACCAGACTGGCCAGGTGCATCTCCGGGGAATAATACTTCAGGTCCGCGGCTTTGGCGCCCAGGCGCTGCTGCAGCCTGCGCTTCAACACCGGTAGAGCAAGCTTTGCCGGATCGACCTTCTTGGACGCCATCAGGAAACAGTATTCGCATCCGCAGCTGTAGGAAGGCATCGGCAGCCTGACCGGATTAAGATACGTGAACAGTTTGGAGAGTTTTTCCACCGTTCCTTTGATGATGATATCGAAATCCAGGAACGGTCCCAGCTGGAATATGGCGATGCCGTCTTCCGTGAGAGCCTCGTGCACGCTCTTATAGAAATCCCCCTGGAACAGTGCCTTCCCCGGACCCACGGGATCGGTGGAATCAACCACGATGATATCGAAATGATTCTTGTGCGCCTTGATGAATTCTCTGCCGTCCTGGAAGGCAAGAGTCAGTCTTTTGTCCGTGAAACTTCCCTGCGAGACGAAAGGCAGGTATTGCCTGGCTATCCCGACTACTTCCTCGTCGATATCTACCAAGCTCATTTCCTTCAAAGGATGTTTGCGCGCCTCCCGCAGAACGCCGCCGTCCCCTCCCCCTACCACCAGCAGCCTTTGGGGATCCGGGTGCGTCATCAACGGCACGTGGGCGATAATCTCGTGATAAATAAACTCATCGCTCTGGGAAAATTGTATGATCCCGTCCAGGGCGAGCATCTTGCCGAACCCGAGGCTCTCGAATATATATATTTTTTGATATTTGGTCCTGCCGGAAAAAATTTCCTTTTCTACCCTGAAGGTGTCTTTTTTGCATCGCCTGATGCCGGGAAAAGCGGCTTCCACGAACCATTTTTCTTTCTTGGCGGAGATGGCTTTCACTTTATAGACCTCTTTTCAGCAATTTGACTCTTACTTTTGTGGGTTTGATTTTATTTTTAAGGAATTCGAGGGCGGCGTAAGGGCGGGTATTTTCGCCGCAGGTAAAAATATCGAGGGCGATATGATTATGCTCGGGCCAGGTGTGGATGGCGATATGAGATTCCGCCAGTATGACCACGCCCGTAATCCCCTGCACGGGGAATTTGTATACGGAAGCTTTTAACGGCGTATTGTTGGCCGCTTTAGCCGCCCCCCAAAGCAATTTCTTCACCGCCGCGGGAGTCTCATTCATCTTTTTAGGCGCTTCCAGATCGGCAATCAAATGGACAGTTCTAAAAGTCCCTTTTGTCTTAGAACAGCCTGTCATCTCACCCCCCCCTATTTTAAAGTTTCTCCGCTTTTCAAGCGGGTTTGTTGTAACGGTTTTAGAAGTAAATAACTCCCCTTATCTATTTAATTATATAAATTCTTGAAAAAAAGCAAGTGTTTTTTAATTTTTTTGTTACGCCGGAGAATTTCTCTTATTTAAGATAAGCCTTGCCGATCTTTATTTCCGAAACCGGCCTGTCCTGGGAGTCGGTGGCGGCATTCTCGATTTTCTGCACCACGTCGTAACCTGAAACTACCTTGCCGAATATAGTATGGCGCATATTGAGCCAGGGGGTCTTGGCCGTAGTTATAAAAAACTGGCTTCCGTTTGTGCCGGGGCCGGCGTTGGCCATGGCCAGGATCCCCGGGGCGTCGAAAGTCACCGTTGGCGAACATTCGTCCTCGAACGGCTTGCCCCATATGGACTCCCCGCCGCGTCCGGTGCCGGTCGGATCGCCTCCCTGGATCATAAAATTCTTGATCACCCGGTGAAAAATCACTCCGTTATAATACCCCTTCTCGGCCAGCTTGCTGAAATTCTCACTCGCCTTGGGAGCGGTGTCCGGCATCAATTGCAATTCTATATTCCCCAAATTGGTCTCCAGCACCACGGTTTTCGCATCCATTGCAAAAGTACCTCCGCAGATAATCGCACCGGTTAATAAAAAAACGAACGTTAAGGCCGCCGCGAGTCCCCTCATTTTACGTCACCTCCGTTATAAAACTTCTCTTTTCAATCCGCGCAAAGATATTTCAGTATACATCATCGCCGGAAAATATCAAGCCGCTGTCTACATAGTAAATTCTTTTCCCCGCCGGAGCTTGCAGAATCCCTTTTAAAATTCATCCGGTGCGAATTACACCCGCTCTTTACAAGGCTCTTGTTACTCCAGGGGCATTTTTCGGTAATTCTCCGAAAAACAGGGCTGTCCCATCAGCGGTCTCTTTTCAATATCTGTATGAAAGCGCGGTGAAGGCGAGATGGATGAATGCGGTGCAGGATATTCCTAAACGGCTGCGTGGCTTCGCCTTTCCTCTTTCGTAATCGTAGAATTATCTATTCCTGCCCGCCCCGAACAGCGCTGAGACGGCGTAGCAGGCCGCGGCGAAAAGCACGATAGTCGCCCCAGACGCCGTTCCCCAATAGAAAGAAACGATCAAACCGCTGATACCGGAGAAAAGGCTGATCACCACCGCCCAGGCCGTGTAAGCGCGCATATTGCGGGAGATATTTCTGGCCGCCGCCGCTGGGAGCACAAGCAGAGAATTTATGATCAATATCCCGGCCAGCCTTATAGAAAGGATCACCACCAGCGCCAGCAGCACGGTAAAACTAGTCTCCACCCAAAAAGTATTCACCTTGCGGCTGCGCGCCAAAGAAGAACTGATACTGGTGAAGATCATGGCATTACCGGCGGCGAACCAATAAACCATAACGGCCGCGGCGATTACCAGCAACCATCCTATCTGTGCGGGGGTCACGGTCAGGATATCCCCAATCAGGTAACCGGTGTATTTCGCGAAACCTCCCCGCCTGCTCAGGACAACGATCCCCAAAGCCACGATAAAAGCGAACAATACGCCCAGGATGGTATCCATAGATGCCCGCGTCATGTTTTTCAAAAGGTTGACGCCTACGGAAAGCAGCACCGCCAGCAGAAGCATCGGCAATACCGGGTCCTGAAAACCGAGCAGAACGCCGATGGCAATACCGGTAAGCGCGGAATGCCCCAGGACATCGGTAAAGAAAACCATGCGGTTGCTGACCACCATCGTCCCCATCAAAGCGAACAGCGGAGTGACCAGCAAAACCGCCAGCAGGGCGTTTTTCATGAAGACATAATGGGCCCATTCAAACGGCAGGGTGTTTACCAGGTTGTACCAGGAGTCAATCAGCATTATCGCCGCCTTTACCCTTATCCTTTACAATATCTGGCAGACACGAAATATTCCACAAAGCCGCTCCGAACACCTCCACTAATTTGCCGTCTGCCAACACCTCCTGCGGAGTGCCTTCAGCGATCACTCCGCGGTTAAGCAGCACCATCCTGTCCACGTAAGAATAGATCCCTGCAAGATCGTGCGTCACCAGTACGACCGAGATATCATGCTTTTGCCTCAGGCCGCGCACGATGCGGTAAAAAAGCGCCAATCCCTTCGCGTCCACGCCGCTGGCAGGCTCGTCTAGCAGAAGGAGATCCGGGGTGGGCGTCATGGCGATCGCCAGCAGAACGCGCTGCAATTCCCCTCCCGAAAGATCTCCGACCTTTCTTTTGACAAGGTGCTCCGCGGAAAACAGCGACAGTACCTCTTTGACCCTGCCGACAGTGCTGCCGTCTATCCCGGCCCAAACCGGCCTGCGGGTTACTGCCGAAGCCACCAGATCCGCTACGCTGACGGGCGCCCCTTTTTCCAAATGCAGTTTCTGCGAGACATAACCTATCTTGGGCGTCTGGGAAAGATTACCGCCGACGCGGAAGGATATCCTCCCCTGGTAAGGCATCTCTCCCATCAAAGTGCGCAACAGAGTGGTCTTGCCTGCCCCATTGGGCCCGACCACTCCGACGACCTCGCCGCAGTTGACGTGCAGATTGACTCTAGACAGTATAACATTGCTGCCCAGTTTTACCGTCAGATCCTCCACCCTCGTGCAGCAATGTTCGCAGGTATTAAGCAATTCCGCCTCCTCCGCCTTTATTTCCGGAAAGCATCCTTCAAAACTTCCAGATTCTTTTCCATTATCTTAAGATAGGCGTCGTCTTCGTCCGGGCCGCTCACCGCCGGATCGAGCACATATACTTTCAAACCTGTTTCCGCGGCGATGGTTTCGGCGGCTGAAGACGGATACTGGGGTTCGCTGAACAACACGCAACCGTCTTTGCCTGAATTCCTGATCAGATCTATCGTCTCAGCAAGTTTCTTCGCGCTGGGCTCGCTCCCCGGTTCTCGTTCCACCACGGCCGCGATCTCCAGCTCGAACTCCTCGGCGAAATATGGGAATGCCTCGTGAAAAGTGATGATCTTCCTGCCTTTATAGGACGACAGCTGCGCGTGCATTTGTTTCCGCAGGGAGTCCAGCTTCGCTACGTAGTCGGCTGTATTCTGGGCGTAAAGCTCTTTGTGCGCCGGATCCAGGCTCTGCATGGCCGCGCCGAGATTCTTCACCTGTTTGACGGCGCCGGAAATGCCCACCCAGATATGAGGATTTTCCTCATCACCGCTTTTTATCAAAGAAATCCCGTCAGATACGCCGATAATGCGCAAACCGGAATGCCGGGCCGCCACCTCTTCAAGGAAAGACTCCATGCCGGCTCCGTTGACAATCAACGCCTGGGCCCCGTCGAGTTTTCTCATATCCGCGGCAGTAAGCGCGTAATCATGCAGGCACCCGGTGAACGGCGGAGTAAGATTCTCCAGCGACACTCCCGGCACGTCTTTTATCACGTTCCTGGCCATAATATACACCGGATAAAAAGAAGCGACTACTTTTATTTCCTTCTGCACGGCGCGTGCGCCGCGCGCGAACACACCGGTAAATACCGATAACAATACAACTCCCGTCATAAACCGCTTATATCTACCCATCCTGCCTCCCTTAAGAATATTGTCCGGTTATGAGCTGTTTTCCACCCGGCATTCCGAACACAATCCCTCTATATGCAGGGAATGATGCTGAACCCTGGCGTTAAGTTTTTTTTCTATGAAACTGGATATTTCCGAGAAATTACAGAATTCCACCTCTTCAACCTTATTGCACTTGCTGCAGATAAAATGATGATGACTTACTTGCGGATTGCGGCAGAGACTGTAATAAAGCCGGCGGCTGCTATGTTCTATTTTTACCAAGATGCCGGATCCCTCCAGTTCTTCTAGAATACGGTATATTGAAGGCAGACCTACCTCCAGAGACGCCTTCTCCAGCATCTGTTTGATCTCATAAGGGCCGAGATACCGCTTTTCCCGCAAGAACAACTCAAGCACCGCTTTTCTGCGCGGAGTTATCTTGAAATGATGTTCCTTTAATACCGCCAGATACTTTTCCATTATGCTTTACTTTCGCACCTCCGCAAAAACTCCGGGCGGCGATAATTATCGTTAGAAACGAAATCCTTCCACATCAATATAAATAGAAATGATTTCTATTTATAACACAAAATAATACCTCCTGTCAACAGCGTAATTAAACTCAACCGGGCTAAAACGGAGGGTGTCGTTTAAAACGGATGGGCTATTTCTTCTCTTTGCGGTCCCAGTAGTCGTTTTCCCAGCGTTTCTTCTCTTCTTCGTGAAGCTTAGTCTCCGGGTTAATTATATTTTTCTCCACCCGGCGGCGCGAGGCTTCCTCTTTATTCTTCTCTTCCGCTTCCTGATTCTTAGTTTTATACAACAGCGAAGAGAAAATGAAGAAAGCGATAATTATCATTACGATCCATAAGAAAACGGTCATATCGCCTCTCTGTCTGTCCTGTTTAAGGAGCGTTCCTCTTTTGGGATCTCCGCACCGCAACAGTAATTATACTATTTTTTACTGAAAACTCTAATACTATTAGCTCGCCCGCGGTTAAAAATAGCCCTGGCTCTTGAGAGAATCTAAAACAGGTGGTAAACTATAAATATGGAGGGGGGAATTCAAACTCGCAAACCTGGAACGCGAATGCGGCAAAAAAGAAAAATACTTATAATTGATAACGAAAACCATCTCGCCGCGCTGGTCAAACTCAACCTGGAGCAAACCGGCAAATACGAGGTTTGCGTAGCCAACGATGGAGAAGAAGGGCTGCAAAAAGCCCTGAAGGAACCTCCTCACTTAATCATCCTCGACTTGATACTGCCCAAGATCACCGGAGAAGAAGTCTGCAAGAAGATCCGCGGAGAGGAAACAACGGAGAATATCCCCATCATCATGGTCACCGCCAAGGCTTCCACCGTGGACGCTATCATCGGCAAAGTCATCGGCGCCAACCACTATATGACCAAGCCTTTCCAGATGGACGAACTGCTGAAAAATATCGAAGAGGTCTTGGGGCGGCAGTGCGAAGCTCTCTGAAACCGGCCGGCCGCGCCCCGGCAATGTATACCGCACTTGCAAATCCGGATCTTTTCCGCCCCGCAAGGGCTGCGTCCGTTGGCGAAACACCCCGACGGCACCTGCACGGCTTAAAAGGACGGCCTTATGCCCGATTCTAAGGCGGGCATTGCTCTAAAAGCTCTTTAATCCCGGATTCGATCTGTTCCCTGATCTCCGGGCAGGACGACGGCAGGAATTCCAACGCCTTCTGCAGCGCCGCAAGCGCCTCTTTCTTCATCCCGAGATTACGGTAAGCGTCCGCCAGATTCTCGTAAGTCACGGCCCGGCCGGGTTCGATCCCCAGCGCCTTCTCGAAAAGCGCCACCGCCTTACGATGCTCGCCCATCTTGTTCAACAACCAGCCTTTATTATGGAAAATGGTGGCATAATCCGGCTCGCTCTCTATGCCTTTGTCGAAATACGGCAGGGCCGCGTCAATTATCCCCAGTTCCACCATACACAAGGCGCGGTCATTGTAAGCCGCCCCGTCCAAGGGATTGAGCTTGATCACGGAATCCAGATACACGATGGCGTCGCCGAAATTTCCCTCCAGTATCTCCCGCTGCGCCTTGAAATACATCTCTTCGGCCGGCATATTTCTTTCGCGTGACAGCCGCAGCCCTTCCTCCACCAACCTGCCGGCAGGTGCCGCGCCGGAATAAGTGATGGCATCGTCAAGTTTACGGCGCAGCCGGTATAGACCTATATCGTCCATGGTTCAAAGGCTTGTCGGTTATTCATTATATACCGGGATTTCACTGGATAAAGATGTCCCGGGCAGAAACCTGGATGATCCTTAAACATATTACTGTACCCCCATCCGGAATTCTAAAGATAATATTCCTTGGCGGCTTCCGGTTGATATAATATTCTTTGAATCTTAAACTTCCTCAGTCCGGCCGGGACCTTCCATTCAATGATATCCCCTACTTTATATCCCAATATCGCCGTGCCGATAGGAGCGAGAACCGATATTTTATTCTGCTCGATGTCAGCGTCTTCAGGATACACTAATTCATAAATCTCTTCTTTGTTGGTATCGACGTCTTTAAGGCAGACTTTCGAATTCATAGTGATTATATCCGCCGCTACTTGATCCGGGGCTACGATAACGGCCCTGTTCAACTCGACTTCAAGTTCTTCTATCCTCGTCCACTCTGCTTCATTCCCGGGATCGTTCCGCCGCCTCGCATCCCGCAGCCATGACGATACGGTGGCCGAGTCCGATAAACGGGTCATCTCGTCCAAAGCCAATCTATCGGTCTCCTTGCCGAATATCATCTTCTTTATCATTTCCCTGAGACGATAAAGATCGGATTGCGTGATATATATCTTCTTGTTTTTCATTATACCCCCTTTTCCCGGTTATTGCACCGGCCATTCTTTATATCATACTCCGAAGTAAACCGCTCTTCGGTAGAAGAAGGCGGCCGGCTTCCCGCAGGTTGAAAGCGGAAAAAGGGACACCGGCCGCCTTTATCCTACACTCTGCTCTCGGCATACAACAACTTCTCTATCTTTTTTATCAGATCCCCGGCGTCTTCCGCTTTGTCGTAATATTCATCGGCATCCGGCAGTATGAGCTTCTGATAAGACTGGTTGAACACGCTGGCGACCAGCACTTTTACCGAAGGAAATTCTTTTTTTATTTTCTTATGGATATAGAAACCGCTCTGATTGGGCATGGCGATATCGAGAATAACCAGGCCGATATCCTTGTTTTTACTCAATACTTCCATACCGGCATAACCGTTGTGAGCCTCTATAATACGGTACCCGTGCTCCTGTAAATAGTGCCGGTATATCTTCCTGATACGCGGTTCATCGTCAATAACCAGTATACTCTTATGCAGGGCGATGCTCCGTTCGAGCACTTTTATCTTTTCCAGCAGCAAATCCAGCCCTTGAGATTTGTCATAATAATCGGCGGCGCCTTTCACCATCTCTTTTTGTTCTTCTACCGGATAAACGCTTGCTACTACCACTCTCACTTCCTTACGAAACACCTTCATAATGTCGTAAAAGACACTGCCGTAGACCCGCGGCATTTTTATATCAAGAAGCATTATATCAATCGTCTCTTCATTCAAAATACACGAAGCCTGCATGGCATCGGAAGCATTGAGCACTTCAAAACCTTCGTTTACAAGCATGGCGTTATACATATTTCTGACTTTTTCCTCATCGTCCACGATCAATATCCTGGTCATTTCTTCTCCTCCAATTAACCGGCCTGGAATTCTATTAAAAGTATAACCCGGACCGGATTAAACGAGGATTAAAAAAATGTTAAATTTTTTAACATCCCCTCGCCTTCACGGGATCGGGCGAACGGGAGACGGTAAAAGGAGAGGGATCCGAAGGATTCTTCGAAGGGCTGTTATGCCCGGAGCTGCCGGAAGCAAGCAACCGCGGATGTCCTCGGTCAATCCGCGGCGAGGGGGAGGGCAACGGTAAACACGGAACCTTGTCCGGCGCGGCTGACCACGGAAATATCTCCCCGGTGTAGTTGGGCTATCGACTGGGCGATGCTCAACCCTAGGCCGCTGCTGGGAGAACTATCTTTAATCTTTCCTTCAATGCGAAAAAACTTGTCGAAAAGTTTCGGGACATCCGCTTCATCTATACCTATCCCGCTATCCATAATGGAAACCTCCGCTTTCCGTTCCCCGTATTTCAGGCATATCTTTATCGTACCTCCGGCAGGAGTGTATTTTATCGCGTTGTCTATCAAATTGAAAAACAATCTCCGCAGATGCAGCTCGTCAACCTCGGCGTACCCGGTCTCTTCCGGTATTTCCGTATCAACTCTTAAATTCTTCTTGGAGGCTAACACCTTCGCCTGTTCATAGATTATACCTATGAACTGCGTCAGATCGGTCCGTTCAAATCTGAGGACTTCCGGCTGGTAATTCATCCTGGTCAACAAAAGCAGATCTTCTATGATCTTAAGCATTCTTTTCGTTTCTTCCAGGCTGACGCTGATGACCCTTTTGTATTCTTCCTTTTCCCGGTCTTTCTTCAAGGCGAACTCGGACTCCCCTCTGATAATGGCGATGGGGGTCTTCAATTCATGGGCTATATAAGAGCTGGAGTCGGTTATATATTCGAACGATTCCCCCAGTCTCGCAATCATGCCGTTAAAAGCCTCTATCAAACTCCGCAGTTCTTCATCGGCATTCTTCATTTTTACCCTAAAGTTCAGATCTTCGTGCGTAATATGATTGACCGTGTCCGTGATCTCTTTTATCGGGATCAATATCCTCTTTTCGATCATGCGCCCCGCGCAATACCCCGCCAAAGAAACCGGCAGGAGCGGCGCCAGTATAAACAACAGCCTGTAATTATGCAAAATCCCGGGGGGCAGGCACAGCAGGAGGAATACATATAAAGATAATGATATCCCCAACAGAACAACGGATAACAAGGTTATCTTCATACTGCCGGTCCCGAGACGCATCTTAACCCCGTAAAACATATCCTTTACCTTGAACGGTATGGATAAGCTGTTTAGCCTGCCCTTTATCTATCTTATTGCGCAAGAAACTCACGTAAACATCGATAACATTGGTGAAACTGTCGTAGTTCTCATGCCAAACGTGTTCCGAGATCATCGTCCTGCTGACCACGCAATCGGCGTTCAGCATCAAGTATTCGAGCAGCGCGAACTCTTTGGCCGTTAACATAATCTCTTTGCCGGCCCGCGTAACTTTATGCCGCGACGGATCCACCTCCAGGTCCGCGACCTTGAGAATGCCGGTTTTATCGGCCCTGCCCCTCCTTAATAAGGCGCCGACTCTGGCCAATAATTCCTCGAAAGCGAACGGCTTGGTCAAGTAATCGTCGGCTCCGGCGTTCAACCCCATCACCTTGTCGCTTACCAGGTCTTTGGAAGTCAGCATCAGGATCGGCACGTTGATTTTTTTTCGCCTAAGCTCTTTGCAAACACTGATACCGTCTTTACGCGGCAGTATAATATCGAGAATTATGAGGTCGTACGGGTTGACTTCGGCCAGAAACAGCGCTTTTTCTCCGTCATCGGCGACATCGACCACGTAATTCTCCTCCTTCAGCCCTCGTGCGATAAAGCCGGCTACTTTTATTTCGTCTTCTACCAATAGTACCCGCAACTTTCTCTCCTCTTCCGGAAAATCAGACGATACCACCAGACATGAATTCCGCCGTTCATCTTGGATTATACGATACTTTGAGCGATTCCGAGAACAATATATGAATGCGCTGATAGAAGTATAACATAGCTCCGCAAAAACCGGTTTTTATTTCCAGAGCACCTTGGCCGGTTTTCTGGAAGGGATGCGGCTGTAGCGGTATTTGGGGCAGCCGAGCATCATAACTGCTCCGGCTGCGGCGCGGGGAGACAATCCGGCGATTTTTTTTACCTCAGGGGACTCGTTGATCGCCATATTCACGTATCCCGCCCAGCAGGCGCCGAGCCCCATCCCGAAAGCGGCGAGTTCAAGATAAGTTCCAGCAATCAGGCACGATTGAGCGGTCAGGAAGTCGTCTTTCAAGCCGTAAGCTATGACCAGACAGGGCGCGCCGCGGCAGATGCGATCCTCATTATTCTTCCACGCCTCCACCAGACGGTCAAAACGCAGCGACACGGCCATCGGAGACTCTGAATTCAACAAACCTTCCATCCAAGCCACGACCAGACCGCCTATCTCCCGCACCCTCTCTTTACCAGAAAGCACCGCCCAGTTCACCGGCTGGCGGTTGGTCCCGGACGGAGCGTAGCGGGCCATATCCAGAAGCTTCTCTATCATCTCCCGGGAAACAGGATCGTCTTTATATGTCCGGATGGAACGCCTGCCTTTTAAAAGCATCTCCAGCTGACCGTCCCCGGGCAGCTGAGAATGATTAAACCGCAAGGCGTCCGCGGCGCCCATTCCGGCAAGCCTGATCGAACCCGACGGGCAGAAAGCGAAACAATGCCCGCAATTTATGCACAGCTTTTCTCCCCCGGGAATGAACTCCGGCACGCGTTCCTTCTCATTCATTCTCAATATCCCCACCGGGCAGATCTCCACGCACTTCCCATCTCTCCTGCAGATCTTTCTATCAACCTCAAAAATACCCATTCCCGTCCTCTCTCCCCGCCCCGGGTTTTCACTGAATCCAGGAGCCTAAAGCCTATGGCCTGTTATTTAATACAACTTCTTGTTCTTCCTTGCCGACCAGTCGTAAAAAAGTTCCCGGCACTCACCCAGCAACACGCCGCCGGTGATCTTGATCTTCAATTTTCCTATAGACGCGAGTTTCGCGACAGGAATATTCAATTCATTAAAACCGACCTTCCTGGCGTCGCTGGTTCTGGTCCCGAAAATGATCGTTTTTATCCTCGCCCAGTGTATCGCCGAGAAACACATCGGGCACGGCTCGGTGGTGGAATAGATCGCGCAGCCGGAGAGATCATATTTCCCCAGTTCCCTGGAGGCCGCCCTTATGGCGTTCACCTCGGCGTGGCAGGTAGCGTCGTTCTTCAACACGGTATTCCTGGCAACCGCGATCACCCTGCCGTTCCTAACGATACAGGCGCCGAACGGACCGCCGGTCATTGACCGAATGTTCTTCCTCGCTTTCGCCACCGCAAGTTTCATATATTTTGTATTCATATTTTAAAATGGGTTCCGTGTAATATGTTCTTTAAGCCACGTGTTTATTTTTTTTGTTTTACACAATTCTTCTCTTTACCCAGAGCCTATGGCCTATTCTTATTCAATCAAAACTATCCCGTAATAATTCCCCTTGTACCCGGCAGAAGAAATCACCTTTATCGGATAACCGTTGGCGCGTACCGTGGAATAAACGTCTATGCCGCAGGCTTCCATTGAAGGACGGGTCTTGGCCGGATTACGGCAGAACTTCGCGCACCTGGCGCAAAGCCGGCACGGCCCTGCCCCCATTCCAAACGCCTTATAATAACCGTTCAGGAATATCTCCCGTTCCAACGCCGGGATCATGGCGTGGATATCCGTATATTCGTCGCCGTGCACCAGCAGGGCTTTCTTGTAGAAATTTATAACCCGCCGTGTTACCTCCGGCGCCGGTGAATAAGGAGGACAGGTCAGGTTTTGGCCGTAACCGTCGCAGCCGAACTGGCACTTAAGCCTCACCCAATCGGCCACCACGATGCTCGCTGCGGAGATTATCTTTGCATCTCTCGCCCCCATCTCCTTCGCGCGATTTCTATATTTAACGTAAATCGGCATGTCAGACCTCCGGGGCGGCCTTCTGTATCTTTGTCCGTTTCCGGGATTGTTCGCGCGGGATCGATCGTTTCATTGATGCGCCGCGATGAAAATATTTTTCACGCGCGAATAATTCCCGTAAACTATGATTTTTGTGCAGGGCTCTGCTTGAAACCGTTTCCTGCGGGTTAAATTTTCTGAAATTTATATTTAATGAACAAAACTAAACCGGCTACGAGGATCAGTAGCGTAACGCTATTGGCAAGAATAATGGCGAAGTTTTTTAAATGTATCCCATACACCAGCCAGAGAAATATCCCGGCCATGAACTGCACGATGGTCACAATACTTATATCGTTCACCGACTTAGTGCGGTATATCTTGATTACCTGCGGCAAGAAACCGAACATAGTCAGGAAGGCTGCCGATAATCCTATAATATTCCAAAACATAGTTGTCTTCTCTCCTTAATAAAGATATGCTGCAAAGAAATAAAGCTTCCCGGAAACTAATTGTTGGAGCGCAGAAGCCTGCGCAGTTCCTCGGCCGGTATTGCCCGGACTTTCAGCTTTCCGTTGCTTCCCTGAAGCGGAAAACCTATGTTTTTGACGGTATAAAAACCGCCTTTTTCGATGATCCTGCCGACCTTGTAACCCAGGAAACAAGGACGGTCGATAACAAGATTGCTTTGCTCGTTGGCCTTCCATTCAATGCTTAAGCTGTTCTTTACGATCTTTTCTATCTCACTCCCCGGAGCGATCTCAATTTTGTTATCGTTCTCATCAATAAGCTCATATTCCAAGCTCGAGGCTTGAAGCAAAGCCAATACGATATATCTGTCTTTGAGGTTCAAACGGGGTTTCCGGCTTCTTATTGCCGGTAATATCACATTTTCAAGCCGGTCCTCGGTAAGATTATATTGATAAACATCGCCCAATCTAAGTTTGAACTTCTTCACGCGTAAAACTTTAAGCGCCCCCTCGACTTTGCCTATAACATCCGCTTTCGCCGCCAGTGAAAATGTCTTCTCGCCCGAGGACGCGGGCAGGTAAATCTTCTGTTTCAAATCGGCCATCGTTTTTTCGTTCTCTTCCTTGGTGAAAATATCGTCTATAAAAACCACCGGGAGAGAATTCAAAGAATAGGTGAGGTAAACATTCCCCAGCCCCTGTTTCTCGGGGATCGGAAGAATAGGGCAAAAGCCGTTTGTTTTTAATGCCCTCGTAAGCGGATCGGTCGCGCACCCGGCAAGGAAAACTAATCCCAAAATAAAAATGCATTTGATTGTCTTCATGCCGTCCCCTTGAATAATTTGTTAAGCTTCCACCAGGGAGACCAGGAAAGTATAAACCGGCAGCCCTATCACCCCGTAAACCGCGTTATACCAGGTTAAAGACGCAAAAGGCCCGCCGACGGCGAAGACCCACACGAAAAAGGAAACCGTCGAGATCAACAACTGTAATTTCTTACTCACCTTCTCCTTGCGCCACAAATACAGCGGTGTAGCCAGAAAACAAAAAGTAAAAGCAGACCAATACAGCGTCTCGTTCTGGGGCAGGGAACGGACGACCGTTTCCAGATAGATGTAAAGGGCTATTATCTCGCCGGGGATGTATTTGATGAGACGGGACATATATTTGTCCGGTTCCTTCGCGGCATCCGCCTCTATACCGGCGGCTAACATCTCCGTTTTTCCTCCTGCTCCGAGAACCTGACAACTGCTTCTTTTCTGCACATCCCTTCTGCTTATTACCGTTCTTCCCATACAGTCCTCCTCGCTTTGAGTGTATCCTGTTTCGATAAAAGAACGTTGTCTATCGGGATGCCCGCGTATGCCCCTGGACCGGCAATCACTCCCCGATCATCTGCAGCACGACCTGGCGGTCGCGGGGGCGGTTATCGAACTCCGCCAGCACTATCTGCTGCCAAATGCCGAGGATCAGCTTCCCATTCTCGAAAGGCACGGTCAGCGACGGCCCCTGCAGGGCGGCGCGAAGATGACTGAAGCCGTTGGCGTCTCCCCATGTCTCGTCGTGGGCATAATGCCTGTCCTGCGGGGCGATACTATTATACAACCCCTGCATGTCCGTGATCAACCCGGATTCATACTCAAAGGTGGTGATCCCGATGGTCGATCCGACCACGAACACCGTGACGTTGCCTCTCTGCAGTCCGGCGCTTTCCAGGCTCTTCTGTACCTTGAGAGTAATATCTATTAGATCCCCTGCGCCCCGGGTTTCCAGCTCGATCCGCTTGGTGACGATCTTCATTTTAATCCCCTCCGCTACCCCTTAACGGAAATTGTAATGCTTGCGCACCGGCCTCTTGATCTCCCAGACGCAGGAGAGCCCCTCGGGAAAAGTAACAAAATCCCCCCTGCCGAAACTCATCTTCTTCCCGTCTTGAGTAGTAACCTCCACATCTCCTTCCAGAAAATAGCATTCCTCCACCGACTCATACTGCCAATCGAAACGCGAGATCTCTTTGCTCCATATTGGCCAGCCGAAGACACCCTTCTTCTTCAACTCCTCCTGCGTCAATTGGCGCACCGTGATCTCCATACCAACGCCTCCTCAAAATCCTGAGAAAAACAATACTGAATCGCCATAATTAAGTATCGTGTCCCCAGAATCGAAATCATAACTGAGCACACGGCAATAATTTAGGTTATTGTAGCACCGAAACGGATGTTTTGGAATCAAAATGCAAGGAAATGATTGTTTTGTAGTTAGATATGTCTACCATTCACTCAAAAAATTTTATATCAGGCTAAAAACGTATCCAGCCAACAAGGATGCCGAGCATATAAACGCCAGATATATCACCAGGACTTGGGTCCCGAATTCCTTTCTCAAAACAAGGATGGTCCCGTAACTTGTGATCGGACCGGCCAAAAGCAGGGTAAACCCCGCCCCTGTGCTCAAGCCCCGCCTGATCAGGGCATCGACCACCGGCACGCCCATAGTGGCGCAGAAATACACAGACAGCCCGAAAACCAGCGCAAAGCCATACCCGGCAGCCCCTTTAAGATAGGTCTTCACAAGATAGCCCACGGGCACCAATGTTTCCACCGCAGCCGCCAGCCCGAGGCCCAGGAGGATCTCTTTTCCTATATCTTTGGGCATATCTATGAACGCGTATTTGAGGATCGACTTCATCCTGGAGAGAAAACCTTTTTGGGCCTTTGCCGCACAATGCGGACATTTTTTTCCGCCGTGGCTGCATTCCGTAACGGCCGGGATCTTTCCGCTCCCCTTGACCGCGATCCTGTTGCCGATAAAACCCGCGGCCAGGCCCATTAAGATCACGGTGAAGAAAAGGAATGCAGCGAATTTAACGCCGAGAACTCCCGCCGTAACTACCATGGCATTCACGGAAGTGGCGGGGGTAACGATCAAGACGGCGAGGATCGGCCCCAGAGACGCTCCTTTCCTGCGGAAGCTCACCGCGATGGGAAGCGCTCCCCAGCAGCATACGGGAGCGAGCGTTCCGACCAGGGTGGACCAAAATACCCCTTTCATTCCTCGTCCGCCCAAGTGCTTCTCTATCCACTCGTCCGGGACGAATTCATGGATGACCCCGCTCAGGATAAATCCGACGAACAAAGCAGGGCCGGTCACGGCAAGATAATGAATAAAAGAAGCGCAAAACTTGGATGAAAACATAATTTACCTCTTTATTTTCTCTCTTTTGATATGTTAGTCAGAGCTAACACCTAGATGAAAATTCCCCATAACATCACCTTTTTCTCTACATTTTTTGACCCTTTGCGCCCTTTTTACTCGGGACTCAAGGCCGCTGAGGCTGCCGGACGGAAGTTCCTTCTCTATAAAGGAAAGGAAACCGGACATCCTGGACAGCGTTAACCCGCTGACGGAATGCTCCAGCTTGCAGGCCTCCTCCCTTGCCGTATCAGGATCGATGAACAGATACTCCGTCAGGAAACGGAACAGCATATCCTCTTTATCCTGAAGCTCGCAGGCAAGGCGCTTGCCCGCGGCGGTAAGACAAGCCGATCCGTATCTCTCATGCTTTAGCATCCCCCTTCTGGCGAGAATTTTGAAGGCCGTGTTGACGCTGGATTTCTTCACCCCCAGCCGCGCGGATACATCGCTTACCCTGGCAAAACCGTTCTTCTTCTCGTAAGAATACACCGCTTCAAGGTAATCTTCCATATTGGATGTAATCTTTTTTATCCCCGCGCTCATCTACTCTCCCGTTTATGCTGCCCCAATGCGCTTGTTAGATAATTCTAACATATTTCACGCTTTTGTCAAACGGTACCGGGTATTTCTAACCCGTTTCTGCTGCGGAAGCTTCCGTCATAAGTGTCCCCGATAAAACAACGAAAAATGAAGATAAAAAGAAAAGCCTGGGAGAAGAAGCGGATGAGAAGGAAAAATTGCGGTTCAGAAGGAATTCAGGAAACCGGATAGGTCCGCTTTCAACCTTTTCCCCGCCAGGAAGCTGCGCGCGATCTTGAAAGATTTTATGGCGAGTCTGCGGCGCATGTTCTTGTGGGTGAGCAGGTATTCCAGCCGGGAGGAGAACTCGGCGCCGTCCGCCTCCTGGCTTGAGAAAAACAAGGCCGCTTCTTTAAATTTTTCGAAAACAGGCAGTCTGTTGAGTAAAAGCGCGTTCTTGCACAACGCCCCTTCGTGGGTGGAAAGAGAGAACGATTCGCTTAAAGAAGGGTTAATATAAATGTCGCTCAGGTAATACAACTGAAACAGCTTTTCTTTTTCCAGATATCTTACGTAAAAAAGCTGCCCGGGAAATTTACGCAATACCTTGAGAAGCTTTTTGTGGAGGCCTTTTTCCAGGGACTTGCCGATTATGAAGAATTTGAAGTTCTTATGCCTCAACAGGAGTTTCGGAAGATGATTGATAATTACCTCTATCCCTTTTATCTGCTCGAGCCGTCCGACGTACAGGCCCGTAATGTCGCCTTCTTTTATGCCGTATTTCTGCCTGATGCCGTACATGATTTCTCTCGAAGCGGGGAAGGTCTCTATTGTGTTCTCTATCATTGTCAGTTTCCCGGCAAACTTTGGGAAATACCTACAGAAGTTATCGTATTCGTAATTGGAAGGACATATTATCTTATCCGCGAGCTCTATCATTTTCTCCTGGTTGTGCAGAAAATAATTGAGCGTCCGGAACCCGGATTCCCGCTCCCGACGCAAGATGCTGTGGAAATGATAGATTATCTTCGGGCGGGGATGAGCGCCGTTCTTGACCCCACGCAACTCACCAGGCCAATTCACGAAATGCTGGATTATGCAGTCGAAGCCTCTCCAGCCGTGTTCTTTTTCGAAGGCGACCAGATTGTTATATTGGGTGACGAATCCGTCCGAATTGATAAGCTTCGCAGGGTATTTCTTTCTGAATTCGGAGCTTACCAAGACATGAACTTTGTGCCCCATGTCCGTCAAGGCGTCCCTGCACTGTTTGACGACCTGGCCTACCCCGCCGCAATACCCTTTGCCTATGGGGAATTCAAAAGTGAGCAGCAGTATCTTTTTCATTACGGTTCCTTACTCTCCAGCCGTTGGCTTAAAAGGAAAAAACGTCTCGTCCGGCATCAATCGGCAGACCGATGCCTTTGTCGAAGCGATACGATTATAAGTGATATAAGTCTGGGTCTATGCCTGTGGATAAGACGCAGAAGAATAAAAGCGGCTGTGCTTACTTTGACATCATCAAAACTGTTCCGCTCCGGGATACACTACATCGCTATCGCCGTAAGAGCATTTTTATTATACACTCTAACGGACACATACGCAACGGATAATTTGGAACCGGAAGCGGGAAGAGTAACCTTTGCTCTCTCGAGAATGTCGCCACCTTTGCCGCCCGGATTTATCCAGCCCCTCGTTTATGGTCTTCCTGAACTCGGCAAAGGGACGCGCCGGAGATTATCTCCTTGTTGTCTAAATAAGGCTCACGCTAAGAATTTTAGCATCAGAACGAATATCTCAATGTAGAGATGAAACGGGAATCGTTCTTTTTAGCCGGCTCTGCGGAGTCGGAATAATAGTCGTCAATAAAGCTAAAACATAAAGATAACTTCTCATTGAGAGGATTCACCAGGGAGGTTTCGGAATGCAATCTGTATTCGCCGAACTCGGTCAAAGAGGGATAAACGGATATGTCCTGCGTAACCTTGGACCTGCTGAAAACCTTCTTTTCCAGGAACACCCTAGGGATCAGTACCGTTTCATTCTGATCCGGTTCTTCCTTCCTGAATCTCGTGTGCTCAAAACCCACGCCGAATTCCGCCAGCGCCTTGAAACCCGGGGTATCGAAAAACCAGTAACCTAAGCCCGTCGAAGGAATAATCCTGTATTCAATATTGGCAAACCTGTCATGATCGTTCTCTATTTTATAAAAGTTATACCAGGATTTTTCCTGGAAACGGTAAGCGTAACGCAGCATCCCCGACCATTTCTGCGCGTCCATTTTGTTGTTGGCAGAAGAATAATAGCCGTCGCTTTTCATGGAGAACTCATCGGCATCGGTCTTTCTGTCCATCAGCAGGCGAACGGAGAAATTGGAACTCTTGGTGTTGCCGTTGGACTTATTGTATCCGGCGGATATGCTTCTCGTCCATTTTGCCGGCTTCTCCTTTTCTTTGACTGCCGCCGCGGAAACGGACTTCGCATAAAGTATCTCTTTAACCTTTTCCCTGGGGATCTCGACGCTCCCGATCACCGGGCTCTCCAGTTTCAGCCGTTCCCCTTCATCGGAGACTATCCTGCCGCTGATCCTGTCGCCATTATTCAGATAGACCTCCGTGGCGTAAAGCGGAACCGCGAGGGATGTTATTAACGGAACAACGATCAGCGAGATTATAAAAAGACAGGAATATTTTCCCATTATCTTTGGCGAATTTCTCAACCTCATCTCATATTTTTGCTTCAGTAATTTCATGAAGTCGTTTTCTTCGCAATTTATAATCCATCGATTTTAGTGAACAAATCCTCTCATTTCGCTTGGCGTGATAACTTGATATGAACTCCCCTTATATTCATTCCATTTCGCAAGTACCTGTGGATACTGCCGTGGTTTCCATTTGAATTCATAGCCGTAAAGACGACCTTCACGCTCTTCTACAAGATCGACTTCGCTGCCATCGTAGGTACGCCAGAAATATTGATTAGCCCCGATTTGATGATATTTACGGTATTGCATCCGTTCGACAACCATAAAATTCTCCCATAACGCGCCGAGGTCGTCTCTTTTATCAATAGGGTTAAAGTTGTTAATAACGGCATTGCGGACGCAGACATCGTAAAAATAATCTTTCTTAATTTGGAAAGCTCTCGTCTTTTGTTACGTTTAAAAACGGGTAGATGAAATATTATAAACGTCTGCTCCAAAATATGTAAATATCGCTCCACGGTCGCATAGCTGATCTTAAGTAAATTCGAAAGCTCTCGATAAGATACCTCGTTGCCAATCTGGTATTCCAGCGCTTTAACAAGATTCATAAACACATCGGCATTCTTCATTCCTTGAAGATCAAAAACGTCGCGATAGAGATAACTTGTTTTTAGTTCTTTAAGAATATCGACTTTGTCCTGTTTCCTTCTGCTGGTAATAACATGCAGATAGCTGCCATAAACGAGCAGCGACTCCAACCTTTTCCTTGAGGGGACAGCGCCTTTTGAAGATTCTTCTGCAGAAATAGGATATAATGTATAAATTCTTCTCCGGCCTGTTAAAGATTCCTGCGTCTTGTCCAAAAGATTTATGGCCGAAGAACCAGTCACGATAATCTGGATATATTTTTATAGTAATCCGCTAAAAGCTTTAAGGTTTGCCCGATGCTGGAAATCTTCTGGCCTTCGTCAATAACAATGAGTTTGGCACCGCCTACGGTGCTTTTTAACGCTTCTAACCCCTTGTTCTCTAAAATAGCGCGATGGTCGGGATCGTCGCAATTAAAAATCCTGATATCCATTTTGCTTTTGAGCGACTTAGTAACGTTCAACGCAAGGGTTGTCTTCCCTACCTGGCGGGGGGCTTTGAATAATTAAAACTTGGCCGCGGAAGGTTTGTTGGATAATATTTTCTTCCAGTATTCGTTTAATCATATGTAATGTATGGCGTAATTTGTACTGACTAATGGACACATTACGCCATATGCTTTAGGAAGTCAAGTATTCTCCCCTCCTTGATGAAGCAATATCCCCATGCCCCTTGGGTAATACCATCTTTTCATGTTTAACACTTCTTTTTACTTCCGCGCTATTATCTTTAATTCTTAGATTCCAGTCCTTTTAAGTACTTATAATAGTCGCTATCCGTAGTCAGGATTATTGTAGATTTCTCATCAATCGTCTTTTGATAAGTCTCTAAGGTTTTAAGGAACGAATAGAAATCCGGATCCTGGCTATAAGCCTGGGCATATATGTTGATCGCCTCGGCATCTGCCTTGCCTACAACTCCCTGTGCCTGACGATATGCCTCCGAGGTAATTTGTTTTAATTCTTTCCCTACCTGGCCGGAAATTTCAGCTGACTTACCTTGTCCTTCTGAGCGGTATTTCTCAGCTGCGCGTTTTCTTTCGGCAATCATCCTATCATAGACTTTATTGCGCACATCTTCTACATAATTGACGCGTTTTATACGCACATCTATGATTTCAATACCATACTGAGGCGCCAGCACTTTAGCTTTTTCTAAGATAGCGCGGGTAAGTTGCTGCCTGCCGACTTCAATGCGCTCAAGCGCCTCATCGGCAAAAATAGCGTCTTCCCCTAATTCCTTGCTTTCTAAAATACGATTGGAATCCCTCACCGCGTCAACTAAAAGGTGATTAGTAACAGCATCCCTTGTTGCTGAATTAATAATGTCATCCAATCGGCTGTGCCCACCCATTTCATTACCTACGGATTGTAAAAACTTCAAGGCATCAATTATCTTCCAGCGGGCAGTGGTATCTACCCAGATATATTTTTTGTCTTTGGTAGGGATCTGGTTTGGGTCGCCATCCCAGTTTAAAATCCTTTTTTCAAAGTAATGCGCCTGCTGAACAAAGGGGGTCCTAAAATGTAACCCCGCAGAGCTTATGGGTTGCCCCACAGGTTTACCAAACTGGGTTATCACCACCTGTTTTGTTTCATCAATTATAAATAGTGCACCGCTTCCAAATGCGGCTATCACCAAAATAACCAAAACCACAAAAACTCCTAAAATAGTTCCTAACATTCCCTCTTTCATTGTTTTACCCCTCCCTTCTCACCCAGATTTAATAAAGGTAAAATCGAAGATTGTTTAGGGTCGATGATATACTTCTCTTTTGCCCGAGGCAAAGCATCCATCAATGTCTCTAGATATAGTCTCTTTTGGGTTATCTGGGGCGCCTTCTTATATTCAGCCAAGGTAGCCAAGAATCTCTCTGCCTCACCCTTTGCCCGGTTTATCTTATCCAAAGCATACCCTTCGGCTTCGCGGATAGTCTTTTCTGCTTCGCCTTTGGCTTTGGGAATAACTTTATTATAGGCCTCCCAGGCCTGGTTAATCATCTTTTCTTTTTCCTGTTTTGCCTCATTTACCTCATTAAAAGCCGGTTTCACCTTTTCAGGAGGATTCACATCCAACAATTTAACCGTAACAATCTGAACGCCTGTCTGATAAAAATCTAATATCTTCTGCATCTCCTGTTGCGCCAAATGATCCACCTCTTCTCTTTTGGTAGTAAGTACCTCATCTACGGTATAATCTCCAACTAACCGGCGCATCACTACCTCAGAAACATCCCGTATGGCATCTTGAGGGTCCCTGACAGCAAAAAGTAATTTTACAGGATCCTTTATCTTAAACTGCACAATCCAACGTACATCTAAGATATTTAAATCTCCGGTAAGCATCAATGATTCTTCTAAATATTGGCTTGAAGAATATTCTGTCCTTACGCCGGACCGTACGGTTCTAACCCCAAATTCCTCCTTAAATATCTTCTCTACCTTGATAGGAGTAACCTTTTCTATACCAAAAGGTATCTTTGCATGTAAACCAGGCGAACTTAAAGCAATGTATTTGCCAAACCTCTGGATTACGCCTACCTCATCCGGGCCAATAGAATAAATTACCCCTTTTAAGCCTATGAGAACAAAAAGGCCTAAGATTACCCAAGGTAGAAATTTAAAAAAATCGCCAAATTTCTTCTTACCTACATCGATGATATCATCGGGCGTAGGAACATTATCTTTCCATTCCATTTCTCTTCCCCCTTTCTTTTATAAACGCTTTCTTCATTTTAATCTTAATGCCGAATCTATCAACGTCCTAACCAAAAATGATCTTAGAAACATTATCCCCAGGAACGCAATTATAGGCGAAATATCTATTCCAAACCTTAACCCCATTGGCAATATCTTTCTGATAGGATAAAGTATCGGCTCAGTCATTTTATAAAAATTGCACTGTGGGATTATAAGGATCAGGATTTACCCAGCTAATTAACGCACGGATAAGTATCAGTCAATATAGTACCGTCAGACCGATATCTAAAATACGCGCTACAGCCACCAAGAAATTAGATAACACAAACATTTACCCCGCCTTTTGCACATACAGCGTCTGCGTAGGATAGGCAAATTCTATTCCGCACTTTTCAAACTCTTCCTTAATCGTGAAATTAATCTCTTGTTGGATATCCATATATTTGTTGTAGTCCGGGCCGATGACGTAATAAACGATTTCGAATATAAGGCTAAAATCGCCGTAGCTAAAGAAATGCGCGCGGTCGAACGCTGTATCTTTAGTATTCTTGATAATTTTCTCGATGACTTTCGGAATTTCCTTCAGTTGCTGAAGTGAAGTCTGATACGTAACGCCTAGCTTGAATACGACACGCCTTTTTTCCATCAGTTTATAATTACGCACGCGTGAGTCGGTGAGATCAGTATTGGAAAATATTACCTGCTCACCGCCCAAACTGCGTAGGCGTGTAGTTTTAATTCCGAGATACTCGACAGTACCCATAAAATCGCCGATAATGATAAAATCTCCCACTTTAAAAGGGCGGTCAAAAATGATAGAAAAATAACTAAAAAGGTCTTTGAGAATACTCTGAGCGGCCAGGGCAACCGCAACACCGCCTATACCTAAACCGGCAATAATTGCCGAGATCTTAAAGCCCAAATTATCCATAAAGAAAATAACCGCTCCTGCCCAAACTATTCCTTTTACTACAACAAGGATTCCCTGAAAACTACGCTCAAGGCTGGCATCCTCGCCGCGCTTAGTTAAATATACGGTGAAACCATACGTAATGAACATGATCGCTAAGCGGGAAACAAAATAAATCAGGACCCCGAGCCCTAAATAATTCATCCCTTTTTCTAAATACGGGTGAAATGTAAGAATTTTGATAGAGGCATATAAAACCGCCAAAAACAACAAAGGCACCCCTATTCTATCGATGACATCCATAAAAAAGTCATCTAAGGTGGTCGTTGTCCTCTTAGAAATTTCTTTAAGGCGTTTAATAATCACAAGCGCGACAATTTTTATCGCAAGAAAACCGAATAATAAAACGCCGAAGGATATCAGATAATCCAAGACCCGGTTCCCTAAAAAAACCTTATTGAGTATTTCCATGTACATATCAACCTCCTCTGGTAATTTTTATCTTATTTCTCCCGCGACCGCAGAGCAGGGCGGCATATATATATCTCCACCATGGGAAACCGTTCGTTTCATTACTTTCCCGCCATAAGCCTTATATGAGGTATTTAATACTTGGCGGAAATGCCTTTGACCAAAGGGAGAATGAATATATTGGCCACGGTTTGAGAAAGAAACAATCATCCCTAAATTAAATTTTCCACACGCATATTCAACAGCTAACCACTTCTCAAATTCATTATGCCAAACTCCTAAAAGGCGTTTTTGCGAAAGCATTGATTTTCTTAGAACGATCAAATCTCTGTAAAGGCGCAATAAACAGCGTTGTTCTTGCGTACTCTTGAAATCCCACCTGAGTTTAGAATTTAGAAACGCCTTCTTAGACTCAGGATCGGGAATATCTTTAAAACCGAAAGCCGCGAACTCTCTTTTCCTCCCATCCCGTACGGCCTGAATAAGCCCGAGGTCTTTATGATCAATAAAATATTGAAAGGGCGCTTTTTCCGCGTATTCCTGCCCCATAAAAAGTAATGGAGTATGCGGAGATAGAATTAAAATGGCGGCGGCAATCTTCTGTTTATCAAAATCAACAAGCTCTGATAGCCGCTCGCCAAACGCGCGGTTTCCGACCTGATCGTGATTCTGGATACAAACAACCAACTTTTCCGGAGCCAATTTTTTAACGAAATTCCCGTGATGCCGTTTTCGAAAGGCTGAATATTTCCCATCGTAGACAAATCCATCCTTGATTGCTTTAGTGATATCTGCAAGGCGATCGAAATCCTCGTAATATCCTTGATGCTCTCCGGTAAGATACGCGTGCATGGCATGATGGAAGTCGTCGCTCCATTGCCCGGCTAATCCGTATCCTCCCAGTTTTTTATCCCGGATAATCCGAGAATCATTCAAGTCGCTTTCAGCAATAATAGAAACACGACGACCGAGTTTCTGAGCCACGCTCTCTACCGCATCGTTTATCTCCCTCAAAATGTGCTTGGCGCTGAAATCGTATATCCCATGGATAGCATCCAGCCTTAATACATCGATATGGTATTCAGTAATCCAATAAAGAGCATTCTGAATCACAAAACGTCTCACATGATCACTTTCGCGATCATCAAAATTAATAGCGTCTCCCCAGGGAGTATGGTATTTCTTGGTAAAATAAGGCCCGTAATCATGCAAATAATTGCCTTCGGGGCCTAAATGATTGTAAACAACATCAAGACAAACTGCAATCCCCATCCGGTGGCAGGCGTCTATAAGCCTCTTAAACGCTTCGGGCCCGCCGTAACTATTCTGAACTGCAAAAAGCCCGACTCCGTCATATCCCCAGTTTCTTTTGCCGGGAAATTGCGCCACAGGCATAATTTCAAGACAGGTAATGCCCAGCTTTTTAAGATAAGGTAACTTCTTAACAGCCGCGTCAAAAGTCCCTTCCGGCGTAAACGTTCCTATATGCGCTTCATAAAGAATTAAATCCTTTAAGGCTACGCCTTTCCACTTAAGGTCTTTCCATTTGTAATTCTCGGGGTCCACCACGCAAGAAGGGCCATGGACGCCCTCGGGTTGAAAGCGCGACGCGGGATCAGGGCATTCTTTATGCCCGTCTAAAATAAATACATATCGCGTACCGGGCGAGACCTCCGGGACTTCCGCGCGAAAATAACCTTGGTTTTCTTTCTCCATAACGACCAAAGTCTCCGAGGGCTCAAAAAACAATTTTAGCTCAACTTTAGAGCAACGCGGAGCCCACACCCTAAATGAATAAAAATTAGCGCCCAGCTTTTTAGTCCCTATTAACTCCATATTATTCTTCATTGTTCGTTAAAAGGCACGCACAGGCATGTTTGAATAAACCATCAATCTTAAGTGTTACTTCTCGATCCCGCTTTACAATGTCTACGCTATCAGCGAATACAACGTCCTTCAGTTTTTCTGGAAGCTCCAAATCTTTAGGCCAAATGAGTTCCGTGCCTTTCCAGAAATCCGGTGAAAAGCTCATTTCCGTATTCGACAAGCACGAGGTGAAAAATCTAGCGGCAACTGCCAGCGCTATTTTTTTACCGCGCTTACGAACGAACGCGACGATATTTCTCTCTTTATCGCCCTTAACTTCTACCGGAATATACTCTCCCCCGACAAATAAATCCTTATTCTGCCTTCGAAAAGTAAGAGTTTTCCACGTATAGATAAGTTTAAGCCGCCCTAGATTTTCTAAAGCAAATAAGCGCGCTGAAAGATTCTCTGACGCGCCGGATTCGAGATTTTTTTTCGCCTCGCCAAGCATATGCATCCTGCCCTCGAAATCAACGCTGCGCCTGTTATCGGGATCTACCAGCGCATAGCACCATGTCTCATTCCCTTGGTAAATATCCACAACTCCGGGAGAGGCTATTTTTAACAAAGTGGCAGAAAGGCCGTTAAGTTTTCCAAAAAATGAAATCTTTTTCTGAAAAGGAAGAAACGTCTTTAAAAAATGGTTAGAATCAGATTGAGTCAAGATCGCTTTTATAAACCGATTAACCGCTTCCTCATACGCGGTATCAGGCTTAGACCAACTGGTATAAATTTTTGCCTCCCGGACAGCCTTTAACGTATACTGCCAGATACGCTCAATAAAAGAATCCGTAGCATCGCGCGATAAATCTTCATCGGGCCACGCGCCGATAAGCGTTTGATAAATAAAATATTCGGTGTTAGGGCGCGGCTCTGAAATTCCATCTATGGCAGTCTTAAATTGACGATTTAATTCGCCCCATTCGTTGATTTTCAGCTTCCATTCCTCAGGTATTTCGCTTAAAACATTAATCCTCATCCGTACGTCTTCACTGCGTTTGGTATCGTGCGTGGAGGAATTTATCATACTGCAAGGCCAACGCTTGTTGCGCTCGATGTTCTGTTGGTGGAATTTCTTCCTGGTGCATCCAAAACAAAAAGGATCTCCGCCCACTTCATTAAGAGATAAAAGCCGGTTGTATACATAAAAAGAAGTATCTTCCACTCCTTTGGCCATAATAGGCCCTGTTAACTGCTGGAACCGCAATACGAAGTCCTTATAAAGGTTTGCTTCATCGCTGCCCGCTTCGATTTTAACGCGCAAGAGAAGCACATCTTTCAAAAAATCGTATACTGCGGGATTCAAGGCAGGGGTCTTGGCTCGGGCCTTTTCAACGGCCGCGCATATATATTTCTCATCTCTCTCTGAAACACTTGCGCTGTCCGGGGACACATAAGTCCTGTAAACTGAAAAACCAGCGATAACTTCTCGTATCGCAACCGTAAGATCATTTCTGGTAAAATCCCTGTAATTTCTGTTTGTCTCAGAGATGCGGTCTAAACGGTGTCCCAACGCGTTTATTTCGCTCGCCATGGGAACTAAACCGAAAAACTTCTTTTTGTTGTAGGCCAATTCATCAAAATCTATCGTATGACCGATATAGCCTTCATACAGTTTCCCGAATGCCTCTTGGTTTTTGGCATCAACAAAAAGGCCGTTTACCGCATTCAAGAATTCGTACCCAACAGTTCCATGAATGCTCCAATTCTCAGGCAGGGATTCCCTGCTTCCCAGGATTTTTTCGGCTACCACATAAAGAGCGGGTGAAGCAGAAAATTCATTGGCAAGCAAACGCTCCAAAGTCTCACGGGTTGCATCTTCATCAATCTGCGCGGAATCTTCCCCTTTTTTACGAAATTCTTCTTCCGATTCTTTCAATATCATTTGCAAAAGATACTCGCGCTGAAGTCGAATAAAATATTTTGAAGGATCATACAATCCATCAGGATGATCGATACGCAGTCCATTGACCTTTCCTTCTTTGATGAGTTTATAAAGCATCTCATGGTATGCCTTGAAAACTTTTTCATCCTCGGTACGAATAGCTCCGAGTTCATTAATATCAAAAAAACGACGGTAATTAATCTCCTGCGAAGCCACCGACCAAAAAGCAAGACGGTACGATTGCAAGTTCAAAAGGTGATCGAGCGCGTCAAAGCTTTTTGGGTCGTCTTTATTCCCGTTAAAAAAACGCACGCGTTCTTCTATGAAACTGCTAATTTTTTCGGAGCGTTCCGCAAGCGCCGCCAACCTGCGCTTAGCGATCTCTTTTTCCCGGCTGCGCTCGATTATCTTTTCCGGCAAACATTCGGAGGCAGGAGGCAAATTTTTAAAAGCCGTGATAACGCTTAAATATTCCGAATAATCCTGATTGTCTTGACCCATCTCTTTCACGAGCTTGTCTATATCGCCCTCTAAGATAACCGCGTAGGTCTTAGGGTCAATCGGAAAACAGTGATCATGATAAAAGGCGGTAAATCCACCATCTTGAAAAATAATGCGTATTTCCTGATTTTCCAGGACCTTCCCGTAAAAATCACCCAAAATCGGCAAAAGAACTTTACCCCAAAGTTCCTGTTTTATAGGCTTCCAATCAATGTCGAAATACTGCGCGTAAAATGAACAGAGGCCGTTTTCCAGCACGTCAAGCCACCAGCGGTTGTTTTTACCCATAACCCCCATATGATTAGGAACCACATCCAGAATATGCCCCATGTCATTCTTCGCAAGGACATCACAGAAATTCGAATATTCTTCGGACGTTCCAATCTCGGGATTAATTGAATTTGGATTAATCACATTGTATCCATGCATACTCCCGGGAACGGCCTGAAAATAGGGAGAGCAATAAACAGCTTCAATGCCAAGTTCTTTTAAATACGGGACCAAGACCGTGACGTGCTTAAAGGTAAAATCACGGTTTAGCTGAATGCGGTAAACTGACGATGGGATAAAGATAACTCGTATCATTTTAAGAATCAGGGACCGTAATTTCTCTTCGCTAAAGATAATTTTAGCAGGCTCTGTTCCCGATTGTCCGCATTTACTCAGTTTATCTTGGCTCATTTTTTTCCATTCTTGACTGGTTTTTCCGTAAGAAAAAAAACGGACAGGGAACGGCCTCTTAAATTATATCCGTTTAGTCCGGCTAAAGTTATGACTTCCGCGCGCGGATCAAAAGTATCTAAAATAAGTTTCCACTCCACACCCTCTCGGTAAGCGGGTAAAGTAAAAACAATATCCTCCTGCGACGAATTCATCAATAAAAGCAAGGTGTCTCCGATGATGCGCTCGCCGTACTCATCCGTCTCCTGTATCGTATCCCCGGCCAGAACAACTCCAAGACACTTGACCCAGGCAGAATTCCATTTTTCATCGGTCATCTCCTGTCCATTAACATCAAACCAAATAATATCTTTGGCTTCCGAACCCCGGATATCCCGCCCCTGAAAGAATTTCCTTCTTCGAAAAACAGGCTGCTCTCTTCGTAAGCGAATCAGCCTGCGGACAAAATCAAGCAGATTTTTTTTATTTTCGGTCAAATCCCAATCAATCCAGCTTAATTCATTATCCTGGCAATATGTGTTGTTATTTCCTTTCTGAGTACGTCCGATTTCATCACCCGCAAGAACCATAGGCACCCCTTGGGACAAAAGAAGCGTAGCAAGAAAATTCCGCTTTTGACGCTCACGCAAATCAATAATTGACGCGTCTTTGGTAGCACCTTCTATGCCACAGTTCCAGCTGTTATTATCATTGGCACCGTCATTATTATTCTCGCCATTAGCCTCATTATGCTTTTGATTATAACTGGTTAAGTCCTCAAGAGTAAAACCATCATGGCAGGTAATGAAATTAACGCTGGCGTATGGCCTGCGCCCGCTCTGTTCATAAAGGTCGCTTGAGCCGCTTAAACGAGTAGCGAATTCGCCTGTCGTGCCGCCGTCCCCTTTCCAGAATCTGCGCATCGCATCGCGGTATTTTCCATTCCACTCAGTCCATCCAACCGGAAAATTACCGACTTGATATCCGCCCTGGCCGAGATCCCAGGGTTCCGCGATCAGCTTAACTTGTGACAAAACAGGGTCCTGACAGATTACGTCAAAAAACGCGCTCAGTTTATCCACAGCGTACAGTTCCCTGGCAAGCGCGCTCGCCAAATCAAACCTAAAACCGTCAACGTGCATTTCAAGCGCCCAGTAGCGTAAACTATCCATGATTAATTGAACAACGCGAGGATGCCGCACATTAAGCGTGTTGCCGCACCCCGTAAAATCTTCATAATATCGCTGGTTTTTGGGGGAAAGCCGATAATACGAAACATTATCTATTCCGCGTAACGACAGTGTCGGCCCCATTTGATTACCCTCTGCCGTATGGTTGTAAACGACATCCAAAATCACTTCAATCCCTGCTCGATGGAGAGATAGAACCATATTCTTGAATTCATTAACAGCTTCTTGAGGAATATGCGAAGACGCGTAACGCATGTCGGGAGCAAAAAAAGATAACGTGTTGTAACCCCAATAGTTGCTTAAACCTTTTACCGTAAGATGCCTATCGTCAATATGGTAATGAGTAGGCATAAGTTCCACGGCGGTAACTCCCAGTTCTTTTAGGTAATTAACTACCGAGTCAATAGCCAATCCCGTGTAAGTTCCTCTTAAATCCTGCGGTACTTTCGGATTCTGGATAGTAAATCCTTTTACATGAAGTTCGTAAATCAAAGTTCTATGCCAGGGGATCTTGAGCGAAGCATCATCTTTCCAGTCAAAACTATTATCAATAACCGCGGCAAGCGGCGCAAAGGCGGCGTTGTCCCGTTCATCAAAAGACAGATCCTCTTGGGCATTTCCGATTTTGTAACCAAACATCTCATCGCGCCAGCACAGCCCCCTGCCGATCGCCTTAGCGTATGGATCAAGAATAACTTTATTCGGATTAAACCTATGCCCTAATTCAGGATTATGCAGCCCAGAAACACGATAACCATAAAGCTGCCCAGGCCCTACCTCAGGTAAATAACAATGCCAAACTCTATCAGTGTTCTCAATCACCGGAATCCGGCGCGACTCGCTACGGCTTTCAGGTGATTCAAAAAGGCATAGCTCCACTTTAGTAGCGCCTTCCGAAAAAAGCGCAAAATTTGTGCCTTTGCCATCCCAATAAGCCCCCAAAGGGCTAGGACGCCCCGGCCAAACTCTAATTTTCTTTGTGTGATTTTCCATAAAATAAAGCCATCCCGCATTACCTGCAAGATGGCGGCCCGACCATCTAAATCCTCCGGAAATCCCGAATGATTTCCAGACTACTTAAACGATTATTATCCTTTCGACAAAAGATTATCTATCGCATAACTCCTTTTGTGTAAATACTAAACAACTCATCCAGGCGATCTTTTCGTAAAGAATGCTTGGAACCACTCAGAGCCCAAAGAGTAACTATTGATTGCACCATACCAAAAAAAACGATACTCGCAGTGGTAATATCCAAATCCTTCCGAAATATTCCAGAATCAACTCCCTCAACAAGTATTGCCTTTATCATCTTGAGGTATTTATTAATAACTCCGAACATTTTCCTTCGGAGACTCTTATCTTTAAGATTCAAGGTTTCATTAATAACAATAAAAGTAATCCCTTTTCTTTGTTCTGCATAAGAAAGATGGGATACAAAAATATCGGACAACTTATGCAACGGCTTCTCTGATTCTTTAGCGGCTTCTTCAATAGTAATTAGCAGGGTCTTCCCGATGTCATCTATTAAAATACTTACAATCTCTTTCTTGCTCTTAAAATGCCGGTAGAGAGCTCCATCAGTTACCCTGAGATCATCGGCTATTTTACGCACAGTAAGGTTCTCTATTCCCCTTGAACTTATTATTTTTCTGGCAGCATTAATAATTTCTTGCCGACGAATAGATTTACTGGAGTCCGTTTTTGCTTTCATCTTAAAGTTCTCATTGTAAGTAAATACTCACTTACAATTATATTATAATCGCTCAAATTGTCAAATAGATTATCAGATGGTAGAGATTCTGGTAGAGATTCTCGGATTGGGTAGCAAGTCCGGCCTCAATACCACGCAGGCTATCCTGACCGGCAAGTTGGCCAAAAAGCATAGAAACAAAGTGGTTCCAGGAACTAAAGCCTCTTGAGTGATATTCGGTTTTAGTCTCTGAAACGGCTTTTTGGAATTCGTATCTCTCTGGGTACATAATTTAGCATTTCATTCAAAACTGTGGTATAGTGACTCATAGGTAATCCTCCTCGTGGGTTTGTGTTTCCGCTAACCGAAGAATCCAAAAATAAAGCGAGCAGCTTAGGATTAGATTTGACAAGGGGAGTATCGCTACTGGAAAGATAAAGGCTGGCTATAAAATATGGATGAGATAATAATTCGGGTTAATAATTTATCCAAGAATTTCGGCTCAGTCCAGGCGGTTAAGAATATCTCATTTGAAATTAAGCAATCAGAGATCTTTGCTTTTTTGGGGCCAAATGGAGCCGGGAAGACTACTACAATAAGGATGCTCATTACTCTGCTTGCGCCAACAAGCGGTGATGCAGCCATTAACGGATATAGTATAATCCATCATCCGGCTGAAGTGCGCAAAGTCATTGGCTACGTACCTCAGATGATTTCTGTTGACGGAGCGCTTACCGCACAAGAAAACCTGATGCTTATGGCCCATCTTTATGATGTTCCTTACCGTGAATGCAATAGGCGCATTAAGGAAATGCTCGCATTTCTTAAGCTGGAAAAATATGCCCGATCACTCGTGCGGACACTTTCCGGAGGCATGATCCGTAAACTAGAAGTAGGCCAGGCCATGCTGCATAATCCCCATCTGCTTTTTCTGGATGAACCGACCACCGGGCTTGACCCTATAGCAAAACGCAATATATGGGAGCACCTAGTCGAGCTGCGCAATACCTTTGGTACAACAATCTTCTTTTCTACACACAATATGGAAGAAGCGGAAGAGGCCTGTGATAGAGTTGCGATTATGAATACCGGCCAAATTGCCGTTATCGGCTCAGTTTCGGAACTAAAAGAAAAAACCAACAAGAAAGATGCTACGCTTGAAGATGCCTTTATCTTCTTTACTGGAAATGAGCTCCAGAGTAACGGCAATTTCCGTGAGATAAAAAGGACAAGACAAATACACCATAGATTGGGCTAAATTTATGCTGAATTATATCGCGCAACTTATCATTAAAACATGGGTGATGGCTGAAATAGAAATAAGAAAACTCCTGCATGACCCAACGGAACTAATCACTCGAGCCGTACAGCCTATTTTATGGTTAGGTATTTTTGGAGAAGCAATGAGCAAAATTCGGGCAATCCCGACTCAGGGATTTACTTACTTACAATTTATCACTCCCGGCATTCTAACTCAATCAATAACGTTTGTTTCGATATTCTATGGTTTGGCAATTATCTGGGAACGCGACATGGGGTTACTGCAAAAAATCTTAGTTACTCCAACTCCCCGCTTGGCGCTGGTGTGGGGGAAAATGATTTCTGCTGGCATGCGCGGGTTAAGCCAAGCGATCATCATTTTCCTTTTTACCCTTATCTTACAAATTCATCTTCGGATTACACTGTTTTCGATTCTTGGGGTAGTAATCATCACGATGCTTGGCGCCAGCTTTTTTACCGGGTTATCAATGATTATCGCCTCCATAGTAAAGACTCGCGAGCGGTTCATGGGAATAGGACAAGTTATCACCCTGCCGTTATTTTTCGCCTCGAATGCAATATATCCGATTTCAATTATGCCTTCATGGCTTCAAGTGGTAGCCAACATCAATCCTCTTAGCTATATGGTTGATGGTCTTCGTGCTCTGTTGGTTACCGGAGACGTATCGCGGCTTCCTTTTGACATAGCTATTCTTGTTATCGTTACATTTGCTATATCGTTTCTGAGTGCGTATATGTATCCCAAGGTTGTTGTATAAAGGAAAATTGCATTAAAGAGAAAGCGAAGGAATGGTGGGAAAAAGATGATTGCAAGCAAGGCCGCGATTTAGACTAAGCCCCCTCGCGTATTAAGACCAAGAGACCTATCATAAGCTATCATAGTGCCAAGGATTCTTGCGTCATACGCAGTAAAGGCGCCCCGCGCATCTTGGCTGCCCCAATACCCAAAGCCTTTTGCCCACCACCCGCTGTCTGAATATTCATCTTTACAGTTTTCTTTATCTTCACTGGGCCAGCTGATCTCACCGCACGCATCTAAACGAGAGAGCCAAAGATTCTGAAACTCCCGAATACCCTGATATGTCAATAGAGGCGCTGCCAAAGACGGCGTAGAAGGTGCAAGTTGCGCTTCGGCATTAGCTACGTCGGTCAAACTAGTGCGCTGTCAAATTAGTTTTTAATATATTGATAATGCCGGTTCACTTTGTCACGGGCTTTGCTTTTTGTAAACTGCCAGGTTATTTTCGTCTCAAGACGA
>WOYI011265064.1_pt1 | contig 62584 bp, 56 predicted proteins | sample 6423411 | NCBI WGS metagenome assembly WOYI01 (sample SAMN13441803, study PRJNA592873) | oil field metagenome | biome: oil field; feature: oil-well bore; material: oil-contaminated soil; isolation source: oil-contaminated soil from oil-well borehole | place: Germany: Wietze | collected 2016-10-18 ... | reverse complement strand
GAATTCGAACGAAAAAGGTTTGAATTCTGATACAAGGCAAACCCGAAACGCTATGATCCGGCAGGACCGGCGCGCGCGATCCGCGCCGTCATGCCAGAAGCGTCGCCATCCGCCGCATCGCCAGCACATAGCCCTCGACCCCGCAGCCGGCGATCACGCCGTCGGCGCGGGCCGAGACATAGGAGTGGTGGCGGAACGCCTCGCGCTTGTGGATGTTCGAGATATGGACCTCGATCACCGGGCCGTCGAAGGCGTTCAGCGCGTCGAGGACGGCGATGGAGGTATGCGACAAAGCGGCGGGGTTGATGATGATCCCGGCGGCTTTATCGCGGGCCTCGTGAATCCAGTCGACGATCTGGCCCTCGTGGTTCGATTGCATCAGCGTCGAGGTCAGACCGCCCTCGGCCGCGACGGCGGCGCAGCGCGCCTCGACATCGGCGAGCGTGTCGTGGCCGTAAATCCCGGGCTGGCGTTTGCCGAGGAGGTTCAGATTGGGGCCGTTCAGGATGTAGATGAGCTTGGTCATGTCGGGTCCTCGGAGTGGCGGAAAAGCGGGTTGGGGTGGACGGTCATGCCGGCAGGTCCGGCGGCTGTCCGATTCTTGCGGAAAGGTCGCGCCCGGTGCGTTCGGCATGGCCGCGCAGAAGCGCGCGGGCAGCATCGGCGTCGCGGCGCACCGCGGCGGCCTCGGCGATCGCCGCATGTTCGGCCGCCATGTCGCGGTCCGCACCGGGCCCGGTGCCATGAAGCCGCAGGTAGCGAAGGTTGAGGTCATGAAGGGTTTGGCAAAAGCCGATCAGCACCGGCATCCCGCAGCCTTCGATCAGGGCGAGGTGAAAGGCCGAATGGGCCGCTTCCCGGACATCGCCCGTGGCCGCGGGATCGCGGGTCACGCGGTTCAGCCGGTGCAGCGCGCCCAGGACGGCGCTTTCCCAGTCGATCCCGGCCCGTTCGACCGCGTAGCCGAGTGCCAGGCCCTCCAGGTCCGCCCTGAGTCGCGTCACTTCGGCGAGGTTCTCGGCCGAGACCGGCGCGATCCGGAAGCCGCGCTGATCCTCGGATTCGACCAGCCCGACCGTCGCCAGCCGCGAAATCGCCTCGCGCAGAGGGCTGAGCGAGACGCCGAAATGCGCCCGCATCCGGTCGAGATTGACCTTCTCGCCGGGCGCCAGATCGCCGCGCAGGATCGACAGGCGCAACTCTTCGGCGACGCGGCTTGCGCGCGTCGCCTTCACCGGCCTCGTCTCTGATCCCGCCCGCGGCATGGGTGATCTCCGTTTGTTACACGATAGTGCCATTAATCGATTTTATGCAAGATGCTATGACATGATGGACTTGATCATGCGGAGCATGCAGTATCGGCGCCACAACGGAGAAGACCATGCATCGGCAGAGCGATACCGGGCTCGTCGGCCACGACGTCTACGAGGCGATCCGCCGCCACATCATCTTCGGCCGCCTCGAAGCGGGGTCGCGGCTCAGGCTGGAGCGGATGAAGGCCGACTATGGCGCCAGCGTCTCGACAATCCGCGAGGCGTTGAGCCGGCTGACAAGCGAAGGCCTGGTCGAGGCCGAGGGTCAGCGCGGCTTCTCCGTGGCGCCGATGTCGGACGAGAACCTGCGCGAGATCGCCGATCTGCGGATCCTCCTGGAAAGCCATGCGCTCGCGCTCTCGATCGGGGCAGGCGACACCGAATGGGAAGGCGCGATCGTCTCGGCCCATCACAAGTTGCACCGGATGGAAGAACGGATGGAGGCGGGCGATACCTCGGCGCGCGAGACCTGGAAGCAATATGACTGGGAATTCCACCAGGCGCTGATCCTCGCCTGCGGGTCGAAGGCCCTGCTGGAGGCGCACGGCACGGTCTTCGACAAGTACCTGCGCTATCAGATGCGGCGGTTGACCTATCGCGGCGAAACGGCGGCGGCGGAGCATCGCGGCCTTCTTGCCGCGGCGCTCGACCGCGACACCGGCCGCGCGCAGGCGATCCTGCGCGCCCATATCGAGGGCGGCGTCGCCGAAAGCCTGCGCCAGCCGGAGGAGTAGCGTTTCCGCGCGGGTGGAGGCTGTCTCCGGGTCATGCGCCTGAAAATAATCGATTAAGATAGGAGTGTATGATGAAACTCCCAATCAACAACAAAAGCGGATTCATTGGTTGAGATGAATCCGATTCCCCGTATTCTGGGCGCCGGTCAACCGCCCGCGGAGGTCGGGCGGAGCTCATGGGAGGAATATATGTTCGCATCCTTAACGCGCCGGATGGCGCTGACGATGGCGGCCGCGACGGTGATTGCCGTCGGCGCCGGGCCTGCCGCGGCGCAGGACAAGATCAAGCTCCGGCTCTCGGCGGTGCAGTCGGAGACCGATCAGCGCTCCGTCGCCATCCTGGAAAAGTTCGCGCCGATGGTCGCGGACTTCGCCGAGTTCGAGCCGCACTGGAACGGCACGCTGTTCCAGCAGGGGACGGAGCTTGAGGCCATCGCCTCGGGCGATCTGGAAATGGCGATCACCTCGGCGCAGGAGCTTGCGACCTTCATACCCGAATTCTCGATCTTCACCGCCGGCTATGTCCATCAGGACGCCGCCCATCAGGTCGCGGTCTTCAACGATCCGCTGATGGACCCGTTCAAGCGGAGGGTCGAGGACGAGCTGGGCGCCAAGCTCCTCTCGGTCATGTATCTCGGCCGGCGGCAGGTGAACCTGAGGATGCCGAAATCCGAACGCACCGTGATGACGCCCGCCGATCTGGCCGGGGTGAACCTGCGGATGCCCGGCACCGATGCCTGGCAGTTCCTCGGCAAGGCGCTCGGCGCCAATCCGACGCCGATGGCCTTCACCGAGGTCTATACCGCGCTGCAGACCGGCGCGGTGGACGGGCAGGACAACCCCTTGCCGACCGTGGTCGACGCGAAGTTCTACGAGGTGACGAAGCAGATCATCCTGACCTCGCACCTCGTCGATCTCAACTACATCGCGCTGTCGAAGGCCGCCTGGGACGCGATGACGCCCGAACAGCAGGCGACGGTCCAGGCCGCCGCCGACGCAACCGCCGATTTCGGCCGCCAGAACCAGCTTCAGAAGGAAGAGGAACTCGTCTCCTTCCTCGAGGAGCAGGGGCTCGAGATATACGAGCCCGACGTCGCGGCCTTCCGGACGGCGGTGCAGTCGGCCTATCTCGGCTCTGACTTCGCCAAGGACTGGCCGGACGGGGTGCTCGAAAAGATCAACGCGCTCGGCAACTGACCCGGCGGCGGGAGGGCGCGGCGATGGAGCGCATCCTGAAATCCCTCTCCCGCGTCACCGAAAGCGTGGCGGCCCTGATGATGGCCGCCATGTTCGCTACCTTCATCCTGCAGATCGCGGTCCGCTATGTCGTCGGATCGGAGTGGTTCGCCGCCCGGCTCGGCCATGTCATCGACGCCTCGCCCTTCGGCTGGACGCTGGAATTCTGCCTCGTCCTGTGGCTCTGGATCGTCTTCTGGGGCAATGCCTTCATCGTCCGCGACCGTGACCACGTGACTTTCGACATAATCTATTTCTGGGTTCGGCCCGGCATCCGCAAATGGTTCGCGATCCTCGGCGCGGCGGCCATCGCGGCAGCCCTCCTGCTGTCGATCGGGCCGAGTTACGAGAAGATGCGCATCCTCAGGATCAAATCCTCGGCCACGCTGCCGGTGAAGATGCTGCCGATCTACTCGGTCTACTTCCTCTTCCTTGCGGTTGTCGGGCTGCGTTACCTCTTTCGCGCCGCCGATGTCTGGCGCAACGGACTGCCCGAGGAACCCCACCACCATCTGGACGTGACCGACGAATGAGCGTGGAGCTTCTCCTCTGCGTCGGTTCGCTGTTCCTCCTCGCCGGGATCGGTGTGCCGGTGGCCTATGCGATCCTCGTCGCCTCGATGGTCTATGTCGGCGCGGCGGGCCAGGGCATCGGCATCGTCGGCAAGAATCTTCTCGACGGGATCTATCAAAGCTTCCTGCTGCTCGCCGTGCCGCTCTTCATCGTTGCCGCGAACATCATGAATGCCGGCACGATCACCGACCGGCTCCTGGGTTTCTGCGTGGCGACCGTGGGACGGTTCAAGGGCGGCATGGGCCATGTGAACGTCATGGCCTCGCTGATCTTTTCCGGCATGTCGGGGTCGGCCGTCGCGGATGCCGCCGGAATCGGCAGGATCATCATCGACATGATGCGCAAGGACGGGCGCTATCCTGCGGGCTATGCCGCCGCGATCACCGCGGCTTCGGCCACGATCGGCCCGATCATCCCGCCCTCGATCCCGATGGTGCTCTACGCGCTCGTCTCGAACGCCTCCATCGGCTACCTCTTCCTTGGCGGCATCCTTCCGGGCCTCCTGATGGGGGCGGTGCTGATGGGCATGAACACCTGGTTGTCGCACCGGCGCGGCTTCGCGGTGGAAGAGCCGGTGCCGCTCCGCGATCTGCCGCGCCGGACCGCCAATGCGTTCCCCGCGCTCCTGATGCCGGCGATCCTGCTTTACGGGATCTACGGCGGCGTCACCACGCCGACCGAGGCCGCCGCCGTCGCCGCCTTCTACGCGCTGATCCTCGCCGGCCTCTTCTACCGCGCGCTCAGCCTCTCCGCGCTCTACCGCATCTTCGTCGAAAGCGCCCGGTCCTCCGCCGCCGTCGGCCTCGTCATCGGTGGGGCGCTGATCCTCAACTATATCGTCGCGTCCGAGAACATCCCCGCGCTCCTCGCCGGCCGCCTCGTCGCCATCGACATATCGCCGCTTGCCTTCCTTCTGGCCGTGAACCTCATCTTCCTCGTGCTTGGCTGCTTTCTGGATGCCACCACGATCATTCTCGTCATCATCCCGCTCTTCCTGCCGACCTGCCGAGGGCTTGGGATCGACCTCGTGCATTTCGGCGTTGTCGCGGTCGTCAACTGCATGATCGGACTGATCACGCCGCCTTACGGGATCCTTCTCTTCGTCATCAACGCGGTGACCGGAATCTCGCTTCGCGAGATCATCGCCGAGGTCTGGCCGTTCCTCGTCGTCCTTGTCGCAGCCCTTCTCGCGATGATCCTCTTTCCCGGCATCGTCCTCTTCCTGCCGCGCCTCATGGGGTACGAGGGTTGATCCGCCTCGCACTCATCGGCGACAACATCCGCGCCTCGCGTTCGCCCGACCTGCATCGCGCCTGCGCGAAGATCGCGGGGATCGACCTGCGCTACGACCTGCTGATCCCGCCCGCCCTGGGGATGGAATTCGACGCGGTCTTCGCCGAGGCGGCGCGGAGCTGCGACGGCATCAACGTGACGCTGCCCTACAAGGAGCGGGTGGTGCCGAAGGTCCAGGTGCACGATCCGGCCGTCGCCCGGATCGGCGCGGTCAACACCGTGGTCTTCGGGCCGGAGGGGCCGCGCGGCTACAATACCGACTATTCCGGCTTCATCGCCGCCTATCGCGCCGCCTTCGGCGCATTGGCACCGGGCCATGCGGTGATTATCGGCGCTGGCGGCGTCGGCAAGGCGGTTGCCTTCGGCCTCGTCGCCCTCGCTGCGACGCGGATCACCGTGATCGACGCGGACAACGCCAGGGCCGCCGCACTCGCCCGCGCGGTAAGCGAGTCCGGGCCGGGCGCGACGGTTGCACAGGCCGGCGATCTCGCCGCGCTGACGGGCGCGGACGGCGTGATCAACTGCACACCGCTCGGGATGCACGGCTATTCCGGCTCGCCGGTGCCCGAGGGGCTTTTCCCGAAAGGCGTCTGGGCCTTCGACGCGGTCTATACCCCGACAGATACCCCGTTCCGTGCTCAGGCGCTTGCGGCGGGCGCACGGTTCCTCTCGGGGTGGGAGCTCTTCTTCCATCAGGGGATCGACGCGTTCGAGATCTTCACCGGCCGGCGGCCGGGCGACCTCGGGCGGCTCCGCGCGATGCTGGGCGGCCCCGATCCTTCGCCTGTGCCGCCGGAACCGGGCTCGCCCCCGTCGCGTCAGGCAGGCTCTGCCGGCGCGAAGGACCGATAGGTCAGGGTCTCGTCCGATCCGGCGGCGAAGGCGTCGGCCTTGGCGCGGAGCTCGGCGTGCCGGGGCGACCTTGCGCAGACCGGGTCGGTCGCGCCGGCATCGCCCGCGAGCGCCAGCGCCTGGCAGCGGCATCCGCCGTGGTCGATCTGCTTGCGGTCGCAGGACCGGCAGGGCTCGGGCATCCAGTCGTAGCCGCGATAGGCGTTGAAGGCTGCGCCGTTGTACCAGATCTCGCGAAGCGGGCGGTCGCGCACCGAGTCGAAGCTCAGATGCGGGATCGTCTGGGCGGCGTGGCAGGGCAGCACCGTGCCGTCCGGCGCGATGTTGAGCCCGGTCGAGCCCCAGCCGCCCATGCAGGATTTCGGGAAGTCCTCGTGATAGTCGGCCGGGACGAAGTCGATGACGAGCGTGCCGAGAAGACGCTTGCGGGCCTCCTCGACGATGCGCCTGGCTTCTTCGGCCTGCGCGCGCGTCGGCATCAGCGCGGCGCGGTTCTGCATCGCCCAGCCGTGGAACTGCACGATCGCCACCTCGATCCGCCGCGCCCCCATGCGAACCGCCATGTCGAGCGCCTCGGGCAACTGGTGCAGGTTCTGGCGGTGGACGACGGCATTCAGCGTCAGCGGAAAGCCGATCTCGGCGATCCACCCGGCGACCTGCATCTTGCGGTCGAACCCGCCCCGGTAGCCGCCGATCCGGTCCGCCATCGCGGCATCGGTGCCTTGCAGCGAAAGCTGAACGTGGTCGAGCCCCGCTTCGTCCAGCGCCCTCAGCCGCCGCTCGGTCAGGCCGATTCCGGACGTGATGAGGTTGGTGTAGAGCCCCGCCCCCCGCGCGGTCGCCACCAGCTCTTCCAGATCGCGGCGCGAGGCGGGTTCGCCGCCCGAAAGATGAAGATGCAGCACCCCGAGATCGGCCGCCTGGCGGAACGCCCCGGCCCATTCCTCGGTGGAAAGCTCGGTTTCCTTCCGGGCGAGGTCCAGAGGATTGGAGCAATAGGGGCAGGACAGCGGACAGCGATGGGTCAGCTCCGCCAGCATCGCGAGGGGCGGGCGCACGGTCATTCTGTCAGCTCCAGCATGCGGCGGTTGAGAAGGCCGGTGAGAAGCCCCCGGCTGTCCTCGGCGATCCGGTCCTGTGGCGCGTCGTATTTCGCGGCAAGGGCGGCGACGATGGCACCGAAGCTGCGCGTGCCGTCGACCTCGCAGAGGACGGCATGGCCGATCGGGTCGAGGCGGATCGCCCGCTCGGGCGCGAGAAGCACCCAGGTGTCGCGGACGCGGTCGTGGTGCAGGCGCACCCCGCGCGGCAGGACCGGGACAGAGGCGGGACCGATCGTCATGACGCGGCGCGCAGAGCCAGCCCCTCGCCCGGCTGCCAGGCGCCGGGAGGGATGCGGGCGGGATCGACATAGGCCGAATGGAGCGCGTCGAGCTGCGCCCAGAGGACGTCGGTCTTGAATTCCAGCGCCGCCGCCGCCGCGTCCTGCTTTTCGTCCGTATCGGCGTGGTCGAGCACCCAGGCGAGGCCAAAGGCCACGTCCTTCGGCGCCTCCTTCAGCCGGTTGCGGAAATAGGACAGGCTGGCATCGTTGGCGAAGGCGTAGTTCTTCAAAAGCCCCTCGATCCGCTCGGCATGGATCTTCGGCGCGAAAAGCTCGGTGAGCGAGGCCGCGACGGCCTCCAGCAGGGTCTTGTCGCGGACGAAGCGGACATAGGCATCGACCGCAAAGCGCGTGGCGGGAAGGACACCTTCGGTGCTCGCCACATAATCGGGATCGAGGCCGACCGCCTCGGCCAGCCGCAGCCAGCGACGGATGCCGCCTTCGTTCTCCGCCGTGCCGTCGTGATCCTCGATCCGGCTTCGCCAGGCGCGGCGGAGCGCGGGGTCCTCGACCCGGCTCATGAAGGCGGCATCCTTCAGCGGAATGCGGGACTGGTAGTAGTAGCGGTTGATCACCCAGGCGCGGACCTGGTCGGGGGTGCAGCCGCCGCCATGCAGCAGGTGGTGGAAGGGGTGCTTGTCGTGATAGCGGTCGGCGCCGATCTGGCGCAGCCGGGCTTCGAATGCGTCCCGCGATTGGGTCATGGCGTCACCTCCATTCCGTCCTCTCCGATCGTCCATCCGGCGGCTTCGGCCGCGCGCCGCTCGGGCGCGTCGGGGCGCAGCACCGGGTTGGTGTTGTTCATGTGGATGAAGACCTTGCGGCCGACGCCGAGGCCCTCGAAGGCGGCGATGGAGCCCTCTGGCCCGCTCATCGAGATATGCCCCATGCGCTGGCCGGTCTTCTGGCCGAGACCGGCGCGGATCATCTCGTCATCCTGCCAGAGTGTGCCGTCGAAGAAGACCAGATCGGCGCCGTCGAGCCGCTGGCGGAGCGTCCCGGTCAGCGCCGCGCAGCCGGGGATGTAGAAAGCACTTTCGCCGGCCGTCCGGAGATGGACGCCGACGGTCTGTTCGCCTTCGAGATCTGTCTGCACCTCATCCCCTTCGAGATAGAGCGGCACCTTTCCCGGCACCGCGAAAAGCTCGGCCCTGAGCCCCGGCACGATCTCCACCGGCGTTCCAAGCTCCACCGCGACGCGATCGACAAGCGCCGCGTCGAGGGCCGCGAAGATCGGGTTGGCAGCGAGCACCGCGTGGATCTCCCGCGTGGCGTAGAGCGTGAAGGCCTGCTTCTCGCGCAGTGTCAGAAGCCCCGCGACATGGTCGATATCGCCATTGGTCAAGAGCACCGCCTTCACCGGGCTTTCGCGCAGCCCCGTCGGGTGGAGGGGCGGCGCGCCCGCGATCTGCTCACGAATGTCGGGCGAGGCGTTCAGGATCACCCAGTTGCGGCCGTCGGCGGTGCAGGCGAGCGACGACTGGGTCCGAGACGGAATCGCCCCGGTCCGCGCCAGGGTGCAATTCTCGCAACCGCAATTCCACTGAGGCAGGCCACCCCCGGCCGCTGCCCCGAGTATGCGCGCGCGGAGCGCCATATCGTGCCCCGCGCCTCGGGTTCAGAACAGCACGCCGTCGTCGTCGCCGTCCGGGCCGTACATGTTGATTTCCATGCCGCAGGCAATTTCGCGAAGAACGGGTTTCGTCCAGGCCATGGTTTCCTCCTTTGGGTTCCGGGTCGAATGAGACTAGGGAATGCCTGCGCGGCGAGTCGATCAATCGCGATGTTCTAAGAAAAATTAAGAACGTCACGGAATCAGTCGGTTAGGCGGATCGGGTGTCGAGGCGCACCAGCATGAAACCACGATTCCGCACCGTCTGGATGTCGATGCCGAAGGCTTCGGCGGGGCTGAGCTTCTTGCGCAGATAGCCGACATAGACATCGACGATGTTGTCCGAGCTCGTCCCCTCGCCGGCCCAGAGCGTGTCGAAGATCACGCCGCGCGGCAGGATGCGCCCGGCATTGCGGTAGAGCATCGCGAGCAGGTTCGCCTCTCGCTCGGTCAGCTCCACCCGGACGCCACGGCCTTGCAGGGTCCGGGCGGCGGGGTCGAAGCCCGGCATGGCGGCGCGCTCCTCCACCCGGCGCTCCTGGACCTGAAGCCGGGCAAGAAGCTCCTCGAACGAGAACGGCTTGACGATGTAGTCGTCGGCGCCGGCCCCGAGTCCCTCGCTGCGGTCGCCGACTTCGGAAAGCGCGCTGAGCATCAGGATCGGCTTGCGAAAGCCCGCGGCGCGCGCGTCACGGACCAGCGTCAGGCCGCTGTCGGGTCCAAGCATGACATCGACGATGGCGGCGCGCAGCGGGGCGGTGCGGACGAGATCCAGCGCGCGCTCGACCCGGGGCTCGCAGATCGTGGCGTAGCCATGCAGCGCCAGACCCCGAGACAGGGCGGAGGCGATGTCGGCATCGTCCTCGACGACGAGGATCGGTCCCCGGTCCTCGGCCATACCTTTCTAGTCCCCTTGCTTTGGCAGAAGCAGGGTCAGTTCCACCCCCGGCCCCTGTCCGAAAGCCCGCTCGCGCGGGACCGGGCTTTGGAGGTCGATCTGGCCGCCCTGCCGTTCGATGACCCATTTCACCAGAGAAAGCCCGATTCCGAAGCCCTCCCTTCGTCTATCTCCCGCACCCTGGGCAAAGCGTGTAAACGCGTCCGGTATGTCCTCGGCCGCCATGCCGGCGCCGTCGTCGAGGACGCGGAGCCGGGCCATGCCCCCGGCCTCGTCAACGACGATGCGGATCGCGGTGGCACCCGCCGCGTGACGTAAGGCGTTGCCGATGAGCGCGGCGACGACCTGCCGGGTCCAGTTCGGGTCGCCGTGGACGGGCATCGCCGCGGGCAGGGCGGTTTCGAGCGTCATGCCGGAATGCGTCACTTGCGCCCGCGTCTCGTCGGCCGCCTCGGCGACGGCGGCGCAAAGGTCGAAATCCTCCTCGCTCAGCGACAACTGTCCGCTTTCCGACCGTGCGATCCTCAAGAGGTCGTCCATCCGCCGGTTGAGGCCGAGCGCCCGCTTGTGGATCGCCTCGAAGGCCTCGGGGCCCGATCCGCCGCGCTTGCCGATTTCCGATTCCATCAGGATGACGGTCAGCGGCGTGCGCAACTCGTGGCCGATATCGGCGAAGAACCGGCGGCGGTCGGCGTCGATCTCGGCCAGGCGGCGGTTCTTCTCGGTCAGTTCCCTCGTCTGCTCAGCGATCGTCTCGTTGAGGTGCGCCCATTGCCGCTCGACCTCGGCCTTGCGGTCGGCAAGCGCGGCGGCGGTGGCGTTCGTCTGCCGGAACAGGCGGCCGATCTCGTCATCGCTGTCTTCCGGGAGCGATACCGCGAAGTCCTGGCGCCCGATCCCTTCTGAGGCCGCGCGAAGCTGGTCGAGGCGGCGCAGCTGCGGCCGGAGGATCCCGAAATGATAGGTCAGGATCAGCAGCACCGCGGCCGCCCCCATCGCCACGGCCCAGCCGGTGAGCGTGACCCGCAGCGCGGCGATGTCGGCAAGCACCGCGTTCCGCGCCCGCAGCTCTTCGCCGACAGATGCGTTCAGAAGCTGGTCGAACTGCCGGGAAAAATCGTCGACGACGGCGCGGACCGGCGTCTGCCGCGCATCGACCGCCGGGTCCGAAAGGCGGGCGACGGCCGAGCGGAACAGCGCCTCCATCCGCGCGATGCCGAGGCTGCGGGACGCGCGCTCGGACTGCTGGTCGAGGCCGAGATCCCCGGCGGCCGCCACGTCGGCTTCCAGATCCGACCGCATCAGGCGGAAGGTCTGCAGCGTCGCCTCGGCGAGCGGGGCGAGCCGCTCCTGCCGTTCGGGCGCGGCGAGGCCCGACTGCCCGGCCTCGATGGCGACGACGAGGAAGGTGCCGACCTGCGCGGCGAGCGCGGAATAGTGCTGGATCCGCTTCTCCGCCGCCAGCACCGCGCCCAGGGGGCGCTCGGTCCGGCCGATGCCGTAGACCATCAGCGCGCTTGCCGCGATGGCGACGAGCGCGATCAGGCCGGCGCCGAGCCCGAGCCTGACCTTGAGGGAGGTGTCGCGAAGCCTCATGCGTCAGCCCGTCCGGAATCGGCGCGGGGCAGCGCCCGGCACCGCGATCCGGCGCATCGCCGGCGCCCGCGCCGCAGCGGCGGCGAAGGAGGAACCGTCCGCCAGCGTCCGCCGATGCCGATCAATTCCTCCGGTTTCCCGATCTGCGCCTCCCGCACTCGCCCGTATGCGGATCGGGTTTACTTGGCTTTCACCCCGTCCACCACCGTATTGAATGTCGCGGACGGCCGCATCACCTTCGCCAGAGGGTATGCAATCCAGCGCCCAGTATCAGCGCAAATGCCCGCTCACAGCCGATCGAGACGTTCCCGAGCCTCTGGAACGCGTCCTAGAGATTTTGTCAGCCGCTCACGCCACCTCGACCCCATCGACTTTGCATCTTCGTAAGCCTCGGCCAGTTCATCCGGCCGGTCCTCGGCGAGAACCTCGATGAGGAACGCCGCCTGCATCCGGTCCTTGACCGCTTTCAGGCTGTCCGGCCCGTCGCGTCGGCGGTCCGCCACGATGAGTTTATGAATAGCAAAGCGCTCGGGCCGGGGCACCTGCACAAGGATTCCGCTGCGGTAAAGCGCCACAGCGGGGATGGGCTCGGCGATCAGGTAGTTCAGGTGGTTGAGGGCTTTGGCATAGGTGCCGAGGGCTGCGAGCGGGCGCGTCCCTTCCGTCTCGTCGAAGGACGGAGTCAGAAACTCGACCGGGAGGTCGTTCCGCGTCTGTCGCCAGCGCCAGACACCTTCATTGCGAAGAGCCGGGACTTCGTCGAACTCGAACTCGCCGAGGATCTTCTGCAAGGGCGGTGTGACTGTGTCTTCCAAGGCCAGCGACAGCCGTTCGAAGCTCGCGATGTCGATGTCGCCAGTCTGCGCCATCTGGTCGAAGCCGAGACGTACACCGAGTACGCCTTCGTAGAACCGGAAGGCATTGGTGCCGACGATCGCTCCGCCAAGCCGGAACACGCCTGCGGTGGCCATGGCCGAAAGCAGGCTGCCGGTGGTCGCGTCAGTGCTGAGATAGCCTTCGGCGCGCAGGATACGGATAAGCCGGGTGCGGTGCCGTCGGCGCTCCTCGATCCGGTCACGAAGATCCTTGAGATTATCGAGACGCTCAAGGAGATCTGGCGTCTCCTCCCCGATATAGGTCTTTTGACACCATGGCGGTTCTCGAAATGCCGGTATTCCACATGCCAGACCTTGATCGACCGGACGTCTGCGGCGCGGAAGCCGCAGGGCAAGTCTGTCCGGGGAAAGGGAAGGGCCACCTGTCACCCGATTTGTGCAAAAGAGCCGGTCGCTACAACCATACCCCTCCCTGGGGCGCGAAGGTCCGCTGAGAGGATGACGCCGTGGCCCTGCAACGACCCGAAGGCGGTTTCGTCCGCATGTCCCTTCGTGCTCGACGCCGACGGTCCGGGCAGCGACGGATCCGCGCGCAGGCGCCGGTCAGGCCCGTCCGCTGCCGGTCCGCCGCAGTGCATGTTCGACGCCGCGCAGTTCGGCCAGGCCGCGCAGCCGTCCCACCGCAGGATAGCCAGGGCGAAAGGGGCCGCGCTGGTCGCTGAGGATCGCCTGGCCGTGGTCGGGGCGCATCGGCAGCGCCTCGCCGCGCAATTCCTCAAGCCGCAATGCCTCGGCGATCACTGCAACCATGTCCACGTCGCCGTCCAGATGCGGGGCCTCATGGAAGCTCAGGTCGTCCGCTTCGCGCCGGGTCGCGCGGAGATGCAGGAAATGCACACGCGGGCCGAATTCCGCCAGCATCGCCGGCAGGTCGTTGTCGGCGCGCACCCCGAGCGAGCCGGTGCAGAAGGTGATGCCGTTGGCGATCCCCGGCCACATCGCGGCTATGGCGCGCAGGTCGGCGGAAGTCGAGACCACCCTCGGCAGGCCGAAGAGCGACCGCGGCGGGTCGTCGGGGTGGATGGCGATGCGGGCGCCCGCGGCCTCGATCCGCGGCATGATCCGGGCGAGGAACGCGGCGAGACAGGCGCGCAGTCCTTCGGCGCCGATGCCGCCGTAGCGGGCAAGCTGGGCGCGGAATGTGTCGAGCGTGAAGCTCTCCTCGGCCCCGGGCAGTCCGGCGAGGATGGTCCGCATCAGCCCATCACGCGCCCCGGCATCCATCGCCGCGAACAGCGCTCCGGCCCGGGCGGCAAGCGCGGCTCCGTGGTCCCCGGCTGCGCCCTCGCGGCCGAGGATGTGGATGTCGAAGGCGGCGATGGCGGCCGCGTCGAAGCGCAGGCACAGCGCGCCGTCGGGCAGCGCATGGGCGAGGTCGGTGCGCGTCCAGTCGAGCACCGGCATGAAATTGTAGCAGATGGTGTCGATGCCCTCGGCAGCGAGGTTCCCGGCGGTCTCGGCCCAGGCGTCGGCCTTGGCCTCCCAGCCGGGAGCGCCGATCTTGATGTCCTCGTGCACGGGGATGCTTTCGACGACGGTCCAGTCGAGCCCGGCGGCGCGGATCGCGTCGCGTCTGCTGCGGATGGCCTCGCGCGGCCAGACCTCGCCATTGGCGATGTGGTGAAGCGCCGTCACGACTTCGGTGGCACCGGCCTGCCGGATATCAGCAAGACTTACCGGATCCTCCGGCCCGAACCATCTCCAGCCCTGTCGCATTACGCCCCCGCTGCCCGTCAGCCGCCCGCGGCGGAAAAGATGAACCCGTCGAACTCCGGTGAATCCACGTCGGAAAGCTCCATGAGTGTGGTGCGCACGTTCTCGAGGTGGCGCCACATCGCCTGTTCGGCCGCTTCGGCGTTCTTCTGCTGCAGCGCCGCGAGGATCGCCTGGTGATCGCCCAGCCAGCGGCGGCGATAGGAGGTGTCGAAGATGCGGGTCTGAAGGCGCGCCCACATCGGGCTTGCCGCCCGCTTGTCCCACAACTCGTCCACCAGATCGACCAGCGCCGAATTCTGCGTCGCCTCGGCGATCAGGTGGTGAAACAACCTGTCGCCGGAATAGTCGCCCTCGTCGGTCTCGATGCCTTGCGATTCCAATGCCAGCGCGTCGCGCATCTTCACGATGTCGGCCTTTGTGACCATGCGCGCCGCCTGCGCCGCAACAGCGCTTTCCAACACTTGCCGTGCCTGGAGAAGTTCGAACGGCCCGATTTCGGCCGCGGCGGCAGTCGCTGCGTCATTCTCCTGGCGCATAAGGTAGATGCCTGAACCCTTGCGCACCTCGACGAGCCCGTCGAGTTCGAGCGCCATCACCGCCTCGCGCACGACCGAGCGCGGCACGGCGAATTCCTCGGCCATCTGGCGCTCGGTCATGATCCGGTTGCCGGGCCGATAGCCGCGCACGGCTATCGCCTCGCGGATCGCCCGAGAGATCTCGATATAGCGCCGCTCTGCGGTCATGGCGTCTCTCCCTCCCCGGCGGCCTTTTCGCGGTAGAACCCGGCCAGTACGCCAAAGGCCGCCTTTTTCGTTGTCTTGTCGGCGCCGATCAAGCCTTTGCGGTTGAAGCCGCGCTGAAAGATGTTCTGCCGCCGTTCCACCCGGAAATCATAGAGGATCCAGGGTGACATCCCGGCGATCCAGGGAATGTCGCGCAAGGTCGCGATCTGACGGCGATAGACCTCCGTCTGCCAGGCCTCGCTGAAAAGCCCCGCTTTCGGCCCTTGCGGGGATATGTCGGCATCCGCGCCGGTCTCGGAAATCACCACCGGCTTGCCGGGGTCCGAATTGCGGCCGATCGCGGCCAGATCAGCAAAGTCCTTTTCATACCAGCCGTAGTATTCGTTGATCCCGATCACGTCGAGATGGGCGGCCAGCCGGTCCTCGATCCGCCGATCTTCGTGGTTCACGAGACAGGCAGCGGTGACAAGGCGCGTGGAGTCTTCCGCGCGCGCGGTCGCGGCCAGGGCCGCCATGAAGCCGAGTCGCGCGTCGGTGTCGGCATTCTCGTTGCCCACCGACCACAGGATCACGCTGGCCCGGTTGCGGTCGCGGCGGATCAGCTCGCGCAGCTGGTTCTTCGCATCCGCCAGCGTGGCGGGATTGGCGAAGTCGATCGCCCAGTAGACCGGGATTTCTTCCCAGAGCAGGAAGCCCAGTTCGTCGGCCAGTTCGGCGGCGCGATCATGGTGCGGATAGTGGGCGAGCCGCAGGAAGTTGCAACCGAGTTCCTTCGCATGGGCAAAACGGCGGCGCAGATCCTCCTCGCAGGTGCATTTGCCCATCCGCTCGTCGTCCTCGTGCACCGAAATGCCGCGCAGCCAGATCGGCTTGCCATTCAGAAGGATCTCGGTTCCGCGCGTCTCGATGCGACGGAAGCCGACGCGGTCGCGCAACTCGTCCTCGCCTGCGGTCACGATCAGGTCGTAAAGGCGCGGGCTGTCGGGCGACCAGAGATCGGGCACGGCGTCGAACACAACCTCGCCTTCGCCATCCTTGAGCACGATCTCGCGCGAAAGACCGAGTTCGGGTAGGGCGACATGGGCGCGGTCGAGCCCGCGCGCCTCGACCCGCACCCGGATGCGCCGGTCGGATCCGTCGGGCACCAGATGGGCGAAGATGCCGGTCAGATGCGCTTGCGGCAGATCGAAGATCGCCACTTCCCGGTAGAGGCCGCCATAGTTGAACCAGTCGGTGTTCTGCATCGGCACCCGGTCGGGCCGGCGGGCGTTGTTCACGCAAAGAAGGATCCAGTTGCGCCCTGGCTGGAGCGCCGCGCTCAGGTCGGCGCAAAAGGGCGTGGAGCCGCCCGAATGGCTGCCGAGGAAGCGGTTGTTGACGAAGACCTTGCAGTCGTAATTCGCCGCCCCCACCCGCAGGACATAACGCCGCCCGGGGCGCGGGGTCAGATCGAAGGGGCGCGAATACCAGGCCGAGCCTTCGAAGAAGTACCATTTCTCTTTCAGCATCTGCCAGCAGGACGGCACCGGCACCGTCTCGCCCGCGCAGGGATCCCAGTCCCAGGGCAGGTCGCGGTCTTCCGGAGCCATCGGTTTCATGTCATACCAGCGTTGACGCAGACCTGTGTCGAGAAGATCGACGCAAAAGAACCAGTCCCCGTCGAGCGGCATGGCCTGCCGCCCGCGGGTCTGGATCAAGGTCGATGCATTCAGGTCGCGCCGGTCGAACGGGGCCTCGTAGCCCTCGTCATGCAGCGCCTGAAGCGCGTTCCCGGCCAGGTCCGAGCGTTCCAGCATGGTCTAGTTCGCCGCTGCCTTGATCTCTTCGATCAGCTCGGCCACCAACGGCGACTTCGCCGCGACCTCGGCATACATCGGCTGGACTGCGGCGATGAAGGGCGCCTTGTCCACGGTGTTGACGGCGACCCCCATGTCGGCCTGCGCCGTGGCCAGCGCCTCGTCGGCGGTCTTGTTCCAGTTCTGGCGGTGGAATTCCTGCGCCTCGAGCGCGGCAGTGTGCATCGCCGCCTGCTGTTCGGGCGTCAGCGCGTCCCAGGCGCATTTCGAGATCACCACGACCGAGGGGATCATGGTGTGCTCGTCCAGCGAAAAGAACTTGGCAACCTCGCCGTGGCGGGCCGTGGTCAGCGCGGTCGGGTTGTTTTCGGCCATGTCCACGACGCCCTGCTGCAGCGCGCTGAACAACTCGCCCCAGTCGATCGGCGTCGGGTTGCCGCCCAGAAGCTCGACCATGCGGATGGCAGAGGGGCTGGGCTGCACACGAACCTTCTTGCCGTTGAGGTCGGCCGGGCTGTTGATCGGGGCATTGCCGTAGAACGACCTCGCGCCTTCGGTCAGGTAGGCCACGCCAACAAAGCCCTTGTCGGCCGAGGCATTCAGGATCTTCTGCCCGACCTCGCCAGAGACGACCTTGTTGAAATGCTCCTCGCTCTGGAAGATGTAGGGCAGGTTGATTGCGCTGTAGGCCGGCTCGAAGGCTTCGAGCTCGGAGGCATTCGAACGCGCCATCTCGAGTGCGCAGGACTGCACCAGTTCCATGGATTCGCGCTGGTTGCCCAGTTCGCCGTTAGGGAAGACCTGGATGGCCACTTCGCCGTTGGTCAGCTCGGACAGGCGCTTGCCCATCAGTTCCATGCTGATGTGGGTCGGATGGTCGGCCGGGTTGTTGTGGCTGAGCCGGAGCACGGTTTCGGCCGTCGCCACGGCGGTCGAGGCAAGAAGCGCGGCCAAGGCAAGCGATAGCCTGCGGGCATGTCGGGTCATGGATTATTCCTCCCAGAATGATGTCTCGACAAGGACGAACAAGTGCGAGACCTGAAATAGAGAATGACCAATCTCCGCAGGTGTCAACCAAAAATGAGAAATTGGTTGACCAGTATGCGCGCGCCTGCAAGGATCACCGCAACAGGAGGAGGGGTTCGAATGGCATCGACGCTGGCTGCGCTCGACGATGCGAAGCGTGTGATCGACCGTATGCTGGGCGCGGCCTGCGCCCTGATCCTGGCCGTCACCGCCGCATCGGTGATCTGGCAAGTCATAACCCGATATATCCTCGGCACGCCGAGCACCCAGACCGCCGAGATCGCCCGGCTCCTGTTCATGTGGATGGCGATGCTGGGCGGCGCCTATGCCTTCGGGCAGGGCAAGCATCTCGCCATCGACTTTCTGCCCATGGCGCTGAAGGGCAGGGCGCGCAGGCGGCTGGAACTGCTGATCCTGGCCGTGGTCGCGGCTTTTGCGGGGCTGGTCATGGTCGGGGGCGGAACGGATCTCGTGCTGCGCACGCTGAAAAGCGGTCAGATCACCCCGACCCTCGGACTGCCGATGGGCTGGATCTATCTCGCGCTGCCGGTGTCGGGGGCGACGATCCTGTTCTATTGCCTCTGGTTCGCGCTTGGCGTGCTCTCGGGGAGGGGCGGCGGGATGATCCCCCATTCCGATGCCAACACCACAAGCTGAGGGTCGCCGAAGATGCTTTTGACAGGACTGATCCTTTTCGGCAGCTTCGTCGTTCTGATGGCGATCGGGGTGCCGATCGCCTTCGCCATCGGCGGCGCGGCGGCGCTGGCTTTCCTGACCATCATGAGTCCCGGCCAGTCGCTGTTCATCGTCGCCCAGCAGATGATGTCGGGGCTCGACAGCTTCACGCTCCTGGCCATTCCCTTCTTCATCCTTGCCGGCAACATCATGAACTCGGGCGGGCTGGCGCGGCGGCTGGTGGATTTCGCGCGCGTCCTGGCCGGGCCGTTGCCCGGCTCGCTCCTGCATGTGAACGTCATCGCCAACATGCTCTTCGGCTCGCTCTCCGGCTCGGCGGTGGCCTCGGCGGCAGCGGTCGGGGGGGTCATGGCCCCGATCCAGAAAAAGGAAGGCTATGACCCGGCGCTCTCGGCCGCGGTCAACATCACCTCCTGCCCCACGGGGCTGCTGATCCCGCCGTCCAACACCTTCATCGTCTATTCGCTGATTACCGGCGGCACTTCGATCGGGGCGCTCTTTCTTGCGGGTTACCTGCCCGGCATCCTGATGGGCCTCGGGATCATGCTGGTGGCCGGCATCCTGGCGCGCCGACGCGGCTATGCCGCCGCTGTGCGCCCGAGCTTGGCCGCGATTCGCGGCGCGACGGTGAACGCGATCCTGCCTCTCGGCCTGATCGTGGTCATCATGGGCGGCATCATCGGCGGGGCCTTCACTGCGGCCGAGGCCTCGGGCATCGCGGTGCTCTACACGCTCTTCCTCGCGCTGGTCTGGTATCGCGAGATCGGGATCCGCGACCTGCCGCGCATCCTGATCGAATCGGCGCAAACCACGGCGATCGTGCTGATGATGATCGGCGCCTCGATCGCTATGAGCCGGGTCATGGCCTTCGCGCAGATCCCGCAAAGCATCGCCGAGACGATGCTGACGATCTCGGACAGTCCGACAGTGATCCTGCTGATCATCATGGCGGTGCTCCTGATCGTCGGCACGTTCATGGACATGACGCCGGCGCTGCTGATCTTCACGCCAATCTTTCTGCCTGTGGTGAAGGTCATCGGCATCGACCCTGTGCATTTCGGTGTCATCATGACCTTCAACCTCTGCATCGGCATCTGCACCCCGCCGGTGGGCTCTGCGCTCTTCGTCGGCTGTTCGGTCGGAGGGGTGCCGATCACGCAGGTGATCCGGCCGCTTCTGCCCTTCTTCGCGGCGATGATCGTGACAAGCCTCATCGTTACCTTCGTACCCTGGTTGAGCCTGGCGCTGCCGGGCTACTTCCTCGGCCCTTGACGGGAGTGTCCGGATGCGACGGCTGAAAAACTGGGACAGGGTCAGGCCGAAACCCGCCGGTGTCGAGACCGGCGTCGAGGGTGGCGGCCTGATGCGGATCGAGGCGCTGGAGGAGACACTCTTTCGCGTCTCGTTCCTCAATCGCGGCGCCTGGGCCTGCGACCGGACCTGGGCCATTGCGCCCTCGGGCGAGATCCCCTGGGAAGGACGGGCACGTGACGATATCTCCGGCTTTGCCTGCCCGGCCTTCGGAACCGAGGAGGGGCCAGAAGGCGTGACGCTGCATACCGGGCAGATGCGCGTCACGATCGCCGCACCGCTCCATCTGCGGTGGCAGGTGCGGACGGGCGACGGCTGGGCGGATTTCGCGGGCGACCGACCCACCGGCGCCTATCTGCTCGGCCGGCGCGATCATGCCGCCGAACACTACATGCTGCGCAAGCCTGGCGAGCGCCATTACGGTCTCGGCGAAAAGGCCGGGCCGCTCGAACGTTCGGGCCGGCGCTACGAGATGCGCAATCTCGACGCGTTGGGATATGATGCAGCCCATACCGACCCGCTTTACAAACATGTGCCTTTCGTGCTGACCCGGACCCCGGAGGCTGGCAGCTTCAGCCTTTTCTACGACACCGCGGCGCCCTGCTGGTTCGACCTCGGCAATGAGCTTGACAACTATCACTCGCCCTACCGGTCCTTCCGCACCGCCGACGGCGATCTGGTCTATTACCTTCGCTGGGCGCCCGACCTGCGGACACTGGTGCGCGAACAGGTGCGGCTCACCGGCGGCACCGCCTTTCCGCCGCGTTGGTCGCTCGGCTATTCCGGCTCGACGATGGCCTATACCGATGCGCCCGACGCCGAGGCGCGGCTTTCGGGTTTCCTCGACCGGCTGGCCGAGCACGATATTCCCTGCGACAGCTTCCACCTGTCGTCAGGCTATACCTCGATCGGGTCGCGCCGCTACGTTTTCCACTGGAACCGCGACAAGTTCCCCCAGCCGGAGCGGCTCGCGGCGCGTTTCGATGCGGCGGGGGTGCGGATCGTGGCCAATATCAAGCCGTGCCTGTTGAACGATCATCCGTTGCGCCCGGAGGCCGAGGCGCAGGGCCTGTTCATCGCTGACAGCGAGACCGGCGGGCCGGAATCCTCGGTCTTCTGGGATGCCGAAGGATCGCATCTCGACTTCACCAACCCCGCGACGGTTGCCTGGTGGCAGGGAAAGGTGAAGACCGCACTTCTGGACAAGGGCATCGCCGCCACCTGGAACGACAACAACGAATTCGAGGTCTGGGACCGCCGGGCGCGCTGCGCGGGCTTCGGACGCCCGATTGCGGTGAACCAGATCCGCCCGGTGCAGGCCCTTCTGATGGCCCGCGCCTCGCAGGAAGCGCAACGCGACAAGGCGCCGGGGCGGCGGCCCTACCTGGTGACCCGTTCGGGGATGAGCGGCATCCAGCGCCACGCCCAGACCTGGACCGGCGACAACCGCACCGGATGGGACAGCCTGCGCTGGAACATCCCGATGGGCCTCGGCCTGTCATTGTCGGGGTTCTTCAACATCGGGCATGACGTGGGCGGCTTTGCCGGGCCGCAGCCAGACGCCGAACTCTTGCTGCGCTGGGTACAGAACGGCATCTTTCATCCGCGCTTCACGATCCATTCCTGGAATCCCGACGGCTCGGTGACCGAGCCCTGGACCCACCCCGGGGTGACCGGCCTGATCAGCGCGGCGATCCGGCTGCGCTACCGGCTGCTGCCCTATCTCTATACCTGCCTGTGGCGGTCCGCGCATGACCTCGAGCCGATGCTGCGCCCGCTCTTCCTCGACCACGAGGACGACCTCGAATCCTTCGCCGCCGAGGACTGCTTCCTTCTGGGGCGTGATCTTCTGGTGGCGACAGTCATCGAGCCGGGCGCGCACACCCGCCGCGTCCGGCTACCCCGGAATGCGACCGGATGGTGCGACTTCTGGACCGGCGCCTGGCATCCGCCCGGGGCGGAACCGGAGATCGCGGTGGGTCTTGCATCAATCCCGCTCTTCGTGCGCGCGGGCGCGGTCCTGCCGCTCTCGGTCGGCGCAAAGCGGGCCACGCCCGAGGCCGAAGTCGAGCGCGAACTCGCGCTCTATCCTGCGCCGGGTCGGTTTGCGGAAGTTTCGCTCTGCTATGACGACGACGGCGACACGGCGCTTGAAGATGCGCACTGCCTGACGCGGATCGGGTTTTCGGGCGATGAGGCCGGCCTCAGGCTTGATCTGTCCCGCACGGGCCGCATGGCCCCGCCAACGGTGCCGCTCAGATTTCGCCTGCCCGGGGGCGCCGGGCGCGACGTGACGGTCAACGGACGCGCGGCAGGGCAAGGGGAGGCGATTGCATGGCCGGGCTAGGTCTGCCGCTCACCCCCCGCATCCTGCATCTGGGCTTCGGCGGGTTCGCCCGCGCCCATACCGCCGCGGTCGTCGACCGGATGAACGCTGCGCTGCCGCCGGGCGCACCAGGCTGGGGCATCGTCGCGGCGCGGCTGCATTCGGGGCGCGCGGCGCTCGACGCGCTCGACGCGGCGGGCGGGCATTATGCGCTGGTCGAGGCCGATGCCGAGGGCGAGAGACTTCTGGACATCGGCAGCGTCGTGGCTACGCTCCATCCCGCGCGCGACGGGGCCGAGGCGCTGCCCGACGCCATCGCCGCATCGGGCCTCGCGCTGGTCACACTGACCGTGACGGAGAAGGGTTACGGCGTGGCGGACCGGGTGCTCGACCGCACACGGCCCGAGATCGCCGCCGATCTGGACGGCGCCGGTTGGCAAAGCGTGCCGGGGCTTCTGGTCGAGGGGCTGGCGCGCCGCCGCGCCGCCGGCCGGGGCGGGATCACGCTTCTGTCCTGCGACAACCTGTCCGAGAACGGTCGGCTCCTGGCCCGTGCGGTGGAGAACATGGCCCGCGCCCGCGACCCGGCGCTTGCCGAGTGGATCGCGCGAAGCTGCGCCTTCCCCTCCTCGATGGTAGACCGGATCACACCCGCGCCCGATGCCGCATCGCGCGCGCTGATCGCGCGGCTCAAGGGTGTCGAGGACGTGAACGGCATCGTCACCGAACCTTTCCTGCAATGGGTGATCGAGGATTGTTTCGCAGCCGAGCGCCCGCCGCTCGACCTGGGCGGAGCTACATTCGTCGATGACATCCGCCCTTGGGAAGCGATGAAGCTGCGGATGCTGAATGCCAGCCACACGATGCTGGCGCATCTGGGCGGTTTGATGGGGCTGGCCACGATTGATGCCTGCATGGCCGAGCCGCTGCTTCGTCGCGCTGCATGCCGGCTGATGCTGGACGAGGCGGCGCCAACGTTGGCGGGCGCGGACCTGTCCGGCTATGCCGCGGCGCTGATCTCGCGTTTCGCCAATCCGCGCCTCGGCCACCGCTGCGCTCAGATTGCCACCGACACCAGCCAGAAGCTGCCGCCGCGGCTCCTGGCGCCGGTGACCTGGCATCTGGACCACGGGGGCGACTGGCCGGTGATGGCGCTGGCGATCGCGGGCTGGATGGCTTGGGCGCGGGGGGTGGACGAATCCGGGCGGCCGCTGCCGCTGTCCGATCCCCTGGCCGATGCGATCCGTGCCGCCGCATCCGGGCCGGACGGGGCGGCGCATGTCGCGGCGATGCTGTCCCTCTCGGCGATCTTTCCGCCGATGCTCGCAGCCGATCCGGGCTTTGCCGCTCCGGTTCGGGCGGCCTATCTTTCGCTGAGGCAAAAGGGGGTGCGGGCCACCCTTGCCGAAATTCTTGCCTGACGTTCAAGGATCACAGGATGCAACCCTTTCTCGGCCGCGACTTCCTGCTCGACACCGCCACCGCCCGGCGGCTCTTCCACGAGGTCGCGACCGGCCTGCCGATCATCGACTTCCACAATCACCTGCCACCCGAGGACATCGCCGCCGACCGCGGCTGGGAGAATCTGGGCGAGGCCTGGCTTGCGCATGATCACTACAAGTGGCGGCTCATGCGTTGGGCGGGGATCGAGGAGCGGCTCGTCACCGGCCCTGCCGACTGGCGCGCGCGCTTCGAGGCCTTCGCCGCCGTTATGCCCAAGGCCTACGGCAATCCGGTGCACCATTGGGCGCATCTTGAGCTGTGGCGTTATTTCGGGCTCGACGGCACGGTGCTGTCGCCGGCGACCGCCGGGCAGGTCTGGGAGGCGGCGACGGCCTGTCTCGCCCGGCCCGGGTTCCGGGCCCGCGGGCTGCTCGCACGGATGAAAGTGGAACTGGTCGCCACCACGGACGATCCGGCCGATGACCTCGCCCATCACCGCGCCTTCGCCGCACTGGGCGATACAGGGTTGCGCATGATCCCCAGCTTCCGGCCGGACAGGGCGCTCGCGCTTGCCGACGAGGGCTTTCCGGCTTGGCTCGACCGGCTCGCCGCAGCCGCGAACAGCCCGCCGGTCCGCAGCTTCGACGATCTGCTGGGCGCGTTGGTCCAGCGGCTCGACATGTTCGTGACGCTTGGCGCGCGCGCCGCCGATCACGGCATCGGCGATCTGCTGGCGGGCGAGGAGCGGGGCGCCGCGGCGCTCGACGACATGCTCGCGCGCAGGCTTGCCGGGCAGACGCCCACGGCGGAGGAGATCGCCGATTGGCAGGCAAGCCTTCTGGCCGCACTCGGACGCGCCTACCATGCCCGCGACATGGTCATGCAGTTGCATGTCGGCGTTCTGCGCAACAGCCGCAGCCGGTTGTTCGACCGGCTGGGCCACGATGCGGGAGGAGATTCGATCCGTGACGAGGCGCTGGCGCGGCCGCTCAACCGGCTGCTCGACAAACTCGACCGCTCGGACGAGTTGCCGCGCACGATCCTCTACGCGCTCGACCCCGCGCGGATTGCCGTCGTCGCCACCACGGCGGGAAATTTCCAGGACGGAAGCCGCGCCGGCAAGGTGCAGGCAGGCACCGCCTGGTGGTTCAACGATCATCTCGACGGCATGGAGGCGCAGATGCGCATGCTGGCCAATACCGGGCTTTTCGGCAGCTTCCTCGGCATGTTGACCGACAGCCGGTCCTTCCTTTCCTTTCCCCGGCACGAATATTTCCGCCGGCTTCTCTGCCGCATCGTCGGCCGTTGGGCGGAAGACGGCCATATTCCGCCCGATGCCGAGCCGATGGAGGCGCTGGTGCGCGCCATCTGCTATGAGAACGCCCGCGACTGGTTCGCGGCATGACAGGAGGACGGATCGTCTGCATCGGCGAGGCGATGGCTGAGTTCGCGCCCGTCGATGGCGGGCTCTACCGCATGGGTTTTGCCGGCGACACGCTGAATACCGCCTGGTATCTGCGGGGACTCCTGCCATCCTCGTGGCGGGTGGCCTTCGCAAGCGCCGTGGGCGACGATCCTGTCTCGGCCGAGCTTGCCGCCTTCGTCGCAGAGGCGGGGATCGAGACCGAAGGACTGGTGACTCGACGCGGCATGACCTGCGGCCTGTACCTGATCCGCCTTGTCGCGGGCGACCGGCAATTTTCCTACTGGCGCGGCCAGTCGGCGGCGCGGACGCTGGCGCGCGACAGGGCCGAACTTTCCGCCGCGATCGGCGCGGCCGACTGGCTGCACCTGTCCGGCATTACGCTGGCGATCCTGCCACCCGATGGACGGGAGCGACTTTTGGCCGAGGTCGCCCGCCGTCGCGACGCGGGGGCGCGGCTGTCCTTCGACCCCAATTACCGGCCGGGACTCTGGGAAAACACCCGGTCCGCGCGTGACTGGACGGGCCGGGCCGCGGCAATGGCCGATCTCGTCTTCCCGAGCTTTTCCGACGAGGCGACGCTCTGGGGCGATACCGATCCGCAGGTGACGGCCGCGCGCTATCGTGTTGCGGGCGCGGGCGAGATCGTGGTGAAGGACGGGGCCGGGCCGGTGACGCTCTGGGCCGGGACGGAGCTTTTCCAGATCTCGCCGGTCCTGGCCAACCCGCGCGATCCGACCGGGGCGGGGGACGCTTTCGACGGCGCCTACCTGGCTGCCCGCATCGCCGGGCTTGCGCCCGAAGCCGCTGCCCGCAGGGCCCGCGACCTCGGTGCCCGCGTGACCGAATGGCCCGGCGCCCTGATGCCGCGCGAGAGCATCTGCTGATCTGTTCCGACGGGTCGATGCGCTTCGTTTCCGGGAAGAGCGAAGAGGTCCAGGGGGCGGCGATGGTGTTCCGCGTTCGCGAGCTTCTGATCCGGCAGCGGACGCAGGCGATCAATGCTCTGCGTGGCCACCTGACCGAGTTCGGACAGATCGTGCCGCAGGGGGCAGCCAACGCCGCGCGGCTGATCGCCATCGTCGAGGACCCGGACAGCGGCTTGCCCTTTCACGCGGCCGTGCCGGTGAATCTCCTACGCCGTTGTGGGTGGCTTAACCTCTTCAACGTAGGGCTTCGCAAGGCTGGCCATGACGTTTTCCCTGGCTAGCGTACAGGCACCATACATGCACACCAGACCGGTCAAGGACAGTCTCTCGCTATCTTTAAACATGGTCAAGTATATGAAATTAAATGGTAAAAATCGCTTACGCCAGATTGGGCCAGCTTGCGCTACAAGGCGCGGAGCTTACTTTCAATCAGCAGGTCTCGGGTTCGAGCCCCGACCGGCTCACCATCCCCTCTTTCCCGATCGCGAGTCAGGCCCGGCGCGGGGTGCCTGCGCCCGGTGTTCCGTTTTGCCCCGCGATCGCCTATATGACTGGTCCTCGACCTTTCCGGGATGCCCCAGATGACCGATGAGAGCCCCAGCGCGCCGATCACCCAGGATGTGGTGACGATCCCCCGCAACCTGCCTGCGGGCGGAAAGGTGAACCTTGTCGGCCTGACCCGCGAGGGCCTGCATGACGCGCTGATCGCCGCCGGCACGCCGGAACGACAGGCGAAGATGCGGGTGGGGCAGATCTGGCAATGGATCTACCACTGGGGTGTGCGCGACTTCGCGGCGATGACCAACCTCGCCAAGGACTACCGGGCGATGCTGGCCGAGAGGTTCGAGATCGCGCTGCCCGAGATCGTGACAAGGCAGGTCTCGGCCGACGGGACGCGAAAGTACCTCTTGCGCATCGCCGGCGGCCACGAGGTCGAGACGGTCTATATCCCCGAGGAGAACCGCGGCACGCTCTGCATCTCGTCCCAGGTCGGCTGCACGCTCACCTGTTCGTTCTGCCATACCGGCACGCAGAAGCTGGTGCGCAACCTCACGGCGGCCGAGATCGTCGGCCAGGTGATGCTGGCGCGCGACGACCTCGGCGAATGGCCGGAACCCGGCGCACCGAAGGACGAGACGCGGCTGGTGTCGAACGTCGTCCTGATGGGCATGGGCGAGCCGCTCTACAACTTCGAGAATGTCCGCGACGCGATGAAGGTGGTGATGGACGGCGAGGGTCTGACGATCTCGCGCCGGCGGATCACGCTGTCGACAAGCGGCGTCGTGCCCGAGATCGCCCGGACCGCCGAGGAGATCGGCTGCCTTCTCGCCGTCAGCTTCCATGCGACCACAGATGACGTTCGCGACAAGCTGGTGCCGATCAACAAGCGCTGGAACATCGAGACGCTCCTGGCGGCCTTGCGCGACTATCCCCGGCTGTCGAATTCCGAACGCATCACCTTCGAATACGTGATGCTGAAGGGCGTGAACGACAGCGACGAGGACGCCAGGCGGCTGGTCAGGCTCATTCGCGGCATTCCGGCCAAGATCAACCTCATCCCTTTCAACGAATGGCCCGGCGCGCCCTACCAGCGCTCGGACTGGGAGCGGATCGAGGCCTTCGCCGACATCGTCTACAAGGCGGGCTATGCCTCGCCGATCCGCACGCCCCGGGGCGAGGACATCATGGCGGCCTGCGGCCAGCTCAAGTCGGCGACCGAACGCGCGCGCAAGAGCCGGGCGGAGATCGCGGCCGAGGCGGGGCTTTCGGGCCCCTGATCGCCGGCGGACCACCCTCTTTCCCGTAAGGTGGGTTTCAACCCACCCTCCGGCCAGGGTGGGTTGAAACCCACCTTACGCATTCCCGCTACCCCGCGGACGCCCGTCCCCGGGCTGGTCGCCCGGATCAACCGGGTCAGCCCGTGGCGATCCGGGGCCGTCCCTGCGCGGTCACGCGCAGCTTCGCCTCGATGAACATCGGCTGGCCCTCGATCTCGATCTCGCTGATTTCGCGCGCCATGGTCAGCCGCATCTCCTCGACCCCGGCGCGCCGGGCGCGGTCGGCGGCGTCGGCCGCGAGCGCCGCCTCGAGCGCGGCCAGCGCCTTGTCGCGGTCGTTGAAGCGGTGCGGGCCATCGGCGAGATGGGCGGCAAAGAGGCCCGGGCCGGGGCTTGTGACGATGCCTTCGGCATGCATGGCGATCTGGCCGACCACGGCGCCGATGGCGTTGGCGACGCCGGCATGTTCGGGCAGGATCATCCGCGCGCCGAGGCGCATCCCCACCGCGCCGTAATAACTTGATGCCGAGGCGCCGAGGCCGATCACCGGCACGCCGAGGCGCGCCTCGATCCGGATGACGCCGGAATGCCGGTCGAGCCCCGCCTGCATCAGCGGATGGCGCGCGAGCGCTTCCGGGGCCTCGCCCCAGTCTCGGTCATCCTCGGCGAAGGCGGCCTCGAGGAGGCAATCGACGGTCTGCGCGGTCAGCTGGTCGATGATCTGCCCTGCCAGCGCCTCCGGCCCCGCCGCGATCCGGTCGCCGCGCCCGTTGCGGCGCCGGGCGAAGAGGGTCACGGCCTTGCGCGCCGCATCGGCGTCCCAGCTCTCCAGCCGGCCGAGCACATGCGCCGCGTCCGAGGGCGTGACGCCCGCGACCATCACCTGCCCGCGCGAGACGAGCCGCATCAGCGCCGGCAGTTCGAGCCGGGTCCGGACCGCGTCGGCAAGCCGCACCGGGCCGCCGAGCAGCCGCTCGACCACCGCGCCCTCGCGCCCTTGCAACCCTTCGGGCGGGGTGCCGCGCCACATTGGCAGGGCGAAGCGGCCGTCATGTTCGCCGGTCGCGTCCTGCGACAGCCAGGTGTCGAGCGCGTCATGCACCAGCCCCGGCCATTCCCGCGCCGCGAGCGCCACCGGCACCAGCCGGCGGGGGCCGAGGCGCAGCCCGGTCTCCAGCCCCTCGATCAGGTGCACCTCGCTGTCGCCGCCGAGCCCGGTGGTGCGCATCGCCACCGCCTCGACCATGGTGCGGAAGGCGCCGACGCAGGCGCCCATCGGGTCGATCATCGGACGGCCGTCCTTCAGGAGGCAGACATCGGTCGTCGTCCCGCCGATATCGGAGACGAGCGCGTCACTCTCTCCGGTCAGCCAGCTCGCCCCGGCGATGGAGGCGGCGGGGCCGGAGAGGATCGTCTCGATCGGACGCTCGCGCGCCAGCGCGGCGGAGACGAGCGCGCCGTCGCCGCGCACCACCATCAGCGGCGCCTTGATCCCGAGATGGGCCATATGCGCCTCGCAGGCCGAGATCAGGTGGTCGATCATGCCGATGAGCCGGGCATTGAGGACCGCCGTCAGCGCCCGGCGCGGGCCGTTCAGCCCGGCCGACAATTCATGCGAACAGGTGACGGGACGATTGGCCACGCGGCGGATCAGGTCGCGGGCGGCGATCTCGTGCGCGGGGTTGCGCGTGGCGAAGCTCGCCGCGACGGCGAAGCCGCTGATGCCGGGGCCGAGAGCGGCGATTTCAGTCTCCAACCTTGCCAGGTCGAGGGGTGCCACCTCTCCGCCGGCATGGTTGTGGCCGCCCGCGAGACGGATCACCGGATCGCCCTTCAGCGCCTCTTCGAGGCCGGCGCGGCCAAGCTCCGCCTCTTCGAAGCCGATGAAGACCAGCGCCACGCGGCCGCCCTGGCCTTCGACGAGCGCGTTGGTCGCGAGCGTCGTGGAGAGCGAGACCATCGCGATATCCGCCGCCGCGACGCCCGAGGCGGCGATGGCCGCGTCGATGGCGCCGCCGACCCCGCGCGACAGGTCCGGCCGTGTGGTCAGCGATTTCGCCGAGGCGACGACGACGTCCGCGGCCTCGTCGAGGATCACCGCGTCGGTATAGGTGCCGCCGGTATCGACGCCCAGAAGATAAGCCATGCGCGTTCCCTCTAAAGCGTTTCGGGTTTTTGATGAGACAATAAGTATCGGAATTCGAACAAAAATGGTTCGAATTCCGATTCAATGTAAACCCGAAACGCCATAGTGCGCGTCCGCGAGGATGCGCTCCGCCCCCATCCAGCCGACCAGAATGCTCGGCGCATTGGTATTGCCGCCGATCAGCGTTGGAAAGACCGAAGCGTCGCAGACCCTCAGACCCTCGACCCCGTGGACCTTCAGATCGGGCCCGACGACCGAGGTCGCCGCGTCCCGCCCCATCCGCGCGGTGCAGGACGGATGATAGACCGTGCCGGACCGCGCCCGGATATCGGCGATGAGGTCGTCGTCGCTCTGCATCGCCGGCCCCGGCCGCAACTCCTCGGCGATGAGCGAGCGGATCGGGTCCATCGCGGCGATGCGGCGCAGGAACCTGACCGCCGCCAGCATCTCCTGGATGTCGTGATCGGTCGAATAGGCGTTCGCGACGATCTTCGGATGCGCGACGGGATCGGCGCTTTTCAGGGTGATCTCGCCCCGGCTGGTCGGACGGCAGTTCGACAGCCCGATGGAGAGGCCCGAGAACGGGTCGGGCGTCAGAATCGGCCGCTCGCCGACGCGCGGAACGAGGGTCGAGAAGGCCTGGAAATAGAGCTGCATGTTGGGGCGCGGCAGGTCCGGCGCGGTGCGGAAGAAGCCGCCGCCATGGTTGATCGACTTCGCCAGAGGTCCCCTGCCGGTCAGAAAATACTTCATCCCGACCGCGACCTTGCCCCACCACGGGCGCAGGATGTCGTTGTAGGTCGGCACCTTCATGGCCCAGGTGTAGTTCAGCCCCTGATGGTCGTTGAGGTTTTGCCCGACATGGGCACGGTCGGCGACGACCTCCAGCCCGAACTCCTTCAGATGCGCGGCGGGTCCGATCCCCGAGAGCATCAGGAGCTGCGGCGAGTTGATCGCGCCACCGGAGAGGATGACCTCGGATGCGGCTCTGATCCGGCCCGAAACGCCGTTCCTCCGGTATTCGACCCCGACCGCCCGGCGCCCCTCGAAGATCACCCGCGTCACCTGTGCATGGGTCATCACGGTCACGTTCGGCCGCTTCATCGCCGGGCGCAGGAAGGCCCGTGCGGCGGAGTTGCGGCGGGCGTTGCGGATCGTCATCTGGTAGATGCCGACGCCCTCCTGCTCGGCGCCGTTGAAATCCTCGTTCCGCGGCAAGCCCGCCGCCTCGGTTGAGCGGATGAACGTCTCGCACAGCGGATGGAGGTCGCTCCGGTTGGCCGAGATGAAGAGCGGCCCGCCCTTGCCCCGCCAGGCGTCGCCGCCGGCCTCGTTGTCCTCGATGGCGCGGTAGGCGTCGCGGACCTTGTCCCAACTCCAGTCCGGCCCGGCGATCGCTTCCCAGTCGTCGTAATCGCTCCGGTGGCCACGGATCCAGACCATCGCGTTGATCGCGCTCGACCCGCCGAGGATCTTCCCCCTGGGCCAGTGATCGCGGTTGCCGGCAAGCCCCGGATCGGGTTCGGTCTGGTAAAGCCAGTTGACGGCGGGATCGTGGAAGAGCTTGCCGTAGCCAAGAGGCAAATTCACATAGAACCGCCGGTCGGTGCCGCCGGCCTCGATCACCAGCACCCGGTGCCGCCCGTTCGCCGACAGCCGCTCGGCCAGGACGCAACCCGCCGATCCCGCGCCCACGATGATATAGTCGAATTCCGCCCCGTTCACCGCCGTCCCCTGTCTCCCCCGCCCTCATTTCCACGGGAAACCGCCGGATTCCGCCAGATCCGCGACCGAACAGGTCGCAAAGCGACTATTCCAGCCGCGCCGGGAAGCCGGGCGCCCTGAGATCGGTGCCGAGAAGGTCCTCCAGAAGCTTCGCGATCATCGGCGACTGCGCCTCGCCGCCATAGGCGGCCTTCGCGGCGACATAGGTCTGGTTGGTCATCGAGGCGAGCTCAAGCGGCACACCGAATTCCTTGCCGAAGCCGAGCGCGAAGCCGAGATCCTTGAGCGCGAGGTCGAGGGAAAAGGCGATGTCGTAGGAACCGTTGAGGATCAGCGCCCCTTCCGTCTCGTGCACGAAGGAATTGCCGGAGGAGGCGGCGATGGCGTGCCAGGCCTGCCCGAGGTCGAGCCCGCCGCGCTTGGCGAGCATCAGCGCCTCGGATGTCGCCTTCAGATGGATGAATGCCAGCATGTTGGTGATGACCTTGATGATCGAGGACGATCCCAGCGGCCCCATGTGGAAGATGCGGTCGCCCATCGCCTCGAACGCCTTCCAGTGCAGATCGACGAGGTCCTTGTCGCCGCCCGGCAGCATGGTGATCCTGCCCTGCGCGGCCAGATGCACTCCGCCCGTCACCGGCAGTTCCAGCATCCGCACGCCGGCCTCGCCCGCGACCTTGGCGAGCGCGAGGACGTCGTCGCGGCAAAGCGTCGACATTTCGATCCAGGTCGCGCCGGGCTTCATCGCCGGCAGGATCGAGCGCAGCACCTTTTCCGAGACCGCAGGTGAAGGCAGGCAGGTGATGACGTGATCGACCGAGGCCGCAAGCCGGGCCGCGCTTTCGGCCCAGGTCGCGCCCATCGCGACCAGCCGTTCGGCCAGTTTCGGGTCGAGGTCGTGGACCGTCACCGCGAAGCCCGCCTTCAGAAGGCAGGCCGCGCAATTGGCGCCGAGATTGCCAAGGCCGATATAGCCGTAATGCATCGAAACTCTCCGGAAACAGGCTCTATTTCACCGGAAATAGATGTTGTAGTCGGCCCTGATCGCTGCATCGATCTGCGGGTCCACCTGCATCCCGGCCTTGGCGAGAATGTCGTTCTTGCGCGCGATGGCGCGGTCCAGAAGCATCGGCCGCCCCGCCTCCACCCATTCCTTCGGGCTCATCCGGTTGCCAAGGGCGGGATAGATGTATTCGGTCTGCATCAGCGCCAGCGTCTGGTCGGAGCCGAGGTAATGCCCCGGCCCGCCGAGGCAGACCGCCTTCATCGCCTCGATCGAGGTCGACTCCTCGGTCACGTCGATGCCGCGCACCGTGCGCAGGACCTGGCCGAGGATATCGTCGCCGAGCACCAGCGATTCGAGGCAGAAGCCGAGAAGCGAGGCATGCATGCCGACAGCCTCGTAGACCATGTTCAGGCCCGAAAGCCCCGCAAGCGTATTGGTGATCGCCTGTTCCCAGCCGGCCTGCATGTCGGGCAGCTTGCTGTCGGAGATCCCCGCGGCCGCCCCGCCCGGCAGGTTGTAGAACCGGTGCATCTGCGCGCAGCCGGCGGTCAGCAGCGCCTGCTCGGCCGAGCCGCCCGACATCGCACCGGTGCGCAAGTCGCTGACGAAGGGCCAGGTGCCGAAGATCGCCGGATGGCCCGGCTTCATCGCATTCACATAGACGACGCCCGCCAGGCATTCCGCCATGGCCTGCACGATGGCGAGCGCGATGGGCGCCGGCGCCGTCGCCCCCGCCTGCCCGGCACTGAGAAGCAGCACCGGCATGCCGCCGCGGATGCACTTCTCCATCGTCACGCAGCTTTCCTCGGCGAATTTCATCGGCGGCACGACGAAGCAGTTGGAGTTCGAGATGAAGGGCCGCCCCCGCCACGCCGCCTCGCCCCCCGCGATGCGGTGGATCATGTCGAAGCACGGTTCCACATGGCTCGGATCGCTGAACGAGGTGCCGACATGCTTCGACGTCCCCGCGCAGCAGGCATAGAGCGTGTTGAGGTCCATCTCCAGATTGTCGAGCACGTCGCGGCAGACCATCGCGCGCTGGAAGAAGTGCACGTTGTCGAGGTGATGGGTGATCCGCGCCGCGTCGAAAAGGTCCTGCGCGGTCGAATCGCGGTAGGTGTTGGTCTGCAGGTCGACGATATGGACCGCGGCGCCGGCGGTCCCGAAATGCACCTTGGTCCCGCTCAGATGCAGGTCGTGCTTCGGATCGCGGCCATGCAGCGTGATGTCGCGTGCCGCGACGGCCAGCATGTCCTCGACCAGAGCGCGGGGAAACCGGAGCCGCCCGTCATCGCCGTGGATCGCCCCGGCGCCGATCATGATCTCCACCCCCGAGGCCGGCGCCTGGCTGAGCCCGATCACCTCGAGCGCATCGAGGGCGGCGGCATGGATCTTCGCCACCCCGGCCTCGGTCAGGGGCTTGTACTGCCCACCCGGCAACCCGGCGCGGACCGGGCGCAGGTTCTCGGCCAGCGGCGCCGACCGCAGCGCCACCCGTGCGGCACGTCCGCCCCCCCGTGCCGCCCGCCGCGGCCCGCAATTCAGCGCATTCTCAGACATTGCCGTCACTCCCTGAACGCCTCTGGCTTCTTCTGTTCGCAAATACCTTCGGGGGTCCGGGGGCAGACCGCCCCCGGGCGCCGTCACATCCGCACGCGGTCCGATTTCGGGTCATAGAGCGGCTGAAGCGACGCCTCCGCCTTGACCCGCCGCCCGGCGATCTCGACCTCGTATTCCGAGGCCAGCACATCGCCCGCGCTCTCGCCCTTGCAGGGCACATAGCCCATGCCGATCGCCGCGCCGAGATGGTGGCCATAGGCGCCCGATGTCAGGTGGCCGACGATCCGGCCGTCGCGGATCAGCGGTTCGTTGTGATAGACCATCACCTCGGGATCGGAGAGCCGGAACTGCACCAGGCGCCTCTCCAGCCCGGCCTCCTTCTTGCGCAACACGGCGTCGCGCCCGATGAAGGCAGGCTTCGCGGTCTTCACCGCGAAGCCGAGCCCGGCTTCGAGCACATGATCCTCGCAGGTGATGTCGTGACCGAAATGGCGGAACGCCTTCTCGATCCGGCAGCAATCCATCATGTGCATGCCGCAGAGCTTCAGATCCATGTCGCGCCCGGCCTCGCGGAGCGTCTCGAAGACATGGCCGCACATGTCGGAAGACACATAGACCTCCCAGCCGAGCTCGCCCACGTAGGACACGCGATGGACCCGCGCGAGTCCCATTCCGATCTCGATCTCCTGCGCGGTGCCGAAGGGGTTCGCCTCGTTCGAGAAATCGTCGGGGCTGACCTTCCGCATCAGCGTCCGCGCATTCGGCCCCATCACGGCGAGCACGCCCTCGGCGGCGGTCACGTCGGTCAGGATCACGCTGAAATCGCCGATATGCCGCCGCATCCAGACCTGATCCTTCAGACGGGTCATGGCCGGGGTCACCACCAGATAGGCGGTCTCTGAAAGCCGTGTGACGGTCACGTCCGCCTCGATCCCGGCTTTCGCGTTCAGGAACTGGGTGTAGACGATCTTGCCTGCCGGAACCGACATGTCGGCGCCGGAAACGTGGTTGAGATATGCCTCCGCGTCGCGTCCCTCGACCCTGATCTTGCCGAAAGAGGACATGTCGTACATGCCGACATTGCTGCGGACGGCCTTGTGCTCGGCCGCTGTATTGCCGAACCAGTTCTGCCGGCCCCAGCCGTATTCATAGTCCCGCGCCTGCCCCGGCGCCGCGAACCAGTTCGCCCGTTCCCAGCCGCCGATCTCGCCGAAGACGGCGCCCTCGGCATCGAGATGCGCTTGGAAGGGCGTCCGCCGTACGCCGCGCGCGGTGGCTTTCTGACGATAGGGGAAATGATCGGCGTAGAGCAGGCCGAGCGTCTCTTTCGAGCGCTCGAAAAGGTAGTGCCGATTGCCCTGGAAGGGCTGATTGCGGCCCACATCGACATCGCCGAGGTCGAAAGGCTTTTCGCCGGTCTCCATCCACTCGGCGAGCGCCATTCCGGCACCCCCCGCCGACTGGATGCCGATCGAGTTGAACCCGGCGGCGACCCAGAAGTTGTCGACCTCCAGCGACTGGCCGAGGTTGTAGGCGTCATCCGGGGTGAAGCTCTCCGGCCCGTTGAAGAAGGTGTGGATCCCCGCCGATGCCAGCATCGGCAACCGGTTCACCGCGCGTTCGAGGATCGGCTCGAAATGGTCGAAATCCTCGGGCAACTGGTCGAAGCAGAAATCCTCGGGAATGCCCGCCATGCCCCAGGGCTTCGACACCGGCTCGAAGGCGCCCAGAAGATACTTGCCGGCATCCTCCTTGTAGTAGGCGCATTCGTCCGGCACCCGCAGGACCGGCATCTGCGTGAGGCCGGGGATCGGCTCGGTCACGATGTAGAAATGTTCGCAGGCATGCAGTGGCACGTTGACCCCGGCCATCCGGCCCACTTCACGCCCCCACATGCCGCCGCAATTGACCACGTGATCCGCGGCGATCTCGCCCGTCTCGCCGCCCCGCGCCCAGGCGACCTTGGTCGCCCGCCGCCCCTCGACCGCGATGCCGGTGACCTTCACCCCCTCCACCACCAGCGCCCCGCGCTGCCGCGCCCCCCTGGCGAGCGCCAGCGCGATATTCGCCGGGTCGCCCTGCCCGTCGGTCGGCAACCAGACCCCGGCCTTCACGCCGTCGATGTTCAGATGCGGGTAACGTTCCTTGACCTCGGGCGGCGACAGCTCCTCAACCGGAACGCCGAATCCCCGCGCCATCGAGGCGGAACGGAAAAGCTCCTCCTTCCGCGCCTCGGTCAGCGCGACGGAGACCGAGCCCACGGTCCTCATCCCCGTCGCCAGCCCGGTCTCCGCCTCGAGCCCGCGATAGAGATCGGCGGAATACTTGGCGAGCCGGGTCATGTTGGCCGAGGCGCGCAATTGCCCGATCAGTCCCGCCGCATGCCATGTCGTGCCGCAGGTCAGTTGCTTGCGCTCCAGAAGCACGACATCCGTCCAGCCGAGCCTGGTCAGGTGATAGGCGACCGAACAGCCGACCACGCCGCCGCCGATGATCACGCATTTCACTTTTTCAGGCAGGTCAGACACTGTTTCGCCCCTTCATCTTGCTCAAAATATCCTGGGGGTCCGGGGGTGAAACCCCCGGCCTTGCCTCACGCCCGGATCCGCGCATTCTCCGGATCCCAGAGCGGCCTGTCCTCCTGCACCACGGCGCGGTGGCGGATCCCGTAGATCTCGACCTCAAGCTCCGTCCCCGGCGCCGCCAGGTCCGCCCGCACCATGCCAAGCGCGATCGACGCCCCGACGCGGTAGCCCCAGGCGCCGGAGGTCGTCTCGCCCACCACGCGGCCCCCCCGCCAGAGCGTCGACATGGAAGGCGCGTCCGCCTCGCCGGCCTCGACGATCAGCGTCACGAAGCGTTTCTTCACGCCGCGCTGCCTCTCGGCCAGAAGGGCGGCCTTGCCGGGGAAATCCTGCGGCTTGTCGAGCTTCACGAATCGCTCCAGCCCGCCTTCGAGAAGCGAGTAATCCGTGGAAAGATCGCCCTTCCACGCGCGGTAGCCCTTCTCGATCCGCAAGGAGTTCAGCGCCCACATGCCGAAGGGCTTGGCGCCCTCGGCCAGAACCGCGTCATAGACCGCCGGGATCGCCTCGACCGGCGCATGGACCTCCCAACCCAGTTCCCCGGCGAAGGAGACGCGGGCGAGGACGACCCTCTGCCCGGCGACCGTCCACATCTCGTGGCTGAGCCAGGGCAGGCTCAGATCGGCATCCGAAATCCTCGCGAAGAGGTCGCGCGATTTCGGGCCGGTGACGATCAGCGTCGACAGGTCCTTCGTCCGGTCTCTGAGCGTGACCCCCTCGGGCAGCGTTCGCGCCAGCCATTCGTAGTCGTGCCATTGCGCCACGGCGGCGGTGATCAGGGTGAAATCGTCCGCGCCGTTGCAGGCCACCGACATCTCGGTGAGGATGCGGCCCCGATGGTCGGGGAAATAGGCGAGCGCAAGCCGCCCCGGCTTGGGCAGGTTCCCCGCGATCCGGCCGAGAAGCCACTCGCCCGCACCCGGCCCGGCAAGGTGGAACCGCGAGAACCCCGGCAGGTCGAGGACGCCGACCCCGTCGCGCACCGCGAGCGCTTCCTCGCGGATGCGCGGCTCCCACGGGCCGGCGCGGTTCCAGGTCTGGGTCGCCGCCTCGGAAAGATCATCGCCGGGCTTGGCGAACCAGTTCGCGCGTTCCCATCCGTTATAGGCACCGAATTGCCCGCCGAGGGCCTTCACCGTCTCATGCACGGGCGAGAGCTTGCGGTCGGGCGCGGCCGGCCAGCGGTGCCAGGGGAAGTGCATGGCGTATTCGTGGCCATAGACCTCCTTGCCCTTGGCGATGCAGTAGTCGTGGTCGGTATAGTCGGTGAAGCGGCGCGGGTCGCAGGACCACATGTCCCATTCGGTCGCGCCCTCGGTGATCCATTCGGCCAGCACCTTGCCCGCCCCGCCGCCCTGCGCGATGCCGAAGGTGAGGACGCAGGCCTCGAACGCGTTCGGAACGCCCGGCATCGGCCCGATCAAGGGGTTGCCGTCCGGCGCATAGGGGATCGGCCCGTTGATCACCCGGCTGATGCCGGCCGAGCCCAGAAGCGGTACCCGGGCCATCGCGTCCTCGATATACCATTCGAGCCGGTCGAGATCGTCGGGGTAGAGCTGAAAGCTGAAATCGTCCGGCATCGGGTCTTCGGGCGTGACCCAGTGCGCGCGGCAGGTGCGCTCATAGGGGCCGAGGTTGAAGCCCGACTTCTCCTGCCGGAGATAGTAGGAGCTGTCCACGTCGCGGAGAAGCGGCAGCTTGTGGCCGACTTCCCTGGTCCAGGCCTCGATCTCGGCGATCGGCTCGGACAGCAAGTACTGGTGGCTCATCACCATCATCGGCACGGTGCGGCCGCCGAAGGGCTTGAACCATTCGCCGACCATCCGGGCGTAGTAGCCTGCCGCGTTCACCACGAATTCCGCCCGGATAGAGCCTTTTTCGGTGTGGACGATCCACTCCTTGCCCGCGCGGTCCACCCCGGTCGCGGGGGTGAAGCGCAGGATCGTCGCACCCATGTCGCGGGCGCCCTTGGCGAGCGCCTGGGTGAGCTGCGCGGGGTCGATATCGCCATCGGCCGGATCGTAGAGCGCGCCGGCGAGGCCGTGGGTTTCGAGGAAGGGATACTTGCCCCTGATCTCATCCGCGCCGAGCACATCGAGCGCCATGCCCTGATAGAGACCCATCCCCCTGGCGCGCTGAAACTCCTGCATCCGCTCCTTCGAATGGGCGAGCCGCACCGAGCCGGTGACATGGTAGTTCATCGGGTAATCGACTTCGGCGCCGAGGCGCGCGTAAAGTTCGGTCGAATAGCGCTGCATGTTCATGATCGACCACGAGGTCGAGAAGGTCGGCACGTTGCCCGCCGCGTGCCAGGTGGAGCCGGCCGTGAGCTCGTTCTTCTCCAGAAGCACGCAATCCGTCCAGCCCGCCTTCGCAAGGTGATAAAGCGCCGAGACGCCGACCACCCCGCCGCCGATGATGACCACGCGCGCCGTCGTCGGAAATCCGGACATCCTGCCCCCCATCGTCGCATTCGGGCGTGAGTATCGGCGGAGTCCGGGACGCTTTCAATTCGCCATCGGCCGGTTTATTAATCGGTATCTCCGATCAGGGGCGCTTCATGCAGATCGACCTCATCGAAACCTTCCTCGACCTTTGCGACACCCGCAGCTTCAACCGCAGCGCGGACCGGCTTGGCGTGACGCAGTCGACGGTCTCGGGCCGGATCCGGACGCTGGAAAAGATCCTCGGCCACCGGCTTTTCATCCGCTCGCGGGCGGGGACGGAGCTGACGACGGAGGGCCTGCGCTTCGCGCCCCATGCCCGCAGCCTCCTGCACGTCTGGACCGAGGCGCGCCACGCGATGGGCGACAGCGCCGGGGCGGTGACGATGCGGATCGGCATCCAGCACGACCTCGTCAACCTGCATTTCAACGAGCTGATCGGCGATTTCCGCGCCGCGATGCCGGACACGGCCTTCTTCTTCGAGGCGGATTATTCGGCGCAGATGTGTTCGGACCTGACCTCGGGCGTCGAGGATTTCGCCATCCTCTTTTCGCCGCGCTACCATCCCGACCTCTATTTCGAGACGATCGGAGAGATCGCCTATCTGATGGTCTCGACCGAGACCGATCGGCTGGCCGAGGTCCGGCGGGAGACCTACATCGTGCCGCATTTCTCCGACGCGATCCCGCATCTGCACGCGGCGCTGCACCCCCGGCTGGCCACGGCGAGCCTGTCGATCGGCCAGAATGCCGCGATGGTGGCGCTGTTGGGATCGCTCGGCGGGACGGCCTATGTCTTGCGCCAGTCGGCGGACGAACTGGTCCGGGCCGGCACCTGCCGGCTGGTCGCCGGTGCCCCGCCGATCCCGCAGCCGATCTTCGCCGGCATCCATATCCGCAACCGCCACCGCTCCGCCCACCGTCGGCTTCTCGGCATCCTCAGGGCGCGGTTCGGGCCCTCGGGCGCGTCGCTCGCCCGGAGACGGGTCGGGTAGGCTCTAAAAACCCGGCAATGGCAGACCGGCGCCGAGCCAGTAGACGATGATCGGCACCGGCGCGACCGCGACCGAGATGGTCGAGAGCGTCGCGACGGGCGAGAAGAGGCGGCTGACGCCCGCCACGAGAAGGATGCCACCGCCGCCGCCGAGAAGCGAGTTGCCCGGCAGGTTGATCAGAAGCGCGAGCAGGAGGTAGCGCTGGCTATGCGCCAGCGGCGACAGCCAGCGGGGAAGCCGCGCGCGCAGGAACTCCAGCCGCTCGGCGCGGTCGAGCGGTTGCAGCGCGTCGATCATCCCCGCCGCGCGCCGGAGCCCGAGATCGGACAGGAAGCGCCGCAGCGCCGGATAGGGCAGAAGCGATCCGACCCCGTAGGCCAGCGCCAGCCCGCCGAGCGTCGCCGCCCAGATGAAGGGCGCGATGGCCGGGCCCTCGACCATCATCAGGGTGATGCCAAGCTCAGCCCCCGGCACGAAGGGCAGCGCGATGAGGAGGGCGTAGGCGACGAGGAGGAGCGCGAGAAGCGCGAGCGCCGGCATCGACCGCGCGCCGGACTTCAGGGCATCGGTCTCGGCCATCGTCCAGCCGATCAGCAGATGGGCGAGCCAGACGATGAGCGCCAGCGCGCCGAGGCGCAGCAGCAGTCGTCCGACGGAAATGCCCCGGATCGTCAATGCATCCCCCCCCCGCCGGCCCCCGTCCGGGTCGCGGCAGGGCAACCTAACACGGATCGGCCGCGCCGCGCAGCCACCAGGAGGATGATCGTCCCTATTCCAGCGCGACGAGGGGCCCTCCGGCGGCGGCGGCATCCTCGGCGTCATGGCTGACCATCAGGACCGGCACCGCCCGGTCGCGGACATGGTCGAAGACGAAGGCCCTGAGGTCGGCGCGACGGTCGGGGTCGAGTTTCGAGAAGGGCTCATCGAGGAGCAACGCCAGCGGTTCGGCGAGAAGCGTCCGCATCAGCGCCGCCCGCGCCCGCTGGCCACCGGACAGCGTCGCCGGGTCACGCTCGTAGAAGCCGGCGAGTCCGGCCTGGTCGAGCGCGGCCTCCACCGCCGCGCGGCGGCGGGCGCGGCCGTGAACCGACCGGGCGAGGCCGAAGGCGAGGTTGTCGCCGACGGACAGGTGCGGGAAGAGAAGCGCGTCCTGAAAGAGGATGCCGATCCGCCGCGCCTCGGCCGGAAGCCGGGTGACGTCGCGGCCGTTCAGCGTGACGCGGCCGGCCGCCTCGAACCCCGCCGAAAGGTGGCCGCCAATGAAGTCGATCAGCGTCGACTTGCCGATCCCGGAGGCGCCGATGATCGTCGTGACGCTGCCGGCGGGAACGCGCAACGTCAGCGGCGCGAAAAGCGGGGCGCAGGTGGCGCACGGGCGGATTGCGACGTCGTGAAGCTCCAGCGCGCTCATGCCGACGCCCCCGCGAGGCCGCGCCGGTGGCGCAGGAGAAGTGCGGGCAACATCAGTGCCGCGGCATAGGCGGCGAAGGGCAGCGCGGCCTGGAGAACGGCGTAGACCCCCGTCACCCGGCGGTCGGAGCCTGACGACAACGTCACCGCCTCGGTCGTCAGGGTCGCGATCCGGCCGGCGCCGAGGAAGAGCGTCGGCAGGTATTGCGCGACCGAGACGGCGAAGCCGATCGCCGCCGCCGTCAGGACCGGGGCGAGGAGGATCGGCAGCTTGACCGCGAAGAGCCGCCGGAGCGGCCCTGCACCAAGCGCCGCCGCCGCCCGGACCATGCGCCGGTCGAGCGCCCGCCACGGATCGGAGAGCGCGATCATGACATAGGGAAAGACGAAAAGCGCCTGCCCCCAGATCACCGCGACCATGCCGCCGGTCATTCCCGCCCGGAGGAACGTCACCGAAAGGCCGTAGAGGAACGCCACCTGCGGCACCAGGAGCGGCAGGTAGATCAGCCCCTCGGCCCAGCGCGCCCGGTTCAGGCCCGCCCGGTCCTCGCCCTCGAGCCAGGCGATGGCGAGGGTGAGCGACAGGGCCGTCGTGGCCAGGCCGATGATCAGGGTCTGTTTCAGCGCCATGCCCCAGCCCATCGCCGGCCGCGCCCAGGCCCGGAGGCTCCAGCTTTCCGGCAGCGCGTCGGGGAACGGCCAGCGCCAGGCGACCGACCAGAGGAGGAGCGCCAGCAAAGCCGCCGCGCCGAGCGCCATCAGAAAGCCCGCCCCGGCGCCGGCAAGCACCAGCCCCGGCCCCGATGACAGGCCCCGCCCGCCACGACGGATCCAGAACCGGCCGGCGACTGTTACCGCCCGTTCGGCGCCGAGCCAGAGCAGAATCCCGCCCGCGACCAGCGCCGTCTGCAGGAGCGCCGCGGCCGAGGCCGGCAGGATCAGCATCGTGTCGGCCGCGAAGAACCACCGCGTCATCGCGACCGCGAGCGTCGGCGGGTTCGAGGGGCCGAGGATGATCGCCATGTCGACGACCGAAAGCGCGAAGGACAGGACGACGAAGACCGGCAGCCGGATCAGCGGATAGACCTGCGGCGCGATCACCTTGATCCAGACCACGCCCCGCCCGTAGCCGAGCGCCCGTCCGGCCGCGAGATGGGCGCGGACCGGCACCTGGCTGAGCGCCGAGAGCATCACGAGAAGGAAGAACGGCACTTCCTTGACGAGGAGCCCGAGGATCAGCGCGATCCCGCAAGGGTCGCGCACCGTGGCGAGGTCGGGCGGCAGGTCCCATCCGGTCGCCCAGGGGCTGAGCACCCGGGCGATCCAGCCCGAAGGCGCGATGAGGAAGGCGAGGCCGATGGCGAGTGCCGCATGGGGCGCGGCGAGGAACGGCGTCAGCAGCCGGGCGCTCTGGCCTGCGCTCATCCGGCCATGCACGGCGGCGCAGAACCCCGTCGCGATGGCCAGCGCCAGCAGCGTCGAGGCGAAGCCGGTCCAGAGGGTGAGCGATAGGCTCGTCGAGAAGCCGGGAAGCGACCAGAGCCGGCGCCATGGGTCGATGGACAAGGTCTCCGCCCCGATCGCGGGAAGGTATCCGAAGGCCGCCCGGCCGGTTTCCCACAGGCCGGCCAGGATCGGCAGGACGAGGCCCGCCGCGACGAGGCCGAGGACCGTCAGCCTCAGCCAGCGGCCTTCGGTATTCCTCATTCGGTGTAGCGCCGCGCCCAGTCCTCGGCGATCCGCGTCATCCAGCTTGGATGCGGCTCGTTCAGGGTCGGGCCGAGGGCCTCGTTCGACGGCAGCGCGGGAGAGGCGGGCAGCGCGGCGAAGGCGGCCTTCTCGGCCTCGCCGAGCCTGGCGGGGTCGAGGACGGAGTAGCTGCCGAGGACGGTGATGTCCTGCGCATGGGCCTGCGTTGCGGGATCGAGGAGGAAGTTCGCCACCACCATCGCGCCTTCCTTGTGGGCGGCATTGAAGGGGATGGCGACGAAGCTGACATTGCCGATGGAGCCGCCCTCGGGCGCGTAGCTGCGGACCGTGTCGGGCAGAAGCCCGCGTTCGACCGCCGCCGCCGCCGCCGCCGGGTCGAAGGCCATCGCGAAGTCGACCTCGCCGTCGTTCAGCATCTGCTGGAGCACGCTTTCGTTCTCGGGGAAGCTCTCGCCCTGCCGCCAGAGAGTCGGACGGAGCGCGTCATACCAGGCCCAGAGCGGCTCTGTCGCGGCGGAATACGCCTCGTCCGTGGCTTCGCCCTGAAGCACCGCCGGGTCCGGCGCCAGCTCGATCAGCGCCTGCTTGAGGAAGGTCGCGCCCATGAAGTTCGACACCGCGGGATGGGTGAAGCGGCCGGGATTGGCCGTCGTCCAGTCCAGAAGTGCCGCCATCGAGCGCGGCGGTTCCGGCACCCGGGCGCTGTCATGGGTCAGGACGAATTTCGCCAGTCGCCACGGGGATTCGTAGCCCTCCGTCGGGATGGTGAAATCGACGACGGCGGCCGAGCCCTCGGAGAGGTCGAGGTATTTCGCGTTGGGCAGGTCGGCAAGGAACGGGCCGTGCAGCAATCCCTGCTTCTTCATCGACAGGAAATTCGTGCCGTTGATCCAGATGAGGTCGACCGCGCCGCCCTCGGTCTGGCCCGCCGCCTTCTCGGCGATGACGCGGGTCACGGCCTCGGCGGTGTCGGAGAGCTTCACCTGCTGGATCGTCACGCCGTATTGCGCCTCAAGCGCGCCGCTCGCCCAGGCGATGAAGTCGTTGGTGCGCTCGTCCCCGCCCCAGGCGTTCCAGTAGACGGTCTGGCCGCGCGCGGCGGCAACGGTGTCATCCCAGCTGTCGGCGAGGGCCGGTGCGGCGAGACCGGCGGCCAGAAGGGCGAGTAGGGGAAGGCGCATTGTCACTCCTGTGGGTCAGTTCGGTCCGAACGCCCGCCAGCCCTCGGACCAGCGGGAAAGCGTGGTGATCGCGCAGAGGGCGGCGAAGACGAGGGCGAGGGCGGGGAAAGCGGCGGGCCAGAGGCACATGGCGACGAAGAGCGCGATGGTCTCGGCGCCTTCGGTCAGGCCGCCGAGATAGTGGATGCCCTTGGCCGGATAGGCCCCGGCCTGCCTGCCGGTCTTCGCGGCAATGGCGGCGAAGGCGAGAAAGCTCGATCCGGTGCCGACGAAGCTCGCGATCAGGACGGCGGCGGGCAGGGCGTTCGCGGCCGGATCGGCCAGCGCGAAGCCGAGGGGCACCAGCGCGTAGAAGACGAAGTCGAGCGCGATGTCGAGGAAGGCGCCCCGGTCGGTCGGCCCGACCTCGCGCGCGATGGCGCCGTCGAGCCCGTCGGCGAGCCGGTTGGCGAGGATCAGGAACAGCGCCGTCCCGAATGCCCCGGCCCAGAGCGCCGGCACCGCGAGAAGCCCGACCGCGAAGCCCGCGAGCGTCACCTGATCCGCCGTCACCCCGCGCGCGGCGAGCGTCCGGGCCGGCCGTGCCAGGAGGGCACGGGTCAGGGGCAGGAGCCGGGCGTCGATCATTCAGCCTCTCCGCCAGGAGTGGAACCGTTCGAGCAGGCCGAGCGCGCGTTCGTTCACATGCGCCTTGCGCCACTCGCCGGCGGCGAACTTGTTGGCCTCGGCCAGTGTCGGATAGGTGTGGATCGTGCCGAGGATCTTGCCGAGCCCCAGCCCGTGCTTCATCGCGAAGACGAACTCGGCCAGAAGGTCGCCGGCATGTTCGCCGGCGATGGTGACGCCGAGGATCCTGTCCTTGCCGGGCGGCGTCAGGACCTTCACGAAGCCGCGCGCCGAACCGTCGGCGATGGCGCGGTCGAGATCGTCGAGGCCGTAGCGCGTGATCTCCACCGCGATGCCCTTTTCGCGCGCTTCCGCCTCGTTCAGGCCGACGCGCGCCACTTCGGGATCGGTGAAGGTGGCCCAGGGGATCACCCGGTAATCCGCCTTGAACCGCTTGAACGTGCCGAAAAGCGCGTTGACGGCGGCGAACCAGGCCTGATGGCCGGCGGTATGGGTGAACTGGAACGGGCCCGCCACGTCGCCGGCGGCGTAGATGTTGGGATAGAGCGTTTCGAGATACTCGTTCGTCTCGATCACCCGTCCGGTCGGGATGCCGAGCTCTTCCAGACCGTAGCCCTTCAGCCGCGCGGCACGGCCGACGGCGACGAGGATGTCGTCGAATTCGATGCGGCGGGTTTCGCCGTCGGCTTCGACCTCGATCCATTTCGTCTTGCCGGTCTTGCCGAGCGACGTGGCCTTGTGGCCGGTCAGGACCGTGACGCCATCGGCCTCCATCGACGCCCTCACGAGGTCGGAAACCTCCACGTCCTCGCGGATCAGGATGCGCGGCAGCATCTCGATCTGCGTGACCTCGGAGCCGAGCCGGGCGAAGCTTTGCGCCAGTTCGCAGCCGATGGGGCCGCCGCCGACGACGACGAGACGCCTCGGCGCGGCGTCGCGCCGGACCATCTCTTCCCAGAGCGTGTCGGAAGTCAGATGACCCACCTTTTCGAGCCCCGGCAGCGGCGGCACGAAGGGCGCGGCGCCGGTGGCGAGGATCACCGAGCGGGTGGTCAGGCGTTGCGTCGCGCCATCCTCGCCGGTGATCTCGACCGTCCAGGGGTCGATCAGTTTCGCATGGCCTTGCAGCACCTCGACGCCGAGGCCTTCGTAGCGCTCGACGGAGTCGTGCGGCTCGATCGCGGCGATCACGGCGTGGATGCGTTCGAAGACCTTGCGGAAGGAGAAACCGGGCGCGGTCGCGCTCAGCCCGTAATGGTCGGCATGACGCATCTGGTGGGCGAGCTTGGCCGAGCGGATCAGCGCCTTCGAAGGGACGCAACCGTAGTTCAGGCAGTCGCCGCCCATGCGGTGCGCTTCCACCAGCGTCACCTTCGCCTTCACCGCCGCCGCGATATAGGCGGAGACGAGCCCCGCCGCCCCGGCGCCGATCACGATCAGGTTGCGGTCGTAGCGCGCGGGCCGCGACCAGCCGGCATAGGCGCGCCGCCGCCTGACGAGGCCGAGCGCGAACTTGGCGATCCAGGGGAAGATGCCAAGGAGCGCGAAGGAGAGAAGGATCGGCGCGGAGAGGATCCCCGACAGGCTGTCGAGCCCGGCAAGCTGGGTGCCGGCGTTCACATAGACCGCGGTGCCGGCGAGCATCCCGATCTGGCTGACGACGTAGAAGATCCAGGCCCGGATCGGCGTCAGTCCCATCAGCAGGTTGACCGCGAAGAACGGCACGACCGGGATCAGCCGCAGGGTGAAGAGATAGAACGGCCCGTCACGTTCGATCCCGGCATCGACGGTGTCGAGCCGGCTGCCGAACCGTTCATGCACCCAGTCGCGCAGGAGGTAGCGCGCGGCGAGAAAGGCCAGCGTCGCGCCGATGGTCGAGGCGAAGGAGACGATGAGAAGCCCGGTCCCGAAACCGAAGAGCGCCCCGCCGGCGATCGTCATCCACGCGGCCAGCGGCAAGGAAAGGGCGGTGACGGCGACATAGGCGGCAAAGAACAGCACCGCGACGAGAAGCGGCCGCTCCATCCGCCAGGCGTGAAGATCGACGATATGGCCGCGCAGCATGTCGAGATCGGGCGGATTGCGGCCAATCAACCAGATCAGCGCGCCGACGAGGATCGCGAGCGCGGCGAAGAGGAAAGGCTTCCTCATGCGGGGCGGTCGGGGGCACGGCGCGCGGGCAACGCCACGGTCGCGCTACGATTTGTGACTGATCCTGACATGGCTTCCCCGATCCTGGCTGCGTCCCTTGTGCAACGAAGACCCGGGCCGGCCAAGTCCGTTACAGAAATGTCCGCATCTCGTGATGACGGCGTGAACCCGCCCGGACATGTGGAAGGGGCGCCCCAATTCGGGGCGCCCCTTCCGTTCGCGTGAGTGGTGTCAGTTCAGGATCGCGCGGATCTGGCCGCCGCGGCTGTCCTCGTCGCCGTTCAGGATCGCCGCGATGGCGCCGGCCTCTGCGGCGGTCAGGTTGCTGAAGTCGCCGTTCGGCACGATGCGCTGGGCTTCGGCGCGCTCGGGGGCGCTCAGGTCGGTCGGAGAGGTCATCGCGGCGGCGGCGCCGGCGGCGGTGACGAGAAGGGCGGTGGTGAGAAGAATGCGTTTCATGTCGTATCCTTTCGGGTTCGGTGTTTGATCGTGTGGACCGCTGCTGGTCCAGTGACACCAACATGGCCCCCGCCCCGTCATAAGAGAAATCACGGTCGGATCGCGGTTTCTCACACGGAATTTCCCGGCCGTATCCTTGATCTGCCAGCTTGCTGCCCGGATCCGCGCCATTCTTACTTAATCGTTTAAATTCAAACAGTTGTGCGAAGCGTAATTGTTTCAACGGCCACACTGTCCCTCACGAAAGCGTTCGATCCGGCGGGAGCAGAGCGGCGGGGGCACGGCGAACGCTGATTGTGCACCAGTGCACTATCGCCTTTCAGCGGTCATCGCCGCGATTTTCGCCGCCGGCGCGCTCAGGCAGAGCCGATGTCGATGCCGGACGGCGAATCGGAGCCGGGTTCGCCGCAGCTTTCCCTCCCGTCCATGAGGGGATCGGGGTGGAGACCGACGTGGTGCAGCTTCCCCTCCAGCACGACAGCCCGATGGAGATCGCGCAGCCGACGGTCAAGGACTGGAAGAAGCGCGAATGTGAGCTCATCCCCGGCAAGTCCGAGCCGAACTACATCGCGATCGAGCGGGATTATCCGAACCTCCACGCCCGTTTCACGGCGCTCGGCCCCCTGATGGAAAAGGTCGGCAATGGCGGCAAGGGAATCGCCCGGGACACCAAGACCGAGGTCCATCACCTCAAGGCGCTGAACGGAATGCTGCTGCACCGCCGGCTCTACGATCCGCGCATCAGGGCGAAATTGACTTTCGCCGATACCGGCATCCTCACGATCTTCGTCTCGCTCCAGCATCTCGACGGGCACGAGATGACGAAATTCATGTCCTGGGCCTTCGGCATCTTCACCTTCGACGGTCGGGCGGCAAGCTACATCGCGGATGCCAACATCCTCTTCAAGCTGCACATCTTCCTCGGGCTGACGATCTTCCTTCTCTTCCCGTTCACCCGGCTCCTCCACACGCTCTCGGCCCCCGTCCGCTATCTCTGGCGGCCGCGCTGCCAGATCGTGCGGACCAGGAAGCGGGGGGCATGAGATGACGCCGCTCCTGTCCGAGATCACGGTGAACGACGAGGTCATCCCCGCCGCCGCCATCGCCCTCCGATGTGGCGGTGCGCGCGGTCTACGACGCCGATCCCGGCCGGTTCCGCGCCTCGACGCCCGTGCGACAGGTGCCATCCTGCCGTTCGAGGCCGCCGCCCCCTATCCGCGAGATGCTGGCGAAGGCCGGATGGGGGGAAGGCCGCCCGCGCCTTCGTCGAATCCCTCGCCGCGACGGCCGAGGTCGCGGGCGTCGACCTGACGGCGGCGTGAGATGGCCGAGGTTCTCGACGCCCTTCTGGAACGCAACCGCGATTGGTCCGCGCGGGTCGCCGAAACCCCGATCCTGCGGCGCGCCCGGGCGCGGGGCGACCCTCCGCTCTTGCACGGACTGATCTACGGCATCCTGCGGAACCTCGACTGCACGCTCTCCGGCGCCGAGACGCGCCGAGAAAGGACCGAAGATACGCCTTGGCTGCATCGCGTCGATCGAACGCGGACTGACCGACCGGGTGCTCGCCGACGCCGCCGCCCGGCTCGCCGCCGGTCGCGTCGATCTCCTCGTCCGCAACAAGTTCGGCATGCACGAGGCCGAGGGGCGCGGCTTCCGCCCGGAGATCGCCGAGGCGCTGGCGCTCGGCCTGCCGGTGACCCTCGGCGTGAACGGGCTGAACCGCGCCGCCTTCCACGCCTTCACCGACGGCCTCGGCGAGGAGCTGCCCGCCGACGCCGGCCGGATCGCCGACTGGTGCGCCCTGTCGCTGGCCGACGCCGCCTGATACACTTTCGGGAGGAGGGACCGATGACCATGGAGGACGACCGCCGAACCTACGCCTCGCCGCCCTGCTTCCTGCATGAGCTGAGCGCCGAAGAGGGCGGGCTGCCGGGCGCGACCGATCCGGTGCAGGCGCGCGACGTCGCCCGCTGGCGCAAGGCAGAGCGGGCGCGGCTTCTCGCCGACCGCGCGGCGCTGCCGGTGGCCACCCGCAAGACCGCGGCCGAGGCGGTGGCGCGCGGGCTCGACCTTCTCCTCGGCGATCTCTGCGGCAAGACCGTCTCGGCCTGGTGGCCGATCCAGTCGGAGCTCGACCTGCGCTTCTGGCTCGCGACGCTCGCGGCGCGCGGCGCCACCGCCGCCCTGCCGCTCGTCGTCGAAAAGGCCGCCCCGCTCCGGTTCCGCGCCTGGAGCCCGGCGACGCGGATGGAGCGCGGCGTCTGGAACATCCCCGTGCCCGCAGACGGGGACTGGATCACCCCCGACATCGCGCTCGCACCCGTGGTCGGGTTCGACGCGGAACGGTTCCGGCTCGGCTATGGCGGCGGCTATTTCGACCGCACCCTCGCGGCCAACCCGTCGATCCGCCCCGTCGGTATCGGCCTCGCCTCCGCCCGGATCGCGACGATCTTCCCGCAGCCGCACGACATCGCGATGACTGCGATCGTGACGGAAGAGGGCTCCGCCTGACCCTTTCACTGTGGAAAAATACCTCCGCCGGAGGCTTCCGCCGCAAAGCCCCGCGCCTCAGCCGGGCTTGCGCGCCTTCAGATGGGTCGGGCAATGCTCGCCGGTATCGAGGACCGGGATCATCCGGCTCCAGATGCCGATATTCTCGTCGACGAAGTCGCGCCCGACGAGCTTCGCCGCCGCATCGCCCGCCGGCCCCTTCAGCCGGTCGAGCTCGGCCCGCGCCGCCTCCCGGTACCACGCGTTGCGGCTCGTCACCTCGATCCCGTCGAACCCGGCCGCCGCCATCGCCTCGCGGTAGCGCCCCGGCGAGGCCATGCCGAAGTCGAGCCCCTCGGCGGCGATATACTCGGCCATCCGCGGCGACGGCGCCCCGTCATGGCCGATCAGCCAGTCGGAGGCGACGAAGCGGCCGTCCGGCTTCAGCACCCGGAAGACCTCCACCATCAGCGCGTGCTTGTCGGGGATATGGACGATCGAATCCTTGGAGAACACGATGTCGAACGTATCCGGCGGGAAGGGCAGCGGGCCGGGCGCGACCTTGAGGCAGCCGATCCGCCCGGTCAGCCCCGACCGCTCGACCAGCCGCCGCGCATGGGCAAGCACCGTGTCCTCGACGTCGATGCCGCAGACATAGCCCGCGCCGTGATTGCGGACGAGCGCGATGTCGATCCCGCCGGCGCCGCAGCCGATGTCGAGCACCGACTTGCCGGCGAAATCGGTGCCCGCGACCAGCCGCGCGACCTCGTCCGGGCCGCCGGGCGAGAGGAAGCCTTCGCCCCAGATCGCCTCCAGCATCCCGATCATCCGATCATGGTAGTGCTCGCCTCCGACCGCTTCCATGCCTCAGCCTCCGATGCGCAGCGCTTCCAGTTCCGGCCAATCCTCTGCCGGCAACACCCGGGCCGGCAAGGCGACGTCCTTGGTCCAGCCGAAGATGCAGAGGAACGGCACCGGACCGACCTTGGTCATGTGCGGCGCCTCGGGGTCGTTCCAGACCGGTTCGTGCGCCGGCCTGACCATCAGCGGCGTCCCCGGCCCGAAGCGCCAGCCATGCGGGCCGGTCAGCGGCGCGTAGAGCTCCGGCGCCGGATGGGCATGGTCGCGGTAAAGCAGATGCGGCGCGACGAGGAAGAGGCCCATGTCGAAATCCCTGGCCGGAATCGGCGCCTCTTCCCCGATCAGCGAAGCGAAGGCGTGGCCGCTCAGGAACCTGGCGCCGATCTCCTCGGGCTCATAGAGGTCGTAGGTGATCCAGTCGAGGCAGGATGCCGCCCCGGCGATGGAGCCGGCGAGCGCGGGATGGGTGCCGTAGAGCGGGGTGAGCGCCGGGGCGAGGTGGTCGGCCACGACCGCGTTCGGCGCCGGATCGGGCAGGGTCAGCGGACCCTCGCGCCAGGCCGCGGTAAGGCTTCGCACCTCGGCGATGCCGGGGCCGTCGAACCCGGCGAGGTAGCGGTCGATCTCGTCGATCAGGAGCCGGATGGCGAGGCCGGGCGCGTCGGGCGGCGGCAGGTCGAGCCGCAGCCCCCGCGCCGCGAGAAGCCCGACGGGATCCTCGCCGTCCCGGGCCGAGCAGATGCGGTAAACCTCCAGCACCGCATCCGACACAAGGCCCTGCCCATGAAAATGCATCGCCGCCGCGTAGCGCAGCCGCCCGGAGCCCGGCTGGCCGAGCGCGGCGTGGAGATGCGCCCCTGCGCGCAAGTCTTCCGCGTTCTCGCTCATCCCTCGTTCGCCTGATAGGCAAGTTGCGCGTCGCGGTCGCGGCGCTTTTCGCCCCGGTTCAGGATCCAGCCGGCGATGGCCACGCCGATGCCGACGATGCAGACCGTGATCGTCGCCAGCGCGTTGATGTCGGGCGTCACGCCGAGCTTGACCTTCGACCAGATCAGGATCGGCAGCGTCGTCGTCCCCGGCCCGGTGGTGAAGTTGGTGATCACCACGTCGTCGAGCGAGATGGTGAAGGCCAGGAGCCAGCCCGAGAGGATCGCCGGCGAGATCACCGGCAGGGTGATGTCCTTCATCACCTGCCAGGGGCGGGAGCCGAGATCCATCGCCGCCTCCTCGATCGCCTCGTCGGCCTGAACGAGCCGCGAATGGATGATCGTGGTCACGAAGACCATCGAGAAGGTGATATGGGCGAGCGTTACCGTGGTGAAGCCGCGCTGGGAGGGCCAGCCGATCCACTCCGCCATCAGGATGAAGAGCATCAGCGAGGCGATGCCGGTGATCACCTCGGGCATCACGAGGGGCGCGGTCACGAGGCCGGAAAACAGCGTCCGCCCCCGGAACCGCTTGAACCGCGCCAGCGCGATCCCCGCCATCGTGCCGAGAATCGTCGCCATCGTCGCGCTGACCACTGCAATCTGAAGCGACAGCACCGCCGCCTTCAACACCTGCCGGTTCGACAGAAGCGAAACGTACCATTTCGTCGAGAACCCGCCCCAGACCGTCGCCAGCCGCGAGGCGTTGAACGAATAGACCATCATCGACAGGATCGGGATGTAGAAGAACGCAAAGCCGAAGCAGAGCATGGTGATGAGGAAGACCGGCCGGCGGTTCATGACGCCTCCTCCTTCGCCTTCTCGTGGGACTTGCCCTCGTAATAGGTGTAGAGCATCAGCGGCACCACGAGGAGGACGAGGAGCGCCACCGCCACCGCCGAGGCCATCGGCCAGCTTCGGGCCGAGGTGAATTCGTCCGCGATCACCCGGCCGATCATCGGCCGCGACGACGAGCCGACGAGCGAGGGGATGATCAGCTCTCCCGAAGCCGGGATGAAGACCAGCATGGAGCCGGCAATGATCCCGGGCACCGAAAGCGGCAGCGTCACGTCGAAGAAGACCCGCGCGGGGCGCGAGCCGAGATCCATCGCCGCCTCGTCCAAGGTCCGGTCGAGCTTTTCGAGATTGGCGAAGAGCGGCAGGATCATGAACGGCAGGTAGGAATAGACAGTGACCAGAACCACGGCGAAATTGGTGTTCATCATCGGGATGTAGCGAAGCGCCCAGTCCGACGGCACGACCCAGTTGTAGGCGCCGGTCACGAGCTTGTTGAACCAGCTGTTCGATCCCATCAGCCCCATCCACGCATAGACGCGCAGAAGGAACGAGGTCCAGAACGGCAGGATCACCAGCATCAGGAGCACATTGCGCCACGACTTCGAGACGCGCGTGAGGCCAAGCGCCATCGGGTAGCCGACGAGAAGGCACATGACCGTCGCGAAGCCCGCGTTCGTGATCGAGATCAGGTAGGCACGGATATAGAGGTCATCCTGAAAGAGCCGCGCGTAGTGATCGGTATTGAGCAGGGGATACTCGCCGCCGAAAGAAAACGGCGGGGCGGTCGGTGTGCGGGTCGCGAAGCTCATTGCCAGCACGATGACGAAGGGCAGCAGGAAGAAGAAGATCAGCCAGATATAGGGCGTGGCGATGGTGACGTTGATCCAGCCCTTGCGGTTGAACCAGCGCTGGAGCGGGGTGTCGCGATGTGCCTCGGCCATGCGCTCAGTCCTTCAGGAGGATCGCGGTGGCCGGATCGAAGGAGAGGAAGACCGCGTCCTCCCAATCCGCCACCCGCTCCGTCTCGTCGACGCGGCGGGCGTTGACGGAGTTCACCGACAGCACCCGGCCCGAGGGCAGCGCGATCCGATAGAGACTGTCCTTGCCGAAATAGGCCAGACTCTGCACTGTTCCGGCGAATGCGTTTGCCGCCTCGGGCCGCGTTCGCGACAGGGCGATCTTCTCCGGCCGCACGGCCAGCGTGATCTCCTGTCCCGGCGCGAGGCCGGGGATCGCCCGCGCATCGACCGTATCGCCGAGGTCGGGCACGTCTACCCGTGCCAGATCGCCCTTCACCTCGCGCACTGTTGCGGACAGCACGTTGATCGAGCCGATGAACCCGGCGACGAATCTCGAATTCGGGTATTCGTAGACATCGTTCGCGGTGCCGATCTGCATGATCCGGCCCTTGTCCATGACCGCGAGGCGCGAGGAGAGCGTCATCGCCTCTTCCTGGTCGTGGGTCACGACGACGAAGGTCGTGCCGGTCTTTTCCTGGATCTCCATCAGCTCGAACTGGGTGTGTTCGCGCAGCTTCTTGTCGAGCGCGGCCAGGGGTTCGTCGAGCAGGAGCACCTTCGGCTGCTTGGCCAGCGCGCGGGCAAGCGCGACGCGCTGGCGCTGGCCGCCGGAGATCTGGTGCGGCTTGCGGTGTGAAAACTCGGTGAGCTGCACCAGCGCCAGCATCTCGCGCACCCGTGCCTGGCGCTGGGCGGCGGTCATGTCTTCGTGCTTCAGCCCGTAGGCCACGTTCTTCTCGACCGTCATGTGCGGAAAGAGCGCGTAGGACTGGAACATCATGTTCACCGGCCGCTCGTAAGGCGGCAGGTCGGTCATGTCCTGCCCGTCTATGAAGATGCGGCCCTCGGTCGGGTCCTCGAACCCGGCGAGTATCCGCAAAAGCGTGGTCTTGCCGCAGCCGGACCCGCCCAGAAGGGAGAAGATCTCTCCCTTCTGGATTTCGAGGGTGACGTCGGAGACCGCCGTGAAGGTCCCGAACCGTTTCGTGACACCTTCGATGCGGATGAAGGGCGGTTCCTTGACCACCGCTGCGGGCGCGGCGGCACGGGCGGGTTCGGGCATCTGGCGGTCTCTCCGTCTGAGTGGTGGCGTTCGAAACGGACGGAGGGACTCAGCCCGACTTGATTTCCTGCCAGGCGCGGGTCATGGCGCGATCCTGTTCCTCCGAGAAGGGTTTCGGCGCCCACATCCGGCCGATCGTCTCGGCATCCGGATAGACCGCCGGATCGTCGAGGATCTCCTGCAGCACGAACTCGCGCGCGGCGAGGTTGGCGTTGGCGTAGTAGGTGTAGTTGGTGCAGCCGGCCGCGACCTCGGGCTGCATCATGAAATCGAGGAACTTGTAGGCGTTCTCGCGGTTCGGCGCGTCGGAGGTGATGCACATCACGTCGACCCAGGCCGGCGCGCCGGTATTCGGCACGAAATAGGCCAGATTCATCTCGATTCCGGCCTCGGCCGCGCGACCGGCGGCGGTCGCGTAGTCGCCCGACCAGTTGTTGACGGCGCAGAGCTCGCCGTTCGGGATCGCGTTGAGGTAGTTGGTGTTGTCGAAGGTGCGGATGTACTGGCGGATCGGTTTGAACGCCTCGACCACCTTCTGGTAGTCCTCGACATTCGTCGTGTCGCCGTCGAGCCCGAGGTATTTCAGCACCATCAGCATGATGTCCGAGGGGCTGTCGAGGATCGAGATGCCGCAATCGGCGAGCTTTTCGGCATTTTCCGGTTTGAAGATCAGGTCCATCGAGGTCATGTCGGCATCGGGGATGCGTTCCTTGACCATGTCGACATTGTAGGTAAAGCCGACCGAGCCCCACATATAGGGGACGCCGTACTGGTTGCCTTCGTCCCAGCCGGCAAGGATGCGCAGGATCTCGGGGTCGAGGTTCTTCCAGTTCGGCAGCATCGACTTGTCGAGCTTTTCGTAGATGCCGGCGGCGATGGCGCGCGGCATGTCGATGCCGGCATGGTCGACGACGTCGTAGCCGGTCGATCCGGCGAGCATCTTGGCCTGCATCTCCTCGGCCGAGGAATAGGTGTCGTAGATGACCCCGATCCCCGTCGCCGCCTCGAAGTCCGAAAGGGTGGTCTCGCCGATATAGTCGGCCCAGTTATAGACATTGACCGTACCCGACTGAGCCCAGGAGGGCCGGACATAGGGCAAGGCGAGGGCGCCGCCGATCGCGGTGAGGGTGGTCCGCCGTGTCAGTTTCGTCATCGCAGTTCCTCCGGTTGGTATGCGCTATCTTTTTGAGACTAAGCCGGATTCGCGTTAGCGCTACGCAAATCTTCGTTGAGTTCGGCCACCCGATCCTCGTCCGGCGCCTCGGGCAGCCGGGTGACGGGCAGGATTCGGCGAAGCTGGTCGTGATGCGCGCGCACCCCGAATTCCAGATCCGACAGATGGAAGTCGTCGAAGGCGGTCGATTTCATCGACTCGTTCGACCAGATCGACAATTGCCGATCCTCGGCCGAGGTGTCGCGGTCGATCCGGTAGGCGAGATACCGCGCCGCCCGCGCCGCCCGCGTCTCGTGCGCATGGCGGTAGAGGCGGCCGTTGAGGAAGGTCTCGTCCCGCGAAAGCGGGATGTCCTGATAATACTGGGCGCCTTCGGGGGTGAAGGCGATGACGGTGTTCGGAAACATCCCGTAATAGGTCCAGGACTGGCGAAGCCGGTCGGGCAGCCAGTCGGGCCGGGGGCTGAGCCTGAGGTAGTGCCGCACCGACCAGAGCCGCCCGGCCTGGTCGCCGAATTCGGCGATCGAATGCGAGATTCCGCCAGGATAGACCAGATCCCGATAGGTCGGGCCGTAAAGATCCTGCAATGCGGGATGCGCCATCGCGACGTGGTAGCCTTCGTTGTCGACGTCGCGCACCGACTTCCAGTTCACCGGCAGGGTGGCGGCACTCCAGCTTCCGAGATCGCCGGGCAGGAGCGCCTCGGACCGGTAGGCCGAGAAATCGGCGTCGAAAGGCCGCATCAGTTCCGCCACCGAGGGCTGCGGGCCGGGCAGGAAGCGCAGGAAGACGAAGCCTTGCCAGATCTCCATCTCGACCGGCTTCAACCCGAAGTCCGAGCGGTCCATGTCGCCGAAGCTTTCGGGCCGCGCCGCCCCGCGCAACGTGCCGTCGAGGTTGTAGACCCAGCCGTGGAACGGACAGACCATCGCGTTCTTGCAGTGCCCGGCATCGCCGTCGGCAAGCCGCGCGCCGCGATGGCGGCAAAGGTTGTGAAAGGCGCGGACGACCCCGTCCTTGCCGCGGATGATGAGCGCGCGTTCGCCGAGCAGGTCGAAGGTCAGCCAGTCGCCCGGGGCCGGGATGTCGCCGACATGGCCGCCGATCTGCCAGTGCGTCAGGAAGACCTCGGTCCGTTCAAGCTCGAAAAGCGCCTTGGAATGATAGGTCCAGCCCGGCAATCCCCGGCGGTCCCAGTCGTTCGGAACCCTGATCGGCGTCGCGGCGGTGTTCATGGCCTTCTCCTTACGCGGTCTCCATCTGCGCCCGCACCCAGTCGTGGAACTTCAGAATGTCGAATTCCTGCGGCATCAACCGGCCGTTCCGGTAACGCCCGGACCTGAGCCCGCGCTGGTTCATCTCGCAGGCCGCGCCGTCCTGATCGAGGACGAGGGTCGCGAACTCCGCCACCTTCGCGGCGTCGAAACCGGGCTGGGCGAGGGTTTCCCCGGAAAAGAGCCACTCCGCCGTCAGCCGCGTGCGTTCGGGGCCGAGCGGCGTGACGGTGACGGAGCGGACGTAGTCCACATGCGCGACAACGAACATCGTCGGATAGAGGGTGACGAAGTTGAAGCCGTTCGCCCGCTCCTCTGCCGTCAGCCCCGCGAATTCCGGCCCGCAGGACGCGCCGGTCATCGTCCAGGTCTTCGCGCCCTCCCTGAGGATCGGCCCCCGGGGCGCGTCGGGCGCCCATCCCGGCGCCTCGTTCGCGGCCATCACGCCCTGCCGGTAGACCGGCACCATGTCGCAGAGTTCGGGATGAATGCCGGGGCAGTGCAGGCATTCGTTGTAGTTCTCCCAGAAGATCTTCCAGTTGCAGTCGAGTTCCTTCACCAGCCGATGGCCGGTCTTCAGCCGGTCCATCGGCCAGTTGTCGAGCGCCTTGAGCCCCATGTCGGGGCGCAACTCTGGCGGCTTGTCGTCAAGGCAGACGAAGAGAAAGCCGTTCCAGTCGCGGACATGAACCGGGAAGAGCCCGTGATCCTCCTTGCGGAAGTCCGATGTCGGGGTCGCGAAGGCGGTGGAGACGAGGCGCCCGGAAAGGTCATAGGCCCAGTTGTGATAGGGGCAGGTGATGAGCTTGCCCAAGGGCTTTTCCGCCGCCGGACAAAGCTCCGCCCCCCGGTGGCGGCAGGTGTTGTGGAAGGCGGTGACGCGGCACTCGCGGTCCCGGCAGAGGATCAGGTTCTGCCCGCCGACCGGGATCCGCCGCATGGTTCCGGCCGGCAGGTCGTTCAGCCGCCCGACATGCACCCAGTTCCGGCGCCAGATCGCGCGTTGCTCGCGCGCGAACCAGTCGGGGTCGGTGTAGGCCGATGCCGGCAGGGTTTCCGGGCAACGGTCGAGAAGCGGGGAGACAGGCGGGTAATGCTCGCTCATGCCCGCTTCTCGGTCTCGAAATGCTCAAGCGTCAGGTCGACCGCCGTTTCGACCGCCTTCAGCGTGTCGCCCAGGCAGGCGCGGTCGGTGCCGTGCGCCTCGCAGACGAACCAGGGTTCGCGGCTGTCGGGTTCGCAGATGACGCCGAGATCGTGGAGGAAATAGGCCATCTGATCGTAGAATGAGTAGTCCGAGGTCTTCCAGTCGCGGTAGTTGTCCGGCGCCTTTTCGGCGAAGAAGAGCCCGAACATCGACGGATGCCCGGCATAGGAATGCGCGATACCCCGTCGGTCGAGGATCTTCGAAATCCCCGCCTTCAGCGCCTCGCCATAGTGCGCGATGGTCTCCAGAGCCGGCGTCTCGTCGAGGATGCGCAGGCATTCCTCGGCCGCCGCAAGGCTGACCGAATGCGCGGTATAGGTGCCGCCATGCGCCGCCCCGCCATAGCCGAAGGTGCGCATCACCTCCTCGCGCCCCGCGACGACGGCGATCGGGTAGCCGTTCGCCATCGCCTTGGCGAAGGTGGAGATGTCGGGCTTCACCCCGTAAAGCGACTGGACGCCGCCCCGGGCGACGCGGAAGCCCGTCTTCACTTCGTCGATGATCAGGAGGACGTCGTAGCGATCGCAAAGCTCACGGGCCAGCCGCACATAGTCGACCGACGCGGTGATCCCGCAGCAATTGCCCTGGATCGGCTCGATCAGCATCGCCGCCATCGTGTCGCCGTAGCGCCTGAACGTGTCCTCGAGCCGCTGGAGATCGTTCATCGGCACCAGATGGGCCAGCGCCTTCAGTTCCTGCGGGATGCCCTTGGAATAGGAGATGACCTCGGGGTCGCGGTTCTCCGACCGGTCCCAGTCCTCGACATTGGCCATCCACATCGCGGCATCGAAAAGGCCGTGATAGCCGCCCTCGACCAGAAGGTAGCTGTCGCGGCCGGTATGGGCGCGGGCGAGCCGGAGCGCGGCCATCACCGCCTCGGTCCCGGAATTGGAGAAGCGGACGAGATCGACGCCGGGCACCATCCGGGCGATGCGGTCGGCGACGGCCAGTTCGCGCTCGGTCGAGAGCGCGAAGACCCCGCCGACCTCGATCCCCTTGCGCGCCGCCGCGTCTACCCGATCGTCGGCATAGCCGAGGATCGCCGGGCCGTAACCCAGCCGGTAGTCGACATAGGCATTGCCGTCGATATCCCAGATCCGCCCGCCCTTGCCATGGTCGACATAGATCGTGCGGTCGTCGCCCCAGTATCGGAAGGTCGACGCAACCCCCAAAGGCAGGCGGGTCAGAGCCTTTTTGTACTGGGCGTTGGATTTCGTGAGGGTGCGTTTCGGAAGCGGGCGCATGGGTGTCCTGTCGGGCGCTGGGCCGACTCGGTCCGCGACGGAGGCCGGCCTCATTAAATGTACGATCATTCATTCAGATTTTGACTGGATTGTCAATCAGAACTGGAACCGCCCGGCTTTTCCGCGCAAACTGCGCCCCGAACGACCGCACGCCCGGTGCATCCGATCGGAGGCTCGATGGACGACATCGGCGACATGGCCAAGGCGGGGCAGGCGGCGCCGCGCAAGCTCAGCCGCGGGGCCCGCCGCCAGCAACTGATCGAGGCGACGATCGAGACGATCGCGGCGCGCGGCTATTCGCGCACCACGCTCACCGATGTCGCGCGGCATGCGGGGCTCTCGCATGGTCTGGTCAACTTCCATTTCCAGACCAAGGAAGGGCTGCTGACCGAGACGTTGAAGTATCTGGCCGAGGAATATCGTCAGAACTGGACCGCGGCGCTGGAGGCAGCGGGAGCCTCGCCGGCCGAGCAGCTCGATGCCCTCCTCAGGTCGGATTTCAACCCCGCGATCTGCACCAATGCGCGGCTCTCGGCATGGTGCGCCTTCTGGGGAGAGGCGCAATGCCGACCGATGTATCAGGATCTGTGCGGCTCCAATGACGACGATTACAATCGCACGCTGGAAGACATCTGCACCCGCCTCGTCGCCGAAACCGCGCGCCCGGGCGATCCGGTGCGCATCGCCCGGGTGATCCGCATCACCACCGAGGGCGTCTGGCTCGACATGATGACGATGACCGACGCTTACGGGCCTGCGGAGGCGATGCGCACCGCTTTCACCTGTGCCGCCGCCTTCTTTCCCGAACATTTCGACGACCGGGGGGTGTTGGGCCGGAAAAGGCTCTGATACGCCTCAATCGGCGCGAAGATTGGCGAGAAGGTTCGCCTTCGCCCCGAGGATATGCTGCCGCGTCAGCGCGCCGGCCTGGCCTGCATCACCCGCCGCGCAGGCGTCGAGGATCGCCCGGTGCTCGGCATCCGCCCGCGCCAGCCCGTTCGAGAGCGAGAGTTGCGCCCGTATGTAGCGATCCACCCGGTCGAGCGTCTTCTCGATGATCCCGAGGTGATAGGTGAGCCCGCTCGCGCGGTAGAGGACCATGTGGAACCGGCGGTTCCAGTCGCCCCACTCCATCGGCCCCGCCGCGGCGGCGAAGGCGGCGAGATGGGCTTGCGCCTCGGCGAGCGTCCCGGCCGTCATCCTCGGCACCGCGACCTCGATCACGTGACCCTCGACGAGCGCGCGGAAGTCCCAGATCTCGGCGGCCTCGTCGGGCGATATTCCGGCGACGACGGCGCCCTTGTAGCGCTGGGTCGCGACCAGTCCCTGCTGCTCCAGCATCGTCAGCGCCTCGCGCACCGGGATCCTCGACGTATTGAACATTCGCGCGATCTCATCCTGCCGCAAGGGTTCGCCGTCCTTGAGGCGCCCCTCGACGATGGCCTTCTTCAGCGCCTCGCAGATGATCGACGCCGCCGACGAGGTCTGGGCGATATCCACGCTGTCGATCTTCACCGGAACCGGCCTCCGCTATTTGGCGCTTGATTATTGTATCCGATATTCAGTATCCAAGTCACGAAGAATCTGCCGCCCCCTGGCGGCCCCCAGGAAAGGACAGCCCATGTGGTCAGGTGTGATTCCCGCCGTGACGACCAAGTTCACCGAGGACGGGGCGCTCGATCCGGCAGAGATGGAGCGCTGCTTCGGGTTGATGATGGAGGCCGGCTGCCACGGCCTCATCGCCTGCGGAACGCTCGGCGAGGGCAACATGCTGTCGCCGGACGAGCGGCTCGACGTGCTGCGGCTCTGCAAGGCGCAAACAGGGTCTAAACCTGCCCTTCTGACGATTTCCGAAGCCGGCACCCGGGAAGCCTGCGCGCTTGCGAAGCGGGCGACGAAGGCCGGGGCGGACGGGCTGATGATCGTGCCCTCGCCGATCTATCACACCAACCGCGCCGAGACGGTCGCCAACCTCCGCGCCATCGCGGCGGCGGGCGACCTGCCGGTGATGATCTATTCGAACCGCGTCGGCTACCGCGTCGACGTGACCCCCGACATGATGGCCGAGTTGGCCGACGATCCCCGCTTCGTCGCGATCAAGGAAAGCTCGGACGACATCCGCCGCACAACCGAGATCTTCAACACGGTGGGCGACCGCTACGACGTCTTCACCGGGGTCGACAACCTCGGCTACGAGGCTTTGGCGATGGGCGCGGTCGGCTGGGTTGCGGGCCTTGTCGTTGCCTTCCCGCGCGAAACCGTGGCGATCTACGAGCTGATCCGGCAGGGTCGGCACGCGGAGGCACTTGCCATCTACCGCTGGTTCCGCCCGCTTCTCGACCTCGACGTCTCGACATTCCTCGTCCAGCAGATCAAGCTCGCCGAGGTCCATGCGATCGGCTCGAACGAGCGCGTTCGCGCCCCCCGCCTGCCGCTTTCGGGCGAGCACCGGGCACGGGTCGAGAAGATCATCACGGAAGCCATCGCAAAGCGCCCCGCCCTTCCGGCCATTTGAGGAGCAGCTATGACCGCCCGTCCCGACGTTCTGATCATCGGCGCGGGCGTCATCGGCCTCTCGGCGGCGCATGCGGCACTGGCGCGGGGCCTGACGGTTCAGGTCATCGACCGGACCGGACCCGCCGCCGGCGCCTCGGCGGGCAATGCCGGCGGGTTCGCCTTTCCCGAAATCCATCCCCTCGCCTCGCCCGGGACACTCATGCACTCGCCGCGCTGGCTTCTCGATCCGCTCGGCCCGCTGTCGATCCCGCCGCGCTATGCGGCGCGGATCGCGCCCTGGATGGCGCGGTTCGCCTGCGCGAGCCTGCCGCACAGGGTGGCCGCCTCGACCCGCGCGCAGGCGGCGCTCATGGTGCTCGGGCGCGAGACGTTGGAGCCGTTCATGGCGATGACCGGCACGTCGGACATGCTGCGCAAGACCGGCCAGCTTCAGGT
>WOYI011279620.1_pt1 | contig 62733 bp, 62 predicted proteins | sample 6423411 | NCBI WGS metagenome assembly WOYI01 (sample SAMN13441803, study PRJNA592873) | oil field metagenome | biome: oil field; feature: oil-well bore; material: oil-contaminated soil; isolation source: oil-contaminated soil from oil-well borehole | place: Germany: Wietze | collected 2016-10-18 ... | reverse complement strand
GTATCGCCCATAAAAACCTGTGCCGGATACGAGTTGTACCACAAAAAGCCAACAGTTGCACCAATAAATGCTGCAATAAAAACGGTCAATTCGCCAATGTTTGGGATGTACATGATATTCAGGTAATCGGCATAAATAATGTTACCGCTTACATAAGCCAGAATCCCGAGGGTTGCGCCGCTTATTGCTGAGGTTCCTGTCGCCAGTCCGTCAATCCCATCGGTAAGATTGGCTGCATTCGACACGGCAGTAATTATTAGGATGATCGCAATGGCGTAAACCACCCACTTTAACCAGCTTGCTGCATCTCCGGCAAAAGCAACCAGCCATGCATAATCAAATTCGTTTCTCTTCACAAACGGAATAGTAGTTTTTGTTGACTTAACATCCTTGGTAACAAATACATGCTTTGCTTCGCCGGTTTGCGGGTCAATGGTTTGAATGGTAGCGTGTTTCCCGTTCTCGTCTTTTACATGTTCGCGAACTTTTACATCGTCGCTGATAAAAAGCGTGGCCACCACAAGTAAGCCCAAACCCACCTGGCCTAAAATTTTGAATCGGCCCGCCAGGCCTTTTTTATTCTTTTTGAAAACCTTAATATAGTCGTCGACAAAGCCGATAAGACCAAGAAAAGCCGTAGTTACGAGCATCAGCAACACGTACACATTATTGAGTCGGGCAAATAACAGTGTTGGGATAATAATGGCCGCCAAAATTATAATACCACCCATGGTTGGAGTTCCCTGTTTTTGCATCTGACCTTCGAGCCCCAAATCGCGAACCTCATCTCCAATTTGTTTCTGTTGAAGAATGCGAATCAGCTTTTTCCCAAAAACAGTGGTGATCAGCAATGAAATAATGATTGCCGACGCAGCGCGGAAAGAGATACCCGGCAACATTCCGAGTCCCGGTATGTCGTATCCTGATAATAAATTATATAGCCAAAAAATCATATCCAAATTTTAATCGTCAAGTCCAAAACATTTTTTTATCTCTTCCCTGTCGTCGAAGTGATGTTTCACCCCGTTAACTTCCTGGTAATTCTCGTGTCCTTTCCCGGCAATCAGAATGATATCGCCCGGTTGTGCAAGTAAAGCGGCGGTTTTTATCGCCTCTCGCCGATTTTCAATCGATACCACTTTGTTCTTATACTGAGGTTCTACTCCGGCTTCCATGTCGCGGATAATCTGTTCAGGGTTTTCTGTTCTCGGATTATCAGAGGTGAGAATAACTTTATCGCTGGCCAACAGCGCTTCGCGCGCCATTTCGGGACGCTTTGTTTTATCGCGGTCGCCACCGGCGCCTACCACTGTAATTACCTGTTCGTTTCGGGTGCGGATTTCGGCAATGGCTCCCAATACATTTTTGAGCGCGTCGGGTGTGTGCGCATAATCTACAATTGCATATTTCCCGTCGAGGCTGCGTATGGTTTCAAACCTTCCCTGAACCGGCTGTAATTTGCTCATGTGTGCCAGCACTTCTTCTTTATTCTGTCCCAACAAAACCGCCGTAGCGTAAACAGCAAGCAGATTGGATGCATTGAATAGACCAACAAAACGTGTCCAGATTTCCTGTCCGTCAAGGTTCAGCAACATGCCGTCGAAATGACTTTCAAGCACCTTGCAACGGAAATCGGCCATCGAGCGGTTTGAGTATGTATATTTTTGAGCTTTGGTATTCTGAATCATTACCAGCCCGTTTTTATCATCGAGGTTGGTTATCGCAAAAGCATCCGATTTCAATCCATCGAAAAACAGCTTTTTCGCTTTGATATATTCGGCAAACGTATGGTGATAATCGAGGTGGTCGTGTGTGATATTTGTAAAAATGGCACCTGCATAATCAATCCCGGCAATCCGTTTTTGATGCGCTGCATGAGAACTCACTTCCATAAAACAATATTCGCAACCTGCATCTGCCATTTCAGCCAGGAGCTTTTGAATTTTTAAAGCATCGGGTGTGGTATGCGATGCGGTTTCTTCTCTTTCATTTATTTTGTAAGAAATGGTTGAAATCAGCCCCACATTATAACCCTGCCAGCGAAACAAACGATGCAAAAGTGTTGCAATGCTGGTTTTTCCGTTGGTGCCGGTTACACCCACTACTTTTATTTTCCCGGAAGGATAATCGTAAAAAGCGGCTGCCAGCTCTCCCAAAACCTGGTTCGAATCAGCGATCTTCACATAGGTCACTTTTTCTGAAAGCCCTGTTGGTAACTCCTCGCAAAATATAACCGAGGCCCCGTTTTCGAGTGCGGCGCCAATGAATTTATGCCCGTCGACGTGCACGCCGCGCTGTGCAACAAAAGCCGAGCCCTGAACTACTTTTCTGGAATCAAATTCAAGCGAGCTGACTTCGTTGTACAAGTCCCCCACAACCTGCAATGCGTTTATATTTTCAATAAGCCGGTTCAGTATCATATCATCCTAACGCTATGTAAATCGTTTGTCCGGGCTTGCAACTTGTTCCCGCTTTCAACGACTGTTTTTGTACTTTTCCTACTCCGTTCATTATCACTTTTAAGCCTGCATTCTCGAGAAAGAAAACCGCGTCGCTGGCACCCATTCCGGTAACATCCGGAACCTGGCCCATTTGAATCTCTTCGGCTGTGAGTACCATTCTTTCATCTACGTTTTCTACCTGGGCGAGCTTTGTCCTGGGTTCTCCTTCGACGTTTTTGAGCCCCAGTTCGTCGGCTACTTCCAAAATGTGTTCAGTCGGGCCAATTGTAACAGGAAGTTTTTTACCGGCCTCTGTCTCTTCATCCAAACCTGAAAGAATTTGACTGGCAAATACTTTTTCCGAAATTTCCTTAAATGCAGGACCCGCTGCAGAAGCACCGTAAATGGTCCTTCGCGGATTGTTCATGGTTACAATCAGTGAGTACTTTGGATCTTCCGCCGGGAAATATCCGGTAAACGATGCGAGGTACATTCCCTGGGTGTATCCTGCACTGCTTGTTGCAATACGGGCGGTTCCGGTTTTACCTGCCACCTTAAAATATTTTCCCTGAATGTCTTTACCGGTACCTTCTTCGCAAACCCCCTGAAGCATGGCCTGTGCCTTTCCAATCGTCTCTTTCGATACGATCATCGGATTCAGGACTTCGGGTTCGAAACGTTTTACCAATAAGCCATTATCGCGAATTTCTTTTACTAAATGAGGTTTTACCATACGGCCATTGTTGGCAACCGCGTTGTAAAAAGTGAGGATCTGAAGCGGGGTCATTTTACTGTCGTACCCATAAGCCATGCTGGCCAGCGTAGTTCCCCACCAATCGGCGTCTCCCGGGTATTTGAAATATGGCTGACCTTCTCCTTCGATTTCTATTCCGAGCGGCTTTTGTATCCCAAAGCTGTACACCCTGTCGACATATTTCTTTGGATTTTTGGCGTAGTGTTCGGTAATGATCTTGGCGGTCCCGATGTTCGACGACAACTCAAAAACTTCCTTTACAGTGATCTTTCCATGGCCATGGGTGTCTCTAATAATTCGTCCGTTAGTGGCCCATGTACCATTTCCGGTATCTACCACATCGCTGGTATCTACCACACCATCTTCGAGAGCTGCCATCAATGAAACCAACTTGAACGAAGATCCGGGTTCGAAACAACCGCGGTGTCCAAGTGCATAATTGTCCTTTTCGTAATAACCACCTTCGGCTTTCCCGAGGTTGGCAATTGCCTTTATCTGCCCGGTTTTCACCTCCATTAAAATGGCTGTTCCCCAATCCGCCTGTTCCAACATCAATTGTCCGTACAACGAACTTTCCACAATATCCTGGAGTTTGGCGCTGATGGTGGTAACCACGTCCATTCCGGCCTTGGGTTCGATTTCGGTCCGAATGACCCAGCGACCAGACAAGTTCTGCTTATAGCTAATCCCGTCCTGACCTTTCAGATACGATTCGTAAGCACGCTCTAATCCGGTGTAGCCAATCGGACCAACAATTTCTTCGTATTCGCCTTTATTTAAACTGCCGATGGTACGCAAAGCAAGCGAACCCAGCGGATTCACGCGTTTGTTTTCCTGCTCTACGATCATTCCGCCGCCAAAACGTCCTTTTCTTAAAATTGGGAACTTCTTCATTTGTTGAAGTTCCATGTAATCGATTTTACGTGGCGTGATCAGGAATCCGCGATTGCCCGCGTTGTAGGCGGCATTCAGTCGCGAACGGTATACATTTTTCGAGGCATCTTTAAAAAAGTTCGACAGATACCAGGCCAGCGAATCGCTTTGGTTTTTAAACACCTTCTTTACACCTTCGGCTGCCAGGTCCATCCGAACAAAATAACCAGGAACCGATGTGGCAAGAACACTCCCGTCGTCGGCACAAATATTGCCACGGGTTGGTGCAATCACCACGGTGTTTTTATTCAGGTTTTCCTCGATCTGCTGCCAGCGGTCGTTTTTAATTTGCTGCACCGATACCAGTTTGGCGATAACTACCAATACAAAAACCAAGAGTAAAAAATATACCAGGGCAAAACGGGTCAATATGGTTTTCCTTATTCCCACAGCTTAATCGTCGGTTTTAACGTTCAACTTTTTTGGTGGCTTTAAAGGCTCCTGCAAATCAATTCCGGCTTCTTTCACTTTTTTGGCCACTTCCGACGGTCGGCTGGCGTCCATTAGTTTCGCTGAAATAGTGGCCTGTTCGGCACGTAAAGCTTCCACTTCGCTTTGCATATCGCCAATCTGTCGGATCGTTTTTTCCGACCAGTTTCGGTTCATAATCAACACCAGGGCAAAAAAGGCAAGCAAAACCACAAAAGGGAATTGACGCGAGATGCGCTCGTCGGTGAGGATGGTTCCCCCGATGAACGATTTCATCCCAGGCCTCTTTTTTGTATTTTTTATTGAACCTGCCATTTCTAAATTTTTTCTGCCACTCGAAGTTTGGCACTCCGCGAACGGGGATTTTCCGCCAGTTCGGTTTCCGAGGGTGTAATTACTTTCCGGGTAATCACCTCGAAAGGCGTCTGTATATTTCCGTAAAAGTCCTTGATCACTTCTCCTTTGAAATTCCCGGTTTTCATAAAATTTTTGCACAGCCGGTCTTCCAAACTGTGGTAGGTTATAATGGCCAGCCGGCCACCGGGACGCAATAAGCCGAGCGAAGCTTCCAGAAACTCTTTCAACGCTTCCATTTCTTCGTTCACTTCAATTCGTAAAGCCTGAAAAACCTGGGCCAGGTACTTGTTCTCGGTAGCTCGCGGGGCACAAAGGGCAACTATTTCTTTAAGTTGGGTTGTGGTAGCAATTCGTTGTGCATTCCGTGCTTTTACGATTTCGTTAGCAAGCCGTCTTGCATTTTTGATTTCGCCATATAAACGAAAAATCTCCTGTAACTTTTCTTCCGCGTATTCATTCACCACAGCAGTGGCATCCACTTTTGCATTTCTGTTCATGCGCATATCGAGGGTACCTTCGAAGCGGAATGAAAATCCGCGTTCGGCCACATCAAAATCGTGAGAAGAGACGCCGAGGTCGGCAAAAATGGCATCGAGTTGTTCGACCCCAAAATGACGAAGAAAATTCTTTGCGTAACGGAAATTATGCCTGATAAAAAAAAGCCGGTCATCCTCAAGGGCATTCCCGGCAGCATCTTCATCCTGATCGAAGGCAAATAACCTGCCGTTCCCAAGTTGGTCGAGAATGAGCCGCGAATGTCCGCCACCGCCAAAAGTAGCATCCATTACTTCGTAGCCCGACTGAATTTGGAGAGCATCGATACTCTCTTCAGCCAAAACCGGTATGTGGTAGACTCCTGTCATCATTATTCCTTCCCGCTTTGCCCATCAATCATTTTTAATAATTCCAGGTAATCGGTATCGCTTACCTCTGCCTCAACAACACTGCTGGCTGCACTTAAACGAATTGAAGTCTGCATACCAAGGAAAGTTACCTTGTCTTTCAGATTGGCATATTCCAGAAAATCGTTTGGAATATTTATCCTTCCGTTTGCAGCCACAGCTACGTGCACAAAATTCTGGAAATAGAGTTGAAGCAATTTGTCGTGCATTGGGTTGGTTTCAGGGTTAAGTTTTTCCGTGAATTTTGCCACACCCTTTTTCCAGGAATCTACGGTGTGGATATCCAAACATTTGCTTCGACGGTTTCTTTCCACCACGACAAAATCGAGCTGCATCTCGCCCATCGCTTTTTTAAACGAAGCAGGGAGTACGACTCTTCCCTTGTCGTCGATGGTTGCATTGTATTGTCCAGCAAAAGTTGCCATAAATGAGATTCCACTTTTATGAATTGTAAAAATACAATTTTATTCCATATTATTCCATATTATTCCAAAACGTTCCACTATGATTTTTGAAATCTTTGTTAATATCCTGTGCCTAACTTGTTGATAAACATAGCCTATAAGCTCGACCCCATGCCTAATGCATTGATTATCTGGTATAAATGAAAATTTAATAATAGTATTAACAGTCGTTGATAACTCAAAAAACACTGATATCCATTACCTATTTGCATTAATTACCACCCAACTGGTTTATCGCGATGAATTGATTTTACATTTGAAATACTTTTCGTACAGCTAATATTTTTTGAATTGACCAAATTTTAGTTAATTGCTGTAAAATACGTTGCATGGCCATTGAAACGGGAAACAAGATCAAAACCATTGATATTCGGGAAGTTTTCGCCAGCAAAAGTCCCGGATTGGCTAAGCTCATTCCGGGTTTCGTTTATCGTTACCTGCATCACATCCTTCATATCGATTTCATCAACCAAATATTGGTAAAATACGGAGATTTTGAGGGGATCGAATTTGTGGACCGTGTGGTAAAAATGTTCAATGTAACGGAGCATTTGCATGGTGAGGAAAATATACCTACTGACGGTAAATATATTTTTGCCAGCAACCATCCCCTGGGGGGATTCGACGGGATGCTTCTGATGAAAAATGTAGACAAAAAACTCGGAGCTTTTAAATTCCTGTCGAACGATATTTTGATGAATATTCCGCAACTGAGCCCGGTTTTTGTACCTGTAAACAAACACGGAGGGCATGCCCGTGAAGCTGCCCGTGCACTTACCGGGGTATACGAATCAAAAAACCAGGTATTGATTTTTCCTTCAGGACTCGCATCCCGTAAAATTAACGGTAAAATAATGGACCTCGAATGGAAGAAACATTTCATCTCCAAAGCCATTCAGCATCAACGCGATGTGATACCGGTATTTATCAGCGGAAGGAATACCAACCGTTTTTACCGGCTGGCAAAGCTTCGTAAGTTTCTTCGGATAAAGTGGAACCTTGAAATGTTTTTCCTGCCCGATGAAACCTACCGACACCGAAATGCCAATGTACATTTGTACTTTGGCAAACCCATTCCGTATATTACTTTCGACAACAGCAAAACGCACCAGGAATGGGCAGAATGGGTAAAACAACAAGTTTATTTGCTTCCTGCTGGCATGAAATAAAGAAATTAGGTCTGTTAAATGTCATGCATAGGATGATTTTTTTTAATTTTGTAATCCATTTTTCGAGGAGATTAAAATAAAGCACTCTGGACAATCAGTTAAAGTTTAGTGTGTCGTAACAAACAAAGGAAATGATGAAAGAGATTGTATCATCTCTACCGAGAGAGGAGATTATTGCAGAGTTAACGCCGGAGAAACTTCTCAGGAAAACCAACAAGGGGGGAAATGAAATTTATGTGGTAACTGCCCATGATTCACCATCCATTATGCACGAACTAGGTCGCTTACGCGAAATAACATTTCGTGATGCCGGTGGCGGAACCGGAAAGGAAACCGACATTGATGCCTACGATACGCAGCAAAATCCATACAAACAGCTTATTGTCTGGGATCCGGATGCCAAAGAAATTCTTGGAGGCTACCGCTATATGCTATGCGAAGAAGCTCCACGTGATGAAGACGGAAATATTTTTATGGCCACCTCGCGGGTTTTTCATTTCTCAAAAGATTTTGTTGACAATTATCTTCCATACACTCTGGAATTAGGCCGGTCGTTTGTTCAGCCAGCTTACCAGTCGAGCAAGGCAGGTGCCAAGGCGCTTTTTGCGCTCGATAATCTTTGGGACGGACTGGGTGCCCTTACTGTCGACCATCCCGAGATCAAGTACTTTTTTGGCAAAATCACGATGTACGAGCATTTTCATAACGAAGCCCGAAACCTGATCCAGTATTTTTTTAAAAAATATTTCCGCGATAAGGAAAACCTGGTATATCCGAAAGAGCCTGTTGAGTTCGATATCGATATTAATGCAATGAAAGAACTGTTTAACGGAGAAAATTACAACGAGGACTATAAAATACTCGTTCAGTCTGTACGCCAGTTTGGCGAAAACATTCCACCGCTGGTGAATGCATATATGAATTTGTCTCCTTCGATGAAAACGTTTGGTACTATACGAAACGAAAAATTCGGAAATGTTCTGGAAACCGGTATTATTGTTACCATAAAGGACATTTACAACGTGAAAGTGGATCGTCATATCGAAACCTACATCAGAGGCAAGGAAGATAGTGAATGGCCGGATCCTGAATAAAAAAATGGACTTTTACGCAAACCATACCCGAATTCTTGTTGCTGTCGATTCCATCATTTTTGGGTTTAACGAAAATGATACGGAACTGAAAGTACTGTTATTGAAAAGAAAGTTTGAACCTGCAAAAGGAGAATGGTCGCTGATGGGAGGATTTGTAAGACCTGAGGAAAGTCTCGATGAAGCAGCCCAACGTATTGTTTTGCAACTGACCGGCCTCGATAATGTTTACATGGAACAACTTTACTCATTTGGTGATCCCGATCGTGACCCCGGAGGACGTATTATTTCGGTATCCTATGTATCGCTGATTAAGATTAACGAATACGATCGCGAGTTGGCAAAACACCACGGAGCTTTTTGGATTCCGCTTTCAGAATTACCCAAATTAATTTTCGACCACAACGACATGGTATCCAAAGCATTGCGGAAACTCAGGATAAGAGCCCGCACACAACCGATTGGATTTGAACTCTTACCCGAAAAATTTACCATCCCACAGTTGCAAAGGTTGTACGAAGCCATTTATCAGGCTCCTTTCGACAAACGTAATTTCCGCCGAAAAGTGTTGACTATGGGGTTACTCGACAAACTGGATGAGAAAGAAAAGGAAACTTCTAAAAAAGGCGCTTACTATTACAAATTCAACGCAACCAAATACGAAGAACTCCTCCAGGGAGGATTCAACTTTGAACTATGAAGCATTGAAGGGATGAAGGATTGAAGGACAGAATTATCTTTTAGACAAAACTTCAACCTAAAATCCCGAACTTCGGATTTTATACTCTCTAAATTCTGGTCTAATAGGCTCTTTCGTCTTTCCCCTCAACGTAATTAATAAACGATGAATTAACTACGCGGTTTCCGCCCGGAGTTGGATAATTCCCGGTGAAATACCAATCTCCCAAATCGTTCGGACAAGCTTTGTGCAGATTTTCAACCGACTGGTAAATAATCTCTACTTCCGCCCTGCAATCTTCCGGTTTTAACAACTCGGCAATTTTGGCTGAAATCTGTTCCGTAGTAAACGGTTTGTATATCTCGCGAACATAATTCACCATTTCTTCTTTCGGAAGGTTTTCCTGGTCCTTGCACTTTTTGTAAACATCCTGGATCAGCGATTCCATTCCATTGTCCTTCACCAATTCTATAGCCGCGCTAAACGCGATAAATTTATCGAGCCTTGCCATATCAATCCCGTAACAATCGGGGTAACGAATTTGAGGGGCTGAAGAAATTACAATAATTTTTTTCGGATTTAAGCGATCGAGTATTTTAAGAATACTGTTTTTAAGCGTTGTTCCGCGCACAATTGAATCATCGATAATTACAAGCGTATCTTTGTGGTTATTAATGATTCCATAGGTTACATCGTAAACGTGGGCCACGAGGTCGTCGCGACTGGCATCGTCGGCAATAAAAGTGCGCAGTTTAACATCCTTCACAGCTATTTTTTCAACCCGCGGTTCCATCGAAAGAATATCCTTAATCGCCTTATCATCTAGCGATCCGTTTTTTGCTTTTATCTGTTCAATCTTCCAATCAACCAGGTAATTTCTAATACCTTCCACCATTCCAAAAAAAGCGGTTTCGGCGGTATTTGGAATATATGAGAATACAGTATTTTCAAAATCGAAATCAACAGCCTCCAAAACGGGTTGGGTAAGCAAACGGCCTAGTTCCTTTCTTTCCTGGTAAATCGAACGATCGCTACCGCGCGAGAAATATATCCTCTCAAAAGAACACGATTTCCGTTTATGTGGGACACGGATCATATCACGTTGGATTTCGCCATTGTTTTTTATGACCAGCGCTTCACCGGGTGCCACTTCTTTTACCAAATCGGCATGTACATTCATTACGGTTTGTATAACCGGTCGTTCTGAAGCTACCACCACAATTTCATCATCGTAGTAATAATGAGCTGGCCGAATGCCCCATGGATCGCGCACCACAAATGAATCGCCATGCCCGATCAATCCTGCCATGGCATATCCGCCATCCCAGTCTTTTGAAGCCCGTTCCAATATATTCTGAATATCGATGTTCTTTTCGATACGTGGTGAAATCTCGGCGTTCGAATAACCTTCATTCTTGTATTTTCTGAAAAGCAACTGGTTTTCTTCATCCAGAAAGTGACCTACTTTTTCAAGTGCAGTTACCGTGTCGGTGTATGCTTTTGGGTGTTGCCCCAGCTCGATCAGCACATCAAACAACTCGTCGGTATTCGTCAGATTAAAGTTTCCTGCCAACACCAGGTTCCTCGATTTCCAGTTGTTCTGGCGCATCACCGGGTGTGTAAACTCGATGCTGTTTTTGCCAAAAGTACCGTAACGCAAGTGTCCTAAATAAAGCGATCCGGCAAAGGGGAAATGTTTTTCAGCCCATTCCGGATCATTAATATCGGTATCGTGACGTTTTGCCTTTTTCAGCGGTTTGTTCACCTTATCGAAAATGTCCTTTATCGGATTTGGTTCGATCGATCGGTACCGCGTAATGTATGGATTGCCAGGTTCCAGATTACTCTTTACACACACCACCCCTGCCCCATCCTGTCCACGATTGTGTTGCTTCTCCATCAGCAGGTACAACTTGTTGAGGCCGTACTTCCAGGTCCCGTACTTTTGATGATAATACGACAGAGGTTTTAACAGTCGGATCATCGCAATGCCACACTCGTGCTTAATCTGGTCACTCATATTGGTTCTCTTTCAGCAATGGAAAATTAATAATGTCGGGCACCACAAAAGCGGTGGGATATTCTTTTTGAATTTGTTTATACAGTTTCCAGGCTTCATTTTTTGTTCTGAAATCGCCCACCCTGACCCTGAAATTAGGGGCAATAAATTTAATATGTACAGCGTATTCCGGGTATTCCGAAAGAAAATTCACTTTGGTATTCAGCGCTTGTTCTTTGGCATCGGGTGTTGAGCTAAAATAAATCTCCACCCGGTAGCCTTCCATTCCTTCTCTTTCAGCGTTTTTTTCGATGTGCCACTTCAACATTTTGTCGAGACGTGCATCACGTTCCACCGGCAGGTTCTCAAGAACTGCAATCTCAGTAGTATCAGGCTGTTCAATTAATTCCTCAAACTCCTGTGCTACAGCAGATTGAATAAATAAACAGGCAATTATTAAGAGAAATAAGATCCTCATCAGTTCCATTTGTTGAGGCTGCAAATATAGTTTAAAAACATATAAAAAAAGAACAAGAACAACATTGGTTTTCTGCCCTTAATCTTTACGTAATATGGACAGAAACTTTGTCCAGGCTTAATACACTGCAACAAGGCCATTCATGTGCTTTTGCCATTTTTTGATCTTTTTTTAGGACCATTAATTAAGGCTCGTCGTGTATTCAGGCCTAATAAATTTTATTCCTTTTCGTCCGATTTGTAAATTGATGATAACTTTGCGCTCCGCATATGGAAGAAAGAAAATTATACATAGAAACTTATGGTTGCCAGATGAACGTGGCCGACAGCGAGGTAGTGGCTGCAATCTTGCAGGATAAACACTATCGGCTGGTTGATAAAGCAGAGGAAGCCGACACAATTTTCCTGAATACCTGCTCGGTGCGCGACAACGCCGAACAGCGTATTTGGGGAAGACTGGCACATTACAAAGGGCTTAAAAAGAAGAATAAAAACCTGGTAGTGGGCGTACTTGGCTGCATGGCCGAACGCGTGGGAAATGAATTCCTGGAGAAAAAAGCTGCGGATTTGGTGGCCGGGCCCGATGCTTATCGCGACCTCCCCTACCTGATCGACAAAGTGAGCGATGGCGAATCTGCAATTAACGTGGAGTTGTCGACCATTGAAACCTACGACAAAATCACACCGGTTCGGATTGGCGACGAAGCCATATCGGGTTATGTCAGCATCACACGAGGGTGCAACAATTTCTGCACTTATTGCATTGTTCCGTACACTCGGGGCCGCGAACGCAGCCGCAATCCACAGGATATTTTAAACGAGGTTCGCGATCTGTCGGCAAAAAATTACAAGGAAGTTACTTTGCTGGGGCAAAATGTTAACTCTTTCCAGTGGCTTCCCGAAGGAGAACACAAACCTGTGAAGTTTTGGAACCTGCTTGAAAGGGTGGCCCGGGTCGATCCCAAAATGCGGATACGTTTTACAACTTCGCACCCGAAAGATATGTCAGACAGAGTGTTGCGCATGATGGCTGTTTATCCGAATATTTGCCGGCACATCCATCTTCCTGTTCAATCGGGAAGCACTAATGTACTGAAAACAATGAACCGGAAATATGATCGTGAGTGGTATCTCGACCGTATTCGTGCTATCCGTGAAAATCTTCCCGATTGCGGAATTACCACCGACCTGTTTACCGGGTTTTGTGGCGAAACCGAAGACGATCATCAGCAAACATTGGCTTTGATGGAAATGGTACGATTCGATACGGCATTTATGTTTAAATATTCTGAAAGGCCCGGAACGTATGCCCACAAAAGGCTCGACGACGATGTTCCTGAAGAGGTTAAAGTTAGAAGGCTGAATGAAGTAATTACTTTACAAAACCAAATTTCGCTGGAGAATAATCGTGCCGATATTGGTAAAACTTTTGAAGTGCTGGTTGAAGGCTTTTCAAAAAAATCGGATAAGATGCTGGTGGGCCGAAGTTCGCAAAACAAGGTGGTTGTGTTTCCCCGCTACCACTATAAAAAAGGCGATCTGGTGAATGTAACCATCGCCAAATGCACGCAAACTACATTGATTGGTGATATTTCAAACTAAATAATCATGGGAAAATTAATGGACGAGTTTAACGAGTATCGTTCGAAAATGAACGAAAAGATTCTCGCTTCCGACAACAAAGTGATGAAACGGATTTATAGCCTCGACACCCTCACGTACCAGGAAGGTGCATTGAGTACAAAAGTGAAGGAAATGTTGGGTTTGGCAACGTCGATGGTACTTCGTTGCGACGACTGCATAAAATACCATCTTGAAAAATGTTTTGAACAAGGGCTTACAACTGAAGAAGTTTTTGAAGTGTTTGGAGTGGCCAACCTTGTGGGTGGAACCATTGTTATTCCTCATACCCGAAGAGCTGTTGAATATTGGGAAGAATTAATAAACAATAATTAAATTTGATCTTTTTTGATTTTTAATTGTTAATATTAGGTGGTCTAAAATATAAGAACATGGGGAAAATCTATGCTATAACTTCAGCCGGGAAAACTGAAAAATCGTTTCTCGACTTACGCTTTGGAAAATGTGCCAATATTGTTTTTTTCGATCCTGAAACAAATGAATACACTATTCAGGAAAACCAATTCCTTGAAGCCGAACACAGCGGAATTGCACTTGTTGAGTATTTACAGGAAAAAGGGGTGAACACTATTATCACCGGAGAAGTGGGGCCGATGGTAAGCGACAAACTTGAAAAAGAAAAAATTCAATTGGTACTATTGCACGAAGAACGCATTAAAATTGAAGAAGTAATCCAACGAATCAGTCGCCGCTAAATTTCATACAACTTTCTATTTATAAACGGAATTAAAGCCAGTTGGACCGCTTGCCGGTACAATCCGGTGCGGGTAATCGTATCACCGGTGAGTAATCCAACTGCTCCCGAATGCTGTTTCGAATTGTGTTCGCTAAAGATTTTATCATTGGCGGTTCCAAGTTCGTAACCCTCGTCGATAAGCCGAGTAACCTCATTAGGCAAACGGAATGTGGTGGTTCGCGCTTCGCTTTGATAAAGACTATCGTCAATTACTATCCAGGCAAAAGCAGTTAACCCTTTTGAATCGCGTTCCACTCCCCCTTCGATACCTACCCAAAAGTCGGCATCCTTAAAATTTTTCCTTGCATTTTGTGCCCTGTTAAAAGCGCCTTCCAGCGTCTCCTTATCACTCATTGGCTGATCTGAAACACCCGATTCAACCGAAGCGCCCTGAACTTCTGTTTCAGAAAAAAAACTATTAAAACCCTCGGCTACAGCGTTGATTTTTACCGGGTTTTTCGAGGCAACAATAATCTTCATCCAACAAAGTTTTCTGAAAAATACAGATTTTAATAGAATTTCGGGACTCAGTAGGCATTTTGCCAAAAGCGTTTATTCATTTTAATAAAAAATGAAAACGATAAAATGGAGATTAAGAAATCTTCATTAACAAGATTCTTTTCCCTTCTGAAAACAAGTATAATGTTGGGCGGATATAATTTACTACAATATTCACTTGTGAAAATTCTACAAACTCTACGGAATCGTTATTTTAGTAAAATAAAAATAAAAGAAATATGAAGGTACGTAAAGCTACAATGAACGACCACCCTAAACTGGTCGAATTTCAGATTGCCATGGCAAGCGAAACAGAGGGAGCCGTGCTGCATCTCGAAACACTGGAAGCGGGTGTAAAAGCCGTGCTTGAAGATCCGGGCAAAGGCAATTATTATGTTACCGAAATTAACGACGAGGTGGTGGCTTCGTTACTGACAACTTTTGAATGGAGCGATTGGCGCAACGGTACTATTCTCTGGATCCAATCAGTTTATGTGTTGCCGATGTACCGCAGGCGTGGTGTGTACCGCCGAATGTACGCACACTTAAAAACAATGGTTCTGTGCAGCGAAAAATTGGCGGGTATTCGTCTTTATGCCGATAAAAAGAACGAGACAGCGCACAAAACCTACGAAAACCTCGGAATGAACCAGGATCATTACATTACCTTCGAGTGGTTGAAATAAGAAGGAAGCCGGGAGGAGAGGGCGGGAAGTTTGTAAAATGAACTTTTAACCCCAATGCTTGTTAGAATCAATCCAAAAATGAGCCGTTATCTGTATAAATTAATCGAACAGGGCGAACACGATCAGCAGGATTTTAAATACTGTATCAACGATTCGAAGAAAATCGCCAAATCGCTGGTGGCCTTTGCCAACACCAAAGGCGGTCGTTTACTCATCGGGGTAAAAGACAACGGCAAGATTGCGGGGATAAGTAGCGACGAAGAATTTTACATGATCGAGTCGGCAGCAAAAATTTACAGCAAACCACCCATCGATTTTACAACAAAACAATGGCAGGTTGAAGGCAAAACGGTACTTGAGATTGAGGTCGAACCCGGGAACAAAAAACCCTATCTTGCAAAAGATGAAAATGGAAAGTGGCTGGCCTACATCCGTATCAAAGACGAGAATTTCCTGGCGCACCGGATTCAGGTTGAAGCCTGGGAAAAAGAGAAAAGCGCTCACGGCATTTATTTTACCTACACCAACTCCGAACGCCTGCTTATCGAATTTCTTGTAAAGAACCCGACAATCAGTTTCTCCAGATTTATGCGAATTGCCCGGCTTTCAAGAAGAGATGCCGGAAATATTTTAAGCAATTTTCTGGTGATCGGTATCCTTAAAACAATAACTACAAGCGAAGGAACGATCTTCGCACTCAATCCAGATTTCGACAAGGAAGAACTCGAAAAATTTGCATAGCTGCAACCAAACTTTAATCGTTTTTTATTGTTTTAACACCTTGTAAAAAGAAATATTAAAAATACTTTTGCCTGAAACTTATAATAAAATGATGAATCGAATTTTATTGATACTCCTACTGATCGCCGGAATTCAGGCGAGTTCGTTTGCGCAAGATGCATATATGAATGCTGAAGCAGCTGAAAAAGAAAAAACATACAATGGCGGCTCTGCCTACGTAGTAAAAAATTATCCACAGAAATTTAAGGCAAAAAAACCAAGGAACATTATTCTGATGATTGGAGACGGAATGGGTGTTGCACAGGTTTTTTCGGGCATCACAGCCAACCACGGAAAATTGTTTCTCGATAACATGAAATACATTGGCTTTTCGAAGACACAATCGGCCAGCGATTATATTACCGATTCGGCAGCAGGTGGAACCGCGATCTCGTGTGGCATAAAAACATACAACGGGGCTATTGGAGTAAATACAGATACAGTTGCCGTAAAAACCATCCTGGAAGATGCCGAAACAAAAGGACTGGCAACCGGATTGGTTTCTACCTCTGCCATCACTCACGCCACTCCTGCCTCTTTTATCGCGCATCAGAAAAATCGTGGAATGTATGAAGACATTGCCGCCGATTTCCTAAAAACCGACATCGATGTTTTTATCGGTGGGGGAATGGATCATTTTACCAAACGTGAAGATGGCCGCAACCTGGTGGAAGAATTAAAAGAGAAAGACTATCGTGTTGAGACCGACATCAATACAATTTCCCAGGTAAAAAACGGGAAACTGGCCGGGCTGACTTCCAGCATGCACAACGGAAGAATGAGCGAACGCGGAGATATATTACCACGCGCAACAGAAACTGCCATCAATATTCTCGACCATAATAAAAAGGGATTTTTCCTGATGGTGGAAGGATCGCAGATCGACTGGGGCGGACATGCCAACAGTACCATTTATATTGTGGAAGACATGCTCGATTTCGACCGTGCGATTGGTAAAGCGCTCGACTTTGCAGCCAAAGATGGCGAAACCCTGGTTATTGTTACAGCCGACCACGAAACCGGTGGCTTGTCGATACTTGGCGGAGATATGAATACCGGAATGGTAAAAGGCGAATATACCACAAAAGATCATTCGGCAGTTATGGTTCCTGTTTTTGCTTACGGTCCGGGAGCCGAAGAATTTATGGGCATAATGGAAAATACCGACCTGCACAAAAAAATGGAAAAACTTTTGCTGGGTAAGTAATTATATCGATCGATAAAGAAACCGGGGCCGGATAAAAACCAGTCCCGGTTTTTTTATGCCTTTTCCCTATGTTCAACCTGCTTTATGTTTTTTGGACATAGTTTTTTATCTTGGCAGCCAAAATCTAATCAAAACTGAAAAATGAGAGAAGCTCTGGAGATTCTGGACCATGTGAGGCTAAATTTCTCCCCAACCGGACTTTTTGCATTAAATGTTACTATCGCTTTTGTGATGTTTGGCGTCGCTCTCGACATCAAGTTTGAACATTTCAAAGACATTTTCTACAAACCTAAATCGATGATTGTTGGCGTTATCTCTCAGTTTATTCTTCTGCCTGCAGTTACTTTTCTTTTCATTCTGGTTTTAAACCCAACACCAACCGTCGCGCTCGGGATGATCCTGATTGCAGCCTGTCCGGGAGGCAATATATCGAATTTCATGAGTGCCTTGGCCAAAGGGAACCTGGCGCTTTCGGTAAGTTTAACGGCAATTGCTACCCTCGCTGCCTCTTTTATGACACCGCTAAATTTTGCGCTTTGGGGAAAATTTTACATCAACTTTTACAATTCTTCCGGGGCCGGAGATTTACTTGTACCCATCAAAATTGAGTTTATGCAAATGGTGCAAACAGTGGTCGTTTTGTTAGGGATCCCGGTTGTTTTAGGCTTGGTTTTTGCACAGTATCTGCCCCAAATTACCAATAAAATTAAAAAGCCGATCCGCAAATTATCCATCCTTGTTTTTATCGGATTTGTGATTGCCTTATTAAGCGCCAATTTTCAAAATTTTTTGAGTTTTGTGCACCTTGTTTTCCTGATCGTTTTAATTCATAACGGACTGGCCTTGCTGGCCGGTTACTCTTTCAGTTCGCTGATGGGGCTCGAACGTGTTGACAGACGGACCATTACCATCGAAACAGGAATTCAAAACTCGGGGCTGGCACTGGTTTTAATGTTTAATCCCAAAATCTTTCCTCCCGAACTCGAATTAGGCGGAATGACAATCATTGCGGCATGGTGGGGTGTTTGGCACATCCTGAGTGGGTTTGGTGTTTCGTATGTAATGTCGAAGTATAGGATGAGAAGTTCAAATTAAGTTGTAAACCAAAAGATATGAGTTACGAAAAGTGGTCGCTGGGTTATTGGATACTAAAAATGTATGCGCGCCTTGCCGATTTTTTCATTTACAAACAAATCATTATCAACGGCAAAGAAAAAATCCCACACGACAAAGCCATTGTTTTTGCACCCAACCACCAGAATGCATTGAGCGATCCGATGGCAGTTCTTCTGTACACTCCCTATCAGCCGGTCTGGCTCGCCCGTGCCGATATTTTTAAAAACAAAATTGCCGCGGGGGTTCTTAAATTCATGAAGATCATGCCGGTTTACCGGATCCGTGATGGGAAAGAGCAACTGGCCAACAACGACAAAACCTTCGACGAATCGATTAAAGTTCTGAAAAGCCACAAAGCGCTGGCCTTGTTTCCGGAAGCTGCGCATTCGGGCAAACGACAAATGTTGATACACAAAAAGGCAGTGCCTCGAATTGTTTTTATGGCCGAAGAAAAATCGAAAGAAAATATTGATATTCATATTATCCCAACCGGCATTTACTACAGTAGTTACTGGAAGTTCAACCGAACGGTGATCGTAAATTTTGGCGATCCGGTGCGTGTGAACGATTTTCTCGAAACCGCGCAAACCAATGCAAACGAAGCCTCCATGGCGCTACGAGATAAATTGTACGAGGCCATCGATGCGCTAACTTTGAACATCAGGAGCAAAGATCATTACCACGATATTGAATTAATCAGGGATTATTACGGGAAAACCTTTCTTAAACGACAGGGTAAAAAATATTCGCCATTACAGCTTTTGTCTTCCGACATGAAACTTTGCCGGCAACTCGACGAACTTGAAAGTACTTCTCCCGAAAAAATAAAAGAACTGGTTCATGAATTGCACAACTTTAAAAAGTTACTTAAAAAGCATCATCTGCGTAGCTGGCTCATAAACCATCCTTCGCTCAATTTTCTAAAAATCATCAGAAATAAACTTGTACTGATAGCAGGCTTGCCGTTATTTATCTATGGATTTATATTTAATGCGATTCCATTTCTTAGTATCGATTATTTCACCCGTAAAAAAATAAAAGATATCGCTTTCTGGAGCTCCTTCTTCCTGGTTCCCGGAATCGTTCTGTTTCCGCTTTTCTATTTGATCGAACTCTTACTGGTTTCGTCGTTTTTACCGGGATGGTGGTTAAAACTGCTTTTCATTGTTACTTTGCCGTTTGCAGGAAAACTGGCATTTTTATGGCACATTTTACTTCGAAAAACCTGGGGGCGAGTAAACTTGCTGAACTTAAAACTGTTCAATCGTGTAAAATATAGCCAGTTGTTTGAAGCAAAAAACACGCTATTCAAAAAACTCGATTCGTACACAACGGCATAAGGTTTGAAGGGTTTTCCAGCCAACATATTTAGAAAAAAATGCAAACCTATTTTAGTAAAGTAAATAGTTTCATGATTACTCAACCCATACTAATTTTAGTGTTTGCCCTGGCATCGTGCAACAAAGCTCTGCCTACGTTAAACGAATTTAAAGACGAGTAGCCTGAAGTTCTTATTTTCTGACTACTGTTTTATAATCTTGTAAACATTCGACACGCCATACACATCTTCAACTTTCAGAATAAACATTCCGGAAACCTGAACAGGTAATTCAAGGTTCATTTCATATTCCGATGACAAAATCCACTCACCGATTTTTTCGCCATTCAAACTAAATAATTGTATGCTTTTTAAAGGCTTTGCCGATTGAACCTGAATGCGTCCGGCACTTGGATTTGGAAATACCTTTAATTCGGGAGTTTGAACGATTTGTGCTGACACAATCAAAGTTCCGTCGTTGTGTTTAAAACGATAAGCAAATTGCTGAATGTACTGATTGGCAATATCCGGATTATGAATAATCAGTGTATTTTCATCGTTGACCGCGTTGGCCACGTTGCTCCAGTTGTGACTTCCAGTGATAACCTGCGGATCGGAATCCTTTTTGTACGCATCGATGATGGCCAGTTTATGGTGCAGTATCCCCGACTGTTGGGTATCGAAAACAAATTTACCCGCCGGCAAACCATTTAACAAAGCGTCGTTCACATAGGTAGTATTGTCCGGTTCGGCATTCGTAATAACATGAACATTCGCTCCCCGGTCGTAAGCATCGAGAATAGCCCCCGATAAATCAGACCGTGTAATCAGCATTGTTTCCACATACAAATCGTTGTCAGCAGTCCCGATTGCATCGATCAATCGTTGATTGGTATTATCTGACGGACTGAAATAAGATTCTACAAGGTTCCCGCCAATCATGAATTTATGAGGAGTGTTATCACTTTTATCTTCACCAAATTTTGCCTTAAGCGCATTAGCCGTTTCGCCCGTACTTCCCCACATTTCCTCAAACTCAATCTGATACGATTTTGCCAGCGACTGGTCCTGGATAAAAACCATATTGTTGGCATCGTAAAACAACTGTGAAGAAGTCAGGTTAGTTGAACCCGACCAAACCCACGTTTTGTCCGGATCTACTGAGTTGACATCGAAAATCGCGAATTTATTATGCATTATCCCGCCATTGATTTCTTCAGGTCGCTCAAGTACCGAGATGCCGGTATTCAAATCGCTGATGCTGGCGTGGGTGGTTGATCCACAAGTAATAATACGAATTTTCACACCTCTGTCGTAGGCAGCGTTTAGTGCATCACCCACCATTTGATTGTCGAAATTATAAATTGCCAGATCAATGCTTTGCCCTGCCCTGTTGATACAGGCAGCCAGAGTATCTTCCATATTCTGACCAAGATTTACAGCTGGCGTTTCGTCAGCCAGAGTTTGATCAACGGCCGAGTTGAAATAGACATGCATCGCACCCGTTGAATTCGATTCAGTTATATAGATTCCCACCGGACTATAAACAGTATCGCTTTCCAATACCATAAACACCTGGGCAAAAACTATTTCAGCTGGATTAAGACCTGTAATCTCTGCTATGTGAATGTTCTGTTCGTCTGAGGTGGTCGAGTCGCCCTGTTTAATATTCTTCAAACTATCCACACGATTTGAACTCCCGTAACGAACAAAAGGAGTGGCCCCGTTATCGGTTTCCCAGCCCAGCGTGACCGAACTTTTTGTTAGATTGATTACGTCTACTGAGGTCAGAAAATTAACAGCGTTCCCCGAAATCAGGTCATCCATTGTTCTGGGCAAAAGTTGATACCCGGTTTGCGTATCGTTCGAACTGAATGAATATTGCGAACAAATAGCTATTAAGTTGAATGAACCGGATGGAATGGGTTGCCCAACAATCGGGCTGCTACTGCTGATCCGGAGTTCACCTGTGTGAACGCCATCAGAAAAAGAATAATTCTGACTTCCCGAAAATGTGCCTGTACTTCCAATAATTTCAACTCCCTCTATTTTGATGAGCATACCTTCGTACTGCTCCCCTATTTTATCAATACTTAAAAGAATCGGGTCAGGAACTGGATTTCCACTTGAAAGAGTTGTGAAACCTGTTAAGTCTTTAACCTCCAAAAGATTGGAGTAATCATCCAAAACCCCGGTAACAGTAATCGAATCGCCGCGTTTCGAATTGGCGAGTTTACCATCGTAAATCGCGATTCCGGCGCTTTCATCCTGAATGTATTTGATCAGTCCGAGTTCGTCGCCGTTGGTTACAATTCCCGAAACTGTAACTGTCGATCCAACTGCCTTTTTACGGGCTTCGCTTATAGTTGATTGAGCTAATAAATTGGCGGCTAAAAAAAGAAAAAGAAATCCCAGAGTAATTCGTCCCATGTCAAAATTTGTTGATGGACCGAATGTAAGAAAAATCGGGTGCGCACAAAAAGAAAATTATCAGATCAAGATTAATTCCTCGAAATCATCAGCTTTTTCGCGATTACCTGTTCTTCAGTAGTTTTTATTTGAAGAATATAAAGTCCGTTGGGAATATCATTCAAAAAAAGGGTAGCCTGGTTGGATGGAAAATCGTAAACCTGTTTCAGAACTTCTTTTCCTGTAATACTTATAAAATGAACTTCAGCAATCTGTTTCGATTCAAAGGAAATAGTAACCTGGTTGTTTTTAACCGGGTTGGGATAAATTTTCAATTCCATTTCAATCTTGTCTTTTCTGTCGGAAGAAAGATTAAAACCGGATTGGGCGAAAACCGAAATTTGAAGCAGTAACGCCAGAACAATTAGTAAATATTTTTTCATGTCTTCTCCTTTTCTTGTTTTCCGTGGGTGCAAGTTACAAATAACGTGCCTCTTTTAAGACGATTGAAAGCTAAGATTGTTTCAATGCTGCCTCTAAATCTTCCGGTGTATCAATTCCTAAAGTATGTATTGTTGTTTCGGCAACCCGAATTTCATAGCCATTTTCGAGCCATCGCAGTTGTTCGAGCGACTCAGCCAGTTCCAGTTTCCCTTGAGGAAGCCGGGTTAAACGCTGCAAAACATCGGCCCTGAAAGCATACATACCAACGTGCGACCAAAAAATAGTTGATCCTAACCAGTTCTTTTCTTCCTTCCCGCGAATAAAAGGAATGGCAGAGCGGCTGAAATACATTGCATTCCAACTTTTATCGAGCACAACTTTTGGCCGGTTCGGATTCATCAGTTCTTCTCCTGTTTCTATTTTTTTTACAAGCGTTGCAATCTGAACATCCTCATCATTAAAACAGTTTTTCAATAATTCAATTTGTTCGGGCTGAATAAAAGGTTCATCTCCCTGGATGTTGACCACTACATCGAAATCAAATTCATCCTTTAGCAACAAAGCCGCTTCGGCACACCGGTCGGTACCACTCTGATGTGTCGCTTTTGTTCGAACAACCTTGCCCCCAAAACGCTGAACCGCTTCCATAATCCGCTCGTCATCGGTTGCCACACAAACCTGGTCGAGTACCTTCGAAACATTTTCGTATACCCACCGAATCATTGGTTTGTTTTTGATCATTGCCAGGGGTTTACCCGGAAAACGAGTGGATTGATAGCGGGCAGGAATAATTCCAATAAATTTCATGTGTTATTATTTATTTTACATTCAGGTCACGTGGAATTCGCCATCATAAATAAGTTCATCCCAATAGGTGATTTTATAATCATAGCTCATTTCATACTGCAATGAGTAAAGTTAAAAGTTAAACAAAGATAGTATTCGGACGAGGATTTCAACGCTGTGCCAACAGTGAAAAGCCTAAAAAATCTTAATTGTAGGAGAGCGACTTACAATGCCGCCGAAAAATTGTAAATTTGCGTTTTTAATAAAAATGGTGGTTAATTTCGGGAATTGGAACAAACCGCCACATCATGCACCTGATTTTTCGAAGAAAAAGAAAACAGACAAGGCAAATATGGATTTACAAGCAACAAAACAACGATTTGAGATTATAGGCAACTCACCCGGTTTGAACCGCGCGATTGAGGTTGCCATCCAGGTAGCTCCCACCGATCTTTCGGTTTTAATTACCGGAGAAAGTGGCGTAGGTAAAGAAATATTTCCGCAAATCATTCATCAGTTTTCGAGCCGCAAACACGGTAAATATATTGCTGTTAACTGTGGCGCCATTCCCGAAGGAACTATCGATTCGGAATTATTTGGTCACGAAAAAGGATCTTTCACCGGCGCCCTGGCCGATCGTAAAGGTTATTTTCAGGAAGCTGATGGAGGTACTATCTTTTTAGATGAAATCGGCGAACTTCCCCTTTCAACGCAGGTCCGGTTATTGCGGGTTCTGGAAACCGGCGAATTTATTAAGGTCGGTTCTTCGAAAATGATTAAAACCAATGTGCGCGTCATTGCTGCCACCAATGTAAATCTCCTGAAAGCCATTGATGAAGGTAAATTCCGCGAGGATTTGTATTACCGTTTAAACACGGTACCAATCACAATTTTGCCTTTGCGGGAACGGGCGGAAGACACCATTTTGTTGTTTCGCAAATTTGCCCGCGATTTTGCCGAGAAATACCGGATGCCCCCGGTACGATTAAGCGACGATGCACGTTCGGCACTGGTAAATTACCGATGGCCGGGTAATATCCGCCAGTTAAAAAATATTACAGAGCAGATCTCAATCATAGAACAGGAGCGAGAGATTACCGGCGAAGTACTCCGGCACTACCTGCCAGTTGAAGGAAACCAGAATTTACCGGCCCTTTTTAACCGCGCCCAGGAAAACCAGTCGTTTTCGAACGAACGCGAAATTCTCTACAAGGTACTGTTCGACATGAAAAAAGATATGACTGATCTGAAAAAACTGGTGCTCGACCTGATGGAAAACCGCGATGCACCCATCTCAGGCGATCAGGCCCGGATTATTAAAAATCTGTACAATGCCGATAATGCACCGTTTGCCGCCAGCGAAACGGTTCATAATCCAATTCATATTTCGCACGTTGAAAAGGAGCATATCCAGGACACCGAAGAATTCGTTGAAGAATCGCTCTCACTGGCCGATAAGGAAATCGAACTCATTCAGAAAGCCCTCGGGAAACACCGTGGAAAAAGAAAATATGCCGCACAGGAATTGGGAATTTCCGAAAGAACCCTGTACCGGAAAATTAAAGAATATGATATTAAAGGATAACCAATGTTGAAAAAATTTATTTTGATTATTGTGTTACTTGCCACAATGGGCAGTTTAATACCATCGTGTACGGTAGGTTATTCTTTTACAGGAGCAAATCTATCACCTGAGGTTCGTACATTCACGGTTTACTATTTTCCGAACCGCGCCAAACTGATCAACCCTACTCTTAGCCAAAACTTTACAGAAAAGCTAAAGACGAAGATCGAACGACAAACTTCGCTGAATGAACTGTCGGAGAACGGCGATATTGAATACGAAGGTCAGATAACCGCGTACGAGTTCAGACCAATGGCGGTGCAGAAAGACGATGTTTCGTCGAAAACCCGTCTGACGGTAAGTATTAAATTGAAATACACTAACCACAAGGTGCCGGACGATGATTTTGAACAAACTTATACTGCCTACGAAGATTTCGACAGTAATCTCCCGATTAGCTCGGTGGAAGATGAGTTAACCGATGCGATTGTTGAAAAACTGACTGAGGATATTTTTAATGCCACTATCGCCAATTGGTAAATATGGAGAAAACCCAGATTTTAAAATACTTGCTTCATCCGGCCAGTTTAGATGCCGGTACTCTTGAATCGACCAGGGAACTTACCGAACAATATCCGTGGTTTCAAACAGGCTGGATGGTGTATTTAAGAAATCTGAAACAAATACAATCGCCCGAGTTTGATACGGTCCTGAAAAAAGTTGCCTTGCTGGTACCTAACCGCAAACAACTTTACAAGTTTCTGAACGATGAATTTAGGTTTGAAAGTATTGATGAGCTGCAGTCGGGAATAGCCTCGGTTTATAAATTGGGTGATGAAAAAGAAGATAAGCCTGGAGATTCGTTGATCGATAATTTTTTGCGGACAGAACGCAAAGGATTGAAACGGTTTTCTCAACACGAGAAAGCACATGAAACCACTGTTGATAAGGAAATTATCGAAAAATCGGTTTCAGAGAATGATGAACTGATTACAGAAACGCTGGCGAAACTGTATTTCGATCAAAAAAAATATGAAAAAGCGCTTTCAGCCTATAAAAAATTAAGTTTGAAATATCCGGAAAAAAGTATTTACTTTGCAAGCCGAATTAAAGAAATTGAAGTAATAAAGAATAACAATTAGCGAGATGTATACTTTAATAACCGTTTTACTATTCATTATTTGTATCCTTTTAGTACTGATTGTATTGGTACAGAATTCAAAAGGGGGAGGTTTAGCTAGCAACTTCCAGTCAACTGGTCAGGTCATGGGCGTTCGTAAAACCAACGATTTTCTTGAAAAGGGAACCTGGGCACTGGCTGGAGCATTGTTGTTTTTATCGGTTATAGGCGCTGGATTTATTCCACGTCAGCAGGAAGGCGTTGATCAGTCACGCGTCCAACAACAGATTGAAACAACGGTTGACCCGACCCAGGTACCAACTTTCCCAACTACGCCACCACCAGCAACCAACGAAACTCCGGCTACTCCGGAAAGCGACGGCGGAGAAAACTAAGAATTAAATTTTTCTACTTTATACAGCCATTCGGTCACCCGGGTGGCTTTTTATTTTTCTGAAAAGATACCAACCCTGCACCGTTTAAATTTCACCTGTTCAAAGCCATAAATCAGAAAAGCAATATCGGGGTTTAGGTAAATTTTCCTGAGCAGAAAGGTAAATTTTTCTGGGCGACAAATTCCGGTTTTCTGAAACCTAATCAGCATTGGATGAAACTGCCTGAATCGGAAAAATTGATAGGAAGCAATTCAAAAAAAAATAAGTTCTTTGTAGCGATAGGTCATTCTGACTTATTGTGTGTTTGGGGGTTAAAATAGGGGCGCTTGTTGAAGCTGCCCCTTCTTTCAGGAAAAAGAAAATACAACACCATAACAATTCTTTTTACTCTTGTATGAGTTTTAAAGGTAAAAAAGCAGCTGTTGAGCTGCTTTTTCATTTAGCGCGTTTTTCAGCATTAAAAAATCCATAACGATTAATCGCAAAATCAACGATTCTTTTCTTTGCAGGAAAGTACCCGATATATCATTTCTTCTGCCAGCCTGTCAGAGAACTTGTCACTCGGCTTAATCATCTGACTGTGAGAAGGATTACACCCATTCATCCTATTTGCAAAATGTTGCGTGTGCTATTTTGTCCTTGTTTTCAGACGGATATACAAAAATTACCACTTGGCATAAAATATGATACAAACACCGTGTCGAAATAAAAACATGTTTAATCATTAAATTACATTAATGACAGAATTCAAAAGTAAAATCCTGGCAGGCAAAATCCTGGTAAAAACACAGGAACCGAAGAAAAAGCTTCCTCCTGAAATATGATTCCCGACTCTAAACCGGACTAAGTTAATGTTGGTACGGATAATAAAGACGAGCCAACGGGAATAAAGGTCGGAGGTCATGTATTCAAAGGAAGAACTCGGGTACGGAGTTAAACATTAATGTACCAATTATTTTTTTGACGTCGCAAAGCGACGAATTATTGAGTGTTTAATCAAATCAAAAAGAAATAAAAATGGCTAAAGAAATTAAATTCGACATTGAAGCCCGCGACCTGCTTAAAAATGGAGTCGACCAACTGGCAAATGCCGTAAAAGTAACTTTGGGTCCGAAAGGGCGCAATGTAGTTATCGAGAAAAAATTTGGAGCACCACAAATTACAAAAGATGGTGTTACTGTAGCAAAAGAAATTGACCTGAGCAATCCTTACGAAAACCTGGGCGCTCAAATGGTAAAAGAAGTGGCTTCGAAAACCGGCGATGATGCGGGTGACGGAACAACCACCGCAACCGTTTTGGCGCAATCGATCGTAAATGTTGGGTTGAAAAACGTAACCGCCGGCGCCAATCCAATGGACCTGAAACGTGGTATCGACAAAGCTGTTGAAGCTGTTGTAAACAGTATTGCCAAACAGGCTCAAACAATTGGCGACGACTACAAAAAAATCGAATCGGTAGCTAAGATTTCGGCCAACAACGATGCAGTTATCGGGGCACTGATTGCTGAAGCCATGCAGAAAGTAAAAAAAGAAGGTGTAATTACTATTGAAGAAGCCAAAGGAACCGACACTTATGTCGACGTGGTTGAAGGTATGCAATTCGACCGTGGCTATATTTCTCCTTACTTTGTTACTGATGGTGAAAAAATGGCTACCGAATTGGATAACCCTTTCGTCCTGATCCACGATAAAAAGATCAGTACCATGAAAGAACTTCTTCCTGTACTTGAAGCCACTGCTCAAACCGGTCGTCCTTTAATGATTATTGCTGAAGATGTAGATGGTGAAGCACTGGCTACTTTGGTAGTTAACCGCTTGCGCGGATCGTTGAAAGTATGTGCCGTTAAAGCTCCTGGCTTTGGCGACCGCAGAAAAGAAATGCTCGAAGATATTGCCATTCTTACCGGGGGTAGCGTAATTACCGAAGAAAAAGGAATGAAGCTGGAACAAGCTACCATCGACATTCTGGGTCAGGCCGAGAAAATTACAGTTGACAAAGAAACTACAACTGTTGTAAACGGCGCCGGTTCTCCTGATGCGATTAAAGCACGTGTAGGTCAGATCAAAACTCAGATGGAAAATACGACTTCGGAATATGACAAGGAAAAATTGCAGGAACGTCTGGCCAAACTGGCTGGTGGGGTGGCTGTAATTTACGTTGGCGCTGCATCGGAAGTTGAAATGAAGGAAAAGAAAGACCGCGTTGACGATGCACTACATGCAACCCGCGCTGCCGTTGAAGAAGGAATTGTTCCCGGAGGAGGTGTTGCCTATATTCGTGCCATCGAAGTATTGGTTAACCTAAAAGGCGACAACGATGACGAAACTACAGGTATCGAAATCATCAAACGCGCTATCGAAGAACCACTTCGCCAGATTGTAAACAACGCTGGTAAAGAAGGCGCAGTTGTCGTTCAGAAAGTAAAAGAAGGAAAGAACGATTTCGGATACAATGCACGTATCGACGAATACCAGAACTTGCTTGAAGCCGGAGTGATTGATCCTGCAAAAGTTACCCGTATTGCACTTGAGAATGCTGCATCAATTGCTGGTATGTTCCTTACTACCGAAACAGTTATTATTGAACAGAAGGAAGACAAACCTGAAATGCCAATGGGTGGCCCGGGAATGGGCGGCATGGGCGGCATGATGTAAGAATAAATCATAATTGACAAATTATTCATATAAAAGGCTCCCCTATCTTTTGGGGGGCTTTTTTTATGCCCAAAATCCTGACAATCGTCAGACAGTGTTTTTTAACATCTTTTATTCTGTCATAACACATTGACTACATGACACTTAAGTTTTAAATAATTCTGATTTAGCGCTTGTTTTTTCATTCCGAAGTTCCCTACCTTTGACCCGTTAATCAATTAATAATCTACGAATGATGTCAGACATAAATGAATTCATTACGAATTTGGAGAGAAGAACTCCGGGGGAAAATGAATTCCACCAGGCAGTGGAAGAAGTAATTACCTCTGTTTGGGATTTTTACAAAAAAAATCCGCGTTATCAAAAAGCAAAAATACTCGAAAGAATGTGCGAGCCCGAAAGGGTAATCATGTTCCGTGTACCTTGGGTTGACGATCGTGGAGAAGTGCAGATCAACCGTGGCTACCGCGTTGAATTCAACTCCGCACTCGGCCCGTACAAGGGAGGTCTGCGTTTTCACGCCAGCGTTACCCTCAGCATCTTAAAATTTCTGGGTTTCGAACAGACCTTTAAAAACAGCTTGACTACGCTCCCGATGGGAGGTGGTAAAGGTGGCTCCGATTTCAGCCCAAAAGGAAAAACCGATGGAGAAATCATGCGATTTTGCCAGTCGTTTATGAGCGAATTATATCGCCACATCGGGCCTAACACCGACGTACCGGCAGGCGACATCGGTGTGGGTGGCCGCGAGATCGGTTATCTTTTCGGACAATACAAACGACTGAAAAACGAATTTACCGGTGTGCTTACCGGAAAAGGACTGGCCTGGGGAGGAAGTTTGATCCGTCCCGAAGCTACCGGCTTTGGAGCCGTTTATTTCGCACAACATATGTTGCACGAGATTGGTTCTGACATCGCTGGTCAAACCGTTTCGGTTTCAGGTTTCGGAAATGTTGCCTGGGGCGCAATTGCCAAGGTAAATGAATTGGGGGGTAAAGTTGTTACCATTTCGGGGCCAGATGGTTACATATACGACAAAGAAGGAATTAGCGGCGATAAAATCGATTACTTGCTCGAGCTGCGTGCGACCAACAACGATGTGGTTGCTCCTTATGCCGATGAATTTGGAGCTCATTTTGTTCCCAACAAACGGCCGTGGGAAGTACCCGTTGATATTGCCATGCCTTGTGCTACCGAAAATGAAGTTTGTTTGTCAGATGCCAAAGAACTTGCAAAAAACGGATGTAAAATGTTGGCCGAGGCATCAAATATGGGTTGTACTGCAGAAGCCGTTGAATACCTTTCCGAGAATATGATATACGCACCGGGAAAGGCAGTAAATGCAGGCGGAGTTGCAGTATCGGGCTTGGAAATGTCGCAGAACAGTATGCGTATTAACTGGCCTAAAGAAGAAGTGGATAACCGCCTGCATGGTATTATGCGGAACATTCACGAAACCTGCGTTGAATATGGCAAAAATGGTCAAAAAATCGACTATGTAAAAGGAGCCAACGTGGGCGGATTCGTAAAAGTGGCAGAAGCCATGCTTGCTCAGGGAGTTGTATAATAGAATCTAAACATAAGATTAAAAATCCGCTGAATTACCAGCGGATTTTTTTATGCCCTACTTTAAAACAAGAATTACGGAGCCAATGTTAAATTTAAATATATGATAATATAAAACAGGCTTGGTAAAAAAAACACTTTTCTACATTTGTCGAAATTTCAAAAAATGCTGATAGATACGCATTCTCATATTTATTCGGAAGATTTCACACACGATCGCGATGAAGCCCTGCAACGGGCTTACGAAAGTGGTGTAAAAAAAATCATTCTTCCAAATATCGACTCTGGCTCAATCAAGCACATGCTCGATCTGGTTGATGCATATCCGCATTTATGCTACCCATTAATTGGCTTGCACCCCACTTCGGTTGAAGAGGATTATAAAGATGAACTTCAGGCCATGGAATATTGGCTCGACAAACGAAAATTTCATGGCATTGGCGAAATTGGGATCGATTTGTATTGGGCGAAGAAATTTGAAGAAGAACAAAAGGAGGTTTTCAGATACCAGATAAAACTTGCCAAACAGAGAAACCTACCCGTTGTTATCCATGTGCGGAATTCATTTGAAGAAACATACAAAATTGTAAAAGAAGAACAGGATGGCCACCTGAAAGGAATATTCCATTGTTTTACCGGAAATGAAAACGAAGCACAGAAAGTGATCGATGTTGGATTTCACCTGGGAATCGGAGGAGTGGTAACATTCAAAAACAGTAATCTCGACGAAGTAATCAGCAAAATCAATCTTGAACATCTTGTTCTCGAAACCGACTCTCCGTATCTGGCCCCAGTACCAAAACGCGGAAAACGAAACGAAAGCGCTTACCTGGTTTTCATCGCTCAAAAGCTTTCCGAGATATACAATGTTCCTCTCACCCGCGTAGCCGAAATAACAACGCAGAACGCGCGCAAGTTATTCGAAATTTAATAACTTGCAACTCGTATCCTGAGCAAAATGAAGAGCGCTACCGACAAAAAAACATCCATCCTTATCATCTACACCGGGGGTACCATCGGTATGGTGCAACATCCTCAGAACCGAACACTTGTTCCGGTTAGTTTCGAAAAAATCCAGGAAGTGGTGCCCGAACTCAAAAGGTTCGACTTCATTATCAAAACCATCACCTTTACCCCGGCGCTCGATTCGTCGAATATGAATCCGATCACCTGGATCAAAATCGCAAAAACCATTGAGCGCAACTATACTCAGTTCGACGGTTTTGTGGTGCTGCATGGAACCGATACAATGGCTTACACAGCTTCTGCCCTGAGTTTTATGTTCGAGAATCTCGACAAACCAATTATTTTAACCGGTTCGCAATTGCCCATTGGCATGATCCGTACCGACGGAAAGGAAAACCTGATAACGGCTGTTGAAATCGCCGCGGCCAAAAATAATGGTGTGAGCATCGTCCCCGAAGTTTGTATTTACTTCGATTTTACGTTATACCGCGGGAACCGCACTGTAAAGCACGATGCCGACATGTTCAGTGCTTTCCGTTCAGTAAACTATCCGGCTTTAGGAGTAGCCGGTATCGATATTAAATACAGTAACGAGTTTATTTACCGCCAGGAGAACCAGGGAATACTAAAAGTGAACACCAATTTCGACGATAATGTGGTAATTTTAAAAATGTTTCCGGGAATTAACCAAAACGTAATGAACTCGATTCTGAATACTCCGGGTTTAAAAGGGGTAATTTTGGAAACTTTTGGATCGGGCAATGTACCTACGTCAAGATGGCTAACCAATTGTATAAAACGGGCCATTAAAAATGGATTAATTATATTGAATGTAACACAATGCGAAGGAGGCAAGGTGGTTATGGGGCAATACCAAACCAGTCTCGAACTGATGAATGCCGGAGTTGTTTCGGGTAAAGACATGACCACAGAAGCAGCCATTACCAAACTCATGTTCTTGCTTGGACAGGATTTGACACCGGACGAAATCAAAATTTATCTCAATAAAAATATGAGAGGGGAAATTAGTGAATAGCCCCCTTTGTTTTTCGCATTTTTTTATTAATTTGCAGCCCTTGTTTTCGGAGCCAGTTTAATCTGGAGAGGTGCAGGAGTGGTTGAACTGGCACGCCTGGAAAGCGTGTGTACCGCGAAACGGTACCGGGGGTTCGAATCCCCCTCTCTCCGCAAAGGAGGGATTTAGTTCTAAATAATGAAGTTATTGTAAAGGCATGTTTTTTGTGGTATTGAAGGATATTTAATTCAAGATCAATAATAAAATAAAAATCAAAAAGATTATTAATTAAAAATTCAAATCAATTATGAAAAGACTATTCGCGTTAATAGCCGTATTTGGGGTGCTGTTTTTTATGGCATCTAATGTAGTACTTGCTCAGGAAGAACAAGCTGCTGCTCCAGAAGAATCTACTACCGAACAGGTAGATATGTCTGCTGATCCTGAAGAAGAAGCGGCAGCCGTTGCTGAAGAAGGTAAATCTTTCCACAGCCAGTTAAAACAAAAATTTATTGAAGGTGGCCCTACTTTCATGACATTCGTATTGATTACGCTTATCCTGGGTTTGGCTTTCTCGATTGAAAGAGTTCTTTATCTGAACTTGGCTACCAGCAACACTAAGAAATTACTTGCCAATGTAGAAGAAGCGCTCGAAAGCGGTGGTGTGGAAGCAGCAAAAGACGTTTGCCGCAACACCCGTGGCCCGGTTGCAAGTATTTTTTACCAGGGTCTTGATCGTTTCGACCATGGCATCGATGTAGTCGAAAAAACAGTTATTTCTTACGGTGGCGTTCAGGCTGGTCTTATGGAAAAAGGCCTGAGCTGGATCGCTCTTTTTATTGCTCTTGCCCCTATGTTAGGTTTCATGGGTACAGTAATCGGGATGATTGGCGCTTTCGATGCTATCGAGATTGCAGGGGACATTTCTCCCTCACTGGTAGCCGGTGGTATTAAAGTTGCTTTGATTACAACCGTAACAGGTCTTATTGTTGCTATCATCCTTCAGATTTTCTACAACTACTGTGTAGCAAAAATCGATAGCATCATCAACAACATGGAAGATGCTTCCATCTCGTTGATTGACTTGTTGGTAAAATATAACATGAAAAAATAGGAGTACTGGGAAATGAGTAAAACAGGTAAAATAGTTACTATAGTACTGTGGGCTCTTCTCATTGTTTCGGCTATACTTATCATTTCGTTGGTAGTTAACATTAACGAAGATGTAAAAACCGATCCTGCAATGCTGAGTTGGGTGAACACCAACCTGATCTGGGCTTACATACTTGTGATTTTTGGTGCAGCAGTAGCGGTCCTTGCATCGCTGTTCCACATGTTCACCGATAAAAAAGCGGCAAAAGGAGGTCTTATCTCCATTGCATTTCTGGGCGTGGTTGCGTTGATTTCTTATTTACTTGCATCACCTGAAATTCCACAATTTATAGGTGTCGACAAGTTCATCGCCGACGGAACCCTGAATGAACAAGTTGCGAAACTAGTAGATACTGGATTATATGCAACCTATATCCTGCTTGTATTGGCAGTTTTAGCCGTTGCATCATCATCAGTAATGCGTTTTTTCAGATGATAATAATCGTGGTAATAAAAACAGGAAAATAAGTTATGTCTAAAAAAATACCTGAAATACCGTCAGCATCGTTAGCAGATATCGCATTTATGTTGCTGATCTTTTTCCTGGTAACAACCACGATGGATGTTGACAGCGGTCTCCGTAGAAAATTACCCCAGTGGGTAGACCCAAAAGATATGCCGGATGAAGATCAGCAGATTAACGAACGCAACGTGTTCGTGGTGCTGGTGAACAAAAACAACGATCTTTTGGTTGAAGGAGACTACGAACGTATTGAGAACCTGCGCGAAAGGGCAAAAGAGTTTATGGATAATCCATTTAACGACCAAGACCTGCCTGAGAAAGAACCCAAGGAAATTCCATATTTTGGAGAATTTATGGTAAGTAAAGGGGTGATTTCGTTGCGTAACGACCTCGACACGAAATACGGAACGTATCTCGCTGTACAAAACGAGCTGGTTGCTGCCATTAATGAACTAAGAGATGAATTAGCCAAGAATAAATTCGGAAAACCTTACAAGGAACTTGAAGCAGATAAACAAAATGCTATTCGTGAGATTTATCCGCAAAAAATTTCTGAAGCTGAACCAAAAGGTAAAATTTAAAAGAATAAGATATGAGCAAGTTTAGAAAAAATGATGGGAAGGAGTTACCTCCTATTTCAACGGCCTCATTGCCGGATATTGTGTTCATGCTTTTATTCTTTTTCATGGTTAGTACAACAATGCGTGAAGTAACTTACAAAGTTAGGATGCACCTTCCGGCAGCCACCGAGCTGGATAAACTGGAAAAGAAATCCCTGGTAAGCTACATTTACATAGGTGAACCGCTTCCGATGTATCAAAAGACATTCGGGAAAGCGCCGCGCATTCAGTTGGACGACGTATTTGCTGATGTTGGCGATGTACAGGATTTTATTATCGCTGAACGGAATGCAAGGGATGAGAACGAACAACCAATGATGATTACTTCATTGAAAATTGATGAAAATACAAAGATGGGGATAGTGAACGACGTAAAGCAGGAACTGCGGAAATCGGCTGCATTGAACATCAACTATTCAGCAAGGAAAAAAGCTGATTAATTCAAAACGCTACAATACAAAAAAGGGAAGCAATGCTTCCCTTTTTTGTTACATTACTTTTTGCGTTTATTTCGTTTTTGCCTTGCTTTAGTCCTTGAGAACTTATCTTCAAACGATCGTTTTGCCGAACCACGACGTTTCTTTTGATGAAAGGCTCCCTGGTAACTGGGATCGTCAATTTTTCGTTGACGGTCGATTTCCCGCAATTGCTCCTGATTCTCGGCAAAAGCGGTTTCAACCAGTTCAACTTCCAATGGAAGAGGTAGAATTTTAACGTCTGTACGCATCAATTTTCCAATTTTTCCCCAGTGCCACTCGTCCGAAGGATCGATCAATGTGATCGCATCGCCTTTTTTCCCTGCCCGGGCCGTCCGGCCAATTCGGTGAATATAATCATCGTAATCTTTCGGAAGATCAAAATTAATTACATGGCTTACCTCGCTCACATCCATCCCGCGTGCCGAAACATCAGTCGTGATCAGAATACGGACATCTCCGCTTTTAAAAGCCTGGATGGCATTGATCCTGGTATTTTGTGCTTTGTTCGAATGCAGGATCCGTTTCTCACCTTCCGATTTTCGCTCAATAACTTTAAATACCGATTCCGCATGTTCTTTGGTCCGTACAAAAATGACGACCCGGTTAAATTTTTCTTCGTCTTCGAGCAAGTACCTGATCAGGTTAAGTTTGGTTCTGAAATTGGGCACTGCATATGCTTTTTGGGTAACCTGCCGCACCGGGGTTGCTGATGGGGCAATTTCCAGCTTCTCATAAAAGTCGATAAACTCTTCGGTGAGTTTTTCAACAGCCTCTGAAAAGGTTGCCGAGAATAACAGGTTTTGACGCTTGCTTGGGATAATCTCCTGTAACTGTTGAAGCTGCGGCATAAATCCCATATCCATCATGCGGTCGGCTTCGTCAATTACCAGGTGTTTTACCTTTTTAAATCGTAATACTCCTTGCTGATAAAGATCCCATAAACGACCGGGTGTAGCCACCAGGATATCGACACCGGGTTCAACAAGTGCTGCATGCTTAGTCCATCCAATACCACCAAAAATCGCGGCATGACGGATATCCGAATAAGTTGTGAGCTCTGCAATGTCTTCTCCAACCTGTATGGCCAACTCACGTGTTGGAACCAAAATTATGACGCGCGGATCGACTCCTTCAGGCTTTTTCAGTTTCGTGAGTAAGGGTAGCAGATAAGCTGCAGTCTTCCCTGTGCCCGTTTGTGCCACTCCCACCAAATTCACTCCGGAGCTGATAATAGGAATTGCCTTTTGCTGAATAGGAGTTGGGGTGATAAAACCAATATCATCGAGCGACTTTAATATCGACTTTGCTACCTTGAGCTGTTCGAACGAATTTTTCATCTGCTAAAATTGTTTATTTAAAGGAAACAGATGTAATTCGCATGAGATAGCACAACTGCCCCTGGTGAACATTTTTCTCATGCTCATTTCATCCTGCAAAAATAGCAAGTAAAATGAATCTGAGCAATTTAACGCAACCGATACATTTTCCCGGGTAAAGCCGTAATCACATTTTTGAATTCAAGGCTTAGCATCATGGCAGAAACCCTGCTCACCGGTAACTGAAAGGTTGCCGAAATCTGGTCGATAAAAAGTTCACCTTCTTTTTGCAGAAGGTTGACAACTTGCTGTTCATTTTCATTTAGATCGACAAACAAACTGGATTGGATGGCTTGCGTTCCTTCCTTCTTTTCCCATCCCATAAAATATTCAAGATCATCGATACCTTCAATTAAATTTGCAGCGTTGTTCCTGATCAGTTGGTTGCATCCTTTTGAATAGATATCTCCCGCCCGCCCCGGAAATGCAAATACATCGCGGTTATACGACGAGGCAATATCGGCTGTAATCAGTGCGCCGCCTTTTTCGGCCGATTCTACAACAATTGTCGCGTCGGCCAAACCTGCAATTATTCTGTTTCGTTTAATAAAATTTTGCGGATCTATTTTAGTTTCACTTGGAAAATCGCTTAACAACCCGCCATTCTCCTGCATTTTTCGCGCGGTTTCTCTGTGTAGCGCCGGGTACAGCCTGTCCAGGCCATGTGCAACAACTCCAACCGTCGGAAGGCCGTATTTCAGAGCGGTCCGGTGCGCCTGAATGTCGATGCCATAAGCCAGTCCACTAACAATCAATACTTTATATCCGCGTTCGGCAAAACCTTTGATCAGTTCTTCAATAACCTGTTTCCCATAATCTGTTGCGTTTCGGGTGCCAACAATACTAACTACGCGTTGCTCGTCCAGGTTCATTTGTCCATGAGCGTAAATCATAACCGGTGCATCAATGCAGGTTTTCAGCCGGCGAGGATAGTCGGCATCGGTATAAAAACTAGCCCGGATCGAATTTTTCTCTATGAATTTGATCTCAGCTTCCGCCTTTTCAAGTACGTTCGAATTGCGAATTCTTTTAGCATTCCCCTCTCCAATACCGGGAATTTTCACCAGGGATTTCAAAGGAGCTTTGAAAATTTCCTCCACATTACCGGTGTAAGCGAGTAGGTTTCGTGCCAGAATGCCTCCAATTCCGGGCAACATGGCCAACGCAATTTTGTATTTTAGTTCAGGGTCCATTTCACTGAAAATTTAACGTTGAAGGATTTTATATAAACTCTCCTTCATTTTTTTACGGTCTTCGAATGTTAATGCACTTAAACTTACCGAAGGATATTCAGCAATGCCGCGTTTGGTGCGAACCAGAAAAGTAAGGTCAGAAAGCTTTCCGAAAACTGAATCCTCGAAATGTGCATTCTGTAAAATATTTTGTGGAAACTCGATCGAATGATATGATTTCGAGCCAAAACTAATGACTTTGTAATAGCGTAAAACAATTTTGTCTTGCTCATCCCTGAATTCGATAAACTGAAGATCAGCAACGTGGAAATAAAGGTACCACAGCGAAAAAACTCCTACTCCGGCCAATCCGTAAATGGTGAAATCGAGTAAAAACAAAGCCAATGTAGCTAACGTAATCGCAATACTCACCAGATAAAAAATGCGTTTGTATTTCAAGGCTATTTTTTTATTCGATATCTTCATTCGTTACTAAATATCAAAGAGTGTTAGCCAGTAGTGGCAGAAAAATACCAAAAGTTATTTTTATTGTAACTTTAACGCAATTTAGCAGCTACTTATGGGAAATTCAAATATTTACTCCAAAATAGTATACACACGCGACTACGAAAATGAACTTCGTTTGCTGATTGCTGATTATCCGAAAGGAAAGGTATTTTTAGCCACCGAAGAAACTGTTGATCAACTTTGGGCATCGAAAATTCAGTCATTCCTCGAAGACAATGAAATTCGGAAGGTTGTAATTCCGGCTGGGGAGAATAACAAGAAAATCGAATCGGTTGGAAAAATCTGGGAATTTCTGTCGAAAAACGGAGGCGACCGTAAATCACTTCTCATAAATATTGGCGGCGGAATGCTCACCGACCTGGCCGGTTTTGCTGCAAGCACTTTTAAACGCGGTATCGATTTTCTAAATATTCCAACTACATTGCTTTCTCAGGTTGATGCTTCGGTAGGAGGTAAAACAGGGATTAATTTTAGCGGATTGAAAAACGAAATAGGTACTTTTAAAGAACCTGTGGCGGTCATCATAAACACCGATTTTTTGCAATCGATCGACCGCGAAAATCTTATTTCGGGTTTTGCCGAAATGGTAAAACATGGACTGATTCACGATCTTGCTCACCTGGAAGAACTCAAAACTGTTGATTTCGATAACATCGATTACAATGAATTAGAGCAATATATTCGGCATTCGGTGAATGTTAAAGAATATTTTGTTGCCAACGATCTGAAAGAAAACAACATACGCAAAGCGCTGAACTTCGGACACACGGTAGGCCATGCTTTCGAAAGCTTTGCACTGGAAGAGAAACGTCCGATCCTGCACGGATACGCAGTGGCTTATGGAATGATTGCCGAGTTGTATCTGTCGGAGAAAATGTGCGGATTTCCATCAAATGATTTAAAGAAACTCAACAACTGGTTACTTAATATCTACGGTAAATTTGAAGTGACAGAAAGCGACTTTGAACGGCTGTATCAATTGATGACACACGATAAGAAAAACGACTCGGGACGAATTAATTTTACCTTACTTCCCGAAATCGGGCAAATCGAAATCAACCAAAACTGTGGCAAAGAACTTATTTTTGAAGCTCTGAAATATTTTAAAAACCTGTAAATCAAATTTCAATACTCAAATTCCAACATCTCAATATTATTATAATGATCTACACGGTTTCAGCTTCTCAGCAACATATCGAAGAAAATATTCATCTTCCGGCATCAAAAAGCATCAGTAACCGGGCGCTAATTATTAACGCTTTAAGTTACAGTCCCTATCCCATTCAGAATCTTTCGGACAGCGATGACACCAAAGTATTGGAGGCTGCCTTGTTTTCGAACAGTAACAAGTTTGATATCGGACATGCCGGAACCGCCATGCGATTTCTGACTGCTTTTCTTGCGCAAATTGTTGGCGAGTGGGAAATCACCGGTTCAGAACGGATGCAGCAACGTCCCATCCAGATACTCGTGGATGCATTAATTCAGTTGGGAGCCAAAATTGAATACCTGGAAACAGAGGGTTATCCACCTTTAAAAATATACGGTTCGCATCTCGAAGGCAAGACGATCGAGCTTGATGGAAGCGTTTCGAGCCAGTACATTTCGGCGCTTTTACTTATCGCTCCAACCATCGAAAACGGTCTGACAATCAGACTAAATGGCGAAGTTACTTCGCAGTCGTACATCAGACTAACGCTTGAACTGATGGCTAAATTCGGGATACGCTACCAGTGGCACGATAACGAAATTCTGGTTCCGGCACAACAATATTTTCCGTTTGATTACACCTGCGAAGCCGATTGGTCGGGAGCTTCCTACTGGTACGAAATCATGGCTCTGGCAGATTCAGGAAAAGTATTTCTCGAAAATCTTCAGCTTACAAGTTTGCAAGGCGATTCGAACATCGCTGACTGGTTCGAAGCTTTTGGCGTATCATCAACCGAAAGTAAAAATGGTGTTCTGCTCGAAAAAACCGGAAATCTTCAACCACACCGGCTCGATCTGAATTTTATTGAGAACCCGGATGTTGCACAAACCATGGCCTGTTTGTGTGTGGCCAAACAAATTCCATTTCATTTTACCGGATTAAAAACCTTGAAAATTAAAGAGACCGACCGGATTGCAGCGCTTCAAAACGAACTTGCTAAATTCGGCGCACGGCTCGAAGAACCTTCGCGCGGAGAACTTGCCTGGGACGGAAGATTCGACATGGAAATGAAAGAAGATTATCCGCGTATCGGAACTTATCACGACCACCGGATGGCCCTGGCCTTTGCTCCCATGGCACTTGCCGGGCTACCCATTGAAATTGAAGATCCGATGGTTGTCACCAAGTCTTATCCAGGTTTTTGGGACGACCTCAAAAAGATTGGATTTATGATCCAACATTAGAATGTCAACCTATCCCGATAGCTACCGGGATTGTTTCAGTATTTTCTATAGTTTAATAAAAATCTTCTTCTTATAAAGAACCCACACCGGAATGAAGTTCAGACAAATAAAGATTACAGCAAAGGTAAAACTGCCAAACTTCATACTCCAGCCAAAATTACTGAACATGTTCATCCAGTGTCCGCTTAAACTTGCACTTCCAATATTCCAACGATAAAAAGGCAAGGTTAAAATATCGGCCAGAACATATGCTGTAATTGCGTTCGAACCAAAAATGATCCCCGGTTTTGTAAAACGCGTACGCCCTAAAATATCCACAAAAAATATACTCAATGCCAATATCATTCCTGCAAGCCCCGAAGTTACCAGCACAAACGAGCTGGTCCAAATGTTTTTATTTAGCGGGAAAATATAACTCCACATAAAACCAATTATAAAAGCAAAAAACGACAAGCTAAAGAGATAAATAACTTTGCGCTCCTGTGTCATTTTGCTCAGGATTAGATGTCCTGCGAGCATACCCATTATTCCATTTGCAATAGCAGGAAAAGTACTTAGGATTCCTTCCGGATCCCAGGTTTTTTGATACATATAACCGGGCAGAAATTTACTGTCGAACCAGGCTGCGATATTAGCGCCTGGCTCAAGCATTACTTTTCCGTAACCTGGTGTCGGAATAAGTACCATGATTAGCCAATAGCCTACCAATAAAATGCCGGCAACAATAGCCTGGGTTTTCCATTTTGTATTCAGAAACAAAAAGGCGCCGACTAAGAACACAATTGCAATTCGTTGTAAAACACCTGCAATACGTACTGTTTCGAAATTAAACTTTGGGAAAAGCCACAACAGAATGCCAACTGCAAATATTTTTAACGAACGAAAAACGATTTTTTGATACATCGGGCCTTTGTCGATACCTGAATTCAGACGCTTGGCATAAGCCAGCGTGATCGATACCCCCACAATGAAAATAAAGAAGGGAAATATCAAATCGGTAGGTGTCAAACCATTCCACGAAGCATGCTCAAGCGGGGGATAAACATATTTCCAACTTCCGGGATTGTTTACCATGATCATCGCAGCGATGGTAAACCCGCGAAATGCGTCGAGGGAGATCAGTCGTTTAAATTCGGTCATTGTACACGTTTGTCTAAATGTTTTTAATTTTTTTAAAATCAGAAAGCAAACATACGTATTTTTTCTTTTATGATAATCCTCCCCTGTTTATCTTTTTTCGCGAAAAAAGGCCTGCATTAATTCGCGGCATTCAGTTTCAAGCACACCTCCCACCACCGCTGTTTTGGGATGAAGCGCCCCTTCCGCATAATTCTGATATCCGCGCTTTTCGTCGTAAGCGCCAAACACAATCTTCCCTATTTGCGACCATCCCAAAGCGCCTGCACACATCACACAAGGTTCGAGTGTTACATATAAAACGCAATCATTCAGGTACTTTCCGCCTAATAAATTGGCCGCCGCCGTTATCGCCTGCATTTCGGCATGTGCCGTCACATCATTTAGTGTTTCCGTCAGGTTGTGTGCCCGCGCGATGATTTTTCCTTTGGCAACTACCACTGCTCCTACAGGAATTTCTCCTTTTTCGTAGGCCAACAAGGCTTCCGAAAAAGCCTTCTTCATAAAATATTCGTCGTTGAATGGTTCAATCATAATCACTTCTTTCTGGCACAAAGATAAATAACCACTCCGCATAAGAAGCGATTATGTTTTCTTTCCGATTCAAATTCTTTCTGAATAATATGAAAACCTGTATTTATCAATCTTTTAATTGCTAAAATCTTTCTATTTTCGCACCCTAATAAATAGGAGGAATTATGTACAGAACACATACTTGCGGCGAGCTTAGAATTGAAAATATTACTAACGAAGTTACCCTGGCCGGTTGGGTGCAACGCATCCGCGACCTGGGAGCCATGACTTTTATTGATTTACGCGACCGTTACGGAATCACTCAATTGGTGGTAGATGAAAACACCCCGGAATTGGTTGCGAAACAGCTCGATGAGCTGGGACGGGAATTTGTATTGCAAGCCAAAGGAATGGTTCGTGAACGTTCGAGCAAGAACAAAAACATCCCAACTGGGGAAATCGAAATTGCACTTACCGAACTGAAAGTTTTAAGTCCTTCAGATGTTCCACCGTTTACGATTCAGGATGACACCGACGGTGGCGACGAATTGCGGATGAAATACCGCTACCTCGACCTGCGACGCAGTCCGGTGCGCGACAACCTGGTACTCCGTGCCCGAATGGCCCACGCTGTGCGTTCGTACCTGAATTCGAAGGACTTTATTGAAACCGAAACTCCGGTGCTTATCAAATCGACTCCCGAAGGCGCGCGCGACTTTGTAGTTCCTTCAAGGATGAACCCAGGCGAGTTTTATGCTCTGCCGCAATCTCCACAAACCTTTAAACAGTTGCTGATGGTAGCCGGTTTCGACCGCTACTACCAGATTGTGAAATGTTTCCGCGACGAAGACCTGCGTGCCGACCGCCAGCCTGAATTTACACAAATCGACTGCGAAATGTCGTTTGTGGAACAGAAGGATGTATTGGAAATGTTTGAAGGCCTGACCCGACACATGTTCAAAGAAGTGTTGAATGTAGAAGTCACTGAATTTCCATGGATGCCCTATTCTGAAGCCATGGAAAAATACGGTTCGGATAAACCTGACACCCGTTTCGGTATGCAAATCAGCGACATTAGCGAAAGCGTGAAAGGAAAGGGTTTTGGCGTTTTTGATTCGGCCGAATATATCGGGGCAATTTGTGCCACGGGTTGTTCGGAATATACCCGCAAGCAGCTCGATAGTTTGACCGATTGGGTAAAACGACCACAAATCGGTGGTAAAGGGTTGGCGTACATTAAATGCAATACCGATGGTTCGCTTAAATCGTCGGTGGATAAATTTTATACCGAAGAAGACCTGAAAAAAATTGCAGAACAAGTAAGTGCTCAAGCCGGCGATCTCATTTTAGTGATGTCAGGAGAGAAAGACAAAACCCTGGTAGCACTTGGTTCGCTTCGTCTGGAAATGGGTTCTCAACTCGGATTGCGTGATAAGAATACTTTCAAACCGCTGTGGGTAGTTGACTTCCCGCTGTTGGAATGGGACGAAGAAACAAAGCGTTTTTACGCCATGCACCATCCGTTTACTTCACCCAAACCTGAAGACATTGCGTTGCTGGATACCGATCCGGGAAAAGTCCGTGCAAATGCCTATGACCTGGTGATCAATGGTGTTGAAATTGGAGGTGGTTCGGTACGGATTTATAACCCGGAACTGCAAGCAAAAATGTTTGACAAACTGGGATTTACAACCGAGCAGGCGCAAGCTCAGTTTGGCTTTCTGATGAATGCCTTTAAATTTGGCGCTCCGCCTCATGCAGGCATTGCGTTCGGATTCGACCGACTGGTATCGATGTTTGCGGGTGAAGAAACGATTCGCGATGTAATTGCTTTCCCGAAAAACAACAGCGGCCGCGATGTAATGATCGACTCGCCCTCTGAAATTGCGAACGAACAGCTCGAAGAACTAAATATCAAACTTGATCTGAAAGAGAAAAAATAACGAAAGGAGCTGAAAGGCCCCTTTTTCGTTGTGTACTACTTTTACTACTTCATTATCTTTTTCAGCCACATAACATTGGAAAAAATCTTTTTCTTCCTGCATTTGTTCCAAGGTATTGGTCACTTTGTCGAGGCCTTTTTCAAACTCTGCTAATTCTTTTACGAGGCCAAATAAGGCTGGCATATCTTTCTCACCGGCTTTTCTGATTGCTATCTTCATTCGAATCTGTCCATGAAGGGATCCCTCCTTGTTCTACTGTTTGTTATTTTTTAAAAATTCTTCGATCTCCCGACGATTTGGGGCAGAGGGTTGTGCCCCCATTCGGGTAACCGAAATAGCTGCTGCTGCACTTGCAAACTGAAGCGATTCTTTCAGATTCTTACCCTCGGTTATTGCAACGGCCAGTGCGCCGCAAAAAGTATCCCCGGCAGCGGTGGTATCAACAGCATTCACTTTAAAGGCCGGAACACTTACTTTCTCATTTTGGGTAAGTACAAATGCTCCCTGCGAACCTAAGGTGATGATTACCTTTTCTACCCCTCTGCTTACAAGTCTTTGTGCTGCTTTTTCAGCATCGGTTTCATTTTCAACAGGAATCTCTGCCAGGAAACCAGCCTCCACCTCGTTTAACACCAAAATATTCACTTTTGGGATATACGAGAAATCGAAAACCCGTGCAGGTGCCACATTCCACATAACCGGAATATTTTTTTTGTTGGCCAGATCAATCACATATTTAATAGTTTCTTCAGGAATTTCGAACTGCATTACAATCAAGGCTGCATCATCAAAGATCCGGGAAGCCTTTTCAATTTTTCCGGGCAAAAGTAAATTATTTGCCCCCGGGGCCACCGAAATTATATTTTCACCTTCGTTTCCAATCATGATTAAAGCATGCCCGCTCGGCATATTTTTCTCTTGAAAAACAAAACGTGTGTCGATACCGTCATTCATGAAGTTCCTAAGCATTTGCGGTGTGTATGCATCTTCACCGACACAGTTTACGAAGGTCACTTTCCCGCCGGCACGGGAGGCGGCCACTGCCTGATTAGCGCCTTTCCCGCCATAAACCTGCATAAAAACGGCATCAGTAACTGTTTCTCCCTTTTCAGGCAGATGATCCATTTTCATGATCAAATCGATATTTGAACTGCCAATTACAACAATCTTCTTTTTCATTTTAAATTTTTAATTTCAACCTTTAATCTTTCCCTCTCTTTATAAAGAGAGGGATGATTGTTACGAAGTCACAATCAGGGTGAGTTATAGTATTCCAAATATCTGAATCATTAACTCAGAACACCTAACTAAGCCAGCCGCGCCAGAATAATCAAAGCCAGACCGATAATAAAAAAGGCAAACATTGCAGTCAGCATCAGGTTGGTACGCTTGGGTGCGCCTGAAAATTCCTTCCACACAAAAACGCCCCAGATTGCAGCAACGAGTGTTGCCCCTTGCCCCAGGCCATATGAAATGGCATATCCAGCCACATCACCCGACATAATACTCAACATCATTCCCAAACTCCAGATCATCCCACCGAAAATTCCTACTAAATGCAGTCTGGGAGTTCCTTGCTGAAAATACATTCTGAAAGTAAGCGGATTTCCACTAATGGGTTTCCGCATGAAATAGTAATTAAATACAAAATTCGAAATAAAAATCCCGATCGAAAACACAAATACCGCGCTGTAAGGAGTAAATGTTCCGGGAGTAATATTGATAAGATCCGGCGACATTGAATTGGCGACAAAGCGATAAAAAAACGACATCAGGATACCGGCAACAAGCGATATCAAAATGCCTTTGGTTGATTTACTGCCCTTCGAAACATTCTTGTAGGCCATGGCATTGATGATGATAGCAACCGTTACCAGGGCTACTCCCAAAAACAAGTAAAAGGTTTGATAATCTCCGGGATTTGGCAAATAATTATTAAAAACACCCAAAACCAGAGCCAAACCAATACCGATTGGAAATGCAATGGCCATTCCGGCAATTTCGATGGCAGCTACCAGTAAAAGATTGGCGATATTAAAAATTACTCCGCCAAGTAATGCATACAGGAATGCTTTTGAAGAAGCACCCATCAGGTTCGGAAGAAAAGCTTCGCCATTCTCCCCCATGCTTCCGATTGTAAAACCGAAAATCAGTGAAAGGATGATCACTCCCAATGTATAATCCCAGTAAAAAAGCGGGAAACCCCATTCTTTATAAGCAAGTTTCTGCGTGTTTGCCCACGACCCCCAGCACAACATGGTGACAATGCAAAACAGCACTGCTACAGGATACGAATCAACAATATACATAAGTTTTAGTTTTAGGCCCGCGAATGACTCAATCGGGCAGGTTTAAATTAAAAAGGCAAGTTTACAAAACGTTTTTGGGCTTCCTCCAATATGGCAATAGTAGCTGTGGCTCCGCAACGCGAACAACCGGCCTCTTTAACAGCCAGCAAACCATCAAGCGAACGAACCCCGCCTGCTGCTTTCAACTTTACTTTTGGACCGCTGCTTTCACGCATAATTTTCAGGTTTTCGAGAGTAGCTCCCTCATAAGAATATTTACCGTCTGCTCCTTTTACAAATCCAAAGCCGGTTGAAGTTTTCACATAATCCGCTTCCACTTTGGTACAGATTTCACAAAGTTTCCGGATATCTTCTTTCCGGGACACATAGTCAGTTTCAAAAATCACCTTTACGATGGCGCCATTTTTATGACACGCTTCAGTTACCGCACCGATTTCTTTTTCAATATAAATCCAATCGCCCTGTAGCGCTTTCCCGATATTGATGACCATATCGATTTCCTCGGCGCCGTCGCGGCAGGCAATTTCGGTTTCAAAAACTTTAACATCGATGGCGGAGTTACCAGCCGGAAAGCTAATCACACACCCAACCAACACCTCCGAACCCTTTAATAATTCAGCGGCTTGTTTCACAGCATAGGGTTTTACACAGACCGATGCCACATTGTATTTTTTCGCCACCTCGCATTCGCGTTTTAAATCTACATCCGTCATTGTTGGATGCAGAATCGAGTGGTCGATCATTTTAGCCAGTTCTTTTATTTTTTTCATGTTATATATTAATCGTCAATCGTTTGAAAAACCAGTTGCTGAAATTTCCAGCCGGTAACATCGTCCACCGGACCTTGTGTTTGTTTCATGATAATGCCAATTACGTTTTCTTCAGGATCGGCAAAATATTGCGTATTGAAATAGCCTCCCCAGCTAAACGTCCCGAAACTTCCTTTTCCGCCCTTATTTTGTCCAAGTTGGGTTACCAACTGAAATGCGAGGCCGAACTTATTATCGCCATCGCCCCAAATGCTCCCAATCTGGTTGCTCAATACAACATCTACAGTTTTCCGGCTAAGTAATCTTACACCATTGTATTCGCCACCGTTTAAATACATTTGAAGAAATATTGCATAATCTTTGGCCGTACTTGATAATCCGCCCCCGCCCGAGAAGAAAGTTTTAGCCCCTTTAATCGGGTAATCGGGATCGTATTCAGGTGTTTTCGGAAATTTTTGCCATTCCCCGTCTTTTTTATACTGAACAGTAACCATTCGTTCCGCCTTATTGACGGGCAGATAAAAATAAGTATCGGCCATTCCAAGTGGATCGAAAATATGGGTTTTCAGAAATTTATCGAAAGGCATTCCCGAAACGATTTCGATGAGATAGCCTAACACATCCAAACCTTCGCTATATACAAAATTTTCGCCGGGATTATGATGGAGCGGTAGCTTGGCTAACTTCTTGATATTTTCTTTGATGGTTTGATTACCGGTTGTAAATGCATCAATGATCCCTGCTTTCTGATAAATCATCCTAAAACGTTCATCCGGATCGATCATACCATATCCAATACCCGATGTATGTGTGAGCAAGTGGCGGATCGTGATCTCGTTTTTCACCGGAACGCCCGTCCATGTAGTATCGCTGTAACTAAAACCGGTAAGAACTTTTGGGTCTTTAAACTCGGGAATATATTTCGAAATCGGATCATCAAGCTGAAACTTACCTTCTTCCCACAACATCATAACCGCAGTGGAAGTAATCGCCTTTGTCTGCGAAGCGATCCTGAAAATAGCATCGCGTTTCATTTCTTTTTCTTCCTGATTATCCGCCATTCCATAGGCCTTCCAATGTACAATCTTACCATTTCGTGCCAACAGTGATACAATTCCGGGCAGGTTACCTTTTTCAACCTCCTCCCGACACATTTGATCAATCCGTGCCAAACGTTCGGATGAAATCCCAACACTTTCGGGAGAAGCCTCGCTAAGAGGTGCGGATTTATGGATGGATTTGGTTTGCGCAATTGCGGCTGATGCAGATATTACAACCACAAAAAAGATGAAAAAAAGAATCTTTTGCATGTTGATTATTTTAATTAGTTAAGTTCTAAATAAATATTGATTTATGCACATTTATTATGCATCCTAAGTTACAAAATTGAAAGGATTTGAAAAGACAAATATTTTATTTGCGCATTTCGAGCACAAATTATAATAATGAATGTTTACAGATAAGAAACCTAATTAGAAAATTCAAGTATAAAACATATAAAATTAAACATTATGACAGACAGACGAACCTTTTTAAAATCGCTGGCCGGAGCCACTGCCGGATTGACGGTTTCCTCCGTCTCTTTTTCCCAAACACCTTCAAGTGACCGTCTGGGCGAAGTTTTACCCAAACGAAAACTTGGCCGTACCGGGGAGTATGTAACCATGCTGGGAACCGGGGGATATCATGTTGGGTGGACCACTGAAAGAGATGCCCATGAAGTAATTGAAGCCTCGCTTGAAGGTGGAGTTCGCTTTTTTGATACAGCAGAAAGTTACGCTAATGGAGTTAGCGAGGAACGTTACGGTAAATACCTTACCCCAAAATATCGCGATCTGATATTTCTTACATCAAAAACAACAGGTCCCGATGCAAAAACAGTTCAGGAACATTTGGAAGGAACATTGAGCAGATTAAAAATCGATCAACTCGATTTGTATCAGGTTCACGCTGTTAGTACACCAGAAGACGTAGATCGTAGAATTGAAAATGGTGTTCTGGATTACTTACTAAAGGCCAAAGCACAGGGCAAATTCAGGTATCTTGGATTCACTGGCCACCAAAATCCGTTTGCTCATCTAAAAATGCTTGAGCGAACAAAGGAAAGTGATATTTTTGACACGGTGTTGATGCCAGTCAATGTATTGGACCCTTCCTATTTTAGTTTCACTAAAAACGTACTACCAAAAGCGCTCGACCGGAATTTGGGTATTACATCGATTAAATCGTTGGCCGACGGACGTTTCTTTGCCAATAAAAAAGAAGCAAACTGGCAATCAAACGACCCTATTATTCCAAATTACCTGAGTATTAAAGAAGCCATGTATTTTGTATGGTCATTGCCTGTTTCAGTTTTAATTTCAGGTAATGAAAATGCCACTTTTATGCGCGAAAAGATTGCCCTTGCCCGATCGTTTACAAAACTAAGCGAAGAAGACAGAATGACATTAATTGACAAAGTGAAAAATATTGCACTGGATGGAACCGTGGAATATTTCAAAAGCAAAGAGTCATAAAAGAAAATCCCGGGGTCAACACCCCGGGACCTAACTAAACCTAACTAAACCAAACTTATGAAAAAACAGCAAATTGCTGTGAAGTATCTTCTTTCTAATAAAATATTGTGGATAACTGTTCTCTGTTTCCACGTTTAATTGTTTTCATGACTAATATGTATTTTACAAATATTGTGCCAAATCGCGATCTTTTTAGTAATTAAATTTAAGTCACATATTTATACACCTCTAAGTAGTATGAAAATTTAAATATCTTTGCGCAAAATAAAGGCGATTAAAGCCGTGAATTTCTGTTAAAGGTTTGAGAATGGAAAACATACGAAATTTTTGCATCATCGCACATATCGATCATGGAAAGAGCACACTGGCCGATCGTTTGCTCGAATACACAAAAACTGTTACTGGGCGAGACATGCACGACCAGGTACTCGACAGTATGGACCTGGAACAGGAACGAGGGATTACGATTAAAAGTCATGCCATCCAGATGGATTATGAGCATGAAGGCGTACCGTACAAACTTAACTTAATCGATACTCCCGGACATGTTGACTTTTCGTACGAAGTTTCACGTTCGATTGCCGCCTGTGAAGGAGCTTTGCTGATCATCGATGCCACTCAGGGAATTCAGGCACAAACCATCTCAAATCTTTACCTCGCCATTGATCACGACCTCGAAATTATTCCTGTCCTCAATAAAATGGATCTACCGAATGCCATGCCTGAAGTGGTGGAAGACCAAATTATTGACCTGATAGGCTGCGACCGCGAAGACATTATACGGGCCAGCGGAAAAACTGGTGAAGGCATTGAAGAAATCCTGGATGCCATTCTCAACAAAATTCCGGCACCCAAAGGAGATCCCAATGCCCCTTTGCAAGCTTTGATTTTCGATTCTGTTTTCAATTCCTTTCGCGGTATTATTGCCTATTTTAAAATTTTGAACGGTGAAATCCGAAAAAAGGACCTGGTAAAATTTGTTGCTACCGGGAAACAATACGATGCTGACGAAGTAGGAGTATTGAAACTGGGCTTACACCCTCGCGATGTATTGGGTCCGGGAGCGGTAGGTTACATTATCTCAGGAATTAAAACTGCCAAGGAAGTTAAAGTTGGAGATACCATTACGCATGTAAAAAATCCGGGCTTAGCTATCGAAGGATTCGAAGAAGTAAAACCAATGGTTTTTGCAGGTGTTTATCCGATCGATGCTGAGGATTACGAAGATCTGCGAGCCGCCATGGATAAGCTTCAGTTAAACGACGCTTCGCTTACCTTTGAACCGGAATCATCAGCCGCCCTGGGCTTTGGATTTCGTTGCGGGTTCCTTGGTTTATTGCACATGGAAATCATACAGGAACGGCTTGAGCGCGAGTTCGACATGAATGTAATTACCACGGTTCCGAACGTTTCGTATAAGATTTATATGACAGATGGTACCGAGCAAATTGTTTACAACCCTTCGGGAATGCCGGTATCGACCACCATCGACGAAATCGACGAACCTTATATTCGTGCGAATATCATTACTGCATCAGAGTTTATCGGTCCGATTATGAGGCTTTGTCTCGATAAACGTGGCGAAATGGTGAGTCAGAATTACCTGACGGCCGAACGCGCAGAGCTGATCTTTAACATGCCACTCGGCGAGATCGTTTTCGACTTTTACGATAAGCTGAAAAGTATTTCGAAAGGTTATGCTTCATTCGACTACCACATCAGCGGGTACAAACCGGCTAAGTTGGTTCGCCTCGATATACTGCTGAACGGAGAAATGGTAGATGCGCTTTCAACACTGATCCATTTCGACAATGCTTACAATTTTGGCCGAAGGATGTGCGAAAAACTAAAAGAACTCATACCGCGACAGCAGTTTGATATTGCGATTCAGGCTGCCATTGGCGCCAAAATCATTGCACGTGAAACCATAAAAGCAGTTCGAAAAGATGTAACTGCCAAATGTTATGGAGGTGACATTACCCGAAAAAGGAAACTTTTGGAAAAACAGAAGAAAGGGAAAAAGCGCATGAAACAGATTGGGAATGTGGAGGTTCCGCAAAAAGCTTTCCTTGCTGTTCTAAAACTCGACTAAAAGATGGCTGTTTAAATGCCGCTCAAAATTCAAGAATATTCGGATACAAAATAAAAATCCCCGCTGATGGCGGGGATTTTTCATATCAGATAATCAATTTATATCCTTTCCCATGCACGTTGATGATCTCAATCGATGGCTCATCTTTTAAGTGTTTGCGAAGTTTGGTGATGTAAACATCCATGCTTCTTGCATTAAAATAGTTATCATCAATCCAGATCGATTTTAAAGCATAATTTCTTTCGAGTACTTTATTGGCATTCTGGCATAAAAGTTTTAACAGTTCCGATTCTTTGGTAGTTAGTTTTACCGATTCCTCACCTTCGCTCAGCGTTTGTTTCCGGGTATCGAAAGTAAACTTACCAAGTGTAAATACCTGTTGCGAGCCGGCCTGCCCTTCCAGCGAAGTACGACGTAAAATCGCCTCGATCCTCATAATTAATTCTTCCATACTGAAAGGCTTGGTAATATAATCGTCGGCACCGAGTTTAAACCCTTCCAGCACATCGTCTTTCATATTCTTGGCAGTAAGAAAAATAACCGGAATTTCGGCATTCACAATCCGGATGTCTTTGGCTAAGGTGAATCCATCTTTCTTTGGCATCATTACATCAAGAATGCAGATATCGTAATGTTCTTTCATAAAGCCCTTGTAAGCGGCTTCACCGTCGGGATACAAATCAGCGTCATATCCTTTGGCAACCAGATATTCTTTTAACAGCAAACCTAAATTTTCGTCATCTTCGGCGAGCATTAATTTTGTCTTTTGTTCCATGGTTAATTATTTATTTGCGGGAAATAGAGTTTAAACTTGGTCCCTTTGTTAATTGCACTTTCAACTTTGATCACTCCGTTATGAAGATCAAGAATCTTTTTCACATAACTTAATCCTAACCCAAATCCTTTCACATCATGCACGTTTCCGGTGGGCACCCGGTAAAAGCGATCGAAAATTTGGCTATGATGTTCTTTGGCAATTCCAATTCCGTTATCCTGTACAGCAACCATAATCTGATTCTTTCGATTTTCGGTCACAATCCTAATTTCCGGATTTTCCTTGCTGTATTTCATTGCATTGTCAAGCAAGTTAAAAATAACATTTGTAATATGCACTTCATCTCCCTTCACAATTGCATTCTCTGCTTTGATTTCGGTAATTAATGTGCCATTTTTGCTTTTAACACGTAACTCAAAATTACTTGCCACAGTCTCGATCATTTTATTGATGTCGAATTCTCGCAATTTGAGTTTAAGCCTTCCCTCGTTGAATACCGCCATTTGCAACACTTTTTCAACCTGAAAACTCAAACGTTTACTTTCCTGGTTGATTACTTTTGAAATGTGTTCGATGGTTGATGGCGTATTCGAAATAGTTCCGTCCTGCAACATCTGGCTCGCCAGCGAAATAGTCGATATTGGGGTTTTTAATTCGTGAGTCATGTTGTTGATGAAATCGTTTTTGATGTTCGACAACTTTTTCTGCCTGAAAATCACCATAATGGTATAGGCAAAAATCGCAATCAGCAAACCTGTCAAAATGATGGTTGGAATGATGGTTAGCCCGGTTTGCTGGAATAAATACCGTTTTCGTTGAGGAAAATAAATATTCAGATAATTAGGTTTTGCTCCGCTATAATCACGCTGAAACAGAAGCTGAGAATATTTATCACCTTTCTTCGGATTATAATTCTTATCTCCCAAAATGATAGTTTCACTCCCTAAAGTTGCATTAGTTATCGCATATTTATAATCCAAACCGATATCAAACTGTGCCATGGCATTTGCCAATAACATTTCGAGTCGTGTGGAGTCTATACGTTCCTTCAACGGCCTGTCTTCAAGGAATAAAATCTTGTAATTGGTCCAGTCTGAATTTCTTAACCACTCTCTCCTGCGTTGTTCCTGTTCCAGACTTTTCTTCATAAATTCTTGAATCCCCGCTATAGAAACAGCTTGCGTTGTATCTTTTATATTGAGTTGATATTCCTGTTCAAATTTCCGGATCACACCTTGCTCAGTATAACTCAAACTAAAATTTAAAGTTCCCCGAGCCTGGCTATTATAAGGAAAAACATTACCAAGTCCATCTGATTTATCATTTGCTCCTGGAATAATCCCCCTCTCGGCATATTCCCTGGCCAAACGTTGTTCATCCAAATCGAGTTGTATCGAGACCAGATTTAATGCATTCAACACCAACTGATTAAATTGCTCTTCTCTGATATCCGAAGCCGACTTGATCATGGAAGTTTGTACCAGGATCAGTCCCGACAGTACAATCGCCATCAAAACAATCAGTGTTATCAACATCTTTCGGCTCATGGATCAAAGATAATTTGAAAGAAATCGCTTGGTTATGAAGCTTAACATTATTTAACAAGAAGACTATAAATGTAAAGTTTATTAACCAGCAGGTAGACAAAACTTAGCAAAGGCTTACATTTTCCGGAGAACTTCGTCGATCACCCGCGGGAAATGTGCGTATTCGAGTTCATGGACTTTGGCAGCCACCTGTTCGGGAGTATCATCTGGCAGCACATTACACCGGGCCTGAAAGATCAATTTCCCCTCGTCGTAATTTTCATTTACATAATGAATCGAAATACCGGACTCCTTTTCACGGTTTTCCACTACTGCTTTGTGAACATTCATTCCGTACATTCCTTTTCCGCCGTATTTAGGCAACAAAGCCGGGTGTATATTAACAATAGTAAAATTGCGAACCAGGTAATCGGGGATCAACCAGAGGAAACCTGCAAGCACAATCAGGTCCACTTTACGTTGATTTAACGTTGAGATAATGCCGGTGTTTTGATAGAATTGATCACGGTTAAAAACAAAGCTTTCGATGCCAAATTTACGGGCACGTTCCAGTGCATAAGCATCGGGCTTGTTTGCCCATAGCGAATCGACAACAACGCTTTTATTATCAGCAAAGTATTCAAAAATATTTTGTGCATTTGTTCCCGATCCTGAAGCAAAAATGGCTATTCTTTTTTCAGTCATTTTATATGGTCTTAAAAGTTTTGGAACATTTAAACAATGTATTCAAATTTAGGTTTTTAGATTATTGAATACCTGCCATGTTAACATCTTTTTTCAAGTTTTTCTTGGAAATATAAAGCGTAAATGTATTACTTTGCAGCGAATTATTTAAAACAAAAATTAGTATTAATTAAAATTAGAATTATTATGTCTGACGTTGCAGCAAAAGTAAAAGCAATCATCGTTGACAAACTAGGTGTTGACGAAAGTGAAGTAACTCCGGAAGCATCATTCACCAACGATTTAGGTGCTGACTCACTCGACACCGTAGAATTAATCATGGAATTCGAGAAAGAATTCGATCTTGCTATTCCTGACGACGAGGCTGAAAAAATTTCCACAGTAGGTGAAGCAATTGCTCACATCGAATCAGCAGTTAAGTAATTTTCTCATATTTTTCATTTTATGGAATTAAAACGGGTTGTAATAACCGGTGTCGGTACTGTTAATCCATTGGGGAACTCGGTACAAGAGTACTGGGAGAATTTAAAGGACGGGGTGAGTGGGGCAGGTCCTATCACTCACTTCGATGCCTCAAATTTCCCAACCAGATTTGCGTGTGAAATAAAAAATTTCGATCCGCTTTTGTATATCGAAAAAAAGGAGGTTCGGAAACACGACAAATACACCCAGTATGCCTTTGCGAGTTCGGCCCAGGCAATCGAAGACAGTCAACTTGATCTGGAAACTGTTGATGGTGACCGCGTTGGCGTAATTTGGGGCGCCGGAATAGGTGGCCTTGAAACATTCTTTCAGGAAGTTAGAGACTTCAGTCCAGACCGGCCGCGTTTTTCGCCGTTTTTTATTCCAAAAATGATCGCCAATATCGCAGGAGGCTTAATTTCAATAAAATACGGATTCAGAGGGCCTAATTACACTACCGTTAGTGCCTGTGCTTCGGCTTCTCATGCCTTGATCGATGCTTTCAACATGATTCGCATGGGGAAAGCAGACCTTATGATTTCGGGAGGTTCGGAAGCAGGAGTAAATGAAGCTGGAGTTGCCGGATTTAGCTCAATGCGGGCCTTATCGGCCCGTAACGACGACCCGAAAACAGGATCCCGCCCATTTGACAAAGACCGCGACGGATTTGTAATTGCTGAAGGTTCGGCAGCATTTGTATTGGAAGAATACGAACACGCGATAAAAAGAGGGGCTAAAATTTATGCCGAGTTTGCTGGTGGTGGTATGTCAAGCGATGCCTTTCATATGACCGCACCTGATCCGGATGGAAGAGGAGCCAGCCTGGTAATGAAGTGGGCATTGGAAGATGCCGGCCTCCAGGTCGGAGATGTTGATTATATCAACGTTCACGGCACATCTACCCCTCTTGGCGATATTGCAGAACCAAAAGCTATTCTTAAAACTTTTGGCGAGCATGCTTACAAACTAAGTATCAGTTCAACCAAATCGATGACCGGTCACCTTTTGGGTGCAGCCGGTGCCGTTGAAGGACTTGCTTGTTTGCTGGCAATGCAAAATAGCATAGTACCTCCAACCATCAACCACTTTACCGATGACCCGGAAATCGACAGCCGCCTTGATTTCACATTCAACAAGGCTAAGCAACGGGTAATCAATATTGCCATCAGCAATACTTTTGGTTTTGGTGGGCACAATGCTACTTTGGTTTTCAAAAAATTGTAGAAAACTGTGGTAAGAAAAATAGTACAACGAGTAAAACTCTTTTCGTCTGATCGGAAAGAGTTTTATTTATTTTTAAAGGATCTGCTCGGGTTTTATCCGCGTAACCTTAAACTTTACGATCTTGCCTTTATTCACAAATCGGCTTCCACTGTCGATTCGCAGGGCAACCTGGTGAATAACGAACGTCTGGAATATCTTGGCGACGCTATTCTGGGTGCGATTATTGCCGATTTTTTATACAATCGGTTTCCGCAGGAAGACGAAGGTTTTTTAACCAAAACCCGATCGAAACTTGTAAACCGGGCATTCCTGACCAATCTTACCCACGAAATGGGCTTACATGTTTTTATTGACTCGAACACCACAAAAAAAGTCGACAAAAGCCATATTTACGGTGATGCGCTTGAAGCTTTGATTGGCGCCATTTATCTCGACCGTGATTACCGGGCGGCTAAATATTTTGTTACAAAACGTATCCTTTCGCGCTTTGTTAATCTGAACGAAATTGAGCAGGAAGATTCCAACTTTAAAAGTCAACTGATTGAGTGGAGTCAAAAAAACAAACACGAGATAGAATTTGAAACTACCGAAGAAATCGAAGAAGCACTTAAACAGCCCAAATTTAACGCTGTAATTAAAATCGATAATAAAGAAGTTGGACGTGGTAGTGGCACCTCGAAAAAAGAAGCACACCAGAATGCAGCTAAAGAAACCCTCGAAAAACTTAAGGTGACCGAGTAAAAAGAGCTCCTTATTCTCAACATTCTTTATACTTTTACTCTCTCGAAAATTAACATGAACAACATTCTGATCATAGCGCTGGGTTTTCTGGCCCAGATACTTTTCTTTCTGCGCACCATTGCACAGTGGTTCAAATCGGAAAAAGAAGGAGAGGTCATCTCCCCCATTATTTTCTGGCAAATCAGCCTGGTTGCTTCCATACTTATGCTTACCTACGGAATTTTGCGTAACGACTTTGCCATCGTTGTAGGCCAGTTCCTGGTATATACCATTTACATCCGTAATCTACAGTTGAAGAATGCCTGGAGGAAAATGCACCTGCTCTCCCGAATCCTGGCGGTAATTGTTCCGATCGCTTTTCTGTTTTGGTTGATCTATTCAGGAAATTATTCTTCGATTTTGCAAAACAAAGAAGTCAGCCGATTTTGGATGATCTGGGGAACACTGGCTCAACTTATTTTTATTTCGCGTTTCTTCTACCAATGGATCTATTCGGAAAAAGAAAAAGAATCGTTGCTGCCAGTTGGATTCTGGGTGATAAGTACGCTGGGTTCGTTAATGATTTTCACATATTCGATAGCCCGCCTCGATCCGGTTCTGTTTGCCGCCCACAGTTTTGGCATTTTTGTTTATCTCCGAAATATTTTATTGCATTTTGGGAAAGGAGGCCTGTTTGCGAAGTTTAGCAACAAACCCGGCATGAATAAGTTGATCAGCAAAGTGTCGGATAAAATAAAATAACTCTGCTTTCAATCTTGTTCAAAATTACGATTCGATTAAACAATCTTTCTGTTTTTTAGTATTTTTAGGCTGAATTCAATATAGATGGAAGAAAGTAAAAAGTATAATTTACGGGCCGGCTGGTTTTCTATTATTGGAAATATCACACTTTCTGCATTAAAATATTGGGCAGGCATTACAACCGGGTCTTTGGCACTTGTTGCCGATGCCTGGCATTCAATTTCGGACGTAGTAACGTCCGCCATTGTTTTAATTGGAGGGAAAATTTCGAGAAAACCAGCTGACGATGATCATCCATTCGGACACGGACGGGCCGAACACATTGCCTCGATGATTATTGGGGTAGTACTGGCTATTGTTGCGTTCGATTTTATTATTGGCGGAATCGAAAAATTTGGCACTCGGGAGCATACATACTACAGCACTTTTGCCTGGATTGCAATTATTATTTCGATTGTTGTAAACGAAATTATGACACAGTATTCGTTTTGGGCAGGTAAAAAAATAAAATCGAATATGCTTATTGCCGATGGCTGGCACCACAGAACAGATGCTCTTTCCTCCGTAATTGTACTAATCGGGATTGCACTGGGAAGCTCTTTTTGGTGGACCGATGCCGTTTTAAGTATAATTGTAGCCCTAATGATTGGGTACGCCTGCTACGAAATTCTTTCCAAAGAAATGACCGCTCTTTTAGGCGAAAGCCCATCTAACGATTTGTTATCGTCCATTCGGGAAACCACCCAGCAAGGTTTTGATTTTCCGTTACACCTGCACCACATCCACATTCACAATTACGGGAAGCATACCGAAATGAGTTGCCACATCAAACTCCCTGCAAAAATGTCGATCGAAGATGCGCACGAAATATGTACACGCCTCGAAAAAGTAATCGAAAGCGAGTTTGGTTTTTTTACCACCGTTCATCCCGAACCACTCAAATGGGAGGAATAGCTTCTCAATCATCTATTCAATATTCTTAATTCCAGTTTGTTATCCAGGCAGATTTCGCAAAACGAGATCAGAAATTTTATCTTCCCAAAAGCAAGTTACCTCATCAATTAGATTAATTTTTTTCTTTAAATTTGTAATCTATTTAAAATTTTTAAAAACCAATACTTATCTAAAAATGAAAATCAAACAATACTGGTATTCTTTGGCAGCGTTATTTTTAATGCTAAGCGCCTGTACCGAATCGGTAAAAACCGATCTAAGCCAAACGGCTTTTATCCCAAAACCCGTGAGCGTTACAGCCAGCGGAAGTGCCTTCGAATTAAATGGGGCTACGGTTGTATATGTCCAGGAAGGAGTGGATGGACTACTGTCATCAGCAGAATTTCTGTCGAATAAAATAAATAATTTTACAGGGAGTGCAGTAACCACCGAAACCGTTAGCGCCGCACCTGCAAAAGGAATCTATATTTCTGTAGCAAGCGGAATGCCCGCGCAAGCGTACGAGTTGAACATCGACAAAAAATTGGTAAAGATCACCGGTGCCGATGCAGCAGGTTGTTTCTTTGGCATTCAGACTTTACTTCAAACCTTACCTGTAAAAAGCAATACCGGAGAACCTCTTGTAATTCCAACCGGTACGATTACCGACCATCCTGATTTTGGCTACCGCGGTGCCATGCTCGATGTTGCCCGTCACTTTTTCAGTGTAGAAGAAGTAAAACAATTCATTGATTTTCTGGCCTTGTATAAAATGAATGTGCTGCACTTGCACCTGTCTGACGACCAGGGGTGGAGGATTGAAATAAAATCGTGGCCTAAGCTTGCCGAAATTGGTGGAAGTCTTGAAGTTGGTGGTGGTACAGGCGGATTTTATACACAGGAACAATATTCCGGCCTTGTACAATATGCTGCTGATCGTCAGATCATGATTGTTCCCGAAATTGATATGCCTGGACATACCAATGCTGCCTTGGCTTCATACGCCGAACTCAACTGCAACGGTAAAGCCACCGAACTTTATACCGGGACCAGGGTTGGGTTCAGTACGCTTTGTACCGATAAAGAAGTGACTTACCAGTTTATCGATGATGTTGTTCGTGAATTGGCTGCTTTGACACCTGGCCCGTACATCCATATTGGCGGCGATGAATCGCACTCCACTCCACTCGAAGACTATATCCCTTTTGTAAATCGTGTTCAGGAAATAGTTGTAAAATACGGTAAAAAAGTAATTGGCTGGGACGAAATTGCCAACGCCACTCCGGTTGAAGGGGCCACTGTTCAGTTTTGGGCCGATGTTGAAAATACAACCATGGGAGTTGAAAAAGGCGCCCAGGTGCTGATGTCGCCGGCTGCGCGTGCATACCTTGATATGCAATATGACTCTACCACGCACCTTGGACTACACTGGGCCGGATATATCGAAGTAGATAACGGTTACAACTGGGATCCGGCTTCGCTTGTCCCAGGTATTGGCAAAGACAAAATTTTAGGGGTAGAAGCTCCGCTTTGGTCAGAAACCGTTACCAATATCGACGAAGTGGAATACATGGTTTTCCCACGTTTACCCGGCTATGCCGAAATTGGCTGGACTGCACCCGATCAAAGAAACTGGGATGAATATAAAGCTCGCCTGGGCAAACATGGTAACCGTTTCGAAGATCTCGGCATCGACTATTACAAGTCGGCGCTGGTGCCATGGGAATAAAAGATCATTAACGGTCAGATAAGAATCCTACCTGTATTTTCCTTTCATCAAGGCAAGGAATGCAGGTGGGATTTTTGTTTCAAAGCGTAGCTTTTTAGTCGAAACAGGGTGCACAAACTCAAGCTTTTGGGCATGAAGTCCCAATCTCCGAATCGGACCTGAAACAGCTCCGTATTTCTTATCGCCAACAATGCTGTGCCCAATATCCTGCATGTGAACACGTATCTGATTTTTGCGCCCTGTCTCAATATTTACCTCCAGCAAAGAATAATTCGCATTCGAATTGATAAGCGAATATTGTGTAATCGCCTTCTGTCCACTTTTAGGATTTTGCGACGAATGTACCTTAAAAACCTTGTCTTCCGATAAATACGAAACGATGGTTCCAACCTTCTTCTCCACCTGTCCTTCAACAATTGCCACGTACGTTTTCGCGGTATCTGCTTCGTTCCATTTTTCCTGCAACTGATGTTTTACCTCTTCATTTCTGGCAAAAACCATCAGGCCCGACGTTTCGCGGTCGAGCCGGTGAACCACAAATATTTTGTTATCCGGATCGCTTTGTTTTACATAATCGCTCAACATGCTGAAAGCTGTTCGGCGTTTCTCGTTTTTTGTAGCAATCGACAATAAGCCGGCTGATTTATCGATCACAATCAGATCGTTGTCTTCGTAAATAATGGTGAACTCGGTAAATTTTTTTTCTACTTGGCTTCTGCTGGATGAAATCGTCACATTTTGTCCGGGTTTAAGAACATGGTTGAATTGCGAAATCAACTGATCGTCGACCCAAACCTGTTTGTTTCGTAACAAAGATTTGATATTGTTTCGGTTTTTGTGCGGAAGTTTTGCCATGAGAAAGTCCATCAAAATGGAGTTCTCTTCTACCAAAAAAACCTGGTCGGGCTTGGAAGATGGATCAACTATCGGTGATTTTTTGCCTTTTGGTTGCATCGATAAAAACTTTGATGATGGCGTAAAAGTAAGCTATTTATGGTTGCCGAAGACGAACTGAAGCAATTCTTCCGTTGCTGCCTGCAACAAATCCTTGCAACTTTCCGGGCACCGGGCGAAAAGTATAATACCCGTTTCCCGAAAGTGGCGCCCAATTCGTTCCCCCATCAGTGGAATAGTCACAACCAGTTTTGCCAATGGCAACAGCCAGGTTCTCATTTCTTTCGGAAACAAATTGCACACACGAGCGATAACCTCCGGGCATTTTTTCAGAAGAAATCCAGTTCTTTCCTCCATCCACAGTATAAGCTGCCACATTTGTATTTATTTCAGGCTGATCATAAATTCCACCAACAATTATTCCTTCGAGGTGGTTTTTAAATGCGATCGAAAAAATACCTGATGAAGCCTGGCCACGAATCATCGGCGTTTTGGCAACTTCCCAGCTTTTCCCAAAATCTTCCGAAAAAAATACGCGTGCAGCCATTCCTCCACTGGCTATCCAGGCTTTGCCTGAAGGTAAAAATTCGATACAGGTATTTGATGCTGCAAAATTGGCTTCCCCGTCTTCAACTGGCGGCAGATCTTCCACTCGTTCCCAGTTTCTCCCGCCGTCATTGGTACGAATCACAAAGAATTTCCCTTCCACAGGATCGCTTACAGCCAGCCCATTAAAATCATCGGCAAATTTTAGCGAATTAAAAAACAAAACTTGCGTTGTATCCCGATAAACCATTTCCCAGGTTTGGCCGCTGTTTTCAGTTTTATAGCCAAAATCAGGTCCGGCAACTCCAAAAACCATCGCCCGTTTTTCGTCCCATGCATGAATACTTCTGAAATCATTTTCTTCAGCTCCGGGCACCTTGCAATTTTTCCAGGTTT
>WOYI010460625.1_pt1 | contig 62795 bp, 63 predicted proteins | sample 6423411 | NCBI WGS metagenome assembly WOYI01 (sample SAMN13441803, study PRJNA592873) | oil field metagenome | biome: oil field; feature: oil-well bore; material: oil-contaminated soil; isolation source: oil-contaminated soil from oil-well borehole | place: Germany: Wietze | collected 2016-10-18 ... | reverse complement strand
TCGACTTATGGGGATTTCATAGATGATGTAGAGCCCTTGCTCCCCCAAAATATACCGAAGGCGGATCTGGTCATAGTGATCAATGTCCATCCCGATATCCTCTACGGCCTGCTCCCCAAGTTCAAAGAGGCTGGGGTCAAAGCGATCATCGGCGGATCGGAATCTCCGAAGGAGATGCCTTTGGGGCAGAGAAGACAGGTGGAGGAGAAGGCAGCGGAGCTGGGGATGGAGGCGGCCTTTGCCAAGCCGTTTTGCGCTCTCGCCCCCGATCCCAATAAGCCCATCATCGCTCAGTTCCTGAAAGAGGCGAGAATTGGCAACCCAGTGATAGAGTTCACCGTTCAGGGCAGCAGAGAGGGAAAGGATGTGATCATGGGGGCCAATGTCGTTCGAAGCGCCCCCTGCGGTTCCACCTGGTTTGTGGCCAAGAAGATGCTGGGCCTGGAGACCGATCAGCCCGACCTGAGAGAGAGGATATCAGAGGCTCACCATTCCTATCCCTGCACCGGCTCTATGGAGAGGGACAACGAACTGGGGGACACTGTGCTGCACGTGGGCGGCTATACCATACGCGATGCAGTGGAGAGCGGCCTGAAAAAGAGCAGGAGGCTGGACTGAGGCTTCTTGGCTCAAGTTCACACCTTCTGCGCGGGTTTCGCTGAGGGGCCTTCTTTCCGTACCCTCAGAACCAAGCGCCTTGCTTTTCTTTAAATATCAACCAGCCAATCCGCCTCGCCCGTGGGAACGGGCTGCAGCTCTCCTGACGATTCATTCAGGGTGTAGCCTGCGGGAATGCCGCCCCAGCTCCAAAGCCCACCGGTCTGGCCTTTGGCCTGATCCAGAAAGCCAACGAATATATCACCAGATTTTTCATATCAACCACTCCTCATCGATCGGCCCCAGAGGCGCTCATTCTGCTCTGAGCGCCTCGATCGGGTCGAGTTTTGCCGCTTTGTTCGCCGGATAATAGCCGGCAATGGTGGTGGTTAGAACGCCGAACAGAACGCCCAGTATTATCGACTCCGGGGTTACGGACGAGGGCAGCCCGGCCAGCGAGCTTATGAGATAGGAGGCTCCCACCCCTAAGATTATCCCTATCAGGCTTGAGACCACTCCCAGGACTCCGGCCTCCAGCAGATACTGCCTGCGGATGTCCTCTACCGTTGCCCCCAGGGCGAGCAGGGTTCCAATCTCCCTGATCCTCTCCTTTACGGTGAGCATCATCACATTGGCAATACCGATTCCCCCCACCAGCAGTGATATGGCCCCGATTCCCGCCAGGGCGTACTTGATCATGGAGAGGGTGCTCATCAGGGTGCTGAGCATATCCCGGGCGGTGGTGGCATCATAGGCCTCGTCCTTATGGTAGCGACGAAGGTCGTTTAGGATCCTCTCGATTATATAATCCGCCTGATCGGGATCGAAGACTGTGACCTGAAAGGTCTGATAGTAGTAGTTCTCCTCATCCAAGAGCTCTTCCATGGCTTTATGAGTGACATACATGGCATTATCAGCGCTATCTCCCATACCACCGCCAAAGCCCGACTCCTCCTCTTCCTCCAGCACCCCTACCACAGTGAAGTCCATGGGCTGGTCACGATAGTACAGTCGGATCTTGTTCCCTGGAGTGACCTTCATGCGGAACATCTCCTGAGATATGCCATTGCCTATCACTATCGACCTGTAATCCGAGCCCGAGAGCCACCTGCCCTGTGCCACCTTTTCCTTCAGATCCTGCTCTTTGTCCGGGTCCACTCCGGTGAGGCTGCCTGAGCTGTTGGTATTTCTGAAGGAGATCACCACGCGGGCCCCGGTCTGTGGTGCGACGTTCTTGACCCCCACCACGTTCTCTAAAACCTTGGTGTCCTTATCAGTGAACTTGGCGGGCTCAGCAGCATTTCGGCTTCCTGGCTCCCCGTCCGGCCCGCCAAAGCGAGCGCTGCCTGGAATTACATGGATCACATCCAGGTCCAAGGTGGAGAACTGGCTGGAGACACCAGAGTATAGCCCCTCCCCCACGGAGAGCATCACCACTATCGCCAGCACGCCGATGATTATTCCCAGGGAGGACATGAGCGTCTTGAAGCGATCGCTTCTGAATCCCAGGGAGATGAACTCCAGCATATCCTGCAATCTCATTCTCGCCACCCAACAAGGCTCAGGCTCATTTCAGATCCTTCAAGATGACCCCTTTCCCCCATTGCCATTCTTCGAGAGCCTCTTTTTGCGGTAGAGGTAGCCCCCAGCAGCCAAAAGGACCAGGGCGCCAATGGCCATGAGCAGGAGATTGTTGTTCGGCCGGTCAGCTTGCAGAGGCGGGGTGTAATTGGCGATGTAAGGCTCTGACTCATGCCAGGTATCGCCGTTCTTGAACTCAGCCACAAAGCTGACATTGGAGGGATTTCGGGCAGTCTTCCCCAGATCGGTGTACTCCACACCAAAACTGATGGTGAAGACCTCATCCGGGTCCATCGTGCCGATATAGTACCTCTCCGGGGAGAACCTCATCCCCTGGGCTGAGGGCACTATGGTCACGGCGTTGAGGGTGTTCTCCCGGGGGTTGGCCACATTCAGGTTGACGGTGGCCTTGGAAGGGGTCGTGGATGGAGAGGAAGAGGTTGAGTCGATGATGGCCATGCTCACCGCAGAAGGATCGACCTTGATCGGAATATTGCGGTTGATGGTGATCATATCGTAGCCCCCCAGAACCGTAAAATTAAGAAGAGTAGTGCCTGCGCTCACGTTCTCCCGTGCCCTGACCTTATAGAATACGGTGATTTGATCGTTCGGACCGACCATTCCCAGGTCATAGCGATAGGGATCGACGACCTCCAGCTCAGAGGTGCCCTGGAGCAGTGTACGATTGATGGGAGTGGATAATAGGACATTTGAGGAGAGGCTTGAGACCCCGGCATCCTTTCCTACGCCGTAGGCTGCCGCTCCGTTCTGCATCTGAATGGCTAAAATCGCCTCATCCCCGGGCATGAGCACTGCGGGAGTGGTACTGCTCTGGATATTCACTGGCATGCGATACTCATATCCCCCTGCCAGGCCCGTTATCAGAAGCGCCAAAATGATTATTAAAATTCTCTTCATCTAGCAATTCTCCAAAATTCGTCCGTCTCTGAGCCGGATGACCCGGCTGCAGTTCTCAGTTATCTCCGGATTGTGGGTGACCATGATGATCGTTCTGCCCTCCTCATGCAACTGGTTGAGGATTTTCATGACCTCATCGCTATTCTTGAGGTCCAGGTTGCCCGTGGGCTCATCGGCTATTATGATCTGGGGATCGTTGGCAAGAGCTCTGGCTATCGCCACCCTTTGCCGCTCCCCGCCAGAGATGTTCTGGGGGCCGAAGTCCGCCCGGTGGGCGACATTTATGCTCTCCAAGAGCTTCATGGCCCTCTCTCGTCTCACCCCGCGGGGGACTCCGCGCAGCATCATGGGAATTTCCACATTCTGCAGGACCGATATCCGGGCGATGAGGTTAAAGGTCTGGAAGATGAAACCCATCTCTTCCCGCCGGATCCTGGCCAGCTCCTCGTTCGGCGTCTGGCTGATATCCTTGCCCAGTAGTAAAAAGCGCCCGCTAGTGGGCCGGTCCAGGCAGCCGATGATGTTCAGCAGGGTGGACTTGCCGCTGCCAGATGGCCCCATCAACGCCACGAACTCCCCATTCTCTATCACCAGATCTATGCCCTTCAAAACAGGATATTCGCTCCTGCCGATGAGATAGGTCTTACGGATGTCCTTCAGCTCTATAAGTACAGGAATGGCACTCAGCTCTCTCTTATCTTTTTTATCTTCATATATTTTCCGTTAGCCTGTCAGGCTGTCCCTTTTAGAAGCCCGGTTGAGCATTTCATTGCTGGCCATGCCCTCCGACCGATCGGCTTTGGGCATTGTCCAGACGGGCAGGCCGTGATTGTTCCGGGTCAGGATGAAACCCAAGCGTCTCAGCTCCATTCTGGCCTCCTGGGGGCTCAATCCGCAGGCCTGGGCCACGCGCTTCAGTTCGCCCCGATCGAGGATCTGGCCCCTCAGACATGGTTTATGCTTTAAGTATTCTCTGATCGCTCTCATTATCTGGCTCCTTTATCAATCAGGTGCTCTGCCTGTGCAGTGGATCAACCGGGGATGGAACGATATTTAAAAAGAGAGCAGAACGAACTTGCTCATCAGGAGAGGGTCTGGCAAGAGATCCCTTGGAGAATGTTCTGTTTGGAAATCGGACAACTAAGATGGTTCTGTTTCAAATCTTACTGGCAGATCGGGGACCCAAGTTTTTATGAGAGGTAAATGGCATCTCAGGAGGGACAGGTCTTGGGATTGGGTGGGATACAGGATCTTAAGCGCCCATGAGATTGATGTCTGCACAGACTTTTGGTCTTGGCTTGGCGACAGTTGCTCGGCTGGCGATCCCTTCACGACTTTATTGAGAGGAGAGTTCCGCGAGTCAAGCCCAGGTCCTACCGCGTGGGAATCCAGCCCACTTCAGGCCAAGGGGCCCCCTAGCCATGCGTCCGATGCGGACAATCCATTAAGCTCAGCTCTTTATTCTGATATATTATTCAGGTAGAAACAAGATCATGCCTTCATCCCCCAACAATAAGAAGCGAAAGTCATCCTGCCAAGATCAATAGCAGCCATATTACAGCTATCTGACAATTCTGCACTTTCCGGCACTCATATAGCATCTGCTGCATTTATCCTGGGAAGCCGATCAGTCATACAACGACTTCCTGTGAAGTCAAGCTGACAGACACCGCTTGAGGGACATCTTCGCAACCTTCCAGCCGATCTTCTATATGCATCGCCTGGCTTCAGAAACCTATGTTTCTGCCCGCAAAAATTAAGGCCATTAGGGTAATGTTAGATTTGTCCTACCTATATAATTATGTTTCTGAATTCTCATCCGGATTGGGTAAGCCAGTGAGATGAATGGCCAATCCTGCCTCATGTGGCAAGTTTCCGTCAGAAGAGATTTTTGAGAGAAAATTTCTCAAATACTCAGAAATAATAAACTTCATTTCACAATCAATTTCAGATGATTCCATCCCCTTAAGTTCTATTAAAGCATCTCTACCATATTGCGTTCTAATTTCCTCTGGAAAATAATAGCAAATTAGTTCGATCAAATAGCTAATAATATTTTGATAAAAATTTAACCATTCATTAAAGGAAAATTCATTATAACATACTATTTCAGGAGTAGCACCCTTATCCCATTTAAACATATAGGGATGCTCGTATTTGTTTAGCTTAACCCATAATTCATTGATCCTCATTTTCTCTTCTGGATTAATTTTAATGCTCTCCAGATATAGCAGGCTATTATTAAATCCTTCGTGATGATCTTCTTGTTTCGACCAAGTTAGGAAATTTTCATATTCTTTTTCCCATTCTTTATCTGCCCGCCGTAGTTTTTCTTGAAAATATTTAGATAAAACGATATTTTCCAGAACAGGTCTCAATAGTTGGATTGCAGACCTATAATGTGCAGCAAGAGCCAAGAATACACTTGCTTTTAAGTCAAAAAATGATTGGTAAGCAAAAAATAGCATTGGTGGCATAACTCTGATATAACTACTATCTAATCCTTCATGAGGAGTATCCATATCTAATGAATTATAAACCTCTAACAATAAACGAAACCCCGCATCCAGAGGACATACTAGTTGGCAGGGAAAGATTCTCTTTTGATCTATGGATTGTTCCAATACAAATAATTCTCCACCCATTAGATCATCTTTTTTTAATCGAAGGTTTCCAAATCTTGATAGATTACAGCTCAAGCACTTGTCAACATCCATAGTGAATCCTCAAATTTCTGTTCAGTTATAATACCTAGCCTAAGTAATTGTCTATGATGCTCATTTTATTCTTACCAGTCCATCCCATCATCCCAACGACTGAATATGCTATGCTCGGGGTTAAAGAAGGGACTATCCATGCAAAGCTTAAATGTATTGGATTCGTCACTACCTGACCAACGCCCAAAGCAGTATAATCCCGCGATGAGGCAATCCATGGTTACAACTATGCGTCTTTCCGAATAGGCTTTTTTAAGGATGCCCTGGTCTTCCCACCCCAAGCAATCCTCGTAAGCGGAGATAGCGTCATATAAATTCTCGCGCAGCCAGCGAACGACAGAAGGGGCCACACACTCATCGACCAGAAATCTCATCTAAACGGCCTCGGCTTAAAGGGGAACAAAAGAAGCATCCTGAAGGGTCTTGGATGCAAAGAGAGACATGCATAGATACTTCCTTCACCAGTCCAGGATATTCCTCTAGGATCTCGTCCACTTTTGGGCCCTTGAGGCAGGAGGCCCAAAATGTACTCTGCCGCAAGTCTGGTGCCACAAATGACCGGCTTGCCACTATTACCTTGGGATTGATGGTGATCAGGAGATTGCAAAAAATGTATTAGCTAAAAAAATTTAAACTCCTGCCCGGATCGCCTCCCTCCCCGCAGCCAGGGCCTCCTCCAGCCTCTCTGTATCCGGCCCGCCGCCCTGGGCCAGCCACCGGCCAGCCACCGACGAGCAGAGCTGCTACTTTAAGCAGAAAGTTCTAACCTGTCCGGACGCCTTATCCCATCAACTCACAATTATCCATGCTTTTGCAATTTTAATACTAATATTTTTAAACCTCTTTTCCAGCGCTTTAATCCCATAATCGTTTAGTCAGTGATAGCTCCTGAGATCCTTATCGCGGTCTCAGTTACCACTACGAAGCGACCGGATAGATCCGATTCATCCAGGGAAAGGACCTTTTTCATCATCGAGATCTTATCGGATGGGCCACAATAAGCGCTGCGAAGCAATATAATCCCGCGATGAGGCAATTTCATTCGAAAGATCATATCTCCAAAATCCTTATCCATGGTTACTACTATGCGCCCTTCTGTGCAGGCTTTTTCAAGGATGCGTTCGTCTTCCCACCCCCGGCAATCCTCGAAAGCAGAAGAAGCATCATGATTATTATCACGCAGCCAGCGAACGACAGAAGGTCCCACACACTCATCCACCAGGAATCGCATCTAAACGGCCTCAGCGCCTAGGGGAACAAAAGAGGCATCCTGTAGGCTCTTAGAGGCAAAGAGGAGACAGGCATATATGTCGTCCTTCGCCAGGCCGGGATATTCTTCCAGAATCGCCTCCATACTGATGCCATGAGCCAGGAGTCCAAGGATGTACTCCACTGTAAGTCTTGTACCTCTGATGACAGGTTTGCCCACCATTATCTTGGGGTTTATAGTTATCCTTTCCAACAGCTCTTCGTTGTTCACAATGATGCTATTTGATGCTCTTTTGATATAAATGTACGGACCGCCAAAAATATGCTGATCGCTCGCCATAAACTCTGATCATCAGCGAGCATTCAGAGAGGGAAAATATTAATAAACGGAGAAAAATCAGGCACCAGCCCGGATCGCCTCCCTCCCCGCGGCCAGGGCTTCCTCCAGCCTCTCTGTATCCGGCCCGCCGCCCTGGGCCAGCTCCGGTCTGCCGCCTCCGCCTCCGCCTAAAAGCTTCGCTGCCGCTCTAATTATGCTCCCCGCTTTGATGCCCTTTGAGAGGCCAGACTGGCCCACGGCCGCCACCAGCTTGCCCGTCCTGGAGCCCAGCAGGGCCACGCAGTCCTCTTCCGCCAGAAGGGCCGCGGCCTTCAGGAGCTCATCGATATCCGCATTGCCCATCTTCTGCACAATGACCCGCAGGCCGTCTATGGTCTCCGCCTCGGAGACCAGGGTCTTCAGCCTGGCTATTGCGAGGTCCTCTTTCAGCCGCTCGATCTCCTTCTGCTGCCCCTTCCACTCCTCGAAGAACCTCTCCGCTGTGCGGGGAAGCTGCTCGTTTGGCACCCGCAATATGCCCGAGGCGCCAGCCAGGAGGTCGTCCCTGGCCTGAGACGCTCGCACGGCCGCCTCTCCGGCAGCAAACTCTATCCTCTCCACCCCGTCCTGGACTCTCTCCGCCCGCAGGATCTTGATCATCCCGATCATGCCGGTATTGGTGACATGAGTTCCGGCGCAGGCCTCAATGTCGCTTCCCACCCGCACCACCCGGATGAGCTTTCCCGGAGGGACGCCGCCCTGGTAGAGCTCGAAGCCGAAGAGCTTCTCCGCCTCGGTGCGGGGGAGGAACTGGGTGTCCACCGGGACCAGCTCCATCACCCTGCGATTGGCCTCCAGCTCTATGGCCTTCAGCTCGGCATCGGTGATTCGCTTGAAGTGAGATATATCCAGCCGGGCCCGGTCCTCGCTCTTCTGGGCCCCCGCCTGCCAGATGTGCTTGCCCAATACCCTTTTAGCCGAGTCGTGTACCAGGTGCGTGGCGGTATGATGCCGGGCATGGGCCAGCCGGCGAAGCATGTCCACCTTTCCCTTGACGCGATCCCCTTTGGCCAGGCAGCCGGGCTCGGCCAGCTTATGCAAGACCACATCCCCTGACTTCTGGACGTCTATTACCGGGAAGACCTGGCCATCCTTCTCCAGGGTGCCATGATCGGCGGGCTGGCCTCCACCCTCCGGGTACAAAAGCGTCCGGTCCAGGATGACCGACCCCTCCACCACATCTAAAACCTGAGCCTCGAACTCCTGCTCGAAGGGATTCTCATAGAAGAGCAGCTCCGTCTTGCCCGGTATGGGGGGCTTTTTCTCCTCCTCCGGCTCCGCCCGGATGTGCTTTTTCGCAACCAGTGAATAGAAGTTGTCCGGCAGCTCCACCTGAGCTCCCATCTGTACCGCTGCCTCGCGGGCGATCTCCGGAGGGATGCCGTGCGTATCATAGAGGGCGATCATCTCCGAGAGGGGCACAGGCTCATTCTTCTTCAGATAGCTCTCCGCCGTCCTTCGAACCAGGCGCATGCCCTTCTCCAGGGTCTCGGCATACTTCTGCTCCTCCTGGTCCAGGATCTCCCTAATGGTAGCGAAAGACTCCTCCCAGTCTGGATAATCCAGGCGTGAGATCTGCAACTGGACCAGGTCAGCCAGGGGCAGCCGCAGGCCCAGCTCTTTCATCAGCCGCAGAGTGCGGCGAATTACCAGCCGGGAGAGGTAGCCGCCCTTGACATTGGAGGGGATGATACCGTCCCCCAGCATATAGGCCAGACAGCGGGTGTGGTCGACCACCGCATAGACCCGCTCCATGGGAAGAATGGCCTTCTCCAGCCGCTCGGGATCTATGCCGATGCTGGCGGCGATCTTCGCCCGCAGATCCTTCATCGAGTATTCGTCCAGGTCCACCATTCCAGCCAGGCGGGCGTTCTGGGCGAAGATCGCCGCATACTCCGGGTCATCCAGGTTGTGCTCTATGCCCGCCAGGTCTGCTACCTGCCTTACCAGGTCAGGGAATATAGCGTCATAGATAGTGGGAGCACCATTAGAGGCCCAGACGAACCTCTCCAGGCCGTAGCCAGTGTCAACGATATAGTTTTTCATCTTTTCATAGCGCTCGCCCTTGATCTCCACGGAGCCTTTTGCTGTGGCCACCAGATCCATGAACACCAGGGTGGCCAGCTCCAGGCCGCCGACCATCACCTCCACGCTCGGCCCGGCGTTGCCCCCGCCTGCCCAGGGATTCTCCTTGTAGGTCACCGCCAGGGGGTCCATCCCCAGGCCAACGAGCAGCTCGTCACAAAGCCGCACAGTCCGGTCCTTCCAGTAGATCTCCCTATCCGGGGTGTTGAATACGTGGTGGGCCATCATCTCAAATGTGGTGAGATGCCGCCCGCTCCGCCCCACCGAATCAAGGTCGTCTAAACGGATGCAGGGCTGGCTGATGGTCAGGGGGTTGGCCGGCGGCGGTACCTGCCCTGAGGTAACAAAAGGCTGAAAATCGGCGATGGAAGCAATGGTCAGATAGATGTCATCTCGCCACCTGGCCGCCACCGGATACCTCTTGATCCGGGTATGCCCCCGGGCCTCGAAGAAGCCCAGGTAGTGCTCGCGCATTTCATCCAGGCTATGCTGGCGCTTGAATATGGGAGAGCCAATGAAGGTATAGGGATCACAGGGCGGGTCACCGCAGGTCTTCCTGCTCCCGTCCCTGGTCCAGAAGAATTTGCCGCATTTCTCGCACTTCTTATGATGGAAGCCTTCCTCAATGAAGAAGTCCAATCGATATTCGTCCTCGGTGAACATGGCACATCAGCTTTTGCCGGGAGAAGGGCGAGGATTGCTAAAAGGTTTTCCAAATGGCCAGACATTGCTGACCATCAGAATAATCTCTTAGTTCACCCTCATGACCTTCAGCAGGGAGACCACAGGCACTCCGGCGATCTCTTCAGTGCCTTTCTTGTCGATCAGGACGGCGATGGCATTGATCCTTGCCCCGTGCTCATCCAGATATTCCACTGCCTCCTCCAGGGTCTGACCGGATGTCACCACATCATCGACGATGATGCAGTCCTTGTCCTGGACATCGGAGAAGTTGGAGCTCAGGTTGCCCTTGGCCCTCTTATTCTCCTGGGCGATCATCTGTTTGCTGGGGGTGTAAACGGCCAGCTCCGCTGCCAGGTCGTTTGCTACCATGCTGGCAATTGGCAGGCCACTCAAGGCGATTCCCACCACCACATCCACGCTGCTCTCATTGGCATCCAGGGTCTCATAGATGATGTCGGTCATGGCCTCGGATATGTGGTTGAGCCTGAAGGCGCTTCGGCCTATAGCCGACCAGTCCACCGATATATCCTTGGGGCCGGGGGAGGTGCTCGTCTTCTCGGCATGGGTTAAAAGCCAGGTCACCGTCTCTCCGGATACATTCAGCTCCTCTGAGATCTGACCCTCTACCAGTCCTTCTGCCTTAAGTTCCGTTGCCTTCTTCATCAAATCTTCAATATTTTTCATCTCATACACCTTTTCTTCTTTCGGGCGGGAGTTCCGCAATCAGGACATGCTTCCCCCTCGAATCTCTGGCCGCAGCCCTGGCACCTCTGGACATATTTACGCTTTTTCTTTATCCGGGGCTGGCCGATGGGCTCGATCTTCAGGCCGAGGTGAAGAGCGACGTTTTGCAGAGCATAGTCGTCGGTAGCGAGAGTAGCATTATACTCCAGTGCTTTGGCCAAGACCTCCAGATCAGCCGCAGAGAGAGAACGGATGTCTCCCGTCTGTTCAGCCGCATCTCTGGCCGCTTTCAGGGCAATAGTGGTGGGGCTCTCCACCCGGGTCTCATATATATGGAGCCGGGACCTTGCTCTTATATCCTTTAGCTCCGCCTCCACCGCCGGGACGGTGATCAGCTCCCCTTCTGGCCTCTTGCCCCAGATGAACACCGAAGCGTCCGCTACGGTCGTACACATGCAATTGCTCTTCTAGGTTATAGTACTTGGACTTTTCCCGGACCAAAACGCTATTATCATATAATGCGGTCTGGAAATTCGATGGCCAAGAAAGAAAAAAAGTCTGGCAGAAAGGATGAGCGAGGGCTGGCAGCGGAACAGAGCAGGATGACGGCTCAAAAAGAGACAGAGAATAAAGCGAAAAAAGAGCTGCCCAAGCCCAGGCCCAAGACAGCTGCCGATAGAAAGAAAGACCGCCGGGATGGGATCGTGAAGACGGTGTTCGCCGCCGCTCTGGGAGTCCTGGCTGGATTTGCTTGCTACTACATTGCCAGCACCACGGGCGAATATCCCTGGCAGATAGCCGAATTCCCCTGGCATTTCATACTGCTATCAGTGGTCCTGGTCACCTCTTTATTGCAGAGGATCGCCTACCCCCTGCTGAAGATAGACGCTGCCAGCTTCAAGACCAAGGACTGGCTATACGTGGAGTTCATTGTAGTTGACCTCTGGCTGGTCACATGGACAATACTACTCAATTGAGGTAGAACATGAGGATAGCTATCATCAATCGCGACCGATGCCAGCCGAGAAAATGCTCTAAAGAATGCGAATACTTCTGCCCGCCCGTCCGCACGGGCGACGAGACCATCGTGTTTGTGGACAGCAAGCCCCTCATTACTGAGAACCTCTGTGTTGGCTGTGGAATATGCGTGCGCAAATGCCCCTTTGGAGCCATCACCATCACCAATCTGCCCGAGGAGATGGAGGATCCAGTTCATAGATACGGCCAGAACGGCTTTGCCCTTTATGGCTTGCCTGTGCCGATCGAGGGAAGGGTCACTGGTCTTTTGGGCCCCAACGGCATAGGAAAGAGCACGGCGATATCCATTCTCTCCGGTATTCTCCGGCCGAACCTGGGCAAAGACGCATCCTGGGAGGAGGCGCTGCAGCGCTTCTCCGGCTCCATCCTGGGAGACTATCTGAAGAAGGTGGTGGATAAGGGGATCAAGACCTCTTATAAGCCTCAGTATGTTGATCGCATCCCAAAGAGCTATTCAGGCATGGTTTCAGGCCTCTTGGAGAAGACTGATGAGAGGGGCGCCCTGGCCGAACTGACAGAGACTTTGGGCATATCAAAGCTCATGGACAGAGACATCTCCAGCCTCAGCGGCGGCGAGCTGCAGAGGGTGGCCATCGCAGCTGCGGCGGCAAAGGACGCGGATTTCTATTTCTTCGATGAGATCAGCCCGTATCTGGATATCCACCAGCGCATCAACGCCGCCCGCATACTGCAGAGCCTGGCCAACGATAAGGCGGTGATGGTGGTTGAGCACGACCTGGCCCTGCTTGACCTGCTGGCGGAAAACGTTCATCTCATCTATGGCGTTCCCGGTGCTTATGGCGTGATAACCAGGCCCAAAGGGGTGCGGGTGGGCATCAACCAGTACCTTCGCGGCAACCTGCCCGAGGAGAATGTTCGCTTTCGCGACACCGCCATCAACTTCGAGGTACATGCCCCCCGAATAGAGAAGGCGATCCCATCCCTCATTGCCTATGACGCTTTTGCCATGAAGTATTCTTCCTTCCGGCTGGAGGCTGAGGCGGGGATCATCCGCCGGGGCGAGGTGGTCGGTATATTGGGCCCTAATGGGATTGGGAAGAGCACTTACATCAAGATCCTGGCAGGAGTGGAAAAGCCAACAACTGGCAGCTTTGAAAGCCAGCTGAAGATATCCTATAAGCCCCAGTACCTCAAAGCAGACACTGAATTGACCGTAGAGGGCATGCTGAGGGGATTGACGCACGGATTTGATAGCAGCTACTATCAGGCAGAGATCCTCAGGCCCATGGGCATAGAGCCCCTCTTAGATAAGATCCTCTCTGAGCTATCAGGCGGGGAGTTGCAGAGAGTGGCCATAACTGCCTGCCTCAGCCGGGAGGCGGACCTCTATCTTTTGGATGAGCCTTCCGCCCATCTGGACGTGGAGCAGAGGATGCTGGCCGCCAAGGTCATGAGAAGGTTCGCCGAGTCCACTGAGAAGACTGTACTGGTGGTGGATCATGACATCTATCTGATCGATCTGCTCAGCGAGCGCCTGATGGTCTTCGATGGCGTTCCTGGAATCCTCGGTGTGGCCCATACCCCGCTGGAGATGCGCGAGGGGATGAACGCCTTCCTCAAAGGGATCGGCATAACCTTCCGGCGCGATGAAGAGACCCGCAGGCCCAGAGTCAACAAGCCGGAATCCAGGCTGGACAGAATGCAAAAAGAGCAGGGAGAATATTATTATCAGATTGAATAAGCCTGAAGGTATCAGCCGGGGATTATTTCTTCCACTTGATCTTATCTCCTTTGGACTTCAGCACGTCTCCCCTTTCCAGGATCCGGATCAACTCCATAAAGACATCTCTTCCGTCGACCATCAGGCGCACATCATGCTCATCCTTGCGCAGCATACAGCTCTCAATGAACTCATCCAGGCTCATCTTCTTGTCAGACGGTGGCGTCGCCAGCTTCTCTATCAACAATCCCAGGGCAGATATCTGCTGATATTCATCCGGATACATGTCGATGAACTCTTCATCCATCTCGCTTACCAGCGGAGCGGTGAACTCGTCCACATAAAGGCCGATGGATCTGGATAAGTAGTAATCCGCATTTAGCACGAGCTCATCGGGCTCTGTATCGAAGTCATCCGGATCGGCAGGAATCTCCAGCACCGGATCGTCCAATTTGTCGCCAATGGGCTCCCCCACAATTATGCCGTTTAGGGATAGAACGGAATGAGCGAAGCTCTGGGCCTTTCCTGAGCGCAGCAAATAGTTCAGCCATGCATCTACGTTGAAATCCAATGGTTCGCTCTCTTCTGAAGTATCCTCCGAATTCTCCTCGGGGGATTCTTCCGAAAGCTCTTCCGGAGACTCGATCTCATCGCTCTCGCAGTGGGCTAAAATCTCATCCCTTATCTTCATCATCGTCGGGTCCAGCTCTTTTAAGAAGAGCTCATAGAACTCCTCGGGGGTGCTGCTCTGGGAAAGCGCGCTCTTTATCAACGACAGATCGTGCTCATAATCGCTGATATCCTCTGCCATCTCCTTGAGCCGGCTGTACCTGCCGCGAAGGCAGAATTGTTCATCTGAATCCATAACCAGGTAGGGCTTTAATTCAACTCTAATTCCCGCATCGCTGAGGAAAGTGCGAATATTAGCGGCCTCATCCTCATCATACTCTCCAAGGAAGAACATGGATTGCTGTAGTATTCAACTGGTTAAAAACTTCACTGAAAAATAGGAGGGAGGGAAAGTCGAGAAGGGTAATGAGGTAGGAGGGAAACGCCTATCGACTTTCACCGTATTATATATAGTAATTTGACGAGATATATAGCTTTCGAAGTGGACGATTCGCCTAAACCATCTCATCAAGCTCTTTCTTCAGCTTGGCATATGTCGCCTGCAGATGCTCAGAGATCACCCTGGTATCAGATAAGACGGGCATGAAGTTGGTGTCTCCATTCCAGCGTGGGACGATATGCATGTGAATGTGATCGGCGATCCCTGCACCGCCCATGATTCCCATGTTAATTCCCAGGTTGAATCCATCAGGATGCATGGTCCTCCTCAAGAGTTCCACTGCCAGATCAGCAAGCTCCATCATCTCCCGACGCTCATCATCCGTCCATCCGGCGAGAGTCGAGGTATGCTTAAACGGAACCACCATCATATGACCATTGTTGTATGGATAGGCATTCAGGATGATGAAGTGATTTTTGCCGCGGTGCAATATGAGGTTCTCTTCGTCACTATTCTCCCCAGGTTTACTGCAGAATATGCAGCCCTCCGGCTTCTTGCCGAGGATGTAGTCGATCCTCCAGGGTGCCCATAAATCTTCCATATCATTTCACCCCATTCTCAAAGACGATCTTCCTTCCCACAACTTTAGGGTTCCCCTCGATGAACATCTTTATCGCCCTGGGATAGGCCCTGTACTCTGCCCTCTGGATCCTGGCCTTTAGACTCTCATGGGTATCGTTCCTCTTCACCGGCACCGGCATCTGATAGATGATCGGTCCGTGATCGACATCCTCATCGACGATATGAATGGTGGTGCCAGTCCACATCACTCCATGCTCCAGGGCTTGGCTGAAGGCATCCAACCCCGGGAACGAGGGCAAGAGAGCAGGATGTATATTCAAAATTCTATTTTTATAATAGCGAACGAATCGAGGTGACAGGATCCTCATATAGCCGGTGAGAACCACCATGTCCACCCCTGCCCCCTCCAGATGCGACACGAGCTGTTGGTCATACTCCTCTCGACTCCTTCCCGCTGGATTGAGATACATATGACGAACACCAAACTCTTGAGCGATCCGGAGGGCTCCAGCGTCCGGCTGATCGGCCAGGACTATTTTGACCTGGGCAGGAAGATAACCATCCCGCTCCGCCAGCAAAATGTAGCGAAGGTTCTCTCCCCTTCCGGAGGATATGATGCCAATGGTGGCAGTCAAATCGATGGCTCACTTCCCAAGGGTGATCTCAATCGCGGATACATTGGTTGCCCCCCGATCGGTATCGAGGGTCTCGGTGGAGATATAAATTCCCATCACCCTAACATCAGGCAGAAATCTAGACCTTGAGACCTCTGCCACATCCACCGCCCTGGAGATCGCCCGCCCTCTAGCCATGATTCGGACATCCTTGGCGCCGCTGTTGAACTGGGTTACCACTGCCAGCACATAGTTCATCACAGGCTTATTGCCGACGAATACGACCTCATCTTCCGCCATTGGCTCATCACCTTAAAAATTAAATTGCACTATTCTATGATATCATAGATAAACCTGCTGATTAGAGATTACAAATATCTGCCTCGCGCTTTTATCTCCTTCACCCTCTTTAAAACTGCTTCTCCAGGGGGATAAACCTCCAAGTAGCCGGCTTTGAAGGCTTCTATCAGCTCTCCAGGTCGATCGTGGGTGCTCTCCAGAGTCTGGAAATAGACGTGCACATCCACCCCCTGGGCCTCAGTGGACCTCTCAATAAAGGAGAGGCCAAAGTCGATCAAGCAGATATCCCCCTCAACGAGAATCATATTGGAGGTGGTCAGGTCCCCGTGAATGATTCCCCCTTGGTGCAGCCTTCCCACCATCTCCCCCACCTTGCGGGAGAGATCCGGATTTATCACATCCTTGAGCTTATCTCCCCGGATATGCTCCATCTTCAACTCAAAGCGAGATACATCGCAGATTATGGGTGTGAGAACGCCATGCCTCCGGGCATCAGAGGTGATCCTCGCCTCCCTGATAGTCCTCTCCTGGCGGATTCGCTCGTCCAATGCAGGCAGGCGGTAGCTCTTGGGAAGCCGCCACTTCCTGACCACTCCGTCCTCCAAGGTTATGACCGCCTCTGCACCTCTTCCAATCTCTATGCTCATCTTATCTCCATATGCATCCAGTCAGCTCCAATTGCCATCTGCGTCGATCGATTTCTATCCGGTCAGGTCATCCCTTTTCTTCCAGGCTTTGATCAGCCCCAAGCAGCCGGTGATCATCATATCTCCCGCCGGAGCTGCCGCCACCGCCCCTTTTAAAGCCTCGCAGGAGAGAAAGCTCTCCCTTCGGGGTCCAGTGACCAGAATCGACCGGACCCCATCCGGCAGGCTGCCTATATAAGAACCATGACCTCCATCGTCGAACACCTCACCCTCCTCCAGTGTTCCCCGGCAGAGCTTCTCTGTAAACTCCCTCACCTTTTCTCCTTTCATGCTCGATGTATGATGCTCGAAGATGGCACAGATCCTTCCCTCAGACAGGATGGCAGCTATTGTATGGCTGTTTCCAAAGTTGATGATCAATGCCGGGTCCTCCATCCGCGGGTCGAGGGCGGCACCGAAGATGGCTGCAGGACCGGTGTCCATTATAAAGGGCTCAAATCCCTCTTTTATCAGGGTATCCCGCACTGCCACCATCCTGGTCATCTCCTGTGGGTACTCTTTAAAAGCGAAATCATCCAGGCTTCCGCCCGAACGGATAGCTGCGACCATATGCTCGAACCGGACCTGGCGGTTTTGCTTGCCGGGAGAGTAGCCGTGGTCCTGCACCGCTACAGCAATATCCTTGGGCAGAGATACGTCGAATAGCTGGAAAGCCCGCTGAAGAGAGGGAATGTCGATGTCTCCCGTCTCTACGATTTCTGCTGATGCCGGCGCATCCTCCTGGATGATAACTCCCAAGGCCTCAACCTGGCCCAGGTCATTATTAATGGTGGCTGCCGCTGAGGGGGTGGCAAAAACCCTCAGTCCCGCTGCCAGGTGCCACCTCACAGCCATGGTGGAGGCTCCGCCCCCCATGATGGGGCCATGCAAAAAAATGTCCCGTCCCGCCATCCTGGCCCGGCTAATCCTGTTTCCAACAATCATGGTCTGACTGGGTAGAACCATCTTGGTCGAGCCCTCGATGGGCACCCCCTCCTGGTAAAGCAGGATGTCTTGAGTCCCTGCCCCAACGTCAACCGCTAAGAGCGTCATAGATCATTCCTTCCCCTAAAGAGCTTTTGTCTGGTCCCAATTGGATGGGCTATGGGAAAAATTTTATCCTCATCCAGAGAGGAATGGACATGATCTTAGATGTGGTGGTCGCGAGCACGTCTCGCTATACTAAGTTCGGCTCGGTTCGGGATCCGGATAGGGCAGAGGACCTGTCCGGGAAGGTGATACTGGAGAAGATAAGGACGGCGGGATATACAGGCAACTACCTGCTCATCCCGGACGGCGTAGAGCCCATCCAGCGTGCAATTAAGACGAGCAGCGCTGATGCCATGGTGATCTGCGGCGGCACAGGACTCACCGCTTTGGACCTAACCATAGAGGCAGCAGAGCCGCTCTTTGAAAAGACGCTCCCGGGGTTTGGGGAGATCTTTCGTTGGCAGAGCATGAAGGAGGTTGGAACCAGGGCCATGCTAACCCGGGCAACAGCCGGAGTCTTTATGAAAAAACCAATATTCTGCTTGCCAGGCTCTCCCAGGGCAGCTCGCTTGGGAATGGACCTCATATTAGCAGAGATCGAGCATATCCTGAAACATGTGATGGAGTAGGGGAAAAATAATATTAATCGAATCAAAGACTATTGCCCCGGAGTAGCCTTTTATATCATTAGTACACTAATAAGCACATAGAGCTAATCACGGAGATTTGGCCAATGGAGACAGAGATTCCAGTGCGAGATATCATGACCCGACCGGTGATCACCGCTGACGCCGATCTAGATGTATTGAGCGCTGCCAAAAGGATGGGCTCGGCCAATGTGGGAAGTCTGATAATTGTATCCCGAGACAAAACCACAGGCATTTTAACGGAAAGGGACCTGGTCAGGAAGGTCATAGCCCAAGGGGTTGATCCCAGAAATCTGAAGGTGAGGGAGATCATGAGCTCACCTGTAACTGCAATCGAACCCGATGCAAGCATAAGAGATGCAGCCAACCTCATGCTCCGGGCAGGAGTAAAACGGCTGCCTGTTATCCTCAAGGGGAAGCTGATGGGCATAATCACAGATACCGACCTGGTCGCTGGCTGTTCCGTCGGATTGAATGATATCTTGAGCGATCTGTTGGAGATGCACCGGGAGAACATTCATTTCGAGCAGCCCCGAGGAACTGTGAGCGGAATCTGCGAAGTCTGCGGCCAGCTATCAGATAATCTGGAAAACGTGAATGGCGAGTTGCTCTGCTGGAGCTGCAGGGACGGAAATCGATAGCCTTAAAATAACTGCGATATGGCAAATTGCATTATGGCAATCGCGGGACAGCAGGGGAGTCGGAATGCTAGTCGAAGACATTTTCTCTAGAGATCCTCTTTATGTGGAGGACTCCACCTATCTGACCAAAGCGCGTCAGTTGATCAGAGACAACCATGTGCGAGGACTGCCGGTTGTGGATAGCAGAGGCCAGGTTTTAGGGGTTATAACCTCACAGGATGTGCTTCGGATTACCTCGACCAAATCAAACGTCACAGTATCTGGATTCATGGTGAATGTACCCACGGTGACCGGTGATACTGTTGTGCTTGATGCAGCAAGGATCATGCTTGAAGAGAAGAGCAACCTGCTTCCAGTGGTCGAATCCCAGGAAGATAAAACTCTAAGAGGTGTTGTAACAATAATTGATATATTCAAGTATTTAGATATCTCTAAAGTTCCAAAAAAACCGATTGGCGAGATCATGAGCACAAAGGTGGTAACCGCCAGCCTGGATGAGCCGGTGACCAAGGTCTGGGACCGGATGGTGGAACGAGATTTTACCGGTCTGCCAATGGTGAGGGATGAGAAACCCATGGGAATTATCACGAGATTCGATATCCTGAAGAGGGGCTGGGCCAGGATCAGCAAAGAGAGCGAGACCCGACCGACTGATTCGATGCAGCTGCTGGCTGAGAAGCTGATGAGCTCTCCACTCTACAGCCTCGAGCCGACGGCCAGCGTTGCCGAGGCCATTGAGCTGATGCTCAAGCACGATGTGGGCAGGGTATCGGTCGTAGAAGAGGGAAGGATTATGGGGATAGTGGATAGAAGCGATCTGATCAAATGTTACCTGGGGGAGTGAAAATGAGCAATGGTCCAACTAGTGGAAAGGAGATAACGAGGATACCGCAGAGGAACGATAGAATGCCAAGAGCTCCGGGCTCAGGAGAGAGGGGACCGCTGCAGTTCGACTCCAGGCATGCCAAGCACATCAGCGAGGTGCTGAGCGCAGCATCGCCGGACGTGGTCACAGTCCCGCCTACTACCACCATCATGGGGGCGATAAAGACCATGACCTTCTACGGCTTCTCCAGGCTTCCCATCGCAGATGCGGGCACAAAGAGGCTGCTTGGCTTTGTGACATCGGTGGATGTAGTGGACTTCCTTGGCGGAGGGCTTCGGCACAACCTTCTGCAGGAGAAGTATCAGGGGAATATCTTCACCGCCATTAATGCCGATATAAGGGAGATAATGAGCAGCAAGCTCATCTATGCCAGCGAAAACACCTCATTGCATGATGTCTTGAAGCTCATGTACGAGAAGAACGTGGGCGGCCTTCCGATAGTGGATGAGGATGCCCGCATCAAGGGAATAATCACCGAGGAGGACTTCGTGCGCTCTTGTCGGGGGGTGGATACTGGCCTGGCGGTTGAATCCTTCATGAGCCCCAATGTTGTAACTGCACCCGCACAGACCACCATCGAAAAGATGACCAGGATGATCATCCAGAAGGGCTTCCGAAGGATGCCTGTGGTGCAGGATGGCGTTCTCATGGGCATGGTGACCGCATCGGACATAATGAAATACCTGGGCAGCGGTGATGCATTCGAAAAGGTGGTTACGGGCGACATCGGCGAGGTGATGAACCAGCCCATAAAGAGCCTTATCAAGAGAAGCCTGATCACCATCGAGAAGAAGATGGACCTGGGCCATGCGGCCAGAAAGATGATGGACAACGAGATTGGATCGATGCCCGTAATGGATAGGGGTTCATTAGCAGGCATTCTGACAGAAAGAGATTTCGTGAGGGCCTTAGCTGAGAACAGAGGAATACTGCCATGATCATAAAGAAAGTCAAAGACTACATGAGCACCCCCGTAAATGTCATCGAGCGGAACGAGCCCATTCAGAGAGCAAGGAACCTGATGTTCAAGTACTCCATCGGCAGGCTTCCGGTTATGGATAACGGCAAGCTTGTGGGCATTGTCACCAAATACGATATCACCAACCGGATCAGCCAGGCAGCCCCAGAATGGAGGAGGAGGCCCATAGACAAAGTCCCAATCCAGGTGGTCATGACCGAGAAGCCGATAACCATATTCCCTGATGCCACCATGCCCCAGGCAGCGGAACTGATGATCGAGAACGATATAAGCGGCCTGCCGGTGGAGAAGGATGGAGAGATCGTGGGCGTGATCACCTCCAGGGATATGGTGAGGCACTTCTCCGAGCAGGATATATCCTCAACTGTGCAGGAGCTGATGAGCAAGAACATCCTCAATGTTCACCGCCACCATACCATAAGCCATGTTCTAGAGGAGATGAATGTGCAGGGGATCAGCCGGGCCCTGGTCTATGAGGATAACAGGACTCCTGTAGGCATAGTGACCCGCTCAGGCCTTACGTTCTCTGATATCATGGGGCCGAAGGATGATATGGAGACCAAGAACATCAAGATGACCCGGAAGGAGAGCACTGCGGGCAGAAAACAGAATCGATATGTAAGGCAGATGCCCTTCGTGGCCGAGGATGTCATGACCTCGCCCATACTCAGCCTGACCCCGGAGACCAACGCTGTCGAGGCCAGCAAGACTCTTGCAGAAAAGCATATCATCGGCATGCCGGTGGTAAAGGACAATGATGTGGTGGGCTATTTCTCAGCCGATGAGATCATAGCGGAGATTGGCAGGTGGAAGTGATGCAGGTTAAAGACATTATGACAGAGCCCGTTACTATCGATAAATCGGAACGGTTGGGCCATGCGCTGGATATAATGGAGAAGAACGATCTTCGCAGGCTTCTGGTGACCAATAAAGGCAAGATAGGCGGAATAATCACTACCAGACAGATTGCCCGCGTTCTTGGTGCCCGAAAATCCCTGGGCATGCCGGCCTCCTCTCTGCATGTGGCATCAGCCACTCAGGATAGCGTTATCAAGGTCCTGCCGGACATGGACATGTTAGATGCCATGCTCCTGCTGCAGAAGACATCGGTGCTGGTGGCAGTGGACGGCGAGAAAATCCTGGGCTGGGTCAGGCCCAGGGAGATCCTGGAGAAGGCCAATGTGAGCGGCCTGGCCTCCGAGGCCATGAGGTATCCCCTCACCGCCAACCCCAACGATCGTCTGGTTCATGCCCGGCGCACAATTCTGGACAGAGATGTGGGAAGGCTTCCCGTGGTCGAAGCTGGACGTCTGGTGGGGATATTAACAGAGGGAGATGTGGCCAAAGCCCTGCGAGCCTTCAGGGATCTCAATGACACCGCCAGCAAGCAGCATACTCGCATCTACAACATACTGGTCTCTGATGTGATGACCCATGATGTAAAGTACGTATATACCGATACCCCTCTGGAGGAGGTCAAGAGAATAATTCTCATGGATAACATAGGCGGCCTGCCCGTGCTCAACCACAGAGAAGAGGTAGCGGGCATGATCACCAGGAGGTCCATACTGGATTATCTGGTGAGGACTGGATGAATCTGCAAAGGATTGCAGATAAACTGGGAATAGCTGTAGATCGGCTGCAAAGCCTGCAAGATACAAAGATATCTGAATCAAGCTGGCCCGAGCCTCAACTGCTGAGATTTGATAAGGAGATCTCAGGGATTGAGGCCGGGACAGTGATTTTTAGAAACGGAGAGATTGTCTGGGGCTACCCCAGCATCCGCCGTCCTCTGATGCTTGAAGCGGCGATAAAACGTCACTTTATCGATTCTGTGGCAGTGGAGGAGAAGATGAATGGCCATAATGTCCGCATAACATCCATAGACGGGGATGTCGTGGCCCTGACCAGAGGTGGTTTTGTCTGCCCTTACTCCACAGAGGTGGCGACAAGGCTCCTGCCGGAGGATATTTTCGAAGAGAAGCCCAATCTGGTCCTTTGCGCGGAGATGGTGGGGCCGGAGAACCCCTATGTATCACAGGATGTCTATCCCACTGACAGCATCGATTTATACCTCTTCGATGTTGCCCAAAAGAACCAGCGAGGGACCCATGGGGTGCATAAGACCCACGAGATAGCAGAGGATTTCGGCCTGAAAAAAACGGCTTTTTTTGGAGAATTTCCCCGGGAGACGGCGCACAAAAGGATCAAAGAGATAGTGATCAAGCTGGGCCGGCAAGGAAGGGAGGGGGTGGTCTTGAAGGACCCGGAAAACAGGGTAGCCCCCCTGAAATATACCAGCTCAGAATCGAACTGCAATGACCTGGCGATAGCTTTTAGCCACTATAACGACTATGCTCTTGACTTCTTTTTATCCCGCGCGGTCCGGGAGGGCTTTCAATCTGTGGAATGGCAGGAGTCGGTGGAGGAGAGAAGGGAGAGGGCCCGGCGCATTGGGGAGAGCATTCTCTTGCCCCTGACAGAGACCATCAAGAATAAGCAGCAGGGGGAGATCATCATGCAGAGAATTAAGATCCGGGTGAAAAGCCTGGCCACAGCCCGGGGATTTGAGTATCACCTGCGCAGATGCGGGATCCGGGCAATATTCGACCAGCCGCTGCCTGATGATGACGGCTATACCATAGGAATCACAAAAATAATCATGAGCACAAATGATAAGACTGAAGCCCTCTTGAATGGAGAGATGTGGTGAAGGCAGAGCTTATGACAGAGATTGCTGACATTGAGATGGAAGGCCATCTCATAGACTCCCAGATGCTAACACGAGTCCTGGACAAGATCATGGACATGGGAGGAGAGTTTGAGATCAAAACCTTCCGGATAGGGGAGAAGAAGAACGATACCAGCTATGTGCAGATCACGGTGACCGGAGAGGATTCAGCTCACCTGGACAGGATACTCCTGGAGCTGAATGCCCTGGGAGCGCGCCTCCTGGAGATGGAGGACGCCAAAACCGAGATCGCTCCTGGAGATATGGTAGTCCCCCGGGGATTCTACTCCACCACCAATCATCCCACCTATGTGCGCTATAATGGGGCCTGGGTGGAGGTTGTGGCGAACCACATGGACTGCCTCATCGTCCTGTATGACGGAAAAGCGGTGTGCACGCCCATCGGTCATATAAAGAAGGGGGACCTTGTGGTGATTGGAACCACAGGGGTCAAGGTGGTCCCGCCCGAGCGCCCGAGGGAGAAGAGCTTCTTCGGATTCATGTCCAATGAGGTCTCCTCAGAGAGGCCCAGCGGAGAGCTCGTCCGCCAGCTGGCCTGTGAGATCATCAGTACCAAGAATGGAGGGGGAAAGATTGCTGTGGTCTGCGGACCAGCGCTGGTTCATACCGGTGCCGCCCCCTCCCTGGCCAAGCTCATCCGAGAGGGATATGTGGATGTCCTCCTGGCAGGAAATGCGGTAGCGGTACATGATATCGAGCGCCAGCTCTTTGGCACCAGCCTGGGCATGAACTGCTCGGGAAATGCTATATCCGGTGGACACAGAAACCATCTGTACGCCATAAGCGAGATCATGGCCAGCGGCTCCATCAAGAAGGCCATAGAAGAGGGCAAGCTCAAGGGTGGAATAATGTATGAGGCGATCACCAGAGGGATCGACTTCATCCTGGCGGGCTCCATTCGCGATGATGGACCCCTTCCCGAGGTCATAACCGACACCGTCAAGGCCAAGGATGCCATGGGCAGGGTTCTGCGAGGGGTGGACATGACCATAATGCTGGGCACAATGCTCCATTCCATTGCTGTTGGCAATCTCTTGCCCTCATATGTCAAGACCATCTGTGTGGACATCAATCCCTCCACAGTGACAAAGCTGATGGATAGGGGATCGGCCCAGGCCATAGGCCTTGTGACCGATATTGGCATATTCTTGCCCCAGCTGGCTGAAGAGATCCAGAAGCAGAAAAAGAGATCATAAGAGCTGCCTGACTGGATCGCAAATCTTTTATTCGCATATGCCCCTGCTAGTAGAGTCCCAGAGGGCCGCCGTGGCTTAGCCCGGTTAAAGCGGCTGATTCGTAAGATGGTCCGAAAGATCAGCAGTTCATGGGTTCGAATCCCATCGGCGGCTTTTATTTTTAAATCCTGCTGATCTTGGGATTTGCCGGTGGTTTATAAGCAGTATATTATCAGTTTATAAGCGCTTTATAAATCTTAAATACTCACATATATATACCCCCAGTTTGTAAGTATGAATTGGAGATACTTGAGTATGGAGTCCACAATAAACATAGAGAACGTGGTGGCATCCACCAAGCTGGCTGAGGAGTTCGATCTCCATAAGATCGAGGCTGAGCTGGAGGGCGCAGAATACAATAAAGAGAAGTTTCCCGGCCTGGTATACCGGGTAAAAGCCCCCAGAGCCGCTTTTCTGATATTCACCTCCGGCAAAGTGGTATGCACCGGCGCCAAGAACGTCGAGGACGTTCGCACGGTTATAGCCAATATGGCCCAGACCCTCAAGTCCATAGGCTTCGAGAATATCGATCTGGAGCCGGAGATCCACGTTCAGAATATTGTGGCATCTGCAGATTTGAAGACAGACCTGAACCTCAACGCCATCGCCCTCGGCCTGGGACTGGAGAATATCGAATACGAGCCGGAGCAATTCCCCGGTCTGGTCTACCGGATAAAAACCCCAAAGGTGGTAGTGCTCATATTCAGTTCCGGAAAATTGGTGGTCACTGGAGGCAAGTCGCCAGAAGAGTGCGAAGAGGGAGTCAAGATTGTGAGGGAACAGCTGGAAAATATGGGGCTGCTATAACTGAATTGCTCAGAAGGATGAGATCTATTGAAAGCAGGGATCAATCCCTTTTTGTCTCCAGACTTATGCAAATACTGGGAAATATGGGCATTTTTTTCCGCCTCTTTTGCCCCTGGCCATGAGTAGTTATATAAACAAAAGTTTCCATTTATAAGCGATGATCTTCCAGATCCTGGACGCTAACTACGCATATGATTCAGGGCGAAAGCCCTTGGTGCAGCTATTTGGCACCACTCCAGAAGGGCAGAGCGTCACAGTCAAGGCAGCAGGATTCAGGCCCTATTTTTATGCCAGCGCTAAGGAAGGCTGTCTGGAAAGTGCGGCGGAAGGCCTGAAGGCCATGGGTCTGGAGGTGGAAGTGCTGGAGCGCTTCGAGCCCATAGGCTATCAGAAGAAGCCCAAAAAGATGCTCCGGATCACCACTAACGATCCCAAAGAGGTAAGAAACCTGAGGGAGAGGGTGCGCTCCCTTCCCGGCATCCGGGCGGTCTACGAGACTGATATCCTCTTCAAGAACAGATTTCTGATCGACAAATCGCTGGGAGGAATGGGATGGGTCGAGGCTCCAATACCGGAATGGACCTTGAGCCAGAATGCCGGATCAGTGCAATCGGGAAGAGACTTGCCTCCGGTGGATGCTGCCTCCATCCGTCCGGTGCAGCATGAGGCCAATGCACCCTTGCGTTTCATGAGCTTTGACATCGAGTGCCTTCCGGACCATGGTGCCATGCCCAAGGCAGAGAAATCCCCTGTGATACTGATCAGCATGGCCTTCGAGCCGGAGTATCAGGGCAACAAAGACCTGGTACTAGTAGGAAAGGAGATCGACTGCACCCGTCCGGACACCAGAGCCTGCAGGAACGAGTATGAGCTTCTAAATCAGTTTGCAGCCATAATCAGGGACTACAATCCCGATATCATCGCCGGCTACAACTCCAATGATTTCGATTTTCCCTATCTTCAGGAGAGGGCAAAGCAGCAGCAGCTCGATTTCCGGGTAGGAAGGGATGGCAGCTCCTGGTACATAAAAAAGATAGTGAACCGAAGCGATGTCTCCATCACCGGTCGGGTGGTGGTCGATCTATTGCCCATCATACGTTCCTCGTTCAGCCTGAAGCAGTATACCCTGAGGAATGTTGCTGCGGAGCTTCTTTCGATGGAGAAGTACGATGTGAATCCCCAGGAGATCGAGGAGCTCTGGGCAGAAGAGAGCAATGGAGAAGGTCTGAGGCGGTTTATCAGCTACTCCCGCCGGGACTCTGTCCTCGCCCTTCGTCTGCTATTGGACCTGCGGCTGATGGACAAGTACATCGCCCTCTCCCGGGCCAGCGGCTCGCTCTTGCAGGACATAGTCAACGGCGGACAGTCGGGGATGGTTGAGAACCTGCTCTTGCGCCGCTTCCGGGAGATATCCCGGGTGGTGCCCCCCAAGCCAGATTCTGGTCTCTCGGACGAGCGATATGTGGAGAACGAAGAGCTGAAAGGAGGAGCAGTGCTGGTGCCTGAGAAAGGGCTGGTGGAGGATGTGGTCATTTTAGACTACAAGTCGCTATATCCCACCATTATGATGGCTCATAACCTCTGCTACTCGACGGTGGTGCTGGCTGACTCTCCCGACAAAAAAGATATCATAACCTCACCTTCCGGAGGAAGTTTCGTCTCCCCGAATGTTTCACCGGGGGTAATGCCCCGGGTCTTAAGGGAATTGCTCGATCAGAGGACGGAGACCAAGAGGTTGATGAAGAAGGCCAGCGAAGAGGAGAGGCGATTTTTAGATGCCAAGCAGTATGCACTGAAGATCCTGTTGAACAGCTTCTATGGCTACTCGGGTTACGCCCGGGCGAGGCTGTACAGCCTGGCTTTGGCCAATGCGGTCACCTCCTTTGGCCGGGAGAACATTCTCCGGACGAAGAAGATCATAGACGATATAGGATCTGTCTATGTGATCGAAGGTCGGGCAGTCTTCAAGGACGAACTGAGGCTAGGAGCCCCGACAGGAAAGGGATTCGATCTCAATGTGGTCTATGGTGATACTGATAGCGTCTTCGTCCGTCTCAGTCCCCATAATGAGCCGGTGACGCTCGAGGATGCGGGCTTGATCGGAAAGAAGATCGCCGAGACGGTCACATCCAGCCTTCCCCAGCCAATGGAGCTTGTCTTCGAGGCCTTCGCCCGGAGGGGCATATTCCTGGCCAAGAAGCGGTATGCCCTCTGGATTTTCGAGCAGATGGGGGAGGAATGGAAAGATAGGATAAAAGTCCGTGGCATGGAGACAGTGAGGCGGGACTGGTGCGGCCTGACATCCGGGACCCTCAAGACATGCCTCGAGCTGGTGCTCAAGGAGGGAAAGGTGGACGAGGCGGTAGAGCATGTCCGATCGGTGGTGGTCCGGCTGCAGAACCTGGACCTATCCCAGGATCCGGGAATACTGGAGGAGCTGACCCTCACCAGGAGGTACACCAAGAGCACGGGCTCGTACAAGAACAAGCAGCCGCACATCCAGCTGGTGGAGAAGATGAGAGAGAGGGGTGGAAAGGTGCCCGCTGTCGGAGACAGGGTGCCCTTTGTGATCATCCGGGGCAAGGGCAGCAGAAAGAACAAGACCCTCTTCGTGGACCGGGCAGAGGACCCGGAATTTGTGCTGGAGAACAATATCTCTCTGGATACGGAGTACTATGTGAACAAGCAAATCCTGCCGCCTGTGATGCGCATATTCGAGACCTTCGGGGTGAACAAGGACCGGCTCTGCTCCAGCCGGGCGCAGAGCAGCCTGTTCAGCTTTGCCGGCGAATGCAACAAGCCACAGAAGCAGAAGTCGCTCTTCGACTTTTAGGGGGATTTGGCCTTCAGCCTCCGACTATTGCCTTATAAAGATTCCAGGCTCCAACAGCCACGAAGTTCACCGCCACTGCTCCCAGGATCAGGCCCATTACTCGGTTCAATACCATTACCCCGGTGATGCCCAGCACCCGATCGAAGTAGTCGGAGAATTTTAGGACGTACAGAGTTGCAATGTAGGTTAGGGTTATTCCCAGGATGACGATCGCCTTCTCTGCGATGCTTTCTGCCGATCCCATCAGGACCACCACCGTGGTGATCGCGCCCGGTCCGGTGAGAAGGGGCGTGGCCAGGGGAAAGACGGAGATATCCTCCCTGCTATTGGCATCCTTCAATTCCTCTTCCGTTACCTTCTTCTGCTGGTGGACTCCTCTGAGCATGTCTATGGCCACCAGGAAGAGGAGAACTCCTCCAGCCACGGATAGGCTGTCCGTGGTGATGCCGAAGAGGCGGAGCACGAGATCGCCTGCCATGGCGAAGAGAATGGCAATGATAAAGGCGACCAGTGTGGCCCTCTTATAGATACGGCTCTTTTCCAGAGGGGGCAGGCCGATGGTCAGGGTGACATAGACCATGGTGGCCTCGATGGGGTTGACTATCACGAAGATGGTGCTGAAGACATATACGAAGTAGAGTAGGTAATCGCCTGCATCCATTGAATTTCCCTTTTGGCCATTTTGTTCTGCGGCCTATAGCTCATATGTGGCCCTTGCCTTAAATAGATCATCTCATCCAATCCAGCTCTCCCAGAGGTGAAGGATGGTTACGGAGAGTATGGCCAAAAGGCTGATGATAACCAGGGCAGTGAAGACCAGATGCTGTTTTGACCATCTGTCCCCTGGCTTATCCCGGGGAGAGATGCCCTGCACCAGAAAGGTGCCAACCCCTGCCAGGTTGATACTGGCGATGTTCACCAGGAAGAGGAGGAACGCTCCATAAGCTAGAGTGGTGTATCCCGCCCCCAAGAGCAGGCCGGAGGTCACCAGCGGGGGGAGGAGGGCAACTGCCACTGCGACTCCGATCAGAGTTGCCGGGGCGCCAGAGGTGAAGGCCAGCGTTCCCGCGCAGCCTGAGACCAGGGCGAGGAGGACCTCGTCCAGGCCCACGACCGTTCTGGACTCGATCTCAGGAATGGTGGGATCGACGGCCAAAAAATAGCCCATTGCAATGGAAAGGGCGGCAGTAATGGCCAGCCCAACCACATTCGTCTTCAATGCATTCTTGGCCAGATTGATATCGCCCAGCGCTGCGGCTAGAGATAGGGCGACATTGGGGCCCAGCAAAGGGGCTATGACCATGGCACCGATTATTATTGCTACGCTGTTATTCCATAAACCAATGGCAGCAACTATGGCAGAGAGGATCACCAGAACCACATAGACACGGGTCAGCTTTGTGGCAGTGGAGATATCCTCGTAAAGCTCCTCCCTGCTCAGCCGGAAGCTCTTGTTCTCCTTATCCCCGGAGAGGTCAGCGGCATCATTGGATTTCACTGCCATCTCTTCCGCTGGAAGGGAGGCCTCGACAGGGATTATATTTATCCGGAAACCCTCCTCATCTGAGAATTTCTCCTGCAGAGACTTGAGCAGACCCTCGCTCTCCTCGGCAAAGACGAGGATCTTCACCAGAATTTGTTCCTCTGAGAGGCGGCTGTACATCACACCCCTTACCGGATGCTTCCAGACCCCTATGATATGCTGCATTCTAACGTCCAAAGCTTCCTTTCTTTCGCTGAGCATCTCTTCGATCTGCTCTTTTTTCCCTTCAGGAATGATTATTTCAATCGAACGCAGGGCCATTATACACTCCAGCAGCCGCCTTCTTGTCCTCCTGTTTTAATAGAAGCATCTTGCTTATAAAATCTGCCTTGTTGGGCCAAATAGGAGCGGGCGTGAGGGATGGCGTTTTATACCCAAAAATCAGTTCATCGGCGGTGTGAAGGCCATGGCAGAAAAGGGATCCATTCTATTGGCAGCATCGCTTGCGTTCATCCTGTTCACGGGCCCTGTAAGTGGTGATATCACCGTCCGTTCAGGCGACCAAATTCAGAAGGCCATAGATTCTGCTGCCCCAGGAGAGATCATACTGGTCTCTAGCGGCAGCTACAAAGAGAGCCTGGTGGTGGACAAATCGCTAGTCCTCCGGGGAATAGATACTGGCGGGGGCCAGCCTCAGGTGCAGTCCGACGAGGAGCCGGCCATAATCCTGTTGGCGAAGGGTGTAACCATTGAGGGATTTGCGATAAAGAGCCAGAGCAGCGGGAGGGAAAGCGCTGGCATACTGATCCAATCTAATGATAATCAGATAATGGATAACCTGGTCCATGGCTGTGGGAATGCGGGTGTTGTCCTGAGCCGGGCCATCAATAACACCATCCTGGGCAATCTGATAGAAGGAAACGGCAATGAGGGTATATACCTGAAGAACTCCAGCCGAAACCGCCTGGAAGGGAATCGGATTATGGATAACAGGTACGGCCTGAGGCTGGAGGACTCCCATACCAATAAGATAGTCGGCAATCTCTTGCAGAATAACGAGTTTGAGGCCATGTATCTGCAGGCCAGTCACTCCAATCTGATCGAAGGCAACCTTGCTGAAGATAATGAGGAGGGGCTGGTGATGGAGAAGAGCCGGAGCAACCTGGTGGCTAGGAACGATATCCAGGGAAATGAAAAGGGCATCTCCCTCACAAGTCAAGAGTCTTCTCTTGCGGTCTCAACAAAGGGAAAGGGGGTTTTCATTTCCTATAATGCCACCCCTTCCGGGGCAATAACCCCCTCCAATAACACCATTTATCTGAATAACCTTTCCAACGAGGCGAATGCATATGACGATGGCCTAAACCGCTGGGATAACGGCCTCATCGGCAACAATTACAGCGACTTCAATGATCCAGAGGAGGGATGCAGAGGAAGGACGATCTGCGCTACCTCCTATTCGATACCTGGCGGCCCCAGCATGGACGAGCACCCCCAGGCTTCCCCAATCCGGGAGCCCGGCCTCGTCAGCGGCAGGGGCGGCGCCTTCATGCAGCTTTCTGGCACGAGCTTCTTTCCCGGGAGCGAGATGAGGCTGAACTATACAACCCCAGTGGGTATCGAGGCCTGGGTGGGCCTCCAATCTAAATCCCCGGATGAAGAAAATCTGGCCCAGGATCTTTATCTGGGAGAGAACAATTCCGGAGACATCCTGCTGACTGCTCCTTATGAGGAAGGCTCCTTCAAGCTCGTAATGCACGATTCTAATGCTACTGCCGTCATATCCCTGCCGTTCAATGTCTCCACCCCCCAGATCAGTGCATCGCCTTCTTCCGTCCTCACCTGCGAGAAGATCACTGTCTCCTTCCAGGGAGCGCGGGGAGGGGAGAAGGACTGGATCGGCATGTACAGGTCTGAATCATCAAATGCCATTTCCAGCCAGAGCCTGGCGAGAAGGGGAAGTGGTGCCGTCGCATTCACTGCAGAGGAGGCTGGAAGCTATGTGTTCAAGCTGTTTGCCACGGGAGAATCAATTCCACTAGCATCAAGCAATGCTGTCGAGGTGAAGGCCGACTCCGGCCATAAGATGGTCGCCGAGCCATCCCAGGTGGCTCCGGGGGAGACGGTCACAGTCACCTACTGGGGCGCGGCACCGGCGAGCGTCATCGGCATGTATGGCCTTACCAGCCCGGACAAGTTCGACTCCGGAAAGCGTTCCACCGGAGGCAAGAGCTGCGGCAGCATGGTCTGGCAGCTTCCGTCCAAGCCCGGGCAGTACGACTTCCGCCTTTTCGGAGATGATGTTAACCGACCGATCCTGGCTTATAGCAATGTGGTGACTGTGGCATAAGGCAGATCATGCAGGAGTCCTGCAGGCAGGACTTCATCCAGCCCAAATCCACATTTTTTTCGAGCGAATCCGGGGCGGGGGAGCTCCTGTCTCATGCAATGAAGCTAGTTATTTATGCAAATAAGATGCATAATTTAATTGATGATCGACTCCCTCATGCTTCTGATTATCCTGGCAGTTCTACTCCTGGCTGCAGGCTACTTTGTGATGACTTATAACCGCCTGCAGAGCCTGAGAAATGGCGCTGATGCCACCCTTTCCCAGATCAAAGTGGCCATGAAAAAGAGGCTGGACACCATCGAGCAGCTTGTAGACTCCATAGAGAGCTATGCCCATTTCGAGAGACAGATCCTGGAGAAGATCACGGGGATGAGATCGGGGCTCCAAGATGCAGGGCCGCAAGAATTGGGAAGGATGGAGAAGGAGAGCCGCGGGGTTTTGGGCAACATCCGCCTGGTGGCAGAGAGCTATCCCGATCTGAAGACCTCCCAGGCAACGATAAACTCCATGAATGCCATCCGGGAGCTGGAGGATGAGATAGCCAGACACAGGTACACCTACAACAACATCGTGCAGGAGTTCAATACCATGCGCGATACGTTCCCCTCCCGCTGGATAGCTGCCTCTATGCCCAGGCTAGACTACCTCAGCTTTGAGGAGGATGAGCTGCGCCGGGCGGGATATTATACCGGAGAGGAGACAGAACCATCACGGCCAAAGGTGGAGTGGAAATAATAAAATTTGGGATGAATGAGGAGAGGCAAGCGGCTGTATTAATTGGCATTGTGGCCCTGATCGGCCTTGCAGGGCTCTATCTGACCGGAGGCATTCCATTTCTGGAGGAGCCCTTCCCGGCAGGTCTCTTTTTGGGGGATGTGTATGTTGACAGCTACCGAGCAGATCTGTACCTCAACGGCACTCTGGCTGAGAGGTTCGACTATCAGGTGAAAAGCTCGGGGAAATACCGGATGCTCTACCGCAATTGGAAAATGCCCCTCTCCAGCCAGAGCCTGGACACTCCTTATATAGAGCCACTGGGGATCCTCCCCACCTCGGGGGCAGTGCCCTATGTAAGGGATCATAATGGCGCTGTTCAGATATTATCGGCCTCAGGCAATCGCTACAATAGCGAGATCGCCTCCCTGGCCCTGGTGAATGAGACAGGAGGCTACTATCCCCAGAGGTTCTCAGCCGGACAATATCAGATGGAGTATCTCTTCCGCATTCATCCCTATCTGGAGTGCGACCAGGAGTTATGCCACTGGAACCTGATGCTGGCGAATGAGCATCTGCCTTACCGGCAGCTTGCGATATACATTCATGACCCGGACGAATTGATAGTAGAGCTTTTCACTCATCCTCAATTGAGAACTCAAAAGGAGGGAGAGATTTGGGTCATCACTGGTGGCAGCCCCAAAGATGAGCTGATAGAGGTTGAGATGCTTCTCCTGCCCCAGGCAGCGAATATCATCGAGGGCTTTTCCCGAGAGGTCTCGAATGTCTATCAGAGGACCGTCTCCGCCCAGGAAGGCGAGGGATCGGTTCTGCTGTTCCTGCTGCGCTTTTTAGTGGCTGCACTGCCAGTGCTATTGATTCTCATCTACCTGCTCATTGGCCGGGAGAAGAGATATACCGTGCCCAGGGCCCTTTCCACCCCACCCAGCAAGAGAAGGCCCTGGCAGGTGAATATGCTCTTCAAGGGGGATGCCTTCGACTTCGATCAGGACGGATTCTATGCCACGTTGCTGGATCTGCATAAGCGGGATATCATCAGGATAGATACGATATATGGGACCGAGATCATGGTCCTCTACCCATCCGCACCGGACCTCGATGACTATGAGAGGAAGGTGATCGAGTTTCTCCAGGATAACTCTCGAGGAGGGGCGTTCTCTGCTCCGGGCTTTGAGGCGGAGGTGAAATCCCTGGCAAAGTCCAACGATACAGGTGAGCTGGCCAGGCTGCGCAGCGCCATGGACGAGATCCTGCATTACGTTGACAAGGATGTGGTTTCCCGTCACGCGGTCGGCAGGGGCATCAGAGCCCTGGGGATCGGGATTCAGACCAGGCATCTAATCCTTCCCCTCATCTGGGGAGCTCTCTTCATCGTCCCCTTTATCATGGGTTTGGGCATAATGGAAAATCCGGTGGCAATCACTGCCATGATTCTGCTCTTGCAGTCAAGCCTGGCTGTATCTGCCCCCTCCACCCTCTTTGGTCGCTGGAAGGAGGACTACTATAAAGAGAAGCTGGAGTGGGATGCCTTTCGAACCTTTTTGGGCGACTATGCCATGATCCAGCGGTATTCACCCAGTGACCTGAATATGTGGAAGGAGTGGCTTATCTACGGCACTGCTCTCGGGGTGGGGGACAAGGTGGAGAAGGCATTGAAGGATTTTAACATCCCCATTCCCGAAGCGGTGGCCATCCATACCATCCATACCAGCTTCGGCCATGCCTATTCCTCCAGCTCTCCCAAGTCCAGCAGCTCCGGAGGATTCGGCGGGGGAAGCGGGGGCGGATTTGGCGGTGGCGGCGGTGGGGGAGGAGGCGGTGGAGGGGCGAGGTAGCACCTCTCCGTCTGATGATTTAGGAACTATTATGAGCAGTATCTGCGCATCGAATTTCCCCTTTTGGCGGCAAATGAAGGGCAATAAAATCTTCCAGGCCATATGATCAGATCATGATCTAAAGAGGCATAACGCAATCCGTCCGCGTTATCTTCAGAGATTATGATCTTTTCTTAAATAGCTTTAAGCTTAAAACAGAGACATTTATGGTTTGGCTCTGGCAAAAAGGGCCAAGCTTAAATAAGTGGAGATTTGGACAGCCCATAAACCGTGGTTCAAGAGAGTGGGAATAATGCTCAGCGTGGAGAGAACAAATAATAAAGGAGAGGTCGAGGTAGCGATCTGTCCGTTGTGCAACTTACAGGTGGAATTCGTGGGCGTACCAATGGTCAGGTGTTATACCACTGGGGAGACCTATGAGCAGGATGAGATCGTGTGGACTCCCAAATCCAGGGTCTCCAAGAGGACAGGGTATGATGCAGAGAACATAAGAGGAAATGGTGTAGAGGACTTCCTGCCCAATGCCCTTCCCGCAGAGGAGGAGTGTGAGGAGTAAAAGCGCGGGCAAAGCGGGGCTATTGATGCATATTTTTCTAAAAGAGTGCAATTTGCATTTAGCCGTTTAATTTAGACTACCAGGTAGTGTTCTGAAATTGCTGTAATTTCGCAGCCGCCCTGTATCCTACTATCATTACTCATCTTCCATTGTTAGATACCTTTTACCTGTGACCCATTATTCATTTATATTTATTATAATACATCCTGCTGGCCACATCAGGATTAATCACTCGGGAATGCTCCCACAGGTCTGCTTCTGCGCCTTAATTCCTTGTTTATTCTTTCAACAAGGTTGATGGTGGGTATTCTTTTCCAGTGGGAATGCTGCGAATATTTTGCTGGCAGTCTTCTAATACAATTTTGCAGCATTATCGAGACACTACCCTGCAAATCAATGCTGGTGGATATATCAAGATGTTGTAGAACTGCATATAGCCTCTAATCCTCTTCTATCTTTGCATTTCTCTGTTTAAAAAAAAATCTGTAATCCATTTAAGGCCACTTTTCTCAGCCAGATGTGCTGGAACCTGCCATGGACACTTCCGGCTGCGCAGGGCATGAGAAGGCGGCGGGAATATCTGCCATTCCTGGACTCGGCCAGGATGGATTTGGAGGACAATAACATATTTAATCCTTCAGTTCCATAAATGCATATCAAATCAGGGAGTTCAATAAAATGAAAAAATATAATTATATATTGCTTTTAATATTTGTAATTATATTCTCAGGACTGGCGGCTGGAGATACAACTCGCTCATGCACAGCTCAATATTTTGTTTCAATAAAACCCAGTGATGGCACAGAAGGTATTACATATCCTCCGTTTACCGGCCAAGGAACAACGACCATCTTTGCTCCAAATACTGCAAGAAAAAAAGCAAGAGCAAATTTAAATGAATGTGCATGTTCTTGGGGAGATCAAGATGAAGAAGAGAGATACTGCTCCGAGACAAATCAAATCTACAACTATCCGTTCCCTGAAGGATTGCTCACGCAGATTACAAATGACCTTTGTGGACGTTACCCCGGACATCGCAACTTTATAATTGACTTGAATGCTGTTTTCCAAGGAGATAAAGGATGTCTGGGATTTTACCCTCCTGACCCAAGGTTTCCAGGCTTAAATAATATGTGGAACGCGCGTTTGGCTACCAACTATGAAATAACCTGTCCTATTTGACAGGACTGTTTAAAAATTTGAACTGCATCCCAGATTGTTGACAGTTAGTTGAGCAACGTATTTAGGGCAAACTCCATTTCGAACTGCTCTGGAGACTTATAACCAAGGGCTGAATGCCACCTCGTCCAGATGTGCACCTTCTCCATGAGTTGCTATTGCTTAACTCATTGTCCACTCGGTGGGGTTCACTCCATGGATTGGGTGTATCAAGTGGCCTGTAACAGAATTGCGAGGCGGGCCAGGGACATCAAAGTGCTGGCCTCCGGTGATCCGGAGAAGGTTTTGAGGAGGGGAAGGAACAAGCTACCGATGCTCAAGGAATCCTGCGCGTGGGAAGATTGGGTTTACAACCTCATACGGCCAGTTATCAAGGAACTCATGATGAATGTTGTAGTCCCTAAGCGTGACAACACAAAATAGCGAGACTACCCACAACAGGTAATATGATTAAAAGAAGCTGGATGCGATTAAAGGCATTCCGATATCTTTATCCATTAAAAATACTCAAGATGGCTCATGAAAGAAATTGCCCTAAAATTATTGGTCATTTCTATGCTTTTGCTGTCGCTTATGGCTGAAGTCCATGGCCAGAAGACAGCAGATGAATGGCAATTAAAGGCTATTGAATTGGCAGTAGGCGGCAATATCGAAGCGGCCAAAATAGCATTTGACGAAGCTATCCGATTGAGTCCCAATGATGCCTTTATACCGCACATTGCAGGCATCACTATAGCTGCCAAAGGAGATTACAAAACAGCAGTCGATTACTTCGATCGGGCTGTCAAGATAAATCCCTTGGACGATTTGTCTTTGCTTTACAAAGGCGATGCACTCCAGCAATTGGGAAGATATGATGAAGCAGTCGATGCCTATGATGCCTCTATCAATATTTATCCAGGAAACGCTGATGTCTGGAGCCATAAAGGAAATGCTTTGCTCGCTCAAAAGGGGAACGAGGAAGAGGCACTCAGAGCGTTTGATGCATCTCTTAGCATTGATGCCTCCAATGATCGTGTTTGGATAAACAAGGGTGATGCACTTGCTGCACTGGGCAAATATGATAACGCCATTAGTGCTTACAAGCAAGCTATCAAGAATAACTCCAATAATGCAGATGCTTATAATAATATTGGGCTTGCTTACTATAACCAGGGCCAGTTCGAAGAAGCTCTCAAATGGTTCGATAGAGCCATTCAAATGAGGCCTGATTATTTCGCATACCAGGACTGGAAATGCAAAACCCTTTGGGACTTGAGCGTAAATGCTGGTGGAGGAGATTGGTATGAAAAATATTGTGATTGCGAAAGAGATATTGGAAGGAGCCCAAAGAATCCCTCAAATACAGGTGGTTCCAACACGCCAATACATCCCCCCGGATATGTCTGCAACAATCCTTTCTGCCCATGTCATAGCATAAGCATACCTACAAGCGTGTCCACGAGTGGGCCATAACATATGACAAAAATCCCAGTATATCGGATTTGATAGTGTACAGATTGGCTATTCAATCCGTCTGACCTGTCCTGCCTTGTGATATGGCGGTTTGATGGCAATGGTCAGATGGATTGGAAATGGCCAAAGATATTCTTATGCAGAACTCAACAATGCCATGGAATAAAAGCAGAAAAGAAGGGTGAGCGGGACCTTATTCGGTAGTGTCCTGAAATTGCTGTAATTTCACAGACTCCCTGTATCCCAGACAATCCTTAGTCCTCGTCCATCGATAGATACTTTTTGCCCGTAATCCACTCCTCATTAATATTGATCATGATGCACCCAGCGAGCCCCATCAAGGACCTATCGTTTGGGAATGCTCCCATTCCGGCTGCGCAGGGCATGAGAAGGCGGCGGGAATATCTGCCATTCCTGGACTCGGCCAGGATGGATTTGGAGGACAATAACATATTTAATCCTTCAGTTCCATAAATGCATATCAAATCAGGGAGCTTATAAAAATGGGGCGAGCTCCATTTCGAACTGCCCTGGAGATTTATAACCAAGAGCTGAATGCCACCTCGTCCAGATGTACTCCCTAAAACCTTGGTTTTCAAGGTAGCGTCGGAAGCGTGGCGATATATCTTGCTGGTTTAGCTTCCTATTTTTATGGTCCAATCAAGTTCAAGCTTCAACTCTATCTCCTGGAGAATTGGTCGCCAACCTGTATCCTAAAAGGGATTGGACAACAAAAACGAGTAGCGCCGAGGGTGGGATTCGAACCCACGATCCGCGGAGCGGAACAGGTTTAGCAAACCTGCGCCATACCAAGCTAGGCGACCTCGACTCAGACCCTCGGGACTTGACCTAGGACTATTTAAAATCTGCGTAGTCGCTCCTCAAAAACCAATAAAAGATCAAAAAGCCCTTGCCTCATCTCACGCAGGCCAGCAGATCCTTGCTGGTGACGATGCCCACCAGGGCCCCATCCTTCATCACCGGCAGCCTTCTGATCTTGTGCTTTATCATCAGCTCCGCCGCCTTCTGGGTGGAATCATCAAGATCGATGGTGATCAGAGGCTCAGGGGTCATGATATCAGAGACCCTGACACTGGCCGGGTCCAGCCCCCTGGCAAACACCTCCAGGAAGATCTGGCTGGTGGTGACGATTCCAAGACACTCCTTGAGGAGGCGCTCCTTTGCCACCAGAACGCTGCCCTTCTTCTGCGCGGCCATCACCTTTATGGCATCCAGCACCATGGCCTCGGGGGGCACGGTGACAATGGGATAGCTCATCAATTCTCTGACCTTCATGGCACGACCTTTCCTTTGGGCGGACAATAAGAATAAAGCCGCCGTTTTGCATTTCCAATTCACCTATTGCCGCTCTATCAAGATAAATCAGACGCTCGGTTTATGACAAGATAATAATATCCTACCATTTATATTCTTGTTTTAGATCTTCTGGAAGAGGAGAGGTGGAGAGCCTCCTATTGCTCCAGCTCTCCCCACTCGATCTCCAGACCCACCGCAGGCTGCTCCAGGCCGAAGCTGCGCAAGAGCAGGGGGTGCAGCTCTCCAAAGCAGCCGATCCTCTTGCCTTCTGCGAAGAGGTCCGCCCCCCTTCCCGGCATAAATGCCCCGTCTTTGGTGGGAGCGATATCCGCCTCGAGGTCCATCTCCCTCAAGACTGCATCCACAACCGACCTGATCTCCGAATAATTCGCCCCGCTGTGAATGGATGCCGCAGCCAGATTCATCCTGGTCTTCTTGTCCAGCACCACATCCCCGGCAGCGAATATCCTCTGGGGAAGAGGATGATGCTGATTGAGGGCGAAGATCTCCAGAAGGGAGCTGAGAAGCGAGGTACGAAGGATGGTATGCAGCTCGCTAATGGGGTGAAGAACGCGGGTCGCGCCCGCCACCTCTGGAGCATTGGACCGGCGCATCCACTGGAAGTGCACCTTCTCATTGGTCAGGGTGAAGGGCATGGTCTCCAGATACCCCAGACCCGCCATGATCTCCCTGATCTCTCCTTTGCGCACTTCAGAGGGATGGGCCCGCCCCACGGTCACCGTCTGGGGAAGCCGGGCTTCCAGATGGTCATAGCCATATGCCTTGGCCGCATCCTCGAAGATGTCCCAGGAGTGCATTATATCCGCCCGGTAGGCCGGAACCCGAACATCCACCATATCATCCATCTCCTCGACGGCGGTGACGGCTCCAAAGCGCATCCTCTGCAGGCATTCGGCCAGCTCTGCTCCCGTCAGATCAAATCCTATCAGCCGGTTGGCCTCCGCTGCTCTCACCCTCCAGCTGGCGGGCGACAGATCCGGGCTGAGAAAGTCGCCCTCGCTCCTCTTCACCAGAACGCTCTCTATTTTCCCTCCCCTCTCCGCCAGAGAGGTAACCACGATGTTCAGAGCCTTGTGGACCACAGGGTCGGTCCCGGTGACATCGATGAAGAGATCCTCCGTCTCCTCGGTGACGCTGGTCAATTCGCCATTGATGATCGGCGGGAAGGATAAAACCCGATCATCTGCATCTACGATCAGTGGATAGACCGGACAGTCCTTCAGGATATGGCCGTAATCCTTTCCTTTGGGGTGATTATGCAGGATCTCATCCATGGTCATCTCAGTGCTATAGTCCAGGGGGACGAACCTGCGTTGAGGGCTCTCGCCGAAGTAGCGGAAGGGAGGCCTGACCCTGGATATGTCGTGTACTCCTATGGCCACCTTCCGCCGGTTCCTGCCCAGCCCCCAGTGCAGGTCCTCCTGCAGCCCCATCAGGGACTCGATGGCCTCATCGGTGAACTCGAGACCCCGCACCACGGCACAGCCGATCAGAGGGCGTACAGATTTCACTGATTCCTCCACCTGAACGACCACCGAACCAGGGGAGACGCTGTACTCGACCAGGCCGGCCTTGATCCCCAGGAATCCCTGCATCGCTCTGGCCACCCCCTCCGAGCTGTAGAGATCGGGCCGGTCGGGGAAGAACTCCACATCTACATACTCCTCCTCCGCCCTCTTTCCTATGTCTGCACCCATCATGGCCAGCCTGCTCATGATCGTCTCTCGAGAGGCGCCAATCAGCCTCTCCATATCCTGATAATAAAGTCTGACAACGGGCATGGTATACTCCTCACAGCTTGATAGAAACCGGCGTCTGGCGCAGCCATTCGATATCCGATTGATACAGCAGCCGGAGGTCCTTCAGCCCCAGCCTTAGCATGGCCACCCTGGAGACTCCCAGGCCCCAGGCCAAAACGGGATGATCGATGCCGAATGGGGCTGTAACCTCCTTTCTGAAAACACCTGCTCCACCCAGCTCCACCCATCCCAAACCATCGATATAGACCTCAGGCTCGACTGAAGGCTCAGTGTAGGGGAAGTAGCCCGGGCGGAAGCGCACCTCCTCAAATCCCATCTTTCCATAAAACTCCTTCAAGATGCCCAGGAGATGGCAGAAGCTCACGCTCTTGTCCATCACTATTCCCTCCAGCTGCTCGAACTCCGGGGTATGGGTAGAATCTATAGCCTCCCGCCGGTAGACCCGATCGATTCCGAAGGCCTTGACCGGCGGCCGGGGATGCTCTGCCAGGTATTTGATCGTCACTCCAGTGGTATGAGTACGCAATACCTCCTGCCGGGCCACCTCCGGACTCCAGCAGCCTCCCCATCCGGTAGACCCTACGCTGCCGCCGCATTCATGCATCTCTTTAATTCGAGCGCAATCGGGGATATCCCCCTGGCTGTTCAGATAGAAGGTGTCCTGCATCTCCCTGGCCGGATGGTCCTGGGGCTGGAAGAGGGCATCGAAGTTCCAGAAGCTGGTCTGAACGATCGGCCCCTTGATCTCGATAAATCCCATCTCCAGCATGATCTCCCGCATATTATCGATCAGCCGCTGGTAGGGATGCCTCTTTCCCGGAAAGATCCTGTCCGCAGGGAGGGAGACGTCATAGGGGCGAGGGCGATAGACTGAGCCCCCGTAGCTCAGATATAAACCGTCCACATCATCCTGCCACTCCCCCGATTTTATCAGCTCAGCAGTGAGAGCAGGCATATCCAGTATCGCTTTCTTTGTGCCGGAACGCTTTGGCTCGAGCTTTGTTATTGCCAGGCGGCCGGCTTCGGTGATGATGTAGCGCCACTCTTTGCTCTTGCTGGAGGTGACAAGCCCCCGACTTTTCAAAGCAGCGAGGGCCTTCTCGTCCCATTTGGGATTGGAGCTGACTCCATCACTCAGAGCCGCCAGGATCAGCTCATCTTCGCCCTTGGCTGCATCTTTTAGGGGTTTGATCATCCCCCCTTCGATCGCCGCCCAGCCCTTCTTACGCAGCCAGCCCAGGCCGATCTTGAGGGCAGGGTCCTTCAGCTCGGACATGGGCATACCCCCTCCTAAAGATAGAAGGAGCCTTCTCTCTGGCAGGCCCTCCCTGGCATAAGCAGTCCCCTCATCGGTGAGGGAGAAGGTCTCATCCACTGACTTATGCACCTGGATCAGGCCCTGCTCCGCCAGCAGATCAGCTGCCGCTCGGGCCGCCTCGATCTTCATCTGCTGCTTTTGGGCAATGCTCCCTGGATCCGAAAGTCCTTCTGATATCGCTTTCAGCACTAGAAACTCGTTATTCGATAAATCTGATAGCATAGTATCGTCCCTGCTCTGATTGATTTTCGGGGCAACTGCCAGTTGCCCTCAAAAGAAAGAAAAGACTGTGTGGCTATAGACTCCCAAAGCCTGCCCCTTCTGCTTTGAGAGCATGGTTCTGTGATTGATAATTGGGATCTTTGCTATATTCTGAGGCACGTTTTTTCGGTTAGACTGATGATACATAAACTTGTCGAACAGCGCCCCCAGTGAAGGAAGGCAAGATGAAGAGAACAGCCTCAGGATTTCATAGGAATCAGCGTTAAGTATTTCTACAATTGACGGACTCCACTCTATCCCAATGCGATAGGGGTCTGAAAAACTGTGAACTGGCACACGATGACAACGGATGAGGTCTTATCCAAGCTGGATTCCGACCAAAAAGGCATAAGCTCGACGCAGGCAAAAGAAAGGCTCTCCCAGCACGGCCCCAATCAGCTTGAAAGCACTACCAAACCCTCGCCATTGAAAATCTTCATAGGCAAGTTCAAAGATTACATGGTCCTGGTGCTGATCTTTGCCGCCATCATCTCTTTTATCGCCGGAGAGACCACCAATGCCTATGTCATTTTGGGGATCGTCGTTTTAGTTGCCATCATCGGCTTCGTCCAGGAGTACAAGGCAGAGAAGGCCATGGAGGCGCTGAGGGAGATGGTGGCCCCAGAGGCGGATGTGATCAGAGACGGTCAGATGAGCACCATACCTGCTGCAGATCTTGTTCCAGGGGACGTGGTCTTCCTGGAAGCGGGGGATAAGGTGCCAGCCGACGGCCGCATCCTGGAGGTGACCTCCCTTCAGGTCATCGAGTCCTCTTTGACCGGAGAGTCCATGCCGGTGGAAAAGTTGGCCCAGCCCCTGCCCGAGGATTTGGCGCTGGCAGACAGGAAGAATATGGTCTTCATGGGGACCATCATATCTCAGGGCAACTGTCGGGCAATAGTCACCGCTACCGGTCTCGGCACAGAGCTGGGAAGGATCTCAGGCCTGATGAAGCAGGAGCAGGCCGAGCCGCCTCTCAAGATCAAGCTCCAGCAGTTGGCGAAGAGGCAGGCCTTCCTGGTTATGGTGATTTCGGCGATCGTCTTCATCCTCATGTTCAGCCGGGGGTTGCCGGTCATAGATGCCCTCATCGCCTCCATCGCTCTGGCAGTAGCCGGAATCCCTGAAGCCCTTCCCTTTATAGTCACACTGGCCCTGGCCTTTGGAACCCAGGCCATGGCAAAGAAGAACGCCATCATCAGAAGGCTTCCCGAGGTGGAGACGCTGGGCTCGACCACGGTGATCTGCACCGACAAGACCGGCACCCTGACCACAGGAGAGATGACTCTTCGTGAGATCCGCACCTACAGAAAGATCGAGGTTACTGGAGCAGGATACGATCCATCCGGCCAGTTCATCTCCAATGGGGCGAAGCTCGACCCAGCAGAGGAGGACCTGGCGAGGATTCTCAAGATTGGAGTGCATGCCAACAACTCCGCCATAGAAAGGGCTAATGGCGGCTGGAGGGTGGTGGGCGATCCTACAGAGGGAGCACTTATCGTGGCTGCCAAGAAAGCTGGGATTCTCGATAAGATAAAAGATAGCAGCAGCAGGTTCACTGAGTATCCCTTTGACTCCGAGCGCATGCGGATGACCACTGTGGACGAGGTTCATAGAGAGGGCCATATCGTCTCCATGAAAGGCGCTCCCGAGGTGGTGCTGAGCCACTGCACTGAGACCACGAGTCCCAATGGGACGAAGACCCTGACGGAGGAGGATAGAAGATCGATCCTGGCAGAAGCGGACGAGATGGCAGAGAATGCCCTGCGGGTTTTGGCCCTCGCCTGGAAGCCCATATCGATAACCGATCCGGTGGAAGTGAATTGCATGGAGTCCGGGCTGATCTTCGCCGGCCTGACCGGCATGATGGACCCTCCGAGAAAGGAGGTCCCTGAGGCGATAAGAATCAGCAAGATGGCGGGCATAAGAACGGTCATGATCACCGGAGATCACCGCCTGACCGCCAGGGCCATCGGCAAGGAGCTGGGGATAGGCAACGGAGAGGTAATCGAAGGAGTTCAGCTCGATCGGATGAGCTCCGAGGACCTGCGTGAGCATATAGATGTGGTATCCGTATTCGCCAGGGTCACCGCAGAGCATAAGGTCCGCATAGTGGAGGCCCTGAAAGCAAGAGGCCACATCGTAGCCATGACCGGAGACGGGGTGAACGACGCCCCTGCTCTGACTGCTGCCGATATCGGCGTAGCCATGGGCAGGACGGGCACCGAGGTCACCAAAGAGGCCTCAGATATGGTCATCGCCGATGACAACTTCGCCACCATCGTCAGCGCCATCGAGGAGGGGAGGAGGATATTCGACAATATCAGAAAAGGCACCTCCTATCTGCTCTCGGTCAGCTTTGCCGAGCTGGCCACCATCTTCTTCGCCGTTGCCCTGGGATTTCCCCTCCCCCTTCTAGCCGCCCAGATCCTGTGGATCAATGTGGTGGCAGAGGAGTTTCCTGCCATCGGCCTGGCCCTGGAGCCCTCTCACTCAGATATCATGAAAAGGAAGCCCCGTGATCCAAAAGAATCGATGCCCTCCCGGCCCCTGATGATCTATACCCTGGGAATTGCCGCCGCCATTGTAGCTGGAACCCTGGGGATGTATATAATAACCCTGCAATCGAATCCCGATCTGAGCTATGCGCGGACGGTGGCATTCGTGGGCCTGGGCTTTTTCACGGTTTACAATGCCTACAGCAGCCGCTCTTTGCAGGAGTCCGTCTTCAGGATGAATCCCCTGGGGAACAAGACCCTGCTCATGGGAATTGCAGCCTCAATTCTGGCCATACTGGCGGTGGTCTACATCCCCTTCATGCAGTTCATATTCGAGACCCGGCCGCTTGCATCCGAGAGCTGGATTCTGATCCTGATAACCGGACTGGTGGTGGTCCTGGCTGCTGAGGTGATGAAAAAGATCCTCTCTGGATTGAGCTGAACGCCCTGAACGGGCGTCACCTTTTAAATTATTTGAATACACGAATCATTCTTTTTTTTAAGATCGATGATCTCATTGAGGCTCTTCGTGCAAGCACATCTGAACAAGATCATCCTATAATAAAAGAATCTGTACCGAAACATTTATATCTCGGCAATTGCCGTATATAACTAATGGCAAAGGTCGAATCCCATTTCTTTCCCACCCGAAAGTCTGACTTTTGCCTCCCTCCTCATTACATCCTTTGATCAGCATTCTTTTCATCTAGAACTCGTTCAGCCTCTTTTGTGTTGATCCTGTCAGCAGCTCCGCTTTTTTGATCCAGGAGATTGCAGGGGTATGCAGCCGGCCGGCCATCACCTCTCGGGCGGAGGAGAGGGAGTCAAAGCGCGTGGGATCTGAGCTCATCGCCTTTCGCGCCACCTCCCTCACCACCCAGACCCCTAAAGGTATCCTGTAATCCTCTGAGATCTCCCTTATCGCCAGGACTCCTGCTTGCCGACCCCATCGAGAGAGATGCTCCAGCACGGCGAGCCGGGCGGCATAGTATCCGCCGGCCAGAGGGCTGTAGCCCTTTTTGGGACGGGCGTCCTCCCCATCCCGGCCTATAAATCCCTCCTCCGCCCAGAGAGAATGAGGCCGCCAGATCTCAATCAGCTCGAAGCTGAAGGGCCGGGGAGAAAGGAGGACTTCAAAGTGGTTTCCCAGTTCCTTCCCAGAGAACAAATAGTAGCCTTTAACCTCGGGAAAATCAAGAACCGCATCCTTCAGTCTCTTGCCGATCATGTCGTCAGATGCCGTTATGGACCAGCGGGTGGGCACAAGCCGCCTCTTATTGCCGAGCAAGCCTATGGAGAGCAGTCGGGAGAGGTGATCGATATCTATGCCTGCAGAGTAAAGCTCCGTGATTGCCACATCCGCCGCAGCACCCCGGTCCAGGACGATCTGGTCCACCTTGCGGGGGATTAGGGGATTGGTGGTGATCTCCATCTTAGCCAGCTCCCCGGATGGACCGGTGGGGGAGAGGACGCCATCGAACTGTAGCCTTCTCCGGGGCGGTTTGATGAAGGAGACCTCCGCACCCACCGGGGCAGAGGACATAGCGATCTGCTGGCAGGCCTCCAGAAGCCTTCCAGGCTCGCCTGCCTCCAGTACCCTTATCTTCGTCTCGGAACGGACCATCCCCATGCGGGCAGAGATGATCTCATCCATGTTCATCCCCCGATGAGGCAGCTCTTCGGCCTGGGCAGATGGGAGGACGGGCCCAGCTCTGACCAGGGGATAGCCGAACCGGCCCACGAAGACCTCCGGTGGGGTGAATCCCTCCATGCGACTGCCGATCTTGGGGAGGGATACCAGTTCCTCCAGCCGGCGGACTATGGGGCAGACCGGCTGGCCGCACTCTCCCCGGCCCTTGCAGGTGATGCAGCTCATAATTCTCCGTTCTCTCTCATATGAAAAATGCCTTCCCTTCCTTCTGGGCAAGGACCTTATAGGAAATATCCACTATCATTTTTCTATATGAACGAGAGGTTGATTCCGGCCATCGCCCAGGACTGGAGGACAGGAGAGGTGCTGATGCTGGCCTATATGAACGATGAGGCTCTGGCCAAGACCCAAGAGACCGGCAAGGCTCATTACTGGTCCAGATCGCGAAATAAGCTATGGCTTAAGGGGGAGTCCTCCGGTCATTTTCAGCTTGTCCGGGAGATAAGGGTGGACTGCGATGAGGACGCCATACTGCTCCTGATCGAGCAGGAGGGCGGTGCCTGCCATACAGGTTATAGGTCCTGCTTTTATCGCACCATTGATGGCCGGGTGGTTGGTGAGAAAGTCTTCGATCCCCAGGACATCTATTGAGGAAAGCAAGGATGAATCCCACCCAGGTCGATCCAGAACCGAGTTCCGACACCATCACGGGCAGGTCCTATCCCCTTTATCGCAGCCCTCTGGTCCGGGCAGATGCCAGGCTGGAGGGGAAGCGGGTGAAGATCAGGGTTATGGGACCGCTTGCCAGCTTGCCCGCGATCAGATCCAGCATGGAGCTTTTCGATGGCCAGCTGGCGGTGCGGGCAGGAAGAGAGCAGCTCTCCCTATCAACCTGGATTCCTCCCCTGCCAGGCAAAGCATTTGACCGGCTGGCACGAAGTCGCATCCGGGCTCTCTTGGGCCTGCGCACCCCGGACCAGGTGACAATCTCCATCACTGAGGAATGCCCCAACCGCTGCTCGCATTGCGCCCTGCCCAACTCCGGAAACCGGCTGCGCCTCGATCCGAACACAGTCCAAGACCTCATAAACCAGGTTCTGGACATGGGAACCACCCTGGTGATATTCGATGGGGGAGAGCCGACCCTCTATCGAGAGCTGCCGGATCTGGTGAGACATGTGGACGACAGAGCCATATCCACCCTCTTCACCTCTGGAGCGGGATTCACCCTCTCCCTGGCAGAACGGCTAAAAGATGCTGGTCTTTATGCGGTGAATGTCAGCCTGGACAGCCCCCTGGAAGAGGAGCACGATGCCATGCGGGGAAGGGAGGGCGTCTTCTCCGAGGCGATGCAGGCTGTGAAAAATGCCCTTCTGGCTGGACTGTTGGTGGACCTTTATGTCGTAGTTCGCCGGGAGAACCTCTGCCATCTAGAGAGGTTTCACCAGCTGGCCGGAAGCCTTGGAGCGCATGAGCTGACACTATTCGAGGTGGTATCCACTGGCCGCTGGTCCGGTCGCGAGGGCCTGGCCCTGACCTCTGCGGAGCACGCCCATCTGGCGGAATTCGTCTCCTCCAGGGGAGCGCCCAGGATCTTCTCTGTTCCCGACGCCTATCGACGCTTTGGCTGCTTTGCGGCCAGAAGCTGGATGCATGTAACTCCCTCAGGAGAGGTCTATCCCTGCTCCTGCTACCCGGAGTCCTGGGGCAACATTATGAAAGAACCGATGAAGAGAATCTGGCAGCGAATGGGACGATTTCCATACAAGGGGGAGAAGATATGCCCTATGAGGAAATAAAACAATTTTTCTGCCATTAAACAAGATTTTAACTGTTCAAGGAGGAACATGAGCAGGATTAAAATTAAACGGAATTTTCATAGGTCCCCTACAATCAATAGATCTATATAGGACATTAATCATGAACAATTTCGATCTAACCATGGATTTGACACCTGTTCAAAGAGATATACTAACCGCGCTGATCAACATCTATCGTGTTGAAGGAAGAGCAGTTAAGGGCGAAGAGATCGCCGAGCTTATAGACCGCAATCCGGGAACCATCCGAAATCAGATGCAATCCCTGAAAGCCCTCAATCTGGTGGAGGGGGTGCCTGGCCCCAAGGGGGGCTACAAGGCCACAGGATCCGCCTATGAGGCGCTCAATGTCGAGGCCACAGGGGATGTGGTAACCGTACCCGTTCTCAGGAATGGCGTGCTAATGGAGGGAACCACCGCCAGCGAGATCATATTCAACAAGGTGATGCACACTCAGCTATGCGATGGCGTGATCCGCATTATCGGCAACATCAGAGACTTCAATGTGGGCGATGAGGTAGATGTGGGACCCACCCCTGTCAACAAGCTCTACATTCGGGGCACCGTCCGGGGCAGGGATGACACCATGAGCCGGCTGATCATCCACGTGGACGCGATGATATCCGTGCCCAAGTTGACCATCAAGAAGATCGCCCGTCGCGCAGTGCGCATTCCCCCTGGAGCTTCCATGCAGGAGGCAGCGCGCATTCTGGTGCACAACGGCGTTCAGGAGGCACTCGTCGAGGACAGCTCTCCAGGGATGGTCAACCAAACGGACATCGTCCGGGCGATAGCAGACGGAAAGGGGGGTCAGGAAGCGAGAGAGTTCATGAGCCGGGGATTTTTGACCATCGACTCCGAGGATACCATATACGAGGCGATCCAGATGCTGGGCAAGACCGGCTCTGGCCAGCTGGTAGTCTCAGAGGACGGCACCCTCTGGGGATTCGTCTCCCCAGCGGACCTGATCAAAACCCTCACTCCCGCCTGATCTCAGTTCCAGTGTGCCCTCCCAGGGCACCTTTTTTCAGGTTTTCGATATTTTTTCCGAAGACGATGGTGGTGGAAATCCGGCTTCGCTCTATGATCTTGGCCGCCAGGGGATCGACGGGGGAGCGGGAGCCGGCTTTCATATCCGTCTGGGCAGCCATTCTAGACAGCTCTCCGTGGGTCATACTGGCGATCTTCTCCGCTTTGGGATCTTTTTCCGGATCAGCGGTGTAGACTCCGTCTACGGAGGTGGCGACGATCAGCCGGTCCGCGCCCACATACTCCGCCAGCAGGGCGGCTACGGCGTCTGTGGTCTGGCCTGGGGCCACTCCGCCCATGACCACAATCCTGCCGGGGCTAGCCAGGCGAGCGGCCTGGGCATAGGTCTCCGGGATCTCCTGGGGAGCAGCTGAGCCGAGAGCAGCGATGAGCAGAGCGGAGTTGAGCTTTGTCGCCCCGATGCCGATGAGGTCGCAGAACATCTCCGAGGCGCCCAGGGCGCGAGCCTTCTCGATGTACTCGCGGGCGATCCTGCCCCCGCCCACCACGACGTAGATCTGATGCGCTTTTGCCAGCTCCTTTAATGCATCGGCGTACTCCTGCAGGCTTTTTGCATCGCGACCGGCGAGGATTGAGCCTCCCAGGGAATAGACAAGTATCATGAGGAGGGGCTAGCGGCGGGAGGGGATAAAAAGGTTGTTGGGGCACAAAATTACATTTAATCAAGAGAATGGAGAGGATGAAAAAACAAAGAAATTTTTGCAATGCCGATCATGCCTTTCCCTCCAATATATAACTATTACTGAGCATGATAGTATTTAAGTCTGTTGTCAATTTAACCTAACAGGAATTTTTAAAAAAGGATTTCGAGGGCTCTATGCCCTCTTGTCCAGAGCCTTGACGACCTCGCCGAAGATGGCCTTGATGTCGCCCACGCCAAGAACTGTGGCCACCAGGCTGCGCTTGTTGTAGTAGTCGATCAAGGGCTGGGTCTGAGCGTGATAGGCAGACAGCCTCTGCTTGACCGTCTCTTCGTTGTCATCCGCCCTCTGGTAGAGGTCTGCTCCGCAGGCATCGCACTTTCCTGCCACCTTTGGCGGGTTGAACTGAACATGATAGGTGGTGCCGCACTTGCACATCCTCCTTCCTGTAACCCTCTTGACCAGCTCCTCATCTGGAACATCGATATTCAAGACCACATCGATCTTCTGGCCCAGAGCGGGCAGGATCTTGTCCAGTGCCTCAGCCTGAGGCATGGTTCTGGGGAATCCATCCAGCATCCATCCGGCCTTAACATCATCCTTGGCCAGGCGGTCCTTGATGATATCGATGAGCAGGGCATCAGGAACCAGCTTTCCTGCATCCATGAACTTCTTGGCCTCAACTCCCAGGGGGGTGCCGCTGCGGACGTTCTCCCTCAGAATGTCACCGGTAGAGACGTGAGTGACCTTGTACTTGTCGGCAATCATCTTAGCCTGTGTGCCCTTGCCGGATCCCGGCGGGCCGAGCAGTATAATATTCATTTATCCAATCCTCCTATTCCCATAACCCAGCAGCTATTTGCAGCTTTTGAGCGCTGAAAGAGTACAATCCCCAGACTAAAAAACCTTTTCCATTGCCCCCAAATGAGGAGGAGCTCTAAAATAATGCTGCCGCCCCGGTCATCACCAGGCCGGAGAACACCGGTATGGAGAAGTTATCGTCAAGGCTATTGCCGTTTATGATCACTGCCACACCGTCGGCAATCGTTGCCGCTGCCGCTCCCGCCAGATAGACCGGAAAGGAGAGTTGGGTGATGCCCGAGGCCAGATATCCGATCAGAAGACAGCTGGAGAACATGACGGCCATGATCGGAAGGGACTTGCAGCCCCACATCTTCCTTCTTCCTCGCACATCGGCGTCGGCCAGAATCGATCCCGCCAGGCCGCTGATGGTGTCGCCCAAAGAGAGCAACAGCACGGCGTTTACCGCTATCATCTTAGGAAGAAAAACGACACACAGGAGGCAGCCAGTGATGTAATAGACGAAGCTGGCCACCTTGTGCTCCTCCTGGGCCCGCACCTCTGGAAGACGGATTTTTCCCTTCAGCCTCTGCCACTCTAGAATCAGAGAGATGGCCAGAGCAAGCGCCACAAAGCAGATGGTAAAGCTCCTCCCCAAGAGCAGAAGAGAGAGAGGGACAGAGAGGCCAGAGAGGTGAATGGCCTTTCTTCTCGCCTCCCCTATTAGCTTTTTCTGCCAGTCGGCGACTATATCAGGCAGGGATAGGACTCCCACCGAACGCTCCTTTCCCGAGATATCCATTTCCCACTCGCCTTTTTCCAATCAATCACTCTTTGCTGAACGGACCGGATCGCCAGCATCCTGGAACAGAAGGTCCCCATTGAGAAGGGCCTGCAACTTGTCGACAACCTGCCAGCGAGCAATCCTGACCTGACTCATGCTATCCCTATCCCTGATGGTGACAGTACCTTCTTCAATGGTCTCATAGTCAATAGTGACCTCATAGGGGGTCCCGATCTCATCGTTGCGCCGGTAGCGCCTTCCGATGGACCCCGAGGTGTCATAGTCAGTCCGCATGCCCCGGGAACGCAATTCCTCCAGGATCTTCTTTGCTGGTCCGACCAGCTCGCTTCTATCCATTAAGGGGAGAACCGCCACCTCAATTGGCGCAACCTGAGGCTTGAAACGGAGAACCGCCCTCTTCTCTCCATCGATCTCATCCTCATAGTAGGAGTGATCCAGGATGGAATAGAGTATCCGATCGATGCCAAAGGAGGGCTCTATCACATGAGGCACCACCTCCTCTCCCCGCACCTCCTCCTCCACGCTCTCAAAGGAAACCAGACTTCGGTCGATATCTATCGTCTCCCCATCAACATTTACCTGAATCATCTCACCGGTCAATTGCTCTGGTGCCAGAGCGCGAAGGGCTTCTCCAACCGCTTTGGCCTTCGACTTGAACATCGGCCCCAAAGCCTTGAAATCAGGCTTGACCACGGTCTTCTTCCTCTTGACCGGCTGGCCATAGTTCACAAAGACAGAGAGGTTCACCTTGCTGACAGTGGTATGGGCTTTGAGGTCATAGTCGGTCCTGTCTGCCACTCCCACCAGCTCTATCCAGCCCAGACGGTCCAAAAGGACCTCCGCATCCCAGCAGTCAGCAGCATAATGGGCCATCTCATCGGACTTGTGCTGGCGGAAGCGGAGCTTTTGCGGGTCTATGCCCACCGCCAGAAGATACTGATAGGTCCTGGCCACATAATAGGCCAGGGTCTGGTGAGCGACAACTCCCCTCTCCACCGCTTCACCAAAGCTCATCTCCTCCTCCTCCCCCTTCTCCTGCGCCTCCTGGGAGTAGAACTTCATCCTGATATCCTTGACCTCATCGAATCTGGGATGGGTCTTGTCCCTGGGGTCGATGAAGATCTCTGCCTCGGCCTGGGTGAACTCCCTCAATCTGATCACTCCCTGGCGGGGGGAGATCTCATTTCGATAGGACTTGCCGATCTGCACTGCCGCGAAGGGAAGAGCCCCCCGGAAGTAGCGCAGGAGCCGGGGGAAGTTGATGAACATCCCCTGGGCAGTCTCCGGCCGCATGTAGCCGGTCATCTTGTTTCCCGGGCCGATCATGGTCTTGAACATGAGATTGAACTCATAGACGCTGGAGAGCTCGCCGCCGCACTCCGGACAGGTGATCTCATTCTCCTGCATGCAGCGATAGATCTCCTCATTCGTCAGGGCATCGGGAACCTCTATGATATGTTTTATCAGGTGATCCGCCCGGTATACCTCCTTGCATTCCTTGCATCCGGTGAGGGGATCGGAAAAGCCGCTCAGATGGCCTGAAGCCTGGAAGATGCCCTCCACCCCGATGGTTGGGGCCTCGATCTCTGCAAACCCTTCGGCAATTACGAAGTACTGCCGCCAGATGTCTTCAATGCGCCTCTTGAGGGGTGCTCCCAGAGGGCCGTAATCATAAAATCCCGCGGCTCCGCCATAGAGCTCGAAAGCGGGCCAGAGAAAGCCACGCCTGCGGGCAAGCTCATTTACCAACTCATTCCTGTCCATTTCCCAATCCTCGGTATGGTTTCAGAATACCGGGGGTGATTTAATCTTTGTTATTAAAAAAGAGGGCGTTTTGCATATCTCTGGATGGGCCGATATCATCCCTTTGCTTTGTCTGGATTTTTGCCACTCTATCTAGCAGGAGGCAGAGAACGCCAGGAGCATAACGAAGGCGGCCATAACAGTGCATAGGAGGATTACATCCCCATACTTGCCATGCATAATCCTGCTGAGGCCCAAAAGTATGCCCTTTTGACCCCCATCTCCAAGCTCAATCCCCTGACCCCAAATCTCACTCATCTGCTGCATGTACTACACATAATACGAAATCATTTAAGTAATTGTTTTTCACATTGGCCTTTTATTAGAGCATTATCCCATCATTTTAGATCATATGAGTTTCATGTAGCCCTTGTCTAGGCATGGTATGTAAAATTTTTCACTGATTACCATTGATCTAGCGATATGCAGCAGAAAAACGAACGGGCTGAATAAAATAATCAGGGCAGGACGGCATAGTCCCACCCATCGCAGACCTCTTTTTCATCCACCTCAGTCTATCTTCACCTCTTTTCCCATCCTCATCTCTTTCTTGTCCAGCTCGAGGGTCAATATGCCGTTCTTGTAAGAGGCATTGGCGCTGTCCGGATCGACGGGAGAGTCCAGATATATCATCTTGTAGAACTTCTTCTCGTCATCGGTCTTTATCTGTACGCTATCATCCGTCACATCCAGCTTCACCTGATCCTTTTCAACCCCTGGGAGCTCAGCGAATATCTTATACTTGTCCTTCCCACTCATGACGTCGACCAATGGCTCTCTGCCCTCGCTGGGCTCAATCCCCCGATAGGATGGCTTGATGTTGCCAAACTCCCGGAAGACGGGCTCCTTCCCCGGCTCGGCAGTGTAGCTGAAGCCATATACGAAGGGGCCATAGCGGCGAGATACGCCCGATGGAGTCTTCTCCTCGCGAACCAGTTCATTGAACTCCGAGGGCATCGATTCCTCGAATCTCTGGATCATGCTCTCAAAGGGCTCTTTGAACCAATCCTCACCGAACCTCTCCTTTCTCTCGAAGGGGAAGCCCTTTGTGAAACTCTCAAATATATCGAATATAGATGGATATTTCTTGTCCCACATATCTATTTCACCTCACAATTACTTTTGCATACTAACCATAAGATAGTGATAGGATATAAATTTTTGCTTTCTCATCCCGTCTCAGCTAATACATGGTTTAGGCCACATCCCCTTTGAGCACGCGAGCATCCGGGGAAGAACAACAATGTTCAATAGGAAGGAGAGATTAATAACAATAGCTATTAAGCAGCAAATGGCCGGAACAGGTAGATGAAGAAGATACAGCCAGAGTATTTTATTTAAAAAAGGTGTGAGTTCTTATGGTCTATGGCTTGGTTCAGTTTGAGGCGGAGATCCAGAGCTTGAATCAGATCCGGTCCAGAGTGATCTGCGCAGAATCGGATGGCCCCTGGATCGAGGGGAGGGTGGAGGACCTTATGGTCCACTTCACCTATGCCAGCTGGACGGCATATAACCTTGGCTATGCACTATCTATGTTCCTCTCCAGCAAAGAAGAAGACCTGGGCAGGAGCATATCGGAGATGATGACCAGAATGATCTCCTCCATGGGGGCAATCCAGCTGGCAGAGATCAGGCTCACCCCAGAGGCCATCGATGAACTGAAGAAAGATCGCATTGAGCCATAATTCAAGACGAGAGAATAGCCCGGCCAGGATTCGAACCTAGGTAAGGAGGTCCAGAGCCTCCTGTGATTGACCGCTACACTACCGGGCTTCGCCACTAACCTTGCAACAGGTAGTTATTAATCTATCGATCCGCGGCCCCTTGAGCCTGGTGAGCGTCTGCGAACGGCACGGACGTTCTCAATGGCTATTTGATCCTGGCGTCCACCACAGAGTGAACCACTCCTGGAGAGTACTTCTTGACCCGGATACAGCCTAAAATCTCAGATCGCCTCCCTAAAGCTCTTGCTGCCTCCTCAATGTCGCATACCGCTTTTTTTGGGTACATCCAGGAGGGCACAGTCTGATGATAATGCAGCACCCCGCCGGAGCGCAGAGCTCCGATCCCCTTCAAGAGATATCGATCCGTTACCTGAACCATGCCCATCACCACCCTGTCAGCCACCCCCTCTGGGGTCACTTTCGCGCAATCACCCAGAACGGGCTCCACGATCTTCTCTACCCCATTCTTTTTGATATTCAGACGGAGGTAGTGGTAAGCATTGGGGTTCAGCTCAATGGCCAGGACCTTCCTGGGCTGGGAATGGACGGCCATGGGAAGAGAGAAATAACCGATACCAGCGAACATGTCCACCACGTACTCTCCCCGGCCGATATTGGCCATGCGCATGCGCTCATTCAAATTGCCTGCTGAGAACATCACCTTCCTGGCATCAAGATGAAAGGTGACCCCATTCTCTCGATGCACAGTCTCCGTTCTTGTGCCTGCGATGAGCTCCCGCACCGGCTCTCTGAAAGGGCCCTCTATGCCATAGTCGCGCAACACTGTATGACAGCGAGGATAAAAGTTCAAAAGGGCCTGTGCTATGCGATCCTGGTGAGAGTCAAGGCGAGGATGGATCTTGACCACTATCACATCCCCAAGGATATGCCATCCACGAGGAAGAAGCTCCATCTCCTCTGGCAACAGCTGGTCGCTCATAGCTTCTGCCAGATCTGGAGCCCTTCGATAGTAAATGGGGCAATCCTGGGATATGACAAGTAAACCGGGGATGTTGCACCTGACCGGTATCTCCGCATAACTGCCCTTCTCTACCACCTTGCGGCCGCGATCAAGGAAGCCCTGAGCTATGACCATCTTCAGAGTAGCTGGCACATCCTCTCTCTTTGCCCTCACGGCCAGAAGGGGCGAACTAGGATTTTTCGGCGTAGCTCTGCTCAAACTTCACGCCATCCCCAGTCAGATTCAAGCTCAAGATCAGGGTATCATTCTTGCGAGTGACAAGGTAATCCTGGCTATGGACCTGCAGACTGGTATCATAATCCTCAGTGCCCGAAAAGTTAAGGGTCAGAGGGATCTGGGACCAGTTGTTAAGCAGATAGATCTTCACGCTGGCGTCTGTGCTGGTGTTCATCCTCACCAGGGTGTCAGTACCATGAGCTATGGTGACGATTCCTCCCCTGGCGCTTATGCTCTCATCGATGTTTGATGGCAGCTTCATCTCAATTAGATTAGGCATCCCCTGGGGATTGCTTATGTCAAAGCCCAGGTAGCTTTCGTTGCTGGAATTGATAAGATAAGCAGAATAATCAACAAAAATCAGAGGCTTGATTGATGAATTGGAGGGAAAGCCGCCGGATAAGATATAGCCTCCCAACGCCATCAGCATGATCAAACCAGCCAGAGCTGCTACTATCATCTCTTTGCTCATTCTTCCTTTTGCAGGGAGCGATGGTGGCTCTTTTCCTGAGGATGGGGCAAAGGTGGCGGTGGCGGAGGGCTTTGGAGGAGCGGCTTCTTCCGCCTTCGCGACGGGAGGGTCGGGCAAGTCCGCTTCCTCATCCTCAGTTGCGGTTGTATTCGCGGCCTTTTCGAATAGACGGGAATAGGATTCCGGCCTGGGCTCAGGTGCGGCTTTGTCTTCGGGTTCCGCTGAAAATTCTATATCCTCCTCCGTCTCGAAGGAGGCAGCTTCCTCTTCCTCGGTGGAGGGCACCGTCGGCTCGGCAAGAGAGGGGGTCTTCCTGCGGGTGGGGAGGACCACCGCCCCTTCATCGAAGTTCAGAATCAGATCGGTATACGTTCCCGTGGAATCCACGAACTTGAGGGCGCGCGGAACCAGGTAAGAGACGCCGGATATCTTGACCTCCTCGAAGAACTCGGTGTTCTTCATCAGGCGATCCTTGAATGCATAGACGGCACCGCTCTCCATCTTTGCATCGATCTCGCTTAAGCTGGGGAAGCGGTCCTCCTGCGCGGCCAACTCTTTGGTGGCGACGACATAAGCCTCGAAGAAAACCCGGCTCATTCGATTGAGCCTGTTGGTGTAGCGCCTATCGAAGAGGAAGGAGAAGCTATCTCCTTTGAGCTGCAAGCTCTCTTCGCGCGAATGCCGCCAGGCAGAGAAAGAGACGTCCATTAGATATGCATATCTTCAATCCAAATAAGTATTTTATGTATGGCCAGATTGAATTTCTCCTCTCCAGATATAGAAATCGTGATCAATACCGTGAATAGATCTCATATAAATCTCGTATGACAGCTATCTTTAAATCTCGCCGGAAAAAATATGGGCTCGATGAAACACTTGGGATTGGTGTGGGTTCTTTTGCTCCTGGGGATTGGAGCGATAATGGGACCGGCTACGGCACAGCTGACGGCCGGCCAGAGCGTCCCTCCATCGTTGAACTTGGGCGATAGTGCAATGGTTACAGTTACTCTGACCTATTACGGCAATAATGCCACTCAGGCGGTAATCACTCCCGGACTTCCTCCGGGGATTGAGACCAGCTATTCACAAGGCCAGACCGCAGAGCTATATCCTGGCATGACAGCGCCCATCAGCTATCCCATAAGAGCAATTCAGTGTGGCACTTATATTATAGCCTCTCATGTATCGTATTCCGAAGAGGGAACATGGAGAAATTTGTGGCTGGAGTCGCCCCTCACAGTAATTGGACAGCCAACGCCGCAACCCGGCCAGATGGATCCCGCGGGCATGGGGCCTCTGTTTGGGGATAGTCAACAGGGGATGAATGAATCTGAATCGTATCCCCCCGATTCTATGCCGCCAAATCAGAGTACTTGGGAGCCTATCATCCCGGATGGCAATGGCGATGCCCACCCAGTGGAGGCTCCTCATTTACCGGACCAGACACCGGATCAGATGCCTGAGGCAGATAAGAATCGAAGCCACTGAAATCATTCCGCCTTTTTCTTATCGAGTCCCAGATCGCTGCGATCATAGAGCGCCTGTAGGGAGAAGCCGCGCTCTTCGATAACCTCCCGTCCGCCCTCCTCGCGGTCGAGTATGGTCAGTGCCTGAACCGGCTCATAGCCGGCAGCGGCGATCCGGTCAATGGCTCTTAATAGTGAGGCTCCGGAGGTTACCACATCCTCCACCACCGCTACCTTTGACCCCTTCTCCAGCGCGGGCCCTTCCACATAGCTCATGGTGCCGTACTTCTTGGGCTCCTTTCGCACGATCAGCGCTGCCAGCCCTCTGCCCTGCAGATGGCTCAGGACGGATATGGATGAGACAATGGGGTCCGCTCCCAAGGTTAGCCCGCCGATGGCCGATACCTGCGGATGGATCTGCTCCAGCATCAGCTTGGCGGTAAGATAGGCCCCTTCCGGGCTCAATGTGACCCTTTTGCAGTCCATGTAGTAGTCGCTCTTCCTGCCCGAGGAGAGAGTGACCGGCCTTATCTCCAGCGATCTCTCAATCAGCAGCTCGAGGAGTCGATCTCTATCATTCACTTTCAAATCCCTCTTATTCTGAATGCATAGCTGAGGAAGAGGTGATAATCCTTGCTGTCCTGAATTGATCATGCCGGTCAAATCGATCCATGCGGGTCAGATTGGCCAATCCCCAGCCGCCTTTATCTCCGCCAAGAGGCCTAGATCGGTCCCATCCAGCAGATAGAGGCGTGCGTGCTCCATATTGGCCATCGCCAGGAGGGGACCACGCATATCCTCTGCCGGCTCATTGAGGGCCAGTCCTCCACAAAGAGGATTGAAGGCAGGCATGATGATGATCTCCCCAGAAGAGGCAAAACCGTAATGCTCCTCTACCACCTCCGCTTGTATAGGCGCTCTGGCCCAGACTGGATGGGTCTGGAAGTTGCCCAGGGGATCCTTGAGCCTCACTGCAGGGTGAAGATGAGCTGCTACCATAAACCCAGAACGTACGACCTTTTCCTCCGGCCAGGTATGACCATGGAAGTAGCCCCTGCCTTCCCGCACAATTCCAGTGGAGGGATGGACTCTAACCCCCAGGGGGGCCATGTCCGCCAGGTTGCTGTCATGGTTTCCCGAGACTATATCCACTCTCACCTGGGCAGATAGCTGACGGAGGAAATCAGGGACCTCTCGTCTCTCCTGCCAGCTCGTCTTGGGCACATTGTGCTTCAAGTCCCCCAAAATCAGCAGCCTATCAGGCATAGTCATGTCCAGGTATCCTTTCAGGAGAGCGAGGATCTTTCTGGTCTGGCTGGGAATGGATACTCCTCCCAGCCACAGCTCGTGCTCCAGGCCCAGGTGGAGGTCGGAAGCAATGAGAAGCCGTTCCTTCCCCTCTGCCAGGAGGAGAGGGGCGCCAAAGACTGGAGCAATGGAATAAGCAGGAGAGTCAGAATCAGGAGCGCTCAATCCAGCAGCCTCTCTAGCTCGGAATAGAGCTCATCGATATTCGAGGATATGCTCAGGCAGGAGAATTCGATCATCGGCCGATCTCCCAGGCAGTGCCGTCATCCACCTGGGGCCCGTCCAGGATGGCCACCATCAGATCGCAGCGGTCCAGAGCTCTCAGGTTCTCTCCGAAGATCTCCTCCGGCTCCAACTGATTTATTGATAGCTCATAGGGCCATATGACCTGAACACCGGCATTTGCCAGCCGCTTGCGCAGAAAGGAAGAGAGTTCTCTTCCCCAGGCGATCTCGCCCGCGGAGAAAAGAGGACCCGAGAGGTAGATCCTATGCTGGTAGCCCATATCCGCCATCGTTCTCCCTCAGACAGGGGAAGCGGCCGCTGCTAGCCTGGACCTGACAAAATCCCGGTCCAGGCTGGCCAGGAACCAGCCCACCTTCGGACCCTGCCTGTCTCCCAGGAATGTCAGGTATATCGCCTGGAAGAACTTCTTGGAGTCCAGGTTCATCTCCTTGGCCACGACATAGACCAGATCATGGATCTCGGCGGCGGTCTTATCCTCTATCCTCTGGGCGAGCAGGCCCAGGGCCTGGCGCTCGGCGGGGGAGAGGTTGTTTACCGCCGCAGGAAGAGTCTCCTGAAGCTGGAATTTGACATATTTGGGTGCATACTTCTCCAGCCAGACCAGCACGTTCCTTGCTCGGCCCAAGATCTCCTCCCTTCTGGATATGACATCATAGCCGGATCTCTTCAGGGCGACGAAGAGCTGTTCCTCATCTCCCCGGGCGATCTGGACGGCAGTGACCATATGCCTGAATGGTATCTCGAAGGGGCCGCTCTTGCTGACGTTGGAGAGCTCTATGGCCCTCTCATCTCCTTTTCTCTGGTCGTACTCGTCCACCAGGCTCAATAGCGGAAGGCCAGGGTCAAACTCTATGTGCTTTTCCGGCTTGTTCCGGATGATCAGGTAACGCAGGACCTCGGGCGGGACGACATCCAGCATCTCCTGGATGGTGACCACAATCCCGGTGGAGCTGTGCATGGCTCCCACTCCCTTGAGGTGGATCCATTCGTAGACCATGGGGAAAGGAGCGGGATAACCATAGATCTCCTCGCTGATCCTCTTACCGGTATCGTATGAGCCGCCTGCGGTGGCATGATCCTTGCCGAAGGGCTCCACAGTCACCCGGAATATGGGCCAGCGGGCCGGCCAGTCCACCCGCCAGACCAGCTTTCCCCCGCCTGCCATGGAGACAGTGCCGCTGCTGCCGCAGGAGCAGACATAGTCCACGGTCTCGGCATCCAGGTCGAATCCCGTAACGTGAGTGGTGTTCGTCCGGCCGCAGACCTTGCAGATGGCATCAAACGGGCTCCAGCCCTCGGGGACGTCGCGGCCCGAGACCTCTTTCAGTATGCGGGCGATGTCGTCCTTCCTGGAGAAGGCTGTCTTGATGGCATCATTGTATTTGCCCTCTTTGTAGAGGACATCCGCCCGGTAGACCTCGGGCCGGATCCCCAGCCGTTCCATGCTCTTCAGGAAAGGAGAGAGAAAGTGGTCGGCATAGCTGGCGCAGCAGCCCTCCGGGCAGGGGATCTGGGAGAGGGGCTTGCCTATATGCTCATTGAAGCTCTCCGGCAGGAAGGGGTAGAGCCGGCGCAGTCGGTCGAAGGTGTCGGCGATGTAGATCAGACGCGCTTGTACCCCTCTGTCCAGGAGAGCGCGATAGACGGCCTCTGCGGTCATGACCTCGCGCATGTTGCCGATGTGAACCGGCCCGGAGGGGGTAATGCCGGTGGCGATAGTATGGGGGCCAGAGCCTTCCAGCTTCTCGGCGATGACATCCGCCCAGTGAATAGACATGACCGTCAATGCCGTAGGGAAACGAATATTAATCTTCCGCCGTATTTGGAAGAAACCTTAATAGAAAACGATAAGGTTAAAATATTTAGATTGAGATAGGTATGACCATGAGCCGGCCTGAGCTTGATGATTATTTCATGGAAATCGCAAATGTGGTGGCGAGTAGGTCCACTTGCTTGAGGAGAAAGGCTGGCGCGGTATTGGTAAGGGATAAGAGAATTCTCTCAACGGGCTACAATGGTGTGCCAAAAGGGTTGCCACACTGCGAAGATACTGGCTGCCCGCGAGCAGATTATCCAAGCGGCACTCACCACGAACTTTGTCGTGCGGTGCATTCAGAGCAAAACGCCATTGTCCAGGCCGCCATACATGGAGTGAGTATAGAAGGTTCAACCCTATACTGTACTCACCAGCCATGCACTTTATGTGCGAAAATGCTCATTAATGCTGGAATAAAGCGCGTGGTCTATCGCGAAGACTATCCTGATGGAGAATCTTTAAAATTTTTCGGACAAGCGGAGATCGAGGTCTGTAAATTGAATAGTTTTATAGATGAGCGTTAATTATTTTCTGTCGCATAGATGAATTCAATAAAGTGTCTCAATAACTGCTTCTTTTAAAGATAAGAATAAATATTATCTGAGAGCTTTGAAAAACCCAACATAAATAAGACTTAAAAAATGCCTGTCAATATTTTCGATCCGTTCAGTGATAATTCATGATAATTTCACCTT